>Ga0160427_10001962_pt1 | contig 12546 bp, 18 predicted proteins | sample SolpanmetagenomL_FD_108194 | JGI IMG/M metagenome (GOLD analysis project Ga0160427, IMG submission 108194) | Solar panel surface microbial communities from Lawrence Berkeley National Laboratory, California, USA - L | ecosystem: Engineered > Built environment > Solar panel > Unclassified ...
AGGAAGTCTAAGTACTATGGCAAGTGGTTTCACAACAGCACAAATAGATGGTCATAACAAGACTGTGCATGCACCACCAGAGAAGCAGAAAGTAGTTCTGCAAGCCCCGCATAAATGGTCTCTAAGCTCCACGACGTTACACCGATCACGGACGACAAATATCGTCCGCATGACCTCATTCACAGCTCGAACGAGAACGTCTGTACTTGGAATACAAAACATCTCCGCGACACACGTTTCGACATCATGGCAGCCGCAAAAGGTCCTGTTGCAGTAGTCTCTGCATCAGAAGATGGCTGGACCACGAATGTACTGGGGATGACACAGCTCCCGGATGTCTTAAAAAGACGCGATCGAGAACGTAACATTTTACGTTTGGAAGCACGACCACTTCCTTGTTGTTACAGCACAGGAATACCTGACAGCTTTTGCTCTGATTAAGGGAGGTACCCAAGCGGACGCCAAAGCAGTCCTCCAACACCAGCAAGCACTTCGCTTCCTTGCTATCCAAATCGAAGTCGGTGGTAATAAGATGATGTAGGTTCCTGCCATATAGTGGCATACTCGGGAACTGGTTCCAGCATGCTAATACTTTCGTTTTGTAGCATGAGTGAGGTTGTCCGAGAGAGCCTGAACATCATCAGCGCGTCCGGACCAGTTACGAGACGCAACAATCCTATCAAAACAGATTTTGCGGCGCCTGTTGCTGCCCTTATTTCATTGGCTAAAGGGAAGAACACAAGAGCAGTTTCAGGCATTGTTCTTCTGACAAACGAGGCTGGACAGCTGCAATGTCCAGAGTCTAACTGCAGCGAAGTGTTCGCAGAGGAAGTCACCCTCCGAGAGCATGTCTACCAACAGATCCAAAAAGGAGGAACTTGTGTCATCTGCCCTGATGGGCGTGAGCTAGACACGAGGCCTAACAGGCAGAGCACCGTCGAAGATCACATCCGTGCTCACATCGAGAATGGGAGAAAGTCGAAGTGCTGTGGCAAGTGATTCATCGCAGCACAGCTTGACGGTAATAAAAAGACTGTCCATACAGCATCAGATGAGCAGGAGTACTTCTGGAAGTGCTGCACAAAGTTTCTGTCTGTTGCTTTTCGTACCACGATTCGCTCCAGCAATCTTCACATGAGCAAAAGTTTCCTTCGATATCATTTGTTTCAGGTGAAATCTCAATCGTCTCTTCTCTGAGATGTGTGTCCATCTACCACATATTATCCATAAAAATCATTCTACACATACAACTCTTATTTAATTCATGTTCGATAATGTGACTTCCACCACATAGAATCGAAAGAGATTGTGATAACGTCAACCTACCTCAAGCACCGTGTTTCAAACCAGCACCACTCACAGTATCCTTTTCAATGTTATGATGTCTCTTTTTTTTCAAAATATTCAAGCACAAAGATGTGCATAACAACAGACACAAATCAGGAGCCAATGATACCCCAACAGTCACCCCAGTTTAAGACAACTCTACCTCCGAGATAGTAGCTCCCTTACCCCGCCAAGCATCTTAATCCTCGAAGATGACTCCACCACTACCACCATCTCCTCCGCCCCCTCCTCCCCCTCCTCCTCCTCCTCGGTACCAGAAGCAAGTTCACCTTCGATTGGTCGGACACATCCGTATGGCAGCAGCATCTAGAGAATCTCAGGAAACAGGAGGAGCAGGATGCACTCGAGGAATGGCGACCAGAAAGGCGGCTCAATCATCAAACGGGCGTTCTCCTTTGAAAGAAGCCGCTATGCGTGGTCACTTGCTATTCGTTTGCAAGAGTAACCCCGGGGGAAGCAGGCACGACAGCATGTGCGTCAAATCAACGATTATCAGACAAAGCTGCAACTGGGTGAAGAACATGTCTTCCAGTCAGCACTTGCCATCGAAGCCGATGCCATGGAACCAAGCCTATTCTCATCATTCAAGAAGCATCTACAAGGCCTCATCCCGGCAAAGAAGGAGGGTGTGCAGAAGAAGGAGCGTGGATTGGATTGAAGAAGGAGCAGGCAGCAATGGACGTGAAGAAGGAGCAGGCGGCAATGGACGTGAAGCAGGAGCGTGGATTGAAGAAGAGGTGGTCTGGTCTGTTGTCTTGTGTTCACAGCAACTGGGTCATTGGTACGAGGTGGTGTGCTATGACGAGTGGGTGCAGCTGCGGTACTTGGGTCGAAGCTGCACGGGTGTTTGTTGGGTTCTGCTGATCAATTTCAGTGTACTGCAGGCGGAGGTCTTAGGAATATGCTAACATTGTAGGCTGCACCAGCGTAAGCGTGTAGACGAGGTCGAAGTGACCGACCTAGTCGGTAACCTGAATGATTAAATTCATCGTAACCTGAATGATGACAGTCATCGTCCTCTGAAACAATTGACTTCTGGGTAGGGGCGGGTGTCACACGATCACCAAACAGCCACCATCATACTAAAGCTTATTGAAGTCTTATTCTTTCCAGTATGAGCGTGGGTTTAACCGATGTGAGCGTCGCGGTCGTCCCCCATCCAGTAGGAAAGCCGATGGCCTTGTGCTGCATGTTGAGATGCATGAAACACAGTCGATGGCAATATACCCTGGTTCAGACAGAATCTCTTCTACTTGTCACACTAGGTGGTGTTGGTGCCCTTGCACCGTTTGCAGTGATTTAGGAGGCATTTGCATTCGATGATGATATTGATGTTGATGATATGCACGGGCGCCCGTAACGACTCCATGGTGGTAACATCTCGGCATCTGGTATAATGCCGGCGAACACAGCTGACATATAGATGTATATACATACTGAGCGCAGGAGCCAAGACGAGATAGCAGAAAGTTAAGTTGCGTTTGGATACGGAAGACGAAATAAATCTTGTTGGCGTCCAGCCATTGGTAGAGCGATGGTGGCACCGAGGAGAAGGGCCGACTTTTGTTAGAGAACGCACTCTGGTGGTGATACAGCACGCCCTTCGTAGATGAAAGAGCAAGAGCAAGAGAAACATCAAGTGATTGTAGAAGAAATATCCCAATGCTATTATGCCTATCTTTTCTGCTAATCTGAAATCGCACTAACTCTAGTCTATTATATCGTACAGTCCTCGTCGTCGTCGCCATACAGTGAGAATGATGCCCAACACTATGCATATCCCCTATCATATCTAGTTCAACATGCATTGCTATCATGCTAATAAGCTCCATCGCTATATTCTCCACCTAAACCATCAATGCAAGCCCAGCAACAACAGCAGCACAAACAACTGCCGCAACCCTAGGCACAACACCGTCGCTCGCAGCACTGTTCGCCCTCGCACTGGCAAGGATATATTGAGGCATATAGCTGTGAGGAGTCGTGTTGTTGACAGTTCCGTTCCAGCAGTAATCCGTGAAACATGTGTTGCAGACTGCCGGAATTGCAGTGTGGGTTCTTTCCATACTGCGTCTCAAGATAGCACATCCAACACATGTCGGCCACATGTCCGTAGATGCGTTACCGCGAGTGGCGACATCGTAGCCGTTCTGGATAATGCTGTTGCGGTCGGCGTCAGAGAAGCTGAGGTCGTAGGTGCTGACGTTGGAGTGGAAGGAGTAAGGTGCATTGGGAAGGTAGATAATAAGGGGTGCGGGGACGGTGTTGCCAGGATGAGTGCTGTTGGTACCATCACAACCGAAGAAGGTGGGACGGGTGTTGAGACCAAGGTTGACAAAGGTGTCTGCAGAGTGTTAGTCTGAAAAGTTGAAGGCAGAATGTGTGAAAACTTACTTTGATCTGGCACAGCAGGGAAATTGGTGAGGTTTTGAATGGATGACACACTACGCTGGTACGTAGCAACTAGGGAGGTTCCATTGGGCCTGATAAAATCGTTAATACAGAGTTGTGATTGATTCAGGAGAAATCAAAACATACCATCCATTCACATCATTAGAACTGTCAATAGCGAAGATGGCGTCGACAGCACGGTACGGTTGGATGAGGGGATGGAGTGGAATGTTCTCGCCATCCTCACCTCCATCCACGAGCGTAAGTTCTGGTGACTGAGCTCCTAAGTTTGTAGCAGGGTGGATACCAACGAATGGGTTGACCCAGCTAGCAATGTCGTTGTTACTTTGTCCGAAATGGTTCAAGGCGTCCTGGATACCGTTTTCGAGAAATGAAGGCAAGCTGACTGTTGTGTTGAACTGTAGAACAATCTGGTTGAAAAGAGTCGATGATGTACCATAGACGTAACCGATATTGTCGTAACCTGTCACGCAGCGGCTTTGATCGACTACGTTACCATTGCTGAAGTTGGTACCAACGTATTCCATGGGTGCAAAAGCATACACTGTGGGATCCCATGTCCCGAACTCGAATGGATTGAACTCGAAAATTGTCGTGTTGTCTGCAATGTCAATCTCACCCGGAGCACGTCCATCGGCGATGATAATAGGCATGGGTACCTGTGCATTAGTGAAAAAGTCTTGAGTCGCAATCGAGGACCAAGTATAAGCAGGTCCTCCATCCGTAGCATTAATCAATTGATACGACAGCGCACGACCCCAGAAATCGGTCAGAGTGGTGTTGAATCCTTCGCCGGACTTGGCCTCCACTTGGTCAAACAAGTTGTGGTAGTATTCAGCACTTGTCAGAAGCTGGAAGCCGTGGTTCGGGCCTTCGATGATGGAGTTGGTCAAGTCCCAGGTACCACTGTTACCAGCACCACTTTGCAAGTTTTCGATGGTCGTGAAGTTGTTGCCATAAATACTGCCAACCAACCAACTACCTCCGGAGAGTCCTGCAAGGTAGGTAGCCGATTGTAAAAGGCCACCAAGTTGTCCTGGTACTGTTGAGTTTGGGCTTCGGCTATCGAATGCTGCAATACCACCAGCTCCGTTCAGCATAGCTCTGTATCCACCTCCTGATGCCGCAATACCGATATTAGGAAGTGCTGTGATATTGTTGCGATTGTTGTTGATGTATGATGTAGCATCGAAGCCAGTGATGTTGGCTCTGTTTAGCAGGTCCATCATCGAGGCAAGGGTATTAGGTCTTCGCTTCTGCAACCATGCTGACTCTTGTGATGATAGTCCTGTAGCACTACGGATTGTGGGAGGGTTGGCAGGACATTGCGCGATGGTAGGACCATAGCCATTAGGCTGGTTGGATGGAGTAGAACGGATGAGGACTTCGGCGAGAGCAGCAGCGGCGCGGTTTTGGGGAGAAGGGTGGCCCACTACATATGACGAGACTGTTACATGTCAGTATAGTTGTTCTATACACTGAACAATGAAGCCTCACCTCCATCAACTGCAAGCGCAGATGCTGCAAGGGTAGCTGTAAACTTCATGATGATGGTATACAAAGACCAGAAACTGTGACAAATATACAAGATCCAAAACGCTGCACGGCAGGCTCTAAGTACTTATACCGCTGCAGTTTTACAATCTGGTGAAAGGTTAAGGCGCAGGCAAATAGAACGCGAGGCCGTGGATGGCAATGTAAGCAAGGTAGCACAAATATAGACGCTCGCAGAAGATTCACATTGTTGAGCGCCGAAGCAAGACGTCATATCTCATTTATGAAATGCTTGCCTGCTCGCGTGCCGATGCTTCCGTCTTGTGAAGGCCGCATTGGCCGTCTGTCGTAGCACAAATCATAGCGCTAAAAGTGCATAAAGCGCTTAGATGGATGTCATACACCTCGACGTTAACTTTGCTTTGTCATCCTACGTTATTGCCTGTGAGTCGTGCGTTGACGAATTTCAGGGCCGTTGTATTCAGCTTCGCGCGATATCTTCTACAGTAGCAGAGCGGTATCTTTGCCTTTGAGATGATGCTCTGTGCTCTCCGTGCTTGCAGAGCGTCCTGATGCCGTTTTCCCCATTCACCAAACGCCAGGATGGGTATATATTGCTTTCAATATCGTCCGTATCCTCCTCCTCCACCTCGTCCTCCTCTTCCTCCTCTGAACCCACCACCTCCCCTGAACCCTCCTCTGCCTCCACCTCCTCCATATCCACCTCCACCATAGCCGCCCCCATCATCCCGTCCGCCGAAACCTTGGTTATAATCCTCTCGTACTGGGGGTTGCTTCGTTTTCCACTCTTCGTTCAGTCTGATGAACTCTCTTCTCATCTGCGCATAACCCAGATGCATCTTTCCATAAAAGTGATCTGCCAGTCGCCTGTCATTGTCAAGTCGACTGAGATATGCTCCACATACGTCGCAAACTTGTAGTTTCTGATGTCCAGAAGGCCCCGATGTGTCTGACAGTGCCTTAAGCTCACGTTCTCTATCCGCCTTGACGACATGCGCCTGTCGAAGCTTGAAGAATTCTGTAACTGCCAGATTGACGCTACCAAGTTCACATAGTATTTCAATCTCTTTCAAGCCGTATGTGATTGTCTTGGTCTGATCTGATATTGCTCTCAGAAGATCATTCGTCTGTCTGATTTCTTCTGGTGTCTTCTCCAATCGCCGTTGTGCGGTGTCGATTCGGCGATCACAGTCTAGAATGTATTTCTGCATATCACGCATCAGATCGTATGTGAATCCCCATTTTGCTTTTTGCTCCTCGTCTGCACCATCATATTCAGTTTTGAGAGCCTCGTTGTGCAGTTTTGGACATGGTCCTATGTCGCCTTTTGTGTTTGTGAAGCTATGCAGGAGAAGATACTGGTTAGTCAGCGTTCTGCAAGCATGAGCGCCGGGCGTAGTAACTTACAGATCATGAGGACAAGTACCAGCAAGATATGAGCGGCAAACTTTTGGGTCGGTGATTGGCGGGATTTGTTTCGTGGTGGCAGGGCCCATAAGTGTATCACCCATGAGCTGCTCAAGCAGCTTGCGTTGCTCGGCAGCCATATTGGAGATGTAGTACGATTAATGGTAGTGAGGTTTCTCTGCTTATACAGTCGACGTTAGCTTGTTTCACGGGAAGAACTTGTTAGTGCAGCAGTGGTGAGAGGCGCGATGGGGCAGCAAGGAGGACTGATGACTTCGCCAGCTCGACTTTGTTTCATCTGAGATTGATTTGCGCCGGAGCAACCCCGGCGTGGCGTGATCCGCCCAAAGAGACGTGTTTCAGAATTCCTGAAACAACGTGATATAAACAAGAAATATGCGTGCTTGGTTACTGGTCACCGCATTGTGCACATTATGTCTTGCTGCCGATTACAGTGAAAATCTGCTTTTGCGACCACTACCACAGTCATCTTTTCTCGCGTCATTCAATTTCCATAATAGTATCTCTGAAAAATCATTTCAAGCACAGAACTTCGAAACATTCCCACGATCACTCGGACAGATTCTGCTTCATTCACATACTCACGAGCTACATTTAAGATTTAGTACAGGGAGATGGGATTCCAAAACCTGGGGAATTCGACCTTGGAATGGCAGCAGAGAAGGTGGAACTGGCGTTGAGCTTTGGGCTTGGGTCGAGGCTGAGACTGAAGAGCAGTACGTGCAATTGATTTCAGTGTCCACTCTACCAATGTACTTATATGTGAAAAAGGGCGAATGCTAGGTGGCTGACACTAACAAACGCACTTTCTGGCCTTTTCTGTGCTTCTCTAAACTTCATTGACGCTACCCGTACAATCCGTCCTGTATCGACCTTCGAGCCTGATAGTCGTCGAGGTATGAACATCACAGGATCTCGCGATCTTCAATTACTGCATGGTATGCTGCCGAATGAGGTGGTCTGTACAGAGAATCTTACCCCTTTCCTAAAGCTGCTGCCATGTAAAGGGAAGGCAGGCATCTCAAGTCTGCTTGATGGACACAAGCTGTTCGACGCTTCGTGGCAAACAATGAGCATCGACATTACACGAAAATGCGATGGAGCTGATGGATTATGCAATGTTCATGTCGAACAGACTGTAGATATGGTTCTCAATTTGGATCGTGCAAAGAGGTCGAAAGGTAGATATGTGGTTACCCAAGCAAACGGAAGTGTTGCTAACATTTCATTACTTAGATGACCCTATACCTCGACCGCTACCAGTAGAGCAGCTGAACTGCGATTCGTCCAAATTCTACCACCAGTACGGTGATGCTTGTATGCCGCTTAATGGACCTTCGATGCCCGCTTTCAGTGTATCCGAGGTGTTCGGTCGACCAATTAAAGGCTATTGTCCTGCCACCAATATCAATACTTCATTGGGCCCTGTTTGTGTGGACAAAGCTGCAGAACAGAACATCGATGCATTCCACGTACGAGGCGTTACTCCTCAGATCGGACAGACCGGTGAAAGTGGTCAGACATGCTACAACCTCGCGAGTAAGTAATACTTTTTTTCCGACTGATCTCTCTCTAACCTCATCAGATGATAACGACTTTGATCTCTCCTTCTCTCAAGTTCGCGATGTGAATACCGAGCGTTTCTCAAAGGATAACAATCTCCTCGTCGACCGTACAGTATCTGGCCGTGGACAACAAAATGGTGGCATCCAGGTCACGTTCAAGAACCTCTCACCACTCTTTCCTATATCGCTAGTCTACCTTGAAACCCTGCCATGGTTCATGAAGCCACACTACCATACATTACAAACTCATGTTCGACTGAACGAATCTCGTGGACAACTTCGCTGCAGAGAATGTATACAAGACATGTACTATCGACCGGCAGTCGATCGTGTGCGCGGTAGTCATCTGGAGGCGCTTCTTGAGGTGCCACCAGCCTCGACGTTGACTTTGTCATATGACTTCGAGAAGGCCATCTTGAGATATACAGAATATCCACCTGATGCGAATCGAGGTTTCGATGTGGCTTCTGCGATCATCAAGGTATTGCCCAGTAATGTTCAAACAGGAAATGAGCAGGGTGCATCTTATATGAGGACAACGACTCTGTTGCTTTATCTTCCCACACCAGATTTCTCTATGCCATACAATGTGGTATGTACACAAAGATCTAGTCTCAAACAGCTCTAACAAAACCTAGATCATCTTGACAAGCACAGTCATAGCACTCGCATTCGGCAGCATTTACAACGTCATAACACGGCGCTTCATACCTGCCGATGAAATGCCTCTAGATGGAACTTTACGAGACAAAGTAATTGCTGTGTTTGCCAAACTCAAGAGCAGGGTTGGTGGCGCTACCAAAACAGGTTCAGAAAGACTCAAAACAGAATAGCACCGGCTAGGTATGAGATGAACGAATAACGACTCTATGCTCTGTTGCATTGATAGATACTCTACGACTCTTGCGCCTCTATCACCACCTTGATGACCAACTTGCCCTGCTCATCTTTCGTCTTGCCTGCTAATTGGAAAGCCTTCTCCGAATCTTCCAGCTTGAATCGGTGTGTGACCAGCTTCTCGAAATCAGGACCATCTGGGTCCTTTCGTGCTACAAGCTCAATGCTCTCAGGATACGTGTTGGCATATCGGAATACACCTCGCAAATCTACCTCCCGCAGAGCCGCAGCACCAAGTGGTACCGTCATTACCGGTGTCCCCATACCAACAAGCATAACCGCACCACCAGCTCTCGTCGCCTGCAACGATGTTAGCAGAATACCCTCGAACCCCTCTCGTCAGCGAATGCACTTACAAAAATGCTCGAGTGCACACACGCTGGTACACCAGTACACTCAAACGCCGCATCCACTTCTCCAATCGCACCGCCCTGCTTTCCCTCAACCTCACCAATCGCCTTAGCAGTCTCCTTTGCGATTTCCAACCCTTCCTCCGTCGTGCTTCCCCTCTTCATTGGCACAACAAAAGCTCTATCCGCAAATCGATTTTCCACCGCAAAGCTGACTCTGCCCTCATCAATATCCGCAATAACCACACACGCCGCACCCCTCAGTTTCAGCACCGCCGCACAAAGCAACCCCACAGCTCCAGCACCAAACACCAGCACCGTCGCACCTTGGGGTAACTGTGCCCTTCGCACCGCATGCAGCGCCACACCAGTCGGCTCCAGCAACGCACCAACTTCCAGACTCACATTCGAAGGGAGTTTGTAGCACCACTCCGCCTTCTGGTTGATCCTCGTCTGCAATGTTCCTTGAAAATGGGGGAAACTCTTTGCTGAACTCCTGAATCGCATCTCCTTGCACAGGTTATATCTCTTCTCATTGCATCGTGCACATGTTTCGCATGGAAGACCGACTTCCAGAGCGACGTGGTCGCCGGTAGAGAAGTTCTTGACGGATGAGCCGACGGCGGTGACTACGCCGGCGGATTCGTGGCCGAGTGCTAGTGGGGAGCGGAGGACGAAGTCGCCGTTGCGGCCGTGCGTAAAGTAGTGCAGGTCGCTGCCGCAGAGACCGGTGGCGCGGACGGCTACTTGAACTTCGTCTGCTGATGGTGGGGAGAGGGTGCGTTGTTCCTGTGGAGAGGAAGTATGTTAGTTGGCGAAGGTGTGTTGGTTGTGGGTGTCGACTGCGCTTGTCCAAGTGGTCGGAGTGCTGAAGAGTAGGCATTGCGGTATACCAGTGGTGTAGGGATAAGGTGAAAACCTATGCTCGTGAGAGATGGCTAGCAACGTACTATTCTAAGGTCCTTGGGCCCATGGAGGACGCTGGCAGTGACTTGGACTTCAGTTGACGACATCCTTGAGAGCTTGTGAGAGGATTCGCATGTGATATCGAGAACAGGGATATCAATATCGAACACCCAGGCAGTCTGAAGTATATAGCGAGATTCTGATAAAGACCAAGTGGGATGATCTGTTGTCTGAACTGGCGGGTTCTGCTCCGACGTGGGGGTTTCTGTTACACCATTACCATCTCACCTCATCCGTCGATAACTTCGCTGTGTTGATTGCTTGAACGACATCCCGCAATTCCTGCGCTCGTCCCGCTGCTCAACTACTGCACCTCCTTCTAAAATTGGTCACTCTACAACCATTCAGTTGAGAGCTTGAGTTCCGCCACCGTCCAATTCCCAAAACCACCCAGCATGGCGGCGCTTTCACTCTTTTCTCTCCAGGGACAGACAGCATTAGTAACAGGCGGCACCAGAGGCATCGGCGCCTCCATGGCCATCGCTCTAGCAGAAGCCGGCGCCGACATCATCCTAATCCAACGCGATCCGACACCCACCTCAACCACAACCCAAATCGAGTCGCTCGGGCGCAAATGCACAATCTACACCGCCGATCTGGCATCACAATCCTCACTGACCTCCATTATCCCTATAATCATCTCCGAGCAGAAAAGAATACACATCCTACTCAACTGCGGTGGTATACAGCGGCGGCATCCTGCACATCAGTTCCCAGATGAAGACTGGGATGCTGTGATTCAGGTGAATCTGACGAGTGTGTTCTCGCTGTGTCGTGAGATAGGCGCCCATATGCTTAGCCAGGAACCGATGGATGCTGCGAATAGACGTGGTGCTATTGTTAATGTGGCATCGCTTTTGTCTTTTCAAGGCGGTATCACAGTGCCCGCCTATGCAGCGTCCAAAGGTGGTATTGCACAGTTGACGAAGGCGCTGAGCAATGAGTGGGCGAGTAAAGGCGTCACTGTAAATGCGATCGCCCCTGGCTATATTGCGACGGAGATGAATACGGCGTTGATGCAGGATGAGGCAAGAGCGGCCAGTATCTTGCTGAGGATACCAGCTGGAAGATGGGGCAACCCAGAAGACTTCAAGGGGGCAGTGGTCTACTTGGCAAGTAGAGCAAGTGCGTATGTGAGTGGCGAGATCTTGACGGTGGACGGTGGGTGGATGGGCAGGTGAACAACGAATTTATTGAAATATAACGCATTGAGACGACGACAACAACCCAACTCCAAGTTGATATATCGTGATGGCACGACCATATCCTGGTGCCGCAGCTTTCGGGAGGCAGATGGACCGTAGCCACCGCTTGCCACGAGCGTTTACTTGCTGCGTCCTTCATGTCGAGCATCATGAGGATGTCTGAGGCTATGTATCTCCAACAGTAAGCATTGCCATATACGACCTCATCAATGCACTTATTGAAGTGTGCATTCGTCTGATCTGGCAAGCTGTTTACCCCATACATATGTCTTCAGAAACAAACGAATGTCTGCCGAACAATTCCTGATCCATGTACTCAACAGCCTAGAAGACATTGAGATTTTCGGCTAGTACGCAATGCTCTGCCAAGTACTCGCCCGAAAGTCATACAATGCGCTTTGTAAGACAATATTCGTGGGAGGAGTCGTGCTGAATTTCGCTTTCAGGTCAGTCTCTAGTGGGGTGCACACCACTTACAAAATGCCACTCCGATGGTAGAATTTTCGCCATGTAATGGCACGATAAGGTTGTTTCGATCAAGAAGTGCCGACTATACTTCTCAATTCTCGGAAGGCATCTCATCGTCGGTGGTGTCACTCCAGTACTTGCGCGCTTGTGCTAGGACTTTTCGTCCATCCACGATCATCGAGGTTGCAGTCGGACCTTTGACTTTTTCACTTTTGAACTGATTATTGACTGCTTTCCAAAAGCAAGCTTCGACAATCTCCTGGCTGATGCGCTTGTCCGGCTTCGCCTGGCGAATCCTCTTCGCGAATTCGGGATAACGAATTGCCTCAATGTGCTTGCCCACAAGCCATGGCAGCTTGTAGCCAGTAACATCCAAGTCTATCGTCGCTTGTG
>Ga0160427_10001963_pt1 | contig 12544 bp, 9 predicted proteins | sample SolpanmetagenomL_FD_108194 | JGI IMG/M metagenome (GOLD analysis project Ga0160427, IMG submission 108194) | Solar panel surface microbial communities from Lawrence Berkeley National Laboratory, California, USA - L | ecosystem: Engineered > Built environment > Solar panel > Unclassified ...
AATCCACACCGACAAGCTTTGGAGCTATGGAGCGGCCATTCGAGCCCTTCCGGTGCTCCACAGCGTGGAGCACATCCAAGTCGTCTCGACTGCGCGCTGCAATAACCTCATCGAACAATCCCATCGTCCCACCAGGCAACAAGAGCGAAGCCAGATCGGCTTCAAGAATCAAAGGCGAGCACAGGAATTCCTCGCCCTGCATGCCCGCGTTTCAAATCTTCAGCAGCACACCCGCACGACAGTTCCTGCTCACCTCCGAAGATCGAATCAAGACCATGCCCACTTGGCATGGCAGCACGCAGTTGAAGTGGCCGTCTGAACTTCAGACGGCCACTGACCTCATCACGCCCCTCTTCAATTAACTTGCCAGAACCAGCTGGGGCGTATACCGCTGACACCTGACTTTTCGTTTCGAGACACTCATTATGATGAGATGACACGCAACGCAACAGTGATGATGATTGGGCTGCTCGGAATTTTCAGTTACGCCCAAGCCGTGACCTGCAAGAAAGGTGTCCAATGCGGAAACACCTGCATCAGTGCAGCCTACACCTGCCACGTTGGAGGACCGGTCACACCGCCCGTCAATCCTCCACCTGCACAAGTGCTGACCTCTCCCCCAGTACCTGCTGAACCCAGTGGCACGTACTTCGGATGGACTGTAATCGACGCTTCCGCGGCCGCCGCAGTCCTGAACAGCCGTTCCACTTCAGTTCCACTCTCGATTGGGTACAGCAAGCAGCTTTCCGGGCTCACGCCACAGGAAGCAAGAGCAAGGGTTGACCGTGTACTGAGCGACGAGATTCCGACAGATGCCGTCATCTCGGGTCGTCGAACAGAAACTGGTTATCAGTGGTTAGCCCGTCGACCTGACGGCTCACGCGGCGTTCTGATTTTTTTCGATGTGCAGGATGGCGGCGTTCTGATGAGAGTCAGCGTGTACAGCGCCTCTTCCGCTTTCAATTTACCGGACTTCACTGAGTCAACCCGTGCGAATCTGCTGGCGTTAACCAGTCCGGATATCTCCATAACTCCAGGATTTACCCCGATCACCAGCCCGCTGAAGTTGTTCAGCAATCCGGATAACGTATTCCTCTCCTCAGCCACTGGCAACCTGATTGCACCAGCCACGTGCGAGCCGTTCAGCTTCTCGATCAAACCTGACCAGGCGTTCAGTCAGGTCACATTGATTGAGGGAGGTAGTGAAGACCTCGCCTACTCGCTGGACATCGCTGTGGATGGGCAGCCAAAGTTTACTCAGGCAACCGTGCTCACTGGCGGCGCGACCATTCATGTTCCGCTCGGTCAGCAGCCAGCTGGCACCGTCGTCAACTTCACCTATAAACCGCACGACACGTCCGTTGCCTGCGAAGGCGTGTTGAGCATCGGTCTCAAAGTAGAGCAGAAAATAGAGCAGTAGGGCTTTACTGCCCTAGGGCGTGTAGGCCAAGTTTTTCCGTTTGTTTGTCTGGCCCATTTCGTGAGGTTATTCCAAACCAGGCAGATAGAGGCGAGCGAGCTCTCGGTCAAACAGCACAGTGACACAATCAGACATTCTAAAGAAAGGCGTTTGAGGTCCTTAAGGTGCCGCAGCACTTAAATACACTTGGTCCCCAGCCTCAAACGTCAACACCAAATGCCGTTAGTTCAACTGAAAATAACTAAGACTTTGCGCTTTCATGCAAGCACGATACCTTTTCTCTCGAGCTATCAGGATTCGAGGTATCATGTCCCTATGAAAGCCTCGGAGCAACTGCGGCTGCTGATCCTGGCGGTGCTCGAACGCCAGCCCGAGCACGGCTACGCCATCGCTCAGACCATCAACGCCCGCTCCAACGGCCTGCTCACGGCCAAGGAGGGTACTCTCTACCCGGCCCTCCACCTTCTTGAAGCCGAGGGGCACATCCAGAGCCAGGAGACTGAAGTCTCCGGCCGGACGCGCCGCGAATACCGATTGACCTCCAGAGGGCAGCAGGAGGTCAGTCGGTTGCGTGGGGACTGGACAAGGCAGGTCGGCGCCGTCCGCGCCATTCTGGAGGTGCAGGGATGACACTCGACGAGTGGATGAACCCGGTGGTCGCGGAGTTTCCACGGCCGCTCCAGCAGCACTTGCGCTCGGAGTACCGGGCGCACTATCAGGACCACCTGTCCGCGGGAGGAGCAGAGGATGCTCAAGCGCTCTTCGGTGATCCCGAGGAAACCAAGCGGCAGCTCAAGAAGGTCTACCTCACCCAGGAGGTCCTCGAAGGCCGGCCGAACGTGGTCTATGTGGTCGTGTTCAGCCTACTCTGTACGTACTTCAACACCCTCCACCTGTACTCCAGACTCCCACAACACGCCCACTTCTGGGCGCTACTGGACTTGGTACTGGTGCCGATTGGAGCCGCTTGGCTCTGGAAGCGTACCTGGAAATGGGAGCCGTCACGGCAGAAGCTTTTTCGTACCTTAGGACTGATGACGTTGGGCATGACGTTGTGGATCTTTCAACCTGTTCAGATCTTTCATCCTCTTCCATTCAGCGGCCTGCTCTTTCTGCTTCAGCTTCAGCCATGGTGGGCCATCGCAGGCGTCATCGGAGGCATTTACAGCATGTTCGCCATGGATGCTCGCGTGCGCCGGACTCTGGACCCGGTCGGATGGCACAAGGCCTGAGCAGAGTCATCTCTGTAAATGCGACAGATAACGGAAGAAAGCGGACAGGGCGGTGACATGGTGACGGAACATTGCGAGGATGCGTGACTGCACCTTGGGGCTTGGCTCAGCAAAGGCCGAATGCGCACCTCGCAGTCAGGGACGGACGAGGCCCGTCAGCTGCGTTACCGAGGTGACCGTGTACGTCATCGTCATGACCATCCGGACCGCCTCGTCCGGAAGATCGATCCAGGCGTTCATGGTCATCCGCTGCTGACCGCTGCTCGACTGACTCTCGCCATCGGGCTGCAGGACCGACGTACTGCCGCCGGTCAGGTCATTGATGTTCATCAAAGGCGGCGATTCCTCAACAGAAATGACCCCGATGGACTGACCATACTGGGTGCATGACGTGGTTCATGAATACCGCCTCAGGTGCCCACGCCCGCTACCAACAGGCCAGCACCGCAGAGAGACGGGCGTTTCTGGATGTTCCGGTCAGCCTGACCCTGCTCCGGCTGCTCGCCGAGGATCCGGACCCAGACATCCGCGCCACCGCCCGGCAGCGTTTCCAGGACGAAAACGTGGAAGGGCCAGGCAACTGGACTTACCGCTGGGTGATTAGGACGGCCACGTCCGGTGACATCGGGGCCCTGAAGATCCTGATGGAATTCGAGGTGCTTTTTCCGGTGAGCGAGGAGCCGGCGTGGGCGACGTCCGTCGCACGGCAACGGCAGGTGCGCCCCTGGAAGCCCATCGAGAGTTCGGGAGCCCGTGTGGACACGCCGAGTCTGAAGGCGTTTACCTTGTTCGTCGAGCGGGTGGCCCGACATCATGACCCCGAGCTGCTGACGGAGATTCAGGCCGGTCGGTGGGCCGAGGTGGAGACGCGGTCGGTCCGCTGCTATGAGGACATCCTCCAGCGGGTCCTGAACAATCCGGTCTGGCCGGACGCCTCCGGCGCACTGGTCGATCAGGTGGTCGGCTGGTGGATGCGGCTGCCAGGAGACCCACGCACCCGGGCGAGCCGCCTGGCACTCGCCCCAGGAATGAACACCGTCCTGGCGATCAAGGCCTTGATGGAGGCTCAGCTGGAATCGGGACTGAATCCGGAACCCGAGGACCGGCGATCTTTCGAGCAGCAGGCCGTCGAGTGGGCCTACTTCCGGACGCTGGGAGAACACGACGCGGAGCTGTTCCTGTCGGAGTGGCCAGACCGGACACCGGAGGCGTCGGGTAACGGGTCTTCAACTCTGGAAACGGCTGCACGAGGCGGGGCCAGAAGCCTCCGGACGCTGATGAACGACCCGGCCCTGTTTCCGACCGACAAGAGTACCCACCCGACCCTCTACAGTCCCTGGTGTGTCATGACCGGGTTCACAGGCCGACCGGACTCGAAGAGTGCCGAGCAGTTCAACGCGGTGGTCTGGCAGGAGGTGTGGCTGCACGCGCCCGAGGTCTTCGAGCTCGTTCACCAGGAGCGCTGGGCCGAAGCGGAGACGGTGGTCGTCCGCTTCTACAAGCTGCTGTTCCAGCTGATGCTGGCTAATCCCTCGTGGCGGAAGTTGAAACAGGGCGAACTCAGCCGCCTGGTCGAGTGGTGGCTGCGGCTGCCCGGAGACGCCCTGCTGCGGGCCGAATGGCTGCTCCTTCAGGCTCACCGCCCGGCCACGGTAGCTCTGGCCTCCACCTGGGCCACGCCGGGTCCGGCCCTCGGCCGGGTACTCGACTGGACTTATGTGCACGACGACATCGACCTGCGTCAAACGCTGGTCTACAACCATCGCCTGCCTGTGGATGCCCAGGCACGGTTGTGGGCCGATCCGGATGTGCGGGTCCGGGCGACCGCGCTGGAGTCGCTGCGTCCGCCGCCCGAGGTGCTGCTCCGACTGGTTCACGACCCTGCGATCCAGCAGCAACATTTCCGCTCCCAGTCAGGCCTGGGGTACTTGGCAGGCTCGCCCATCTTCAGTGGTCAGCCCGAGCTGGAAGAGGAATTTCGCAAGGTATTGATGGACCGCTTTGGCCTCGGGATCGACTGGTACATCCACTGACCGCCTGACCCGGATGCTCCCGTGCTCCCTCCCCCCGTGACCACGCCGCGCCACCACGCCCTTCAGACGGCATCTCCAGCCGACTCAGGGGCATCATCACCAGCGGAGCGCGCTGGGAAGACTGCGGCCAGACCCGCCACGGTGGCTCCACGGGACACCTGAAGAAACCTGGGACGCTGCACTGACCAGAGACGCTTGATGGGTCCATTAAACCGCTGCTGCCGCCCTTCGGTTCACTGGATCGCCTGTCTACCAGAAACATCCGCACTTCGGCGTGGCCTATAGCAGACTGCCGATATGCCTTTTAGCTCGGCGGTACCCAGCCAGTGTGGCCCTTACACCTGGACTTCGCCGTCCTCCTCGCCCTCCCAGTAGTGGACACGCGTGGCGTCCACCTGGATCATCACGATGTCCGGCGTGTCAATGCCGTCCTCGAACCACTTGTCCAGGTCGGGCGACCAGTGCTCCCTCATCGGTGCCTTGTCCCGGATCAAGGTGGCTGTGCCCTCGACCGCCACTTGGATGCCCTTCGACTGGAACGACAACCCCACCTTGGGATTTTCCGAAATGTCCTGCACCGAGTGGGCCGCTTCAAAGGTGAAGTAGTAGGACGTGCCGTCGTACTCGACCTCACCGTTGTTGCTCATCGGACGACTGGCGATGTCACCGCTGCCGGTATGGGTGGACAGCATGGCGATATCGATGTTGCGCATCTTCTGGGCCAGCTCGGACAGACTCCTGTGTGCCATACGTTCCTCCTGGGATATTCTGAAGATAGGCGCAATCTCCTGCAGACGGATGGCACGGCCGGTGAAAACGTCCATCAAGTCTTGAGTCGACGTTCATTGGATGGAAGCGGCCACTCGTTGGGGTCGGCGGAGTTCAGGACGCACCTTGCCAGTACGTCCTCTGACAACCGGATGAAGAATCGGTGGAGTGGTTGTGTTGCCTTAACTGGCTCGGAGTAGGCTGACCTGCCGTGACTGACCCGAAACCGTACCGCCACCGATTTCCAATGACCATCATTCAGCACGGGATTTGGCTTTACCACCGCTTCCCCCTCAGCTACCGAGACGTCCAGGAATTACTGCACCGGCGCGGTATTGAGATCAGCCACGAAACCCTTCGCGAATGGTGCATCAAGTTCGGACCTCTCTTCTCTGAAGACCTGCGTCACCGGGAACCCCGACGGGGTTCCCAGTGGCATCTGGACGAGGTGTGTACGAGCGTGGACGGCATCCGACATTGGTTATGGCGGGCTGTGGACGAGCACGGCTTCGTGCTCGATATCCTCCTTCAGCGGCACCGAGACACGGAGGCCGCGAAGACCTTCCTGACGCGGCTGTTGGGAGAACACGACGTCCCAGAGGTGATTCATACCGACCAACTCCGCAGCTACGGAGCCGCAATCCGAGAGATCCCAAGCCTGTCGGACGTCGACCACCAGCAGGTCATTTCCACAGCGCGCTGCAACAACATGATTGAGCAAGAACACCGATCCACACGGCGACAAGAGCGAAGTCAACAGGGATTCAGGCGGTGGAAACGCGCCCAAGCGTTCCTGAGCCTTCACGCCCGGGTCACCAACCTCCACCATCATTCCCGCACCAGCGTTTCCGCCCAGACCAGACGAAGGAACCAACTGCAAGCCTTCCAGACGTGGTCAACCGTCGCGGCCGGGGTGGTCTGAATTTCAGGCGACCCCGGCCCTCACCCTGCCGGGAAGCCAGTTAAGGCAACACAGCCGTGCCAAGAGCGCCCAGTGCTCATCCATCAACTGCATTTATTCAGTATTTCAGCTTACTGAAGGGCTGGTTATTCCTCTGTTCTGAATGACCTCTGGCCTGACTCCCCGAATTCGGGGCCTGAAGCATACAGATCAACATCCAATCCAGCGCCCATGGCTGCGATCCGGGCCATCTCGCTGGCGTCGATGGGCAACCCCCACATCTGCGGCGCATACCCCTGGTACCCCACCAAGATGTTGATGTCGCAGACGGACCCCAACGCGCGAATGCGTGCGGAGGCGTCATCCGTCAGATCCAGAAGTCGGGCCAGCTTATGCTCAAATTTACCCGGAAGGTCCCCGTCGGGACAGAAGGTCCACCGCGTGAACGCATACGGTTTAAGCTGCCCCCTGTCCTGCGGTCGAGAATCGCCTGTACTCCAGCTCTCGGTCGGTACCAGTCCGGTGGCTCGAGTGATGGCCTCAGCGGTGAGCTCGGTGCTGACGATACTCAGGGCCACGCGGCTTCTTGCTTCTGCACGACAGCCACACATGGACCATTCTCCATCATGGTGTTCCACGAGCATAACCAGGAAGTAGTCTTCCGACACCGGCCGGAAATAGACCTCATCCACCTCGTCACCAGGAATCACGGCATGCACCCGAGGGAGCCCATGGTCCATTTCCAGTGAGTGAGGACCGAAAAACTGATGGGTCAGGCCATGGGTGGGCGCGTCAAGCTCAGCCAACGCCACCTCAACAGCACGGTGAGGAGAAGCGGTCATTGCCTGTAGTGTACGCAGACTGAATGCTCATGACCTCTAGACACTGCAGCAGACGAGTGAACTTTTGGATGATCTCTACAGGTGTTCGGCACCAAACCTTCCATGTGATCAGGTTTCTCCTGCCTCTTGCTTTGTGCTGGCAGACATCTCACCTGCACTCGAGCAAAGTTACGGAGTAGTGTCGCCGGCCGAAGCTATCTCGCGCGCGATACCGCCCGTCTCGTAAACGAAGACCTGCTGAAACGCCTGATAAGTGGGAGGTTGTGTCTGGTCGGCATCCCTGCTCCTGTACTGGTTACGCGCAGTAAGGGCATCAACACTGTAGGTGCGCTCGCCCCATAGGCCCCAGACGAGACGCATCCGACGTTGCTCCAGAAAAACCTCCAGCGCATTGCGGCGGAAATACACGAAGGAGTGGCGGTTGTTCCCCGCGCCAAATTCAAATGAAGAGCTGGCCAGTTCTCCGTCAATCCCCTCGAAGTCAAAGCCCGGTAACCGTTGCCGTAGGCCAAGATGCTCGACCAGAGCATGGGCAGGTACCGTCACATGCCAGCCTGGATTTGCCGCGCTCTTGTAAGCGGACCACTCACCCTCGACCACCGGCTGGACGATGTTGAAACGCGTCTCCTGCGTCAGCCCGACCATGTCTGGCCCGTCAATAAACTCGATTCTCCTGGCCGCCAGCATTGCGGTCCAATGCCGATTGATCTCGCTCTGTTCCCCGGCCATCGCCTCGACTTCTATTGCAATCTCGAGAAGCTCATCTCGCAGCACCGGTTCGCCGTCGCGTACCGCAATCATTTCCGGTTGGGTACCGGTCACCGTGGTGAAGGTCATCTCGCCCCAATGGTCGAACATCACCTCGGGAGGCAAGTCGGCGGCATACCATTCGTGGACTTCCGGCTTTTCGGGCAGCCAGCGCCCGGCGAAACTTTGCGTTGTGAAATGCGCCATGAACGCTTCAAAGTCATCCTCGGCCACCAGGAAGGACCGCATGAATGTGAAACGTTCGCGACCCAAGTCCTCGTCCAATTGCGTCACATAGCCGTCAAGCAACACCCATGGCCCGGGCGCACCTGACAGTTCATCCCGCACCAGATAAGGCGCCGCTTCCGGGGGCCCACCTCCCGTGATCCAACGCTGTGTATTCGGTTCTTCTGTGTTGAGCCAATTGTTAAGGACGAACAGTCGCATTCGTACCGCTTCGGGAAAGCTGGGGTCGATATCCACATAGTCGTGAGCGTCTCGTTCAGTTCTCTCGTCGTCGAACAGCAAGCCCGCTAGCTCGTGATAGGCGATCCAGGCATATTTCTTACCGTAACGCTCGGTTTTGTGTCCGTCCTCACTGCTCCTGATAGAGTTCTCGTTCGCGATGGCTTGGTCGATGCTCGAAAAATCCTCCAGCCGGTAGCCCAGGTCATAGATCCGCCACCACACCTGCTCCCTGACCTGAATGTGCCCTGGGGCACTGAAGTCATAGTTGCGTCGGCCGTCAACCAAGCGGCCGAGCGTGTAGTTCTCAAAGTCCATGCCCAGCGGCCTATCGCCGTCCCGGTACTGCCCGTGATCTCGATCAGAGCTGCGTCCCCAATCGCGCCACAAGTCCCGCGGGTAGGGACCGAGCGCCCGCGCGAGTTGTTCAGGCGGGAATAACAGGGGGTGCCGTGTTGAGGCCAGACGAATCACGCGCCGGGCGTAGTCGCGCGCAAGGATGTGGGTCGTCGCCTGAGGCGCCCGCTCCGCGAACAGCGCGCCATACAGGGTTGACGCGAGCACCGGCAGATACTGCCGCACCCATTCGGTGTCGGCGGGCTCCACGCGGTAGGTGAGCGCCACAGCGCACGCTGCCGCCAGCACGCGCTCAACGACATAAGGATCATTGGTTGCCAACAGGCGGCTGACCAGGTCGAGAAACGCTGCAGGGCGTCGTCGCCCGTACCGATGCAGCGCACGGGTTGCGAGGTCGCGCAGACTGCGATCCGGTGTCGTCTGCATCCAGGCGACCATTTCGGCCATCAGGTCGAGGTGTGCTTCCGACACGACCGCCTTGTAACCGTCTGCCTGCTCCTCAAGCTGTTCGATCATCTCACGCAGCCTGCTCCAGTCGTTTCGCAGCGCTTCAGACCAGGTTAAATCGCGTTCGGTCACGCCAAGCCTCATCAACACATCGGACCAAAAGCGGGCATTCAGAGGGTGGCGTTCAGAGAGTAGGACGGGCGAAGCCCAGTCCATCAGCTTGGCCGTTTCTGCTGGCCGGAGGAAGGCCGCACGTACCAGCTGCTGCTCATGCTCACCGATCCGCAAGGGCGGCAACTCGAACACCATCGGCAGCGCATACGCGAGGTAGCGGTCCTCCCCAGCCACCTCATGCAGATGTTCCCTCAACTCGAGAGCACACAGCGCTGCCAGACATCGCCCGATGTCCTCGCCCAGCGGGTGGGGAAGTCCATGGACGCCGAGCAGTGCTTGCAGCGTCAGCCCTTCTGTAAGGAAGGCGCGGAAGTCCGCCTGGTGGTGCGCCAGCAGTCGCCGCGCGATCAGGTAGCCGCCAAGAAGGTCGTACGTGAATCCTACACGCTCCTCGTTCCCAACATAATTGCGGCTCGCAACAAGCCCTTCGTCCAGCAACGCCTTGGCTTTCGAGTCCGCCCAGTCTGCGTCTGCAGATCCATCGGTGAGGACCATGAACGCATCAAGCGACACATCCCGCACGCCACTGTTCCACAATTCGTCAGCCACACGGTCAAGCAGGGGCCGAAGAACTTGGCTGCCTGGTCTTCTTCCAAGCTTCGTAACAAGGCTGGTATTGACTCGGTTCAGGTAATGTTCGAATACCTCATACAGCGCCTCTTCTCCGAAAAAAACGTCTACAGGTGCAGCTCTGTCCGGGTTGTGGACTTCGCAGAACATCCGCAGGTAGATGGGGTGGGCGAATTGCCTTAATGGCACGCCCGTCATGTCTCCAGCGAGTTTGTAGTGGGTGAAGTAGGCCTTGACCGCCTCGTCCGTCTTGAACCCGAAACCGCGAACTGCACTGAGATTCGATGGAATGCCGCTGGGCCAGATGGCTGGCAGATAGCTGCTACGGCAAGTCGTAACCAGCAGCAGGTTGGGATGCGCTTTGAATTCAACGACCAGACGCGGCAGATCGACTGCCCAAATGTTATTTGGCCCGATCGGACCTGATTCGTTCAGTCCGTCGATCACCACCGGCAGGCGCACCCGGTGCGCCTTGGCCGCCGAATCCAGCGCACCAAGGAGGTCGTCCCAGCTGTACGACGGCGGCACGTCGAGCCTCGTGCGCAGCTGTTCCACAAGTGCACGCCCATCGCGCATGCCGCGTGCGGAGAGGAAAATCGCGGGTTGCCCAGCCGACACACGGCGATGACACAGGTCAAACACAGTGTGCGTCTTGCCCTGACCAGCGTCACCATGTAAGTGGATGGCCGACTGCTGGACGCGCATGAGGGCATTTGAAGCAGCCCGGGACGTACGCTGCGCCATTTGTGCAGCGTCAAGAAGTCGCCGCACGATGATCAACTGTTCACGTCGCACCGTTTCTGTTGGTAGGAATTCTGCGCGAATCACCCAATCTGCGGACTCGCCGTCAGGATCTAGCGTCTGCTGCAAAAGTTCGAGGGCCTCGCCAAAAGCGGTGCTTTGACGCTCGAAGTCTGAAGGGGCGAGGGTTTCGAAATCCCCAGCCTCCACCAAGGCTAGGCCAGATGCCAGATTCTCCTGCACAGCACTCGCATGCGATCGCCACCTGTCGTGCGCCGCCCGCAACTCCGCATCAGCGAGTTCATTGCGGTGCTCCTGGGCTTTAGCGAGCGCTGATTGAAGACGGTCCAACGCTTCTCGGACTGCTCGCTGCGTCTCCGCCCCGCCGAGCGAGAGGCTGATCATGCGGTCCACATCAGTCTTCACGTGAAGATCCGCAAGGTATTCATGGCTTACACTGGGTCGTTCTTGATCGAGTCGGCGCGCAAACCAAGCAGCATCAAGCTCAAGCTCGCCGAAAAAGTACTGCCTCTTGCCCGCAAAGCGCGGTTGCGACAGCCAATCACCAAAATCACTTTCATTCCAGTGCTCTATTTCTATGCCGTGGCCAAATGGAATGACCTCCGGCAGCCCCCGAACACTGTTGCCAGCAGGGTCAACGCCGCGCAGCCAGCTGAGTTCGCGAGGAGTAAAGGTCATGGGCGTACACAAGTACCATTTGGTCAGGCGAGGATGAACTGCCAACGCCCTTCTCAGAGACCCGGAGATAGCAGCCTGGCGGTTCGAATCGCTCAAACGGGCGCCTGGAAGGTAAAACTTGGCCTGCCAGCCCCATTCTTCACCATTGGGCAGTTCTAAATAGAACTCGACGCCATCGCCACCGCCACTGTCGTCAATCGGTGTGAAGCGTCCTAGGCTGCCGAAAAGCGTTTTCGCTATCTGGTAGCAAAGCTCTTCGAAGCTTTTCGCCGGGGTTTGCCCATATGTTCGTAATGCGTGCCAGTTCATCAGCCGCCTTTTGTCTTTGATGCCATTCTGTGCCTCTGCTTCCAGAGCGTTATTGCTGCCCGTCGGACGTCAGGCATGCATCACCGTACTCGCCTTCCCACCAGTTCAGGTCGCCCTGCCCTGCGAGGCCGCGCCACACCAACAGGGTGGTCCAGAACGGCATTGCTTGGTCAATTGGCACTTCATTACCCATCCGCACCAGGAAAGGATATAACCCTCTGCGCAGATTCGGATGGGGCGTGGCCAGTTCGTCCACCAGCTCAGCCAGGCGCGACAGAGACGATCCTGTGCCGTCCGGAACCTGACTGAGGTGAACGAGAACCTCAAACAGTTCCATCGGTAGTTGGGGATCCTCAGGGCGCTGATCCAGATGTGCTTTCAGCGCGCCTTTCACCAGCGCGGCCTGATCGGCGTCATGAGCGCAGGCCACCAGACGGGAGGCTCCGATCAATCCCCGCATCCGCCATTCAGCAGGCCAGGCGAGCGTTTCGAGCGTTCCCAGAAGCGCGGCCCGCAGTGCTTGCGGAACGGACCAGCCGGTCCGTTGAACGTGCTGGCCGACCAGGGCCAGTACGTTCGGTCGTGAGGCTTCCTGATCCTCAGCCAGGACCGCCATGCTGCTGAAATACCCTGCCGCTCCCTCTGGCGACAGGAACGCTGCCGCTTCTCCGAGTTCTTCCGCCAGTGCTTCTGCCAACGGCGTCCCGAATACCACACCCAGCGGATTGGGCCTCGGGACGTCGGCACCCATGAATCCCAAAGCAGCCACCCTCGCGACTGGCTTTCCCTCATCGTCCAAGTGGACGTTCAGGACATGCTCCGCGATGCGCTCCCGCAGC
>Ga0160427_10001964_pt1 | contig 12543 bp, 16 predicted proteins | sample SolpanmetagenomL_FD_108194 | JGI IMG/M metagenome (GOLD analysis project Ga0160427, IMG submission 108194) | Solar panel surface microbial communities from Lawrence Berkeley National Laboratory, California, USA - L | ecosystem: Engineered > Built environment > Solar panel > Unclassified ...
CCAGCCTACGAAAAAGCTCGTTCGAAGAAAGGCTCCTTGCTCCCGCCAGTAACCGACCGCGCCTCCGCCGAGAACGTTTTCAAGCTCCTGCCAATCTCCATGCTCGCCCTCCGCGTCGCCAAAGTCGATCCTAATAATATTCCACACGGCCAGCCAGGTCATGTTCACGGCGCAGGTGAAGGTGGTCCAAAGAAAAAGGGTAAGAAAGGTCAACTTTGGAACGTGGCCATTGTGCCTCAGCAAGAAGCGAACGATGATTTCCACTATATCTGGTTCTACGAAGGCAGCCAATGGAAACAAAAGGCATATGCTGCGCTTGCACTACTAGCTGTCTTTGCGGTCGTCATGTTTCCACTGTGGCCGTACACGCTACGCAGAGGTGTCTGGTATTTGAGTATGGGCTGTCTCGGACTCCTCGGACTGTTCTTTGGGCTCGCAATCGTCAGGCTGATATTGTTCCTTATTACTGTAACTGCGGGACCCAAGCCTGGCATCTGGCTCTTTCCAAATCTATTCGAGGATGTTGGTTTCTTCGACAGTTTCAAACCTACATGGGCGTGGCGTGAGACAACAGAGAGTCTGGCGGCTAAGAAACTGGCGAAGAAGGAGAAAAAGGCACTAAAGGCGAGGAAGAAGGGAAAGGAGGATGCTGCGGCTAGTCTGGATGAGGCGACGAATGGTGGAGAAAAGCCTGTTGGTGAGGCGGTTTCAGCACCAATTAAGGCGGAACCTATTGGTGAGGAGGATGAGGGTGCAACGGGGGTAGAGGTGGGAGGAGACGAATCAGGAATGTCGAGGAGAACTTTTGGACAAAGTGCGAGGATCGAGGAGGTACATGATGAAGTAGAGTAGAAGATGATGAGTAGATGGGATCTTGCGAAACAACGACGGACGAGAGAATGATTAGTCAAATGTCAATGTCATGCTCAACTTATATTGATCTTAGGGCGTCTAGTGCTTGTTTCACTTATCCTTTAGGGCAGTCTCCAACCACAGCATTGACTCCTAACCACCTCAGTAATAATGGATAGCTCGTGCTACGATATCGACTCCGTAGATCTGTTGCCCCTGACGTATTGTAAACACAACCTGCTTTTATGCCACCTTCCTTATATCACCACGCTACGATCAACTAGCAATCATGCCAGCTATTCCACCTCGACGAGCTAGCCACGACCCGCAACCATTGCCTCCACCATCAGCTGCAGAAAACGCAATCATTGGCACTGTAAACAACGATAACATCGGCAATAACAACCAAGAAAATCTCTCTGATAACAACCCACCCGAAGAACAAATACAGCAAGAAGATCATAGCAACTCTACGAGCAACAGAGCAAACCCTTCCCATCCTCCACAAATCCTTCCTAAACCAACCCTCCGTTTCCAAATCCACGATCTCTCCCACGAAGGAGTCCAACACTTCCTCGCCGCAATAAATGTCTCCCATATCCTACAAGAGGCACTCGACACTGTCTACCGTATCCTCTATAATGCCTCTACAACCGTATCTACGGACACAAACGCGCCACCAATACCAACTACCAAAGATACAAGCACGAATATGATCACAGATACCACATCAGAAACAACATCAGCACCCCTCCCCTCACACCCACTCCAACCGCCAATTCCTCCAATCCGCTCAATAACTCTCATCCTCAACCCCATGGACGGCGTCGCCCACACAACCTCAATCCCCCTCGACTTAATGCACAAAGAAATCTACCTCTCCCTCTCCTACATCACACACGTCTTCTCCCAACCCGCCGCCAACCCCACCGAAGCAACCGCAAAGCTGAAACACGAGCTAACAGGCGTCCTCGTCCACGAAATGGTGCATACGGTGCAGAACAACGGCCACGGCACAGCACCCGGTGGTTTAATTGAAGGAATTGCTGACTGGATTCGTTTACGGGCGGGGTTGGGAGCGCCGCATTGGAAGAGGCCGGAAAAGAAGGAAGATATAGAGGGGAGGTGGGAGTGGGATGCGGGGTATGAGAAGACTGCTTTCTTTCTGGAGTGGTTGGAGAGGAAAGACGGTGGTGAGGGGACGGTAGTGAGGATGAATGAGTGGTGGAGAGAGAAGAGGTATGAGGGAGGAGAAGACGGGGATGGAGGGTTTTGGAGAGAGGTTTGTGCAGAGAGCGTGGAAGGGTTGTGGCAGGGGTATCTGGAATGGGTTGAGGAGGAGGGGGAGATGGCTGAGGCTATTAGGTTGAGTTTGGTTGGGTCTGAAGATTGAGAATTGAGGCAGAGATGGGTGAGTGAGTGAAGAACGTAAGGTGGCAGGTTTACGATATTTGATGACAGGATTTCGCAAGGAAAAAATGATAGAATAGATTATGCGGTATAAGGCGAGGTCTACCTTGTGCGTTTGCCACAGACACACTTCCACCTTGGACATGAGAGGTCTTGGTCCAGGTGACGTTGTTGCTGTTGTAACCAGAAGTGTCAATACTCGGGTCAATATTAGCACGACGCTACCCCGCAAGTGAGCACAGTCTTATTAGCTGGTGGATTTTGACTGAGCTAAAGGCTTTGCGCTTGTGATCTCCTTAGGTTGTCGTGATCGTCCCCCAAGCATCGTGGTCAGAGCTTAACCGTGCTTGTTTATCTTGGCTTGTGCTTGGTATATCTCGACGACGTCTGCTCTTGGCTTAGGCGCATCTGCTTTTCTGCTAGGAGAGGGAGGAGGAGTACTCACGACCGAGCCTCTAGACAGCCAGCCACTTGCGAGGAAGATGCTGCAAATACTCTAGCTCAATCACCACGTATGGGGCATAATAACGGGTAAATTGGACTCTCAGCCTGCACAACACAACAAGGATCAAGTGCAGGGTCAGTAGCTTGAGCAAACAAGCAGCACGATCCCCCACGTCTGGGTAAAGACTAAGCGCTGCAATTCCCATGATCAACAAGGCGGGATAAAGCTTACTCACGACCAGGCGCCAGCGATAGTGCTTTTCTGACCTAAGCACACTCCCCTGGATACGCCATTAAGGACATGGGCTGTCTGGACTGTATACTCCGCCACTTTACATACACTATCAGCCGCACGGAGCAACAGCAGTCAGTATTGCAGTTTAGAGTGCTGCGGAGTCAGCCTCCTGTTGACATGTTACCCAATCTCCACCTCCATGCGAATCATTTCCCTCACTTTGCTCGTTCTGCTGGCAACTCAATAATGAAGCTAGGTTTGCGCGCGTGATACCCTTGTCGATCACGCTACGAAGCACTCTGCATCGGCTAATACCTTTGGTCGCGCTGACTCCAGCATTCGAATGAGCGGTGACCATTTCCCCGCTATCATTGTTGTCTATCATGCATGAAACCTGTGCTGTAAGCAGTGACAAAGCCTGTCCGGCTAAAGCGAGTATCGTCGTGCGCCGTAGTGCTGGTTGTGAATATAAAGGCTTCCATGGCCAAGCTCGCATTTTGTCGAAGCAGCTTGTTTCACTTGTTTGAACGCACACTCCGTCCTGCGCAGGCCATTCGCTAATTGTCTGGCACTTCGATCCTCTTTCGCTACACAACCATCTACCTTCAGGACCTTCGGCCCACCGACATCATCAACATGTGGACATCACTCGTCACTGTCGCATCATTGGCGGTTTCGCTTGTCTCTGCCATCCCTACACCACAGGCACCTTCTGTGGTGATTGATGCCAAGGCATTCAAGAAGTTTACGAATGTCAGTAACGACCGCCTCTGTCTCTTTGTCGAGTGACATATACCAAGTCCTAACTCTTATACGGGTGACCGTTTACACTCCTCCCGCCAATGATAGCCATACCACATCCTACGGACGCACTCTCATCCTCAATCAGGTAAGAGTAGCCCAAGCAATGCCAAGAACAATGACTAACATCGCCCTAGGACTGCGAGAGAAACAATGTCATCCTGGCACCTTCACTGCCGGTGACTTTGGAAGTAGCAATGGTGTTCCAGCCTTACCCATCATGAAGTCCACAGACGGCGGAAACACCTGGGCGCAAATCCCTCAGGTTTTCTTCCACGCCACCAATGTCTCTGGTGGTGGCATCATCCTCCAGCCTGATCTTCATGAGCTCCCCATGCAAGTTGGCAACTATCCCGCCGGTACCATTCTCATTTCCGGCAATGCTATTCCCGCGAACTTCCAAAGCACCAACATTGAGGTAAGTCAACCTTCATCTTGCTGTCAGTCATCAGTGATCAGGCTGACCACCATCTGCTCAGGTCCTTGCTAGTAGAGATGGAGGCTACATTTGGGAATACGTTTCGACCGTTGTTTCGAGTGGCCCACCGAACACTAATAATGGAGCTCCATGTGTATGGGAACCATTCATTCACTACTACAATGGCAAGGTTCTCGTTCACTACTCTGACCAGCGTGACCCGAACTACGGCCAAAAGCCTGCTCACCAGATTAGCAAGGATCTCATGGCGTGGGGAGACTATATCAATGGTAAGTAGGAAAAGGATCAGCATATCGTTGTTATTATAAGAATAACCTAGCTGACTTATATTTTATAGATGTCACATTTGCCAACTACACTCTCAGGCCCGGTAAGTCTCCCTGGTGTTCCTTGCCTATGGTCGTTGCTGATCACAACTAGGTATGATCACCATGGCACAAATGGGCAACGGACAATGGATCACAACCTATGAAGTCGGTCTCTTTCCTACACCAGGCGCCGCTCCCTATGGTGTCCACTACAGTCTTTTCAACAATCCCAACAACATTGAGGGTCCTGGCAGTAAGGCCAACATCCTCCTCAAGGCAGCCAACTCTGGCACCATTCCTTCTGCTTCACCTTTCGTCCAGTGGACTCCTGCTGGTGGTGTCAATGGTACTGTTATCGTCAGTGATGGCAGTTATGAGTCTCTTTGGCTTAACACGCAAGTAAGTAAATCAACAGTTTGAGTCTGGAGTCAAACTTCTATTTTGGTCTCCTGTCACTAACATCTTTTCAGTATGGTGCTCCTCATGCCTGAGTTGAGATACCAAATGTTCATGGTGTTGGATACTCTCCTTCGCTCATGGTAATGCCCGATGAGAGCGAGATTATGATCTTCAATGGCGGCAACATCTACGGCCCCAATCCTAATGCAAGTCTCTCTTGTCATCCGCTCGATGTACCACGTTGCTAACATATCTTCCAGGGTACTGAAGTTACTGCCAGTCTGTACATGGTGCCTGGACAGAAATCTACCCAGAACACCATCTCTAGCTGTCCAGCATGATCCGGGATACGAAGGGCTGTTGCCAGTAATGGATGGAAGGTATGAATGCTTAATGAATTTGATGATGTGGTATGATGTTCTTACAGGAGGGAAATGTGGTGATTGCAGTTAGTTCTAGTCATAATTGGAGAGGGGTTTCGAACTTTTGTGGGCACGCTGAATGACTACTCTCCTTGATATCATGTTGTACACAGGATCTAATGAACACTCTTTTATGCGTGTATGGACTCCATCTCTTCTTGTCATGGTATTGTTGTTGTCGTGTATTGTATGTCTCTGGAGACCCTCTTTTTAATTTGTTTCAGCCTCATCTTCGGCGCTCCACAACTCCGCAAAGCTTGGCCCGAAGATCGCACACTCTAAATACACCTTCAATCCTGGTGATTCTCTGAAGATATCTTGAATAGAGGAGCTGTCTTTGAACCTTCTAATTTGAACAGCTCGATATTTGCCACCGGAGTTATCAAGTTATGAACTTTCGAAAGTCTAGTGCTCGATGTTAGCTTATCGGAAATTACTTGGCGTGATATTGCACTTAAGCTAATCGTGGCTAGATTAGGGTCCTTAACGCGTGGTTCACCCAGCTCAACGTCTTACACACAGGCGACTTTCACTCTTCGTCTCCTTAGTTCGTTCGTGCATACCTTCGTAACACACTGACTATCATGAACTCTTGCCGCCTCTTGGCCGGAACCGAGTTTGTGTTATTGAAAAGAAACTGCTCGCCGTGACGTGTAATACAACATGCGAAGTCCAACCTTCTTGAAAGACGTGCCTGCTTGGCAATTACCAACTGGTTCGCCACGGTTCCAAATGTCAACTATACTGTCAAATCCAAGATGGAGATCAATCCTCGGCATAGTAGCACTGGTCTGGACGATACTCGGCCTCAGCTCTCTGCATTTCAGCAGCAGCAGCAAATCCCTATTCACATTCAATACAGCATCTACATCGCTGGAAGCCCAACAACTGCCATTTCCTGAATCGGCGAGAAAACTATGGCGTGAACTGTTACCTCTACTTGAGGACACGGCTCCTGGAGTTCAAAGTCCGACAATAGCTGACGGCACGACGTCTGTTCATTGGAATGCGAATGAGGAGATTGAATTGCTAGACAGAGCTGTGATGCATCATTCGGATGTTCTGAAGATGGCTCGCCAGCACAGACGGTTCACCATTGAGATGAGCACACGAATATCGCCGTACGTGCCCTCGAATCAGGCGGAACGGCGAGGTATCGTCACAGTAGCAGGTGGTGATTACCTCCCCGCTGCTGTCGTCACGCTACGCATGCTACGTCGAACGGGCTCAACATTACCCGTCGAGATCTGGATGGCGGACGAAAGCGAGTACGAGCCAGAGATTTGCGAGGACATCCTAGTCCAATATAATGCGCGCTGCAGACTCCTCTCCGATGTCTTCGACCACGCCACAAACACATCGCAACAACATCAAAGCCAGAAAATCGCTCATTTTCAATATAAAATCTTCGCCATCCTCTTCTCAACCTTTGACGAGGTGTTGTTCCTGGATTCTGATGACATCCCCCTCCACGACCCGCAAGAACTATTCGACTCGGATCTCTTCGCCGAAAAAGGCATGATAGTCTGGCCAGATCTCTGGGCGACATCTATCTCTCCCGTCTACTACCTCATCGCAGACCAACCCGCTCCTCCCAGCACTCTCCGCGCCAGCACCGAATCCGGCCAACTCCTCATCAACAAGCAGACGCATTACTCCACACTAATCCTAACAGCCTACTACAACTACTTCGGCCCTGAACACTACTACCTTCTCCTCTGCCAAGGCGGCTTCGGGCGCGGCGACAAATCAACCTTCGTCCCCGCCGCGCTCGCAACAAACGCAACCTTCTACGACGTCGCGGAGCGTCCCGTAGCAATCGGGCAAGACTTCGAATGGATGCACGTCTTCGCCCTAATCCAATTCGACGCCCTGCAAGACCACGCCCTAACCAGCGCCAACATCTACCGCTCCCGCAACGCCTCCGCAGCACCACCCATCCGTCCTTTCTTCCTGCACGGCAACGACCCCAAATGGAACGGCGAGCGCATCTTCAGTATCGAAGCGTACGACGAGAACGGGTCGCACGGGTTTAGGAACAACCCGACGAAAAACCCGGCTGGCGAGTCAAGCTGGGCGTACGTTAATCCAACAGACGCCGTGCAAGCGTATAACATTCGTGCCATCGAGCGCCAGCTGTGGGAGCAGACGCGCTGGGTTAGCTGCAGTTTGGAGCATAGCTTCAAGATCTGGAAGGATAAAAAAGATATCTGCAAGCACGTTGAAGATTGGTTTGTCGAGTTTTTGGATACGGCGGCGGCGAAAGAGAAAGGCGAGGATTCGCTGCATGACGAGGAACATGGGAATGTTGAGATGATGAAGACGGCGGATCAGGCGGTGGCGGAGAAGGTGATGGAAGAAGAGAAAGCCAAGCATGCGGCGTTGATGGCGGAGAGTTTTGGGAGAATCGCGAAAATTGCGAGTGCAGCTGCTAATGGGGATATGAAGGAGAGTGCGGAGGATGATATCAAGAAGATTTTGGAGGGGTGGGGTGGTGGTGGTGGTGAGACAAGGACTGGAGGTGGTAAACAGAGTGGTAGGATCGGACGGATTGATGAGGATGCGAATATGTGAGTTGGATATGTAGTACGTTGGATGTACAGTACATTGGAAGCACAGTATATTGTAAGCACATCTCGCTCTGTCCAATGTACAAAAAAAGTCGCAGCGAGATGTGTTACCCATACAAGATTATCCAATTCCTGATTCTTGATTCTTTTCTCATTACTCCTGCGCCATCAGTGCTGCACTGGCCGCAGTTTCTCCTGGCAACACTCTCCAATCCCCAGGAGAAAGCCTGGCGTCTCAGTTCAGTTGCCAAGATGAACGTCCTGGTACCAGTAGCTACAACCTCTTACTAGCTTTGCGGCGCGCATACTATGCACAGCTTCTCAGCAATCTACGCAATGTCTCCTCTTCACACTCTGATGTCAATTCTCACGCGTACAGTAGTAGTAGCCAGCTATGCGAACCAGCAGGATCTCCGGACGATCATTTCCAATGTCCTCGCCCACTTCCATACCTACTCGGTCTCCTTTCACCCTGGGTTCATATTCCAAGCCCTCATGTCTTGATCCAAGTACATAATCAACTCCAACACTAACCCCATTGATCGCGTTTCTTAATCACGCAGTAATAAATAATAAGAAGATGGACCAGCTGAGTTGCCTTTGCTTTCGTCTTTATAGCGTTCCTCATAGCTAGCAGTGTACTTGCGAGCCAGGTACACACTACTTTGCCATCCGTGTAGCTTTTCGGGCAAGTAGGCACTGCTCGGATGAGGCGTCATTGAGCATTTTTGAAGCATCCAAGTTCATGATATGGGGCTTCAGCGCGCGTGAGCACAGAAGTAAGAGACTAAGCAATTGTTTGTCTCCCGTCGCCTTCGATCGCTGGAGGTATATCTTGTGTTGTCACTGCCAACCGCGCTGCCTTCTCCTCGCGAGTCACTCTGCTTTAATGGCGTTTACACCTTCCAAAGGCCATTCCCATACGTCGTCCTTCCACGTCATGACGACTTCTTGATCCATGACATTAGGCTTTTTCAGCACAACATCTTCATCGACAACATCCTGATCACTTTCCTTGTCCTCAGACTTAATCTCAACATCAATATCAGCTTGTCTCGCCTCTTTCGGAACATGTCGCATAACCACATTAACACCTTCCAGTCCAACAGCGGCAGCCGTTCTATTCCAAAGTAATTGCTCAATACGTCCATCCTGACTGATTTTGAGATAGGCCATGGGCCATCTACTCTGCGCCATTGCTTCGCGCACGCCTTTTGTTGCTTCTTGTGGTGTTGTTAGGAGGATTATGGTATTGCGATTTGTAACACTTTGTCTTGTGATGTTGGTTTCTTCTCGTGGCACTTGTGCTGCATCATTACAATTGTCATTCGTCGCTGCTTCTTCTTCTTCTTCTTCACGTCTCGCAGCACTCCCCTCGCCATCACGCCATCTCACCCCTCTAGCACCAGTCCCGCACCCTTCCAACTCTCTCACCACATTCGGACCTGTTTTCCTCCTCAGCGCTTTACACTGCACCAGCACTCTCAACGGCCAAGTTGGGGGGAGTCCAGGTAAATACCAGTATCCTAGCAAATCAATCCCTTTGTCTGCTCGACCGCCGGTGCGTGCTAGATCGAGACCGAGACGGCGCAGGGCGGAGAGAGTGGTGTATTCGTAGAGAGTGCCGATGTAGGTTGTGGATCTGGGGGAGAGGGAGGTTTGGGTGGCGTGGGTGAGGAAGGTGGGGAGGGTGGTGTGTTGGGTGGTTAGTGGGGAGAGGGGGAGGGGGTGAAGGTGGGTTGGGATGGGTAGAGTAGATGTGGAGGTCGTGTACTGTTTGTGTGTGCATCGTAGGCGCGAGAAGCTGACGGGTGGGAGGAAAGGTTTACATGGTGATTGCATTGAGTGGATGAAGCTCGCTATCACGTATTTTTATGTAAAGGTGGTTGATGCATGAGTCCCTTGTTGTCCATCTATTCCTAAATCCTCATCAACAATCTCTTTCAAGACCTGCAGCTGTCCACAACTCGCTAGACTATTCTCCCACCATGGACGTCGATGGCATAACACAGCTCCAGAACTGTCTCGACCAGGTACTCTTCCCCTCTCCTTCTCCCCCTCTCTCCTTCCACCACCTCTTCACCTATATCTCAAACTAACACATCTGCCTCCCTCACAGCTAGCAACCCAAATGTTCGCCTCAATCCGATACATCAACACCCACCACGCCGCCTCCTCAATCCCCGAGCAACAATTCCCCATCCACTTTCCGGGTCAAACACCATTAAACACAAACACAAACACAGAAACAAACACAAACACAAACACATCAGACGACAACGACGAAATAGCACGTCCAGACACGCCCACCACATTCCTCTCCGCACTACACGAACTAGCCCGCGACCTGGTGACGAAAGAGCAACAAATCGAATTTCTGATCAACAATCTGCCGGGACGTGGTCGGACGGTTGAGGAGCAGGAACGAAGGACGAGGGACTTGGATGCTGAGTTGAGAACACTCGAGACTGAAGTGGAGAGGGCGGAGAAGGAACGGAGGGGGATGCTTGAGAGGGTTGAGGGGGTGATTATGGGTGTTCGGAGGTGGTGAGGATCATTAGGGGCGGGGGCGGCTGTCAATGTGTAGAATGAAGAAAGGGCGGAGTTCTTAGAAGGTTGACGTTGATTCTGGCACCCTGCTGATTCGATTTACGCAAGAAAGAAAGAAAGCCAAGAGCAAACGCAACGACGAAACTCCTTGTGACCTAACAAGATATGAAGCTGGAAACAATAACGCACTCGCCTCCTTCGAAATATGAAACAAGGCATGGAACTGAAACATCATCACGATCCGCAAGCACAAACTTCACAGCGAAAAAGAAAAAAAACAGTGGCACCCTCCCTCCCTCCCTTCATCCTTCACATTTCCATTCTGGACAAAACAAGAACAGAAGCAAGACAAGACAAGCATGGTCCACCGCATAAGTCGAACAATCTTTGGCCCAAATCCACGCGCAGCAGCACCGAATACAATTCCCACACACTCTCCGCGAAAATTAACCATATCAAGAACCATGTTCACGCCGGCCAGCCACATCCAAAATAGCCTAATCCACCCGACTCAATGTTGAAAGATTAACCATGGTGATTGATAGCTTTAGCACATTCGAGACATTTACGGTTTGGTCTGGCTTCACGCTTCATGCTCAAGCTCACCGAAAGATCAGTACAACGTTCGGGGGGCTTAGTGGGAGTGGGTGGGCGGGCGGGCGGACTCGAGGACGTCCCATCTCGATGCTGCATTTAGAGATTTATACCATTTTTTGCGAAAACAATGAGGATGAGAGAGAGGTGTGATGATGAATAATTGCTTTTGCAAGGCACAGGCGAAAAGGAACAGAACAGAACAGAACAGAACGAAACACAGATATAGAAAACAAAACTAAGCCACAAAAAATTTTGAAAAAACCAGAAACGAAAACAACAACATAAGCACAGCGGATTAGCATGGAGAGCAGACCCAAGTCTCGAACCTGTCGCTCTCTTGTCTTCTCTTCTTCTTTGCTCCTCCTTGTCTTCTTCCCATTTACCATTCCTTCTCTCATCCTCTTCCCATATCCCCAAGCATACCTGGTACACCACAAAACATAGAGCACCACCACCACATCAAACACGAACAAACAAACAAACACACAATCACAACGAAACCATTACAAACACATCATCCAGATCAAATCAAGGATACAAGTACAAGAGAATCAGGCGGGCCCTCGTCGCCTATGAATTAATAGAGACGTCAGAACATAAAAGCAACAGACGGTCAAAGACAAAAGTGGTCAACATTATATGCCAGTGTTGACTAAACGAGCATGCATTTGGATCAGAAAAAAGGTCTGACAATATATTGAGATTATCTAGTTATGTAAGAAGCATCCGGCTGAGCAAAAGACGAGCATCCATCTCGGTACTCGTCATGCTCGAAGCATCATGAAGCTCGGTTAGCTTAAGTTATGAGTGGAGTGGGTGTTTTAGTGTCATGTAAAATGTGACAAAAGGGTCTCGTAAGACAGCTGCATTATAGCAGGTAGTGTGTTGCTCAATGCCTGCGCTAGGCCTTGGGTGTTGTAAATCTCGCCATCGTTGTGGCAAGCGTACGTGTATATTATTGGTTGTGGTGTTATTTGCTGGGAGTCTGGGACGAGGAAGGACATCGATATCAGACATTAATGTGGTGTGGTGTCGTCTCGTCGATATCAGCTGCCTTAAGGTCGTAAACAGGGCTATCGTGCTGTTGTTTGCGCATATAGCAGCCTAGCAGATGGCAGAGCTAGAAGCAAAATTCTACACTGCGCAGGTGTGGTGCCGAAACCTTATAAATGTAGTGTTTAGTCGTGATTAGATACTTCGACTGTATCAAAGTATTGCATATATTTTTCTTTCTATGATCGTGTTGATGAGCCCATGCACAACAACGCAGCGATCGCAGCCTGCTCCTTCTCGTCGACGTCAACGCCTGTAAAATCAAGCGGTTGCTGTACAGGAGCGGGCGTTGGCCGTGGCGCAGGTGAAGCTCGACTGGTCGGTATACTCTTGCTTAAACTTCTTGGACCTGGAAATGACCGTCCATATGGTGTGAATGAAGGACGCCGCGGCCTGTCCTGACCCATCATTATGCTGGACTTGAGGCTTCGGCCACCAGCAGAAGACAACGAGCCATGCCGCA
>Ga0160427_10001965_pt1 | contig 12543 bp, 11 predicted proteins | sample SolpanmetagenomL_FD_108194 | JGI IMG/M metagenome (GOLD analysis project Ga0160427, IMG submission 108194) | Solar panel surface microbial communities from Lawrence Berkeley National Laboratory, California, USA - L | ecosystem: Engineered > Built environment > Solar panel > Unclassified ...
ATCTGACGCAGCTTGAGCACGACCTGCTCCGCGTTCGTCTTCTGGCCTCGCCGCATATCCAACTCCTTTGGTCCTGGCTGATCCTCTCAATCAGCCCGGTCCAAAGCCAGCCGGTCAGGTCACCGGACGGTTAGAGCGGAGGAGGCGCCCGGTTGTTAAGAAACTAATTGCCTCGCCGGCCCGATGCCCGCGCAACGGCCTCCGCCCGGTCGCGACGGATCAGGCGAAGAAGCGGTTGGCCGGGCGCGGCAGGCCGAGATGGTCGCGCAGCGTCGTCCCTTCGTAGTTCCGGCGGAACAGGCCGCGTCGCTGCAGCTCCGGCACCAGCCGGTCGACGACGTCGTCGAGCCCCTCCGGCAGGAACGGGAACATCACGTTGAAACCGTCGCAGGCGCGGGTCTCCAGCCACTCCTCCATCCGGTCGGCCACCTGCGCGGCCGTGCCGATCATCTGCAGGCCGCCGTAGCCGCCGACCTTGCGGGCAAGGTCCCGGACCGTCGCGCCGGTGCGGCGCGCGTAGTCGACGATCTGCGCCTGCCCGCTCCTGCTCGCGTTCGTCTCGGGGATCTCGGGCAGCGGCGCGTCGAGGGGAAAGCCCGCGGCGTCGACCCCGAGGCGGACCGAGAGGTTGGCGAGCCCACTGTCGGGATGGACGAGATCGTCGAGGCGCGCCTTCTTGGCCCGCGCCTCGTCCTCGGTCTCGCCCAGGACCACGAAGGCGCCGGGCAGGATCTTGAGGTGGTCGGGGTTGCGGCCGACCGCCGGCATGCGGCCCTTCACGTCGGCGTAGAAGGCCTGGGCCGCCTCCAGGGTGGAGGCCGAGCCGAAGACCATCTCGGCGGTCTCGGCCGCGATCTGGCGCCCGGCCTCGGAGGCGCCCGCCTGCACGATGACCGGCCAGCCCTGGATGGGGCGCGCCACGTTGAGCGGCCCCTTCACCTTCAGGTGCTCGCCCCGGTGATCGAGGACGTGCATCCGGGCCGGATCGAAGAACACCCCGCTCTCGGGGTCCATGAGGAAGGCGTCGTCGGCGAATGAATCCCACAGGCCCGTCACGACATCGAAGAACTCGCGGGCCCGGGCATAGCGGGTGGCGTGGTCGACATGCGCGTCGCGGCCGAAGTTCAGGGCCTCGTCCGGGTTGCCCGAGGTGACGAGGTTCCAGCCGGCCCGGCCGTTCGAGATGTGGTCGAGGGAGGCGAACTTGCGGGCCACATGGTAGGGCTCGTTGTAGGTGGTGGAGGCCGTGGCGATCAGCCCGATGCGCTCGGTGAGCACGGCGAGCGCCGGCAGCAGGGTCAGGGGATCGAACGAGGTCACGGTGGCCGAGCGGCGCAGGGCCGCCATGGGCATGTTCATCACCGCGAGGTGGTCGGCCATGAAGAAGGCGTCGAACTTGCCCGCCTCCAGGCGCTGCGCGAAACGCGCCAGGTGCTTGAGGCTGAAGTTCGCATCCGGCTCGCCGCCCGGATAGCGCCACCACGCGGTGTGGATTCCGGCCGGGCGCATGAAGGCGCCGAGATGCAGGCGGCGGTCCCGGCTCATGGTCGCTCCTCGATCCTGTCGGCTGCGGTCAGGGCTGCACGATCCGGGCCGGAGCCGCGGAACCGAACCCGGTGGGCGGGCGCGTGCCGAGATGGGCGCGCAGGGTGGTCCCCTCGTATTCGTGCCGGAACAGGCCGCGTCGGCGCAGTTCCGGCAACACCAGCTCGATGAAGTCGTCGAGTCCGCCGGGCAGGGTCGCCGGCATGATGTTGAAGCCGTCCGCCCCGTGGGCGCGGAAGCGCTCCTCCATCTCGTCGGCGATCTGGGCCGCCGTGCCGACGATCTGCGCGTGGCCGCGCGCGCCCGCGATCCTGAGATAGAGCTGGCGCAGGGTCAGGCCCTCGCGCCGGGCGAGATCGAACATCAGCTGCTGCCGGGACTTCGCGCCCTCGGCCACCGGCAGTTCCGGCACCGGCCCCTCGGGATCGTAGCCGGACAGATCGAAGCCGCCGACCATGCGCTCCAGCAGCGCGAGACCGACGACCGGATCGATCAGGTCCTGGAGTGCCTCGAACTTGGCCCGCGCCTCGGCCTCGCTGCGGCCCACGACGGGAAACAGGCCCGGCATGATCTTGAGGTCGTCCGCGACGCGGCCGAAGCGCGGCAGGCGCGCCTTAAGGTCGCCGTAGAACTCCACCGCCTCGGCCAGCGTCTGGTTGGCGGTAAAGACGATCTCGGCCGTGCGGGCCGCCAGGTCCCTGCCGGGCCCGGAGGAGCCGGCCTGCACCAGGACGGGCTGGCCCTGCGGCGTCCGCGAAATGTTGAGTGGGCCTTGAACCTCGAAATGGGTCCCGCGATGGTTCAGCGGGCGGAACCCGTCCGGCTTCGAGAACTGGCCGCTCTCCCGATCGATGACGACGGCCCCGTCGTCCCAGGTGTTCCACAGGCCGAGGACCACGTCGGCGAACTCCTCCGCCCGTTCGTAGCGGTCGGTGTGGCGCGCGATCCGGTCGTTGCCGAAATTGGCGGCCTCCGCGTCCGTAGTCGAGGTCACGAGGTTCCAGCCGGCCCGGCCGCCGCTGAGGTGATCGAGCGAGGCGAAGCGGCGCGCGACGTTGTAGGGTTCGTTGAAGCTGGTGGAGGTGGTGGCCACCAATCCGATCCGACTGGTGACGGCCGCCAGCGCCGAGAGCAGCGTGACCGGCTCGAAATGAGCGGAGCGCGCCGTGCGCTCGCTGGAGCGTAGGTTGGTGTCGCGGATGCCCGTGCCGTCCTCAAGGAAAACGAGGTCGAACTTCGCGGCCTCCGCCCGCTGCGCCCAGCCGACGTAACGCGCGAGGTTGAGCCCGCCATCGGCTTCGCTAGAGGGATGGCGCCAGCCCGCCACGTGGTGTCCGGTGGCGTAGAAGAAGGCGCCGAGGCGCAGAGTGCCCTGTCTCATGTGCCGATCGAAATGCTGCACCCGCCCGAACTTGGGCGCGCGGTGGAGAACGTTTGCGAAGGCGGCGGACCCTGGCCTTACGTCGGGAGATGGGCGGGTAACGATTAGGGGCCGCTCGAAGGCGACACATGGCTCTAGGAAGAGAGATCGTCAAGGAGAACGTTCTTCCGGATAGATATAACTCTTGGGTGGAGCCGTCCCCCATCAGCTCAGATCGCGAGACGGGTCCGACGTTGCCACCTGACTGCCTCGCATATGCGCATGAGGATGCAAATTCTACTTCGCGGCACCCAGGCGATGAACCGAAACTCCGCGCGGCATTCTCAACGAGTACAATGTCCGCGGGTTTTCGATGCCAGCTCTCCGCATCCGGTCCTGTGGGGCATGCCGATAGCGAAATCCAGACGCGCAAACTCCGGAGGAACGGTCGAGCCGAACGTGTTCTTTGGAAGTCAATCTGCGGCGAGGAGATGCGTTCGTCCCCAGACAAAATCCGTGTCCCGGTTCGGCAGCGCGGCTTCGAAGCGGCAGAGGAGAAGGGTCTCGTATCAGAACCCATGCCGAGGTGGGGTATCCCCTTCACCCATCATGCCACCCAGCGGCGGGACGGAGAAAACTCGGCGAGCCCGATCGTACTGTAGCGGAGGGGCCCTCTGCGCGGAGACGTGGGAGCCTGTCGACGTCCTCCTGTCTGAAAGGAAGGCCGCTCGACGATTTCGAATGTGAGACCAAGCCTCTGAGCACGGTTTCCCGCATCACGGCGCCGCGTGACAAACCGCACCCTGCTCCTCCGCCGGCTCCAGGATGCGCCGGACGACGCTCCGGGGAACGCGGTAAGACACCTCCACGCGTTCGACAGCGAGCGAAAACGCTTCGTCTCGCACCAGGCCGACGCCCGATGGAAGGAATCCTAATGTCCCTGACTCTGTACGAGGCCTCGGTTCCCGTCTTCACGCGCGGGCTGACGATCCTCTCGTCGATGCTCGACAAGGCGGAGGCGCACGCGTCCGGAAACGGCGTAGCGATCGCATCCTACATCGAAGCGCGACTCGCGTCCGATATGCTTACGTTGGCTGGGCAGGTGCAGCGCGCCTCCGACACCGCGAAGTTCGGTGCGGCACGGCTGACCGCGACTGAAGCTCCCTCCTTCGCGGACGAGGAAGTCACGCTCGACCAGTTGCGGGAGCGCTGTGCGAAGACGGTCGCCTATCTAGGCACCTTCGCGGCCGGCTCCTTCGAGGGCGGCGACACGCGAGCAGTCACCTTCGGTGGCGGCGCGAACAAACAGACGCTGCCCGGCAACCGCTACCTCCTGCAATTCGCATTGCCGAACTTCTTCTTCCACGTAACGACGGCCTACGACATCCTGAGACACAAAGGTGTCCCGGTCGGCAAGCGCGACTACCTCGGTCCCTTCGACGAGACCTCGGCATGAACCTCGACTGACATCATCCCCTACCTGTCGCCCGACCCACGTGGGATACAGACGCTGGGAGGGGGCCGCCGGGCGCGTACGAGGCAGCGATCCCCTCGTCCTCTCCCCATTCGAAGACAGCACTGTCCGGCTTCGGACCGGGACGGGCTTTCGTACTGCGTCGCGATCTCTCCGACCGGTTCGACGAGTGGAAGCGTCGCCTGGTACTAACCCGTGCGGGTCTCGAAATCGTCTTCGGTGTGTCTGTGAAGCTGGTCGTCGATCGCTTCTGCGCGTCCGACGGCGGGGCGGGTCCGGAAGCGTTCCACGTATCTCAGCAACTCGAGGTTCGGCGGTACGAGTTTCGATTGCGTCGCCCGGCCGAGTGACGTCCCCCACAGTACGTCCGCGGCCGTGAACCTCTTGCCGAACAGGTAGGGACCCCTTCGAAGCTGCGCTGTCAGCTCACCCATCACGGCGTCATAGCCGCCGGACGGCGACATTGGATGAGGTCCGGAGTCGCGTTTCAGGACTCGATCGACGATCGCGGGTTCGAACGAGGAGTCGTGGAAGACCAGCCAGTGCAAGTAGGGCGCGCGTAGGGGATCGCCGACCGCGGGGGCGAGTCGCGCCTCGGGGTAGAGGTCGGCGAGATAGATGAAAATCGCCGCCTGCTCGGCCACCAACACATCGTCGTGTAGGATCGTCGGCACAGGCCCGAGCGGACTGACAGACAGGAAGGCGGGCGCGCGATGCTCGCTGGCCTTCACGTCGAGTGTGCGGAGCTCGTAGTCCGCCCCGAGTTCCTCCAGCAGGGTCACAACACCCGACGAGCGGCTGAGCGGTGAGTGGTAGAGCGTGATGCGGCGGGGATCGGTCACGGACGACTCCGGTGATTGACCATTCGATTTCGAGCTCGTCTCAGCCTCCGGTCGTGCCAGTGTTCGAACTCCCCGAACCGGACGGCATACCGAGCGCAGGGCCGACGCGAGGGTCTTCCCGCGGCTGCGCGCAGCCGAGGCCGGCGGATCCGTTTCAGCGGATCAGGTTGTCGTCGGCCGTCCAGACGGGTCGAGGTACCTGCGACGGACGGCTACCGCGACGCGCCTACCAGCGGTCAGCCGTGCTGGCCGCAGCCGCAGCCGGTTGCATGAAGGCCCCCTGGCCACGGGGAACTGCGGATGATGCTGCAGAAATTTCCGGCCTTGAAGGTCGGCTCCTTGTCCGCGATGACGTCGGCCTTCACGTTGCCGAAGGTCGTTTCCGGCTTGTGCTTGATGCCGTCGAAGAAGGCTTGCAGAATTTCTTCCTTGAACGTCTCGTCGCGCGGATGGGCGCCTACGACGGCTTCCCGCTCCGCGTCACTGTACTCGGCATACGTCAAGCCGAGGACGTCCATTTCGACGCCGGCCGTGACGAGAGCGACGACGGGGTGCATGTGTCGCGGTATCCCAGGCGTCGTGTGCAGAGCGATTGCCGCCCAGACGGTATCGATGTCGGACTGGGCGATGCCATGGCTCCTCAGGAAATCACGTGCAGCGTTGGCTCCGTCTACTTCGAAACGTTCGTCCGGACTGGAGTACTGCGGAGTCAAACCCATGTCGTGAAACATCGCGCCGGTATAGAGAAGTTCGCGATCGAACTGGATCCCCCGGTGCCTTCCGGCTAGGGCACCGAAATAATATACGCGGCTGGAATGGTGGAACAGGAGCGGACTTTCGGTGTCGCGCACCAGTTGAGTGACTTCGCGGGCTAGTTTGCTGTCCGGTATACTGACATCGTGGAGGGTGGCCGACATGTGCATTTCCTCAGCTTCGTGATGCCTGGATCCTACGAATTGGCTGGTTAGTCCGCAATTGACGTAATCAGTCGATTTCTGCCAAAACCGGACGAAGAGCGACATGGATGCTGAGGGGGGTGACCGTTGAGGACGATCGCAATTCTTGCAATGCCGAACGTGCAGTTACTCGACGTGTCCGGCCCTCTCGACGTTTTCGCCGAGGCAAACGTCCAATCTGGCAGGGAGGCCTACCGGCTGAGGATCGTGGGAGTCGAAGGAAGGGAGATCCGAAGTTCCGCCGGGGCGCGGCTCATTGCCGACTACGCCGTCAGTGACGCGACCGACGAGTCGATCGACACGTTGCTGGTCGCGGGTTCGCCGAACGCAGCGAGCGTACGGTATTCGCCGACGGTGATCGACTGGTTGGTGCGCGAGGCGGGGGCGGCCCGTCGTGTCGGGTCGATCTGCAGTGGGGCATTCGTCTTGGCGGCTGCGGGCTTGCTCGACGGGCGACGCGTGACGACACACTGGGCGGTCGCAGAGCAGTTGGCCGACGCATTCCCGAAGGTGACCGTCGAGCCGGACGCCATATACATCCACGACGGGCGCCTGCGCACGGCGGCCGGCGTCACGGCCGGCCTGGATCTCGCGATGTCGCTCGTGGAGGAGGATCTGGGGCGGGACGTCGCGATGCGGGTCTCCAGTCAGCTCGTCATGTTTTTCCGGCGTCCGGGAGGACAGATGCAGTTCAGCCGAAAGGGGGAGGCTGCGCCAGCGGGGAGATCGGCGCTGCAGGAGGCGCAGCGCTGGGTAGCCGCCAATCCCTCGCTCGATCACAGCGTGCCCAAACTCGCTGCACGAGCCGGTCTGAGCCCGAGGCACTTCGCGAGGCTCTTCCGGGATGAAATCGGGGTGACGCCGGCCGTATGGGTGGAGGCGTCGAGGGTCGCGGCGGCGCGAAAGCTACTGGAGGATGGCGGCACCAACCCGAAGAGGGTGGCCTCCCTCTGCGGTTTCGCGGATGCCGACACGCTCCGCCGAGCCTTCACCCGGCAGGTCGGTGTTTCACCTGCCGAGTATCGCAAGAGATATCCACGTACGGAGTTCTGCTGACGCCCGAAATCACGGCATGGACGATCCCTCGACCTCCCTGAGAAGAGCCGGTGTCCACGTGGCCGCTGATTGGCGAGGCGCACTCCGCGGACCGAACTCCGCACATGACCTAAACGAAAGCTGTCCTCACCTGCGCAGACGGCCGAGGGTATCGTAGAGGCATCGTTCGTGCGTGCACTCGACGGGGGCGTCGGCGAAGACTCCTATGGTCGTTATCGGCACGGGCGAGCAGATCGGTGCTCGCCCGTGCGATTCTCGCGGGGAAGCTTCGGCTCTCAGTGCGCCGGCACGTCAATGCGGGCACCCCACACGTTGATCGTTTCGATTTTCTCGGAAACGCCGGTTGTCGATCTGCCGGGACGTTTCGCAGTGGAAGTGAAGCGGACGGGAAGCGGTGCCGATCTCGTACCCCAGACCGGCTGGATGGCGGGCGAGGTGACATCGACGACGGGAGGCGCCTGCACAGGCACCCAGTATTCGTGGTTCCACGCCTTGAAGGTCTCTACCTCTCGAGCGTTGGCGGGGAGGGACACCGCACCGAGGACGAGGGCGGCTACAATGAGGGAACGTGACATCGTCGGAATTCTCCATGGCGTTGGGCGTGGCCCGGTCGGGCATTCTGAAAGACCCCGATGCGGTGCCTGCTCAGATTGAGTTGATATAATCCTTTTATCGCTGGCCATTGTGCGGTGCCGCACGAAGGTTGTTACCAACGTATTCGCGTTCTGGATGTCATGGAGATTTCGGTCGGACGACACAACCGACCGATGCGATCGAGGCCCTACCGATGCTCGCTCATTCCTCTTATAAAGTTGGTATCAACATTAGAGCCCGATCCCTGATGGACCATCCCTCGGAGACATTCCCGACGCCCCAGGCGGCGGCCGCCATCGAAAGGGCATGCCACTGCTTCGCGGCGCAGAAGGCAGCGCGTACGTTGGGTCGCCTATACGACGCCTTCCTTCGCCCGGTGGGGTTATCGAACTGGCAATTCACGATGCTAATGATGCTCGTGCGTGACGAAGCGCCAACAATCAGCGAGCTCGCACGCGACCTCGCAATGGATCGAACTAGTGTCACGGCGAACCTCAAGCCCTTGGAGCGGGGCGGCCTGATAGCCATTCGCATCGATGACAAGGACAGGCGAGTGCGACGGGCCTATTTGACCGAACAGGGACGAGTGGCACTCGCCCAAGCAATCCCACTTTGGACGGAGGCACAGGCGGCCTGCTCCGATCGAACGGGCGGCAACGGGGGGACGTCTCCCTGCGCGGAGGGTGTCAAGGCGAGCTCCGGTCGGGTCTGAAGACCTCGCATGCGGGAGGAGGGATTGTGGATCAGACGAACGCTTTGAAACGACATGGCTTCGAAGTGGCGGGTCTTGCTTCAGCCACCAGCCACAGCGGGGCGCATCGCGGAGCGGGAGCGATGTCTATGCCTTGGCGGTACGGCCACCTCGAAAGCCTGTGCCCAACGGCGCGCTCATGCTGCTGAAGGATGTCCGAACGAGTTAGACCGACACTTGGTAGGACACGCCGCCTGTTCGATTGATGATCGTCCAGACCGGGATCGGGATGGGCATCGGGAGAGGTCCGACACGGAACTCAGACGTCCCCTGCGACGAGCGGGCAGCTCTCGTCCTTCGCCCAGTCCGAGAAGCTGAGGTAGTATGCGTCTACCTTCGAGAACCCGGCCTCAACCGCCGCCAGGGCGGCAAGAGCGGCGCGTCCGCCCCCGTCGCAGTGGGTGATGATCCGTTCCCCTGCCTGGAAGCCAGCCTCGGTCAGCATCAAACGAATCTCGTTCGGGGATTTGAGCCGGCCGTCCTGACCGATCAAGTCGGCATGCCCAACCCGCCGGGCTCCCGGCAGGTGGCCGCCACGTGCGTTCTTCCGCAAGTCCTCGCCGGCGAACTCGGCTGCGGTCCGGGCATCGAAGATACGAGCGTCCGAGTCGAGTGCCTCCCGAACATCCGCGCGGGTCACGAGCCCAACTTGTTCGGATCGTCTACCTGCACGGAAGGTGGCGGCCAGGGGCCTCGCGGGAATTGTCTCGACCGAAAAGCCGGCCCGCGCGTATATGAGCGGCCAACCACCGTCGACGACAGCGGCAAGAACTCCAAAGTGCTGGAGAACGAACCAGACGCGAGCCGCCTCGGTCAAACGGCCATCATCGTAGACGGCGACCGGTCGCGTACCGTCAATGCCTAGGCCTCCGACCAGACCATGCCAATGCGCCGTGTTGTCGAGCCCCGTGTCGGCTTGCTTGGCAGCGGCCTCCCAGGCCGCCACCGGCACGTACACGGCTCCTGGACAGTGCCCGGCGTCATACGCTTCTGCCGTTCGGGCATCGAGAACTATCCATGCCTCCGCGTCAAGGTCGGCAGGATCGAGAAGGGATCGGCGAGTCATCGAAGAGCCAGGGCTGGAAGGCGAATAGCGCAAGCTACAGCCCGATGCGCGCAACGTGAAGAATGATGCTTTCATTCGCCGAGGCCGGAAGGGTCGGGAGGACGAGGGCATCGAAGCGCGGCATCGCTATCGAAGGGGGCTCCAGGAGTAAGGTTCCTGGCACCGTGATGTGTTGCTGAGCATCGAGAAGCACCCGAGACCATGCGGCTGCTCGGTTCCGGCCGATGCGAGCAAGCAAGTCGCTGCAGCAATGGTTCACGAGGGATGGGTGGTGTCAGCCTCGAAGCCGGTGGACCTAGTCGATAATGCACGACCCGCATCGAGACGTCGATCAAAAGTAAAGTCCAAGAAGACGAGTCGCCATTTGACATCCTGAGCGCGAGGAAGGGCTCGGCATCCATCATGCCGCTGCAGCGGATGCAGGCCCGCGCCCTCGCGTTAGTAGCGGCAAACGCGCTCGGTGCGGCGCGGTCGATTGCTGTGAAGACCCGATGGAATACAGGGAACTCGGATGCTCCGGTCTCCTTCCTAGGAGCGCAACGATAGTCGCGCAACAGGCTCTGCCTTGCCGAGGCGCGGCACATCCCACGAAGTGCCTTAACCTCTCGCTTACCCAAACCCACGAGATTGTGGGTCGGAACAGCCCAGGGAGAGAGCATGTCCGACACCATCGACACCGTTGGGGTTGCCGGCGACCGTATCCGCTCGATCATCGAGCGCGTCGAGAAGGTCGAGGAAGAGATCAAGGACCTCATGGAAGCCAAGAAGGAGATCTTCCTGGAAGCCAAGGGCGAAGGTCTCGACGTCAAGATCCTCAAAGAGATCCTAAAGCTCCGCAAATTGGACCAAGACGAGCGTGACGAGCACGAGACGCTGCTCGACGTGTACATGCGCGCGATGGATGCACCGACGGCTGCACCAATGGCCGAGGCTGCCTGAACGAGATCGCGTCACCGCAGCGAGGTCGTCGCCTCGGTGTTCCTCAGCCGCGGGCGATCGTCATGCGTCCACCGGACCTGGCACCTAAGCCAAGTTCCGAGTGCGAGCGGATTGATACGTCCGTCATGGGATCTGGGCGCGCACGGTGAGGCGCAGGAAGCTCACGGCGCTGGCGACGCCTGCGAAGGCGCCGCCCAGTCCAAGCGCCAGCGCCGGCCCGCGCGCATCCGCGATGGCGAAGCACGCCGCCACCAGAGCGGCGCCCGTCGTTTGGCCGAGAAGGCGTGCGGTGGCCACGATCCCACTGGCGCCTCCGGAACGCGTGGGAGGGGCGCTCGTCATGATGGCGCGCAGGTTCGGCGCCTGAAAGAAACCGAAGCCCGCCCCGCAGATCGCCATGCGCCACGTGATGTCGAGGACGCTCGGATCCACCGGCAGGGCCGCAAGCAGTCCCATGCCCAAAGCGAGCACGGCGAGTCCGATCCCGCCGAGCAGGCCAGGGGGATAACGGTCGGACAAGCGCCCTGCGACCGGCGCCATCAACGCGACGACCACTGGCCACGGCGTCATCAGGAAGCCGGTCTCCACCTGTGAGCGGCCAAGTGCGTGTTGGAACAGGAATGGCAGGGAGACGAAGGCGAGGCCCTGGGCTGCGAATGAGCAGACCGACGTCAGGGCGGAAAGTGCGAAGAGTGGGCGTTTGAGTAGGTCGGCCGCCAGCATCGGGGCGGGATGACCGGCTTGCCGGCGTAGGAGCAGCGTGCCGCAGGCGAGCGCGCCGGCGAACTCCGCCAGAATGCGCCAAGCCGGTCCTTCGTGTGCGGCATCACCGAGGCCCAGGACCAGCAGGGCGAAGGCCGCGGCGTTGAGCACCGCTCCGGTCCCGTCGAAGGAGTGGCCAGAGCGCCCGGTCTCCGGCAAAGCGGTCCAAGCGAGGCCTAGGGCGGCGAGGCCGATCGGCACGTTGACGGCGAACAGCCATGGCCACGGCGCGGCGACCAAGATCAGGGAGGCCAGGGTGGGACCCACGGCGAAACCGATGCCGACCACGAAGGCGTTCAGCCCGACGCCGCGACCGAGCAGAGCCACCGGATAGATGAAGCGGATCAGCGCGATGTTGACCGCCATCAGGGCGCTCGCGCCAACGCCCTGCAGAACACGGGCGGCCACCAGCGTCGGCAGGGACCAAGCCAGGGCGCAAACCAGGGACGCGACGGTGAAGAGGACGAGGCCGCCGAGATAGATCTTCCGCTGGCCGACGATCTCACCCAGAGCCGCGATCGGCAGCAGGGTTGCCACCACCGCGAGCTGATAGGCGTTCACGATCCAGACCGACGCGCCCGGATCGACCCCGAGGTCGGCGGCGATGGTCGGCAGGGCGGTGTTGGCGATCGCGGTGTCGAGGGTTGCGAGAGCGACCCCAGTCAGCACGGCGATCGTCGCCCGACCGCGCTGGCCCGGTGGCAAGCCGTCGCGAGGCGTTGCGTCCGGCGTGAGGATTGGCGTGGGCATCGGGAAGACGATCTCGCACCGAGGTGAAGGTACCGAATGCGTCCGCCACAGGTTGGTGGCAAGCTCGCATCACGAACGGGTGTCGCCGGAAAGCCCACCACGAATGGGCGTCGCAGCCGAGAGATTTCGATCTCCCTACCACTCTGCGGCCGTAAGTTGAGCCTATCCACCCGACGGGCGCCTGGTTCGGGCGATAACGAGGTGCCAGGTTGCGTCGACGATCATTTCGCCTTCCGTCGGGCGTCGGTGGGGGATGGAGGCGCCGTTCGTGCGGGGGATCCTTGGGTTCTCCGATCGGCGAGGGGAAGGTCCGCGATCGCCCCTCTGATCGGCCCCCACGCGGTGGTCCATAAGTAAAGTTAGTGCGCGGTAGGCCACTCCACCACGGGTAGCTTGGCCGGCGGAGCTGGTTGGACGAGCGCTGCTGGCCAAGCGGTGAACGCTGGCA
>Ga0160427_10001966_pt1 | contig 12531 bp, 12 predicted proteins | sample SolpanmetagenomL_FD_108194 | JGI IMG/M metagenome (GOLD analysis project Ga0160427, IMG submission 108194) | Solar panel surface microbial communities from Lawrence Berkeley National Laboratory, California, USA - L | ecosystem: Engineered > Built environment > Solar panel > Unclassified ...
ACGGCGTATGGTTTTCTCCTCACAGCTTCCGTCAGCTGACCAGCATCTTCATAACCAACATAACCAGCAGGACTACCAATCAGTCTGCTGACAGTGTGCTTCTCTTGAAACTCGCTCATATCGAAACGGACAACTGCTTGTTCCGTGGAGAAGAGAAAAGAAGCGATCTTCTTACACAGCTCCGTCTTTCCCACGCCAGTTGGACCAAGAAACATGAAGGATGCAATCGGTCGATTCTCACCACTCAGGCCTGCTCGCTGCATTCGCACAGCATTGGCCACGGATTTGAGTGCTTCATCCTGCCCACGGACGGAAGTTCGGAGTGTGTCCTCCATGCTAACTAGCTTCTGGACCTCACCTGACATCAGCTTGGTAACAGGAATACCAGTTGTTCGAGAGACCACGTTGGCAATATCGTCTGCAGTTACAGATTCGTGTAACAAAGTGTCTGTTCTGTTCTGCTCATCGCCCTCTCTGGGTAACTTCTCCTGAAGAGCTGGAATTCGAGCATACTGTAGCTCTCCTGCTTTTGCAAAGTTGCCTTCGCGCTGGGCTTCTGCAAGCTCTATCTTAGCTTGCTCTATTTCCTCCTTGACTTTCTTGAGCTCTTCGATCTCTGCACGCTCAGCTTCCCACTTCTCGGTTAACTTTGTTGTCGCCTCTTGCTTCTCCTTGAGTGTGGTTTGCAGCTTGTCACGGCGCTCTACGCTCGCGATATCCGTCTCTTTTCGAAGCGACTCGAGCTCAATCTGAATAGTCATGATCTGTCTATCAAGCTCCTGGATGGCATCTGGCTTGCTTTCTTGCTGTAGCCTTAAAGCCGATGAAGCTTCGTCGACGAGGTCTATAGCTTTGTCTGGGAGAAATCGATCTGTAATGTAGCGGTTTGAATATGTCGCTGCTGCTACAAGCGCAGAGTCTGTGATAGCAACGCCGTGATGGACTTCGTACTTGGTCTTGATACCGCGCAAGATTGATATCGTGTCCTGAACTGTTGGCTCGCCAATTAGCACAGGCTGAAATCGGCGTGCAAGCGCCACATCTTTTTCGATCAGACGATATTCTGCGAGCGTCGTGGCACCACAGCACTGCAATTCTCCACGAGACAGTGCAGGCTTGAGCAGGTTGCTAGCATCTATGCTGCCCTCCGCCTTGCCCAGACCGAGCAGTGTATGCAATTCGTCCACGAACAATATGACCTTGCCCTCTGCTTCCTCCACCTCTTTCAATACTGACTTCAGCCTTTCTTCAAAGTCACCCCTGAACTTTGCGCCAGCAATGAGTTGTCCCAAGTCCAGCGAGATGACTCTTTTCTCCTTGATTGACTCCGGCACATCTCCTCGCACTATCCGCTGTGCAAGACCTTCTAGAATGGCTGTCTTGCCAGTACCGGCATTTCCTATCATCACTGGGTTGTTTTTCGTCCGCCGAGATAGGATTTGTATCGTTCTTTGAATTTCAGCATCACGTCCAATCACTGGATCAAGCTTGCCAGCCTTTGCGCGCTCGGTCAAGTCAACACCATAGCGCTCAAGAGCTGGCTTGTCACCGTCTGGTGATAAATCCATGGTATGTGTCCCGCCAGGGGGTCTCGGATTGCCGCCACGACCGGTAGCGTATGTTCTTATCGGCAGACATGAAGGTGCTGGTAACGTAAAAGAAGACTGTAATAGTGCCGGCGCTCGTCTGGAAATGGGTCGATATTGTTTAACCGCCACCTGGGCTAGGCGTCGTGATACAGTCTGCGCTCGGGCTGTGAGCATTGTGTGGAGCGAGAGAAATGTGCGTTGGTGGTGTGACAGCCTTGTTGTGGCCCTCAATTGACTAGGTCGAGGACTATATAGGACAAAGAGTTGAACAGGCGGGACGAAATGGGAAGCTTCCAGTATCTTCACGTGTCTGCTGGAATCTGGTAAATCATGGAGTATTTTCCGGATCTGAAACACCCCGAGATCTGAAACATCCGAGCAAGTGCTTCCTCTGCAATATAACACTACATTGAGCTATCTGCGATGGAGGCACGCGATGGTGAAGCAAGCAAACATGATGCAATCGAGTCTGACGACCTATGTCCAATGTGTCATCTCCTCCTCTATAATCCAGTGACGACAACATGCAACCACACCTTCTGCTCGCGGTGTATGTCACACTGGGCAGACGTCTCTGTAACTTCTCAGATGGCTATTGTGCCCTTATCTGATACTCCCAGGGACTTTACGCCGTCAAATGTCGAGGCTAGATGTCCAATGTGTCGAACTCTAACTTCAGCCCATCCAGCAACTGAAATAGCATCGCAATTAGAAGAAAAATACTCAACCGTTTATTCGCAAAGACGTGCAGATGATGGGAATGAAGAAGAGCTCACGACGGTTGAGACCATAACAGTATACATCGGAAATAAGCACAGTTTAGTTCCTGCAGCGCCCGGTAGTGGGAACTGCCATGATTGGACTTTCTTTGTACGCCCTTCACGAACGGACATTATACAGGCTGTAAAGATGAATCTGCATCCAACATTCAGGCCGCCATCTGTAATACGACAAGACCCACCTTACGAGATACGAAGACTTGGTTGGGGCTACTTTGCTATTAATGCGCAGGTCATTCTGCGCAAAGGCTGGGCTTGGCTCAGCAACGATGCATACGGCGAAGAGAAGAGAGCTTTGCCTCTCGATTGGACCCTCGATTTTGAAGGTGAGGGAAGTATGGGCAGATGTCGCCTTAAAATTAAAAAATTCGTGGCGGAACTTGCTATAGAAGAGTCTGAAGCTGTTGGACCGCATCTAACAGATGACGAAGACGATTGGGAGGATGAAGAGGACGAAGATGAGGACAATGATATGGATGGAGAGAACCCTTTCGACGAGACATCTTCGACCTCTCGTAGTAATACTAGAGACAGTGATTGAACGATCACAAGCTGGAACAAAGGACGCCTTGAAGGTTCTAAGGGAGTACTAAGGGGAACGTCACGAGATACATGGTCGAAGAAGAATCGGAAGACCACCCTATGATGAGCAAGTTGAGAAGAAGTTGCTTGGAGTCATGCACTGGACTTCTTACACGCACAGGGGATGAAAGCCATACCACTAGCTCCAGTGCGCACAGCTGACACGCCTTTTTATTGCATGGTGCCCTCCACACTCGACATAGGGAACGACTTGAATAGTGCTACGCCTATTAGTGCGTCATCTCGCAGTTATTCGTATGGGAGGCGATACCTTATTGTCCACCACCTCCCAGGCAAAAGTTTGTGGACAACGTGGCGACTTTTGCAAACATGTGCGTCACTCCAAACCTGCTGCCTCTGATGAGGATCTGAAGCTCGTCTAATAAGTGGGAAAACTGGCAAAAAGGAAGAACTGCACAACAGGCCATATCAGTCCAAGATGCTCTCCACAAGGTATCCAATTTAACCGATACTTGATGCATTGCCATACTGTGGGTCGAGCATAATAGACACGCGGACTACCCGAGGTAATCTCAATACCAGGAGGGTCAACATCGGCAAGAGTTGACGAGGACAACAGAACTGCTCATTTTATGAAGAGATGTGCATGAGATCGAGGCGGTCATCAAGAAAGTCAAGATTATTGAAGGACGGTATTCAGAAGCCATGTCAGTCCTGAAGACACTTCAAGATGTAGAAGTGACACCCGAGAGTAGCTGTGGCCATGCGAGCAGTGACGATTCGGATCTTAGGACCACGCCATCTCCACGATGCACCAATCCACTTTGGTAGTCATTAAATTGTCCTACGATTGTCGATTATCTTCGAATGCAAAAAGCTTGAACGAGGAACTAGCAAGGATATTAAGTCGAGCCGCGGCACCTTTTGGAGGCTAATGCTACCCTTTGTATCGCCATTGTCATCCTCGAATGCCCTCCGGAGTCTGCCGGAGTCTGGTTGAAGAACAACTTGCAGGAAGATTACGCAAGACCAGATAGAGGTCCCACATACTCGCGGCACACATCTCCATTGCGGCACAGGATTTATGCTGAATGGTAAATCTATCAACATTCTCGAACACGAAGTCATCGTGCATGCAAATTACATTCTCAGATCCATCGCATAATATTGACGATCCTGGCAAACCTTATCTGTGCCTAGTATGGTTCATTCCATGTCAAAAAAGCTTGGGTCAAGCCGCCACGAACGCCACATTCGGCACAAAACTCCAAAAACGCCTCAGATTTGTGGGGCTCTCTCCTCGGAGCGATGTTCCTCCAATCACAATGCAGTTCTAGGCGCAGCTGAGACCGGAGTGTCGGGAAAGATTCTGATCTCTACATCATCCTTGCGAACGGCTCGGCTCTTTTCCAGGCGCCCAGATGCTTGGGTCTTTCTGAATTTATAGAGATTGATGATTGATGCAAGAACAGGAAGAGCAACCCTTAGCATTGAGATACCTTATCTGAAGACAACATCTGGATGGCATGAACAGTACGGGATAGATGCTGCTTTTTGGCGCCTATGTGAGGTGAGGTCATGCATTCACCAAGTTCCGCATAGCCGCGCTTAGGTATTTTATGCAACGAACGACCGGTAAGGCGAAACAGGCCTTACGTATCATGGCATTCTTGAAATGTCGATCTTTCTAGATGGTGGCTCAGGTCGGAGGGTATGAGCACATTGCGGGGCCATTGCCATATGTTGGAGAAGAGGAAAATAGTGTAAGTATATCAAGAAAGAGCCCCTCCATCTAAAATATCCGATGCCTATATCTGTTCATCAATCTTTGAAGATTTCTTTCTCTTCCTGACCACTTCCTTCTCGTCATTCATAATGGTCTCCTCAATCTTAAGCTTGGCTGTGTTTGGCAGTGCTCTGCTGCAGCCTGTCCTCTCAGCGCCGGCTCTTGAACTACCTACTTTCGAAAGACCAACTCCAGTCGAGAGGCGTCAGGTGCCAAATGAAGTCGAGGTGATTGACACCTTGATCACTGAGGCAGCAATCGACATCAGTCAAGTTCTGGCAGCATCGAATATAATCTCAGAACTGAGCATGATCGTACCAACAGCAACACCAACGAACGTCGAGCAAGCACTCTCGGTACTAGCTGCCGCTTATGCTTCAGCGACGCCAAATAATTTCGTTGATGCCGCCGCTCTGATCATAGAGAACTCGTTAAATCCGACAAATGTGCCAGACACATTGCAAGCACTCAATGTATTTGGTGGTATCAATAATGATAACAACCCGAGCAACCCTGCTCCTTCGTTCCCGTCGACCATCTATCCTAAGAAACTTCCTTGTGATGCACCTTACTCTGTCTCGGAGGCTGAGCTTCGCCGTCAGATTTTCATTCCTTCAAGCTTTACTTATGGAGCAAAGCCACCAGTCATCCTCTTCCCAGGAACTGGTGGACGCGGCGGACAGAACTTCCAGGGTAACTTTGAAGTGCTACTAGCAGACGTTGATTATGCAGACTTGGTCTGGGTTAATCCCACAGCTTTCCTGCTCGCGGATGCACAGTACAATTCCGAGCTGGCTGCCTATGCCATCAACTACATTTCCTCCATTTCCAAAGGCATGAACGTCTCAATTATTGCATGGTCACAGGTAAACAGTCTTCCGCCTCACAGTTCTCCACTTTCTTGCTAACGCTGAACCTTAGGGAAACATGAACATCCACTGGGCTAACAAGTTCTGGCCGTCAACCCGCAGCATTCTTTCCAACCACATTGCCATTTCTCCCGATTATCACGGCACTACCCAAGAATACCTTATCGATCCCGAAGAAAAATTCGCCTATTCGCCAGCCGTGAAACAACAAGCTTACAACTCCAACTACGTCAAATCCCTTCGTTCTTTCGGCGGTGATAGTGCCTACGTACCAACCACAAACATCTACTCAGGTAGCTATGATGAAATCGTCGAACCCCAACAAAACGCCAACGCCTCTGCGATCCTCCTTGACGCAAGAAACGTGGGCGTCACAAATGCCCAGGTACAATTGGTATGCGGCGCCGACTCACCCGCCGGCCTTTTTCAGACCCACGAGTCTATGCTCGGAAACTCACTCACCGTCGCCCTTGCAATGGACGCCCTTCAGCATGGCGGACCTGGCTTGGTCAGTCGTATTGATTTGACTAGCGTCTGCCAGAACCCCATCGCTGCGGGTCTGAGCTTCGAGAACTTCTTGATGAATGAGCAGGCTATTGTGATTGCTGCTCTGGGCGTGTTGAGTCTTTTTGAGGCGACCGTTGTTGAGCCGGCTATTAGCGCGTATGCTTTGACTAGTCCCACGGTTTGCGCTACTAGCACGGCCACTACATTGAGGACTAAGACGACGAAGACCCAGTCGACAAAGACTAAGACGACGAAGACAACCACTGCGAAGACGACTGCCACTAAGACGAGCGCGGCGAGTTCGACTACTAAGAAGGCCACCACTTCGCCTCAGACTACTCCTGCTCCCACCACGACGACGACAGCAGGAGGTCTTCTGGGTATCACAATCGGCCTGCCAGGAATCAGCTTGAGCATTGGTCTGTAAGCAAAGACGCCATCAAAGATATTTTATTGATGGGACGGCGCATCTGCACATGCATACTTGCATAACAGAGCGATATTTCCTAAACCAGATGGTTGAGAAAGAGGATGTAATACTGTAACATATTGTACATACCGACGACTTTGATGACCTGTAGGATGTATAGTTAGACTGTAGTTAATGACCTTAATTAATACTCTCAGAGTATACCTCATTATTGCTTTCCATATTGTCCTTCCGTTCCGAGCCGGAGTTGCCTCCTTCAATTGTTGAGCTCTTATTTAGAAAAGAGTGAAGCAATCTGAATAGGTGCTCTGCTCTGCTCTGCTTAGCTGTTAGCTGTCTAGTAATCTACCTAGAAAAAGCACTTCATCATGGAAGGCAACTTTTCAGCCCCGGCACAAACAATGACGGTCGATGGTGTATTGACAGATTTCGACGGCACAATCATAGATTCAACAGAAGCTATAGTAAAACACTGGCACAAGTACGTGGATATATATCTGGATTAAAGTCTGGCACATCACAATGTCAGCAAGAAACTCAGGCTCATCCTCTAGCACAGAATGGGAAAGCTACTCAGAGTAAACCCAGAAGTCATCCTTGCAACCTCGCACGGCCGCAGATCAATCGACGTTCTAAAGCTGTACGACCCAAGTCTAGCAACTCCAGAGTGTGCGTAACTGAACATACTATATCCAACTCTACACCATTCTCATGCCTCCACAGACGTCAGTCACATCGAAGGTCTCATTCCCAAAGAATTCGGCCACGACGCCGTCGAAGTCCCCGGTGCCCGCGCCCTCCTCGACCAGCTCGAAGCTGTCCACGCACCTTGGATCATCGTGACATCCGGTACACGTGCATTAGTAACGGGCTGGCTTGACGTGCTCAAGATGCCGTGGCCAGAAACCATGGTCGTGTCTGAAGACGTATCGGAAGGAAAGCCGAATCCGCAGTGTTATCTGTTAGGCCAGCAGAGGCTGGGATTGCCGAAGCATGCGGACATGATTGTGTTTGAGGATGCGCCCGCTGGTGTTAGAGCGGGAAAAGCTGCAGGGTTCAAGGTGCTGGGGTTGGCGACGACGCATGGGATTGAGCAGATTAGGGAGGCGGGCGCGGATTGGATTGTAAGGGATATGGAAAGTGTTACTATGGAGTCATATGAAAGTGGGAAGTTGAGATTGAGGATTGTGAATGCTTTGATGTAGTGTGTGAAGTTGAATATTGAAGCGGTCAGACAATACCTGAGATAACCATACCTGAGATAGGTCTAGACGAGTTCAGAACGTCCTCTTGGCGGGGTCGTGCTCGTGACGTACAACTCGTGGCTGCCTTTGTCGCCTTACCAACATATCAACCTATAATACATGCTTAGCGCCTTACATCGCGCAACATTAAGACAGTCAAGGCATTTCAAACCACCTCAAATACACACAGAAATCATGCCCCTCGTAGTACCAGGAATGATGGGTCAAGGTGGTGGTGAAGATAAGACCAACTCCTGGATGAGCAAACTCGCTGGCAAGACGCTCGGTGATAGCCACAGTGAAACTGTATGTAGTGCATTACCGTAGATGTAGTATGGCATTGCAAGTATGCTGATGATGGTTGTCTAGTCATTCGCAAAGAAAGATCTTCCCAAGGAGTCTCGCATTATCGAGTCTGGCGGATTTGGTGAGTATATCAGGGGCGGCTTGTCACGATATTGGCGTGTTTGGAAGCTGACAAATCTCGCAGGCACTATGGATCACAAGCCTGATAGACTCAATGTTCACCTAGGTGATGATGGTACTGTTTCTAAGGTCACTCATGGTTAGTTGAGACAAAGTACTGGAGGAAAGTGGAAGAGCGGCGGTCCTAGATTATGATTCTTTATGTTAATATATCCACCTTTTGGTGTCCTGGTGATCACGAATAGTGCAGTCTCATGAACTCATATGTCCTTCATGCTATTTAAACATGCTGTCTCAGCAGAAAATATCTTTCTAATCCACCCTCATTTTCCACAGCCCATCTCCTAGATAATGTCCATTTTCAATACCAACTCCCTTCTTCTTCTCCTTCATCTCCGCCGTTCCCATCTTCAGCACACCAATACTACACGCTGTGTCCTTCCCCTCCGCCTCGACCACCACGACCGTTCCTGCCGGTAGGTCGGGTTGTTCGTAATATCGGTCATCGTCTGCCGTGCTCTTGCCTTCACCCACAGGTACACCTGCAACAGCGCCTTCTGTCTTGTCCTCGGAACCTTCTGATTGTGCTGGTGGTGTTGAGAGTCCTTTTGGTAATCGGCCACCAGGGCTGGTCAAGCCAGGAACCATGAGTGCAGCGCCTGACAGTACGAAGCGAACGGCGCCACGGTCAACGCGGACACGAGGGAATTGGTCTGGGAAGCGGTGGACGACTGAGAGGTGGGGTATGATGGCATCGTCCATGTGTTGGAAGAAGAGAGGACCTACGCCCTCAAGGGAGTAGACTGTCACTCTTGCATCTGGACTGCGGAAAACGAGGAGTCAGAGGGATTCTGACAGGACGAAAGATATGGTTCTTTCAATGTTTGCCTGTCGAACGAAGCGCAAGAGATCAAAGAGAAGAGTGTGATAACGAACATCTTGATCAAGTCGAGTTGTGACTTCTTTGGTATTATAGCATCGATGTGAGGAGCGAGTAAAGGATATGTGTCGCAGACTTTGTTGCGTACACCGCGCTGGACTGAGGACTTTAGCTTAGACTTTTGACCTGGGGAGAGGCTACATTGGTGAGATTAGTACGTCTGTTTCACGCTGCGCTTGTTGACGTGATGTGTTTACTCTTTCTTGAACATTTTCCTGTGTGATTGATGTTGTTGCACAATATTAAGGCAATTCGACCTTGCTGTCGCTTCTACCATGGAAATGCCTGTTGCGGGTCCACTTCCGACAGCGTCTCCGCATGTGGGTGTGTTTCAAATCAGCTCGTGTAAACAACGTCTCTTTCTGTTTCAGTCTCTCTTCTCTTGTTGTGCAAGCCCAGGCATGCAAGTATGATGCCTTGTCTTGGACGGCGACCATGTCTGGAAACTCACTACCTGTCTGAAAGATGTACTGGCCCTTAGGCGCACCACGAAGCTATGCTCAGCATCTACCATTGGAGCTGTCGCGAGTATCAAGAGATGGGACTGATGATGCATCATTAGCTGCGCGAGACGGTGACGTGGCGGATGATGAAATTGACGAAGGAGATGAAGTCAACACGAATAACCAGCATATGCACTCGAAACAATCCCACCAGGACAGCCAGGCCGAGGGAGATGTCAATGATCCGTCGAAAGAGGCAGAGAACATTGCAGATGACGGCAAAATATTATCTTTGCGTATATCGCGGTATGGACATATATTTGCGACAATTACTTCCAGCTCCTTGACCGTTTGGCAAACACAAGTAAGCATGTCTGATGAGTAATACCAGACGATATGCTAACAGAGCGAAGCCGCCAGTTATTATCGCATCCATTGTCCGGTCTCCACAGTCACTCAAGTCCTACGGTCCTAATGTAAGCCTTTTATTGCGACCAGAAGGAGACATCCTGGTGCTTCACACATCTATGGGCTACCTCATAACATACTCGATGTCCATACACCCCGAATATCGACCTTATGATATCATCTTGCGAAATGGAGAAAGAAGACGACGGAGTATGGACGCACGCTCGTATGCCACAAAACAACACGATCCGTTATTCGATGGTGGTGGACTCTGTCCTGATGCTAGCCTATCCTTTCGAACAGTGATGAAGCTTGACGCTGGCATAAGCAGAGCTCTTGCATTGGACTCGGAGCTCGTTGTCGCAACACATAAGCCTGCTGCTATACAGTGTATACGCTGGAATGCAGAGTCAGAAAGCTCGCAAACAACAACAGAGCTGATTGAGCATATGGATTGGTTAGAGGACAAATATCCACCAGTGGATATCGTCTATGATCGACCCATGAATCTGTTCACCTTCATCACGTCTTCGGGTGCAGCATACGCGGTGCAAAAGTCCGCCAACGGAAAAGAGCGCGATCGTGTAAAAGGGCTGTTCAAAGGGCACAAATTCCACCACACTTCGAAGCCGGAAGAAGCTGCTGTCAAGTCAGCGACTAATTCGCGCTTCTCAATCATTGCAGTCGGCTGCGTTGACGGGTCTATCGCCCTGTACAATGTGCGCGACTATAATGGTGGAATCAATCTATTACACAAAGTGCAACCTTCAGTCTCGCGAAATTCGACAGGTGCGATTCGAACACTTACTTATTCGCCAGATGGCTATTGTCTATTTGTTGGCTACGAAAACGGCTGGGCCACTTGGAGTGTCTATGGTCAGCCTGGAGGTACAAGCTTCTCAGCCAACAGTGAATATACAAAAATCAGCCGGGATACGTGGTTGAATGGAGTGGTGGATGCGTTTTGGACAGCACAAGGGACGGATATGGTGATGTTAGACACCAGTGGCAATCGTCTTTGGATGCTTGAATTTGCTCGAAGCGCTATAGCCGGCTGTCCCACTTCCGCCAACATTGCAAGGACGATACTACAAACAAGTAGTGGATTCATGGTGTATCGAGGCTATCAGATGCCAGATCTGCTTACAATTGCAACGGATATCTCGCTTTGGCAGTTTATCAAAACGCCTGCGGCTTACCTCACTGAACAAGGACCAATTCGCTCTGCAGTCATGTCGTCAGACGGACGATACCTTGCGATTGCTGGACAAAGAGGTTTGGCACATTACAGCTTCCAGAGTGGCAGGTGGAGAATATTTGAAGATTCGAAGGAGCAGAATAGCTTTGCTGTACGAGGTGGTATGTGCTGGCATCACCATATATTGATCGCCGCCACTGACGGCACTGATGGGCATGAGGTGAGCGAAGAGTATCTGAACTCGAGTACAGTCGCACTAACATCTGGCTAGATCAGACTTTACTCAAGAGAAACTTCATTGAGCCAATCACGAGCGCTTCACGTCGAAAAGCTTGCCGCGGCAGCTGTTCATCTTGCGCCATCCGGCCAAGACTCGATCTTGGTATACACTTATGATAACGTACTTGACCATTATATCGTCGCAGCCTCGAACAGGACAATCGGGCTTGTCAAAGTAGGTCAAATTGCTCTCCATGGTATTATCAGAGCACCACCACGTGTGAGAGCGGTCAGCTGGGTTGTCCCAGAGCATCAATTGCGTAGGTCTTACATTGTTTTGAGAAAGTGGCTTGATCACTGATAAGTAGCAGAAATTGGTGATCCATCACAGGACGTGGCTGTAGCCGCTGTCTTCTTCCTGGTTGATGGCAAGCTCGTACTTCTTCAACCTTCAGCAACTGAAGGTGGCGAACTGAAATATGATATGCGTGTTGTAGCTCAGCATGTCGAGTACTACATGCTGGCTCGGGACAGTCCTGAAGCTTTCATGCCAAATGCTGTGAAGCATCCGTTTAATGATGAAGATGACGAAGAAGACACAGAAACCGATCACAATCTGGGCGACTCGCTCTGGGTATTTGATGGCCAAAGTATGAAGCTCTGGCCTGATGTAGGCCTGTTACTGGCAAGTGCTGCGCAAGACGTGTCACAAGAGCTTCAAGCGCCTGTCACCATACCTCTAGACTTCTACCCATTATCTGTGCTTCTAGAAAAGGGCATCCTCTTTGGAGTAGAGGCAGAGCTATTGCAGAGACGCGATTCGAGCTTTGCTCTGTTCCGCACAGTTGCTCGAGTACGTTGTCGATACACTTTGACTATGAAACTCCCACATTATGGAACTGACATCTTCCTTTAGACCGCACTCTTTCTTCCGTCAATCCTTCAACACTACCTTGCAACCTCCGACATCCCCTCCGCCTCCTCCTTGTCAGCCCACTACGCTCCTCTCCCTTATTTCCCCCACTCTCTCGAACTCCTACTTCACCACGTCCTTGACGAAGCAGTCGACTCACCACCCTCTCCAACCACGTCAACCCCATCCCTCCTGCAAACAACACTTTCCTTCCTCTCCCTCTTCCCCGCGCACTAC
>Ga0160427_10001967_pt1 | contig 12530 bp, 11 predicted proteins | sample SolpanmetagenomL_FD_108194 | JGI IMG/M metagenome (GOLD analysis project Ga0160427, IMG submission 108194) | Solar panel surface microbial communities from Lawrence Berkeley National Laboratory, California, USA - L | ecosystem: Engineered > Built environment > Solar panel > Unclassified ...
GGCGTCAGTTAGTGCATGCGGTTGTGTTTTGGCATTGGTAAAAGGTGTGGTTGTTGAAGTAATAGCGTTACTGTTATCTTTTGGACTCTCTTCTTTTGAATCTTTGCGCACAAATTTGGCCATGGCGGCACCTGCACGCTCGCGCTTCATTGTCTCCCATCCATCGGTCTCGTCAGGTCGAACTTTATTAAGGGAAACGCACATATCTGCGCAAGCTTGAATAACGTCTTCTTGACTGGGAAACGCGTACTTCGGGTTCAGGTAGGTGGTGTCGAGATAGCAGACATCTATTTTCTGATGTCTCGTCTTCCCAGTGACGGCATCGATGACATCTGGTTTGAGCAAAGGATGCTCGACATGTGCAGGACAGGCTCGGAAATCGCCACAGTGTAGCACGCGCTGCGTACGTGACTTTTGCGGACCAGTGGGAATGACCTTCTCGAAGAGATATAGAGAGCTACCTGGGCAGTGGTTGGCTGGAATCATTGTTACGAAAACTCCACGAGTTCCAGGCACTTCTGTCTTTGTCTCCCATTCCAGGTCGACAACATATTGTGGGTCGACTCGCAATTGTTGTCTGACGAGATTTGCTGTAACGCGACTGCAGTATATAGGACCATGACTCCAGGTGGAAGTAAGTCCTATGTAGTGATCGCTATGGAAGTGACTGAGGAAATAAGCATTACAACCTTGAACACCACCATAGCGAAACGCATCCACGCAAATGTAGAAACCGGGCATAATCTTGTAGAATGGACAAGTACGTTGAAAAGCTGGCTTGCCTCGTGATGCGTGTTCTGCCGCAGCTGCTGACGCCCAAGCTGCTTCTTCGTTGTTACCAGTCATGATCTTGGAGAATGCCGACCCACCTGCCTCACTCGCACCAAGTAAGAAGGGATTCTCTTGTCCTGGTTTCGCTGGTCGAGCGGCACGCTTGAACTTGGCAGCACCAGATAGTTGTTCTTCTTCAGTCTTGATCTTCACCTCCTCCTTTGCAGCAATAGGAACTTCTGGCAATGGCGTTGGGTTGCCGTCTAGACAGTTGTTGACATGAACAGACGCATCCTGAGCATTGACACTGCCCAAGCTGATGCTGCATATTGGACATGCAGGTATTCCATTTGGTGGCATAGCTTCAAGAGATTCATCCATCGTCGAGTCCCCTTCCTCATATTCTTCCCTGAAGTCGTCATCTTCAGCCTCATTCTCCATCCTGCCTTCAAGCTTCTCGAGTCGTCTTTGTTCTTTCGCGAATCTTCTCTCACTGAATTCTTCGCCTTCTGCATACTCCTCATCGAAGTCCTCATCTGCACCTTCAAAGTCTTCGAACCCGTCTTGCTCAGCATAGCTAGTTGCCTCGTGCTTGAGATGTGGTGGAAACTCTTGAGTGATTTCTTCGCTGTCTTCCGGGGATTGCTGCTCCTCTGATGGTTCCTGCTTGCTTGGTACCAACTCCTCGTCGTCCTCCGTCACTGCTGGTTCTTGCATAAGGTCATCCGGTTGTGTCTCGTCGGCCTGGTCGACTGGTGTCTCCTCGTCACTATCCGAGTCGTCCAGAAAAGGCCCGATGCGCTTCTTTGGTCTGTCCATAATCTTCGTGCTAGTATCGCCCTTCGCTGCTATCCTACCAGCAGCCGAGCCCAGTTTCTCAGGTTCATGTACTTCATACAGTGCCTCCGCTTGCCTCTCAACTTGGTCCTCTTGTACATCAGACAGCTTCCGTCTCTTACTCGACGCTCCACTCTCATTGAACCTTGTGTCCTCGTCAATATCGACATCCTCGACTCCAGTCGTACTATTCCTTGTCAACGACGGCATGAACGACACGGCCGAGCTCTTGCTTCCGAATTCATCGTCCAGGAATAGCGACTGGTTTGCCTCCGACACCTTCCTGAAGAATGCCATGATATTGCCATTCCCTTTCTCTTGCTGCTTGCCCTTTGCAGCCTTGCTGGAGGTTTTGCTCGCCTTAGTGGTGGAGGGAGATGGTACCACTTTGGCTGCAGGCGCTGTTGCTGTCTTGCTGGGCATCTTGCGGGCGGCAGGAAGAGGTATATTGACTGTTATTGTCTTCACATTTGATCTTGGTGGCGAAGGTGCTCGGCCGACGGATGGTGTTATCTTGTCGGTTGTAGTTCTCGAAGCGTTCTCACGAGGGTTTCTGAACATGGAAATGAGGCAGCGGCTGTACCATCGCCTCGTGGTATGGAAGATGCAGGCAGCAGTTGTGAACTTGTTGATGTTGACCTCGATCTTGATCTGCATGTGACTGAGGTAGACCCTGTTGTTTCAGAATTGTCTGGGATGTTTCAGATCAGAAAATAGAACGAGCATTTCGAGGCACTGCCTTCGTGGAAAATTTGAAGTCTCATTACATTATGCTTACTCATGCCTTCGTCCCGTGTTCGTAATTATATAACAATAGCTGCTCAACTGACCGACCTCATTTGTCGGCACTCATGGTTCGTTTCAACATGATTTGTTTCATCCTGCTTTGCTTCACATTCATCTCAATAAAGCCGTCCTCTCATCTGACCCTCCTTGTTGCGCCGCGACTCTAGCCTGCTTGGCTTCCCTCTTGACTCTCATTCTCCGTAACTTGAATACCGCTGAGAAAACCAGTAGAACACACTGCGCTGCCGCAATAATCACGAACACTATCCATGCACTCCACCCTGCCCATCCGACTCTAGCAAATAGACTTCCAATCCAGACAAATGTGCCTGGTGTGGCCACAAGCAAGCCGACAGTGGATAGACTTCCTAAGCTGCCTAGCTGCCATGTCGTCCAGAGTTGTGGGAACCACTGAACGCAGGAGATGCCCATTTGCAAAAGCCCGAGAAAGTTCGCCCAATTTGACGTCTGTGATGGGAAGCGATTGAGCACTAGAGCAGTGGTGAGGAGAACCAGGAGTGACCAGACGAGGGTGATGGTGATTATATTGCTTGCTTGTTGAGCTGCTACGAGGCGTGCTTCAAGATCAGTAGGTGTGGGATCGTCGTTATCTTCCGCAATAGTGGAGGAAGAGGCGCTTGCACTAGCGTCAGACACGTCCTCATTATGGTCAGTGGACGTTTTCGGACGTGTGGAGGGGGTGTCATCGCAAATGAGAGTGCATTTGAGAGCGTCGGGTGAAGCGGCGAGGCGAGTATAGTAGACATAAAGGTATACCCTAGGAGAGATATCAGCTTATCATTCTCGAGGTAGCTTCGGTATAAACATAACCTACAACACCAAGTAGAACCCAAACCCGAGGATAATCTGCACCATGCCCATCAATCCAGCTATACATGCGAATCTCGCATTCTTCTTGCAGCATCCCAGATCTACTTGACTACTTGGAAGTGCGATGATATTGCCGATTCCACAGATGCCTGATATTGAGCCTAGTAGAAGGAAGGTGCCGGAGAGACCAGCAGCGCTTTGTCGGGCGATGATGCGGAAGTATTGTGGAAGATAACTGAGAACGAGCCAAACAAGCAGGACGACGGAGACGCTTGTTGCCGGAATGTCTGGATGGCTGAGCTGGGCGCATCGCTGTTCAGCATAAGAGATTGAAGGTAGAGATAACATTGTCAGTGGTGTTGAACGGATTGTAGAGTGTGAAGTTATTCACAGTTGCGTTTGACGAAATGGATGATGGGCAAAGGACAAGAGAAGCACACCACAAAATGAGGACGCTACGGTCCCAGTATGTCAGCAGACGGCAGGCACGAGACAGATCATGCGAAGAGAAACAGGAAGGGACGATGAAGAAGAAAGAATGCCATACTGGAATCACCGGATTGTTTTTAATGACCCCTGCCGTCAGTGTCGAATACAAGGCAATCGCTCATGCAGTACGACGACAGTGGCTGATTAGGCTGAACGGGCTCATATTGTCCGCGTCGCCAAAAGGGAAGGTCCAAAATAAGCTTATCGATACCGAGATCTGCATCTGTTTCAACATCGTCTCAGATTTAGACTCATTTCTCAATATTCCATCCTGCCATAGCCTGTTTCAAGCTCGCATTGCCACTACGGCCTCACCTTCATATCATGTTACCTTCAAACAAGCGCATCGCTTCAGCATCTGATGCCCACCCAGCCAAACGTCGACGATACAACGACCCCATGACCGGCCAGCGCAATGCCCTCCCAGGCTTGGACGATTCGGACGACGAAATCGAGGATGAGCTCACCAAGGAAGCCGTCACGTATCTAAGAGGTGTGCGGTAAGTCTCCATTCGCGAAACAACCAATTTCGAACCCCTCGCTAAGTGTTTGAGAATGTAAAATGAGCTAGACATGGCTAACAGGTAAGTTCACAACATTTAGATCTGAAGCTGCTTCAATCCCATCCTTACTCATTGCCGCGAAGCCTGGAACTACTCTACCACATGCCATAGATGACGAAGAGGGTTATACAAAGCTGAAAAGACCGGAGGTCAATGATTGTTATGAAGATGACGCAAATCACGAGGACTATGACGAGGAAGAAGAGTACGAAGAAGAAAGCCAACAGGACGACCAAGAAGACTCTGGTGGATATTATAGAGATGGCGTATACGCTGCAGCACCCATCATAGGACCTCAACGTCCTTCCACCGCACATTTGGCAGACCTAGACCCATCGACTTCACAGATAACTCCTCATCAACCGACTCTATTAGAAGCAGACGATGCACTCCACTCCTCCCTTCTACGCCGCTTTCGGTTACACAAAGCCACTCTCAGCATCACAGTCCCAATACAAACAACAACGTTCGGGCTAAAAACCTGGCGTACTCGCCTCGTCAGTAGCCCACCTACAAGAGAACAAGCCGCACACATGGACTACACGACATTATGGCGCTGTCTCGGTCTGGGATCACGGCTGTTACAACGAAGAGGACGGTTTAGCGCCGGTCAAATCAAGATACTGGGAGCTTGGTTGTGGTGTCTATTTGCAAAGATTGAGGATATTGTGACCTTGAGTAGTGAAGAAGTTGCTGTGGTGCGGGACGTTGGGAAGGCTGCTATTGAGGTGATTCGACGGAGGGTCATGAGTGAGGAAGACGATGATGTGGTTGAGGATGAGGATGATGAGGACGAAGACGATGAAGTGGAAGACAAGGTTGACCTAGAACAAGACAACAGCTATGCAGAAGAGCATGTGGAAGATCTCGTTCATGACGATAACGTGAGCAGTCGCCCCGAGCTTACCAGGCGAAATACAAGCAGTGACGAAGAAGGGGAGGACGACCACTTAGCTCTCCAAGCAGCACAAGCACGCTTGCTAAAAACCATACATACTCCAACATCAGCTACAGCAGAACAGAATTCAGCGCCAAGTGATCAGCCATCTCCTCCTCCAGCAAAAGCAGCATCTAGACTGAAAAGCGCAGCAGCATCCAGATTGGAAGGCACAGCAGCATCCGAGATGAAAGGCACAACAGCAGCAGCTGTATCAAATTCCAAGCAAATCACGCCTCCTACACCAGAAACAAAAGAAGATTTGGCAGAAGCCGAAGTACAGATGGATGCAGTGCTAGATATGGTGCTGACAATAGTTGGCGAGGAGTTTGGGCAGAGAGACTTGCTCGTTGCAAGGGATTATCTGTGGTCAGGAATTGGTGGCAAAGGCTCATAAGATGTTTGTAACGGTTTACAGTGTATAAGTTGTTGTGCAGCGTGTAGCCTCAAGTCAATGTACAGGCCGTGGATTGTCTAGCAGAATCATGCAGACTATACCAAATTACCGTAATTATCTACACCAAGTCTGAAAGACCCATTGTCGCATGCTCATCGAGCCAGGAAGACCCAAAACAGCTCGTACTGCGCTTGTCTGTTCGACCCCATCGCCATACCTATGCATTCGTCAAATCGTATCATCGTTACCATTCCATCACTGCGAAGTTCTTGTATCGCGCATACCATCCTCACCGCATCACATCATCAGATACCCCAACTACCTCTCCTAGGCGGCATTCCCCAAGCATCATGAATATCAGTCGGCACCTTCTCATCCCCCTTCTTCAGCATCTGCCTCCCCCACTCCCTGACATACCTCCTCAACGCCCTCCACCTCCTACACATATCTTCCTCCACAACACCACTTCCATTGAAACTACCGGCACTCGCGGTCGATCCCTGTGTCGCCACTCGTCTCAAATCATTATTTTGCTCAGCAGTCTCCGCGACATCTCTGAGCCAGATATCGATCTCGTTTTCGCCTAATCTGATGTGTCCCCGGGGACCAGCTAGCTTATCGTCTTGGCGCAACTCCTCGACGGGGATGCGAGTGACGCGGCTGAGTTCCTCGTCGAATTTGTATGCGATGGCGGGGAAGCCTAAGGAGAGGTAGTTATAGACTTGTGTGACGAAGGAGTCGTTGAATTCGGCGTTGAGACGGGCTTCCAGCTCGAGCTGCTTGCTGATTGCGGCGTGTGTCGGACTGGGCGAGGACGGGGAGACGCGAGTGGCTGGCTTTTGGGCGTTGGCGCGGAGGTTGAGACCGAGACCAAGGGTGCGTTGGCCGGGGATGGAAGGAGCGTTGGCGCTGAGATTGGTGACCGATAGTGCTGGTGGAGGCGAATAGAGTGTAGCGAAGGGGTCATCGCGTTCGATCTTAGGCGTGGCAAGCGGAGTACGAGAGGGTGTGTGTATTCCCGGAGCAAGCCACCCACGAGATTCAACCTGTGTGCAGAGACCACCCCATAGTCCACCGCCAGGACTGGCGGTGCCACTTGTGTTTCTTGTCCATGTACCTCCTGAGATACCAGACTTGGCTGTAGTCTTTGTCTTTTGCTTCTGCTCGCTTTCTGAGCGTGGTGCCCAGAGACCGTTCTCATCAACTGAGTGTGTCTCTTGTGTAAGGTAGCACATCTGCTGTCGCAGGAAGTCGGCACCTTGTGTGACATCAAATTTGGCGTGCTCGGGTGAAGCACAACGAGGGTAATGTATATCATCGCCCAACATTGGCGGTCTAGCTGCTTCGAGCATCCGCTGCAGCTCCGGAGACGCTTCATACTCTTTCTGGACGGCGTGAACAGCTGCGATGCCTTGAAGCTTTGGCAGTTCTTTGGGCACCTTCGGTTCAAGACGTTTCTCCGCTAGTCGTCTCATCTCCTCCATGGCTAGCTTGTCGTCGCCAGAGTCTCTTCTAGTAGGATCGTATCGAGGTTGAATTTCTATTTCATCCTCTTCTTCCTCGTCTACATAATGTGCGACTGGTTCGTGGACGTTTGCATTGGGATAAGCAGCTGCAGCTTGTTCTTGTAGATAAATCCTCTTCGCCGCTTCTGCTGCCACTCGCAACAGATAACCAGAAGACTCCTCATCGGCACTCTCTCGCAAACGAGTCTTGTGCATATATGTATCGTCGGAAGTGTCGGAATGCTCGGAATCAGCACGATTAGAGAAGTATAGTGAAGGTGGAGCTGGTGACTCGTCAGACTCAGACGACACGATATCTTCGAGTTGGGGAATTGAGTAAGAGTGCTGTCGCCTACTAGACGAAGAGCGGTTTCTATAGCCGCCCTCCTGATTTGCGATGCGTCTCTGTGCTGGGTTTTTGGTAGGAGCATCCTCTTCATCATCCTCGGCAACGTCACTAGGTACACGTTGTGGCCTTGGTCTGCTAGAACTGCGGTTGGGAGACGGATCGTGATCCACAGATACCGTGGTTGTACCAGTCTTTCGATTGCGAGTTGCCGTCTCAATCAGTTCTGGCTGAAACCTTCTACGAGGACGTGGTGGAGTTGGTGCTGTTGGATTGCGTGAGAACATGCCCATCTCATGTGGTAATCTGGGAGCACTCTCCCAAGATCCGTATGTACTTGTTGACCCAGCTCTTGATGATCTAGCACTATATGGTGAAGATCGATTGCTAAATGTGGTCGTCTCAATAGGTACGGCTGCAAAACGTCTTCTCGTTGGTGTGGATGGTTCAGATCCAGCAGTCGAGCTTGGACTACTCTTTTGAGATGCTGCATCCTCTCGTCTTTGTCTCGAACTTGTGGCTGTTGTTTCGATTGGTTGTGGAGCGAATCTTCTCTTTGGCTTTGCTGCGACATCCTCTGCTGGTGGCCCGTCCTTTGAGCTTCTAGTGGTCGTCTCCATTGGTTCTGGTGCGAATCTTCGTCTGGGCTTTGCTGCCGTATCTGCTACCACCGTCTCTTTCTCTTCCAATACATCCTTGGAACTTCTCACTGAGGTTTCTACTGGCTCTGGTGCGAATCGTCTTCTTTGCTTGACAGGCTCATCTGGTTGCTTTGGTGTATCTTTCGAAGTTCTTGTTGTAGTCTCCACTGGCTCTACTGCAAAACGGCGTGGCTTCTTGACAATTGTGCTGGCTGTTTCCGCTGAGCTGTCATTGGTTTCGTGCATGATGAGTATTGGTAGATCTGGTAGTGTTCTTGAGGGGAGTTTCGCTTCAGTCGTTCAACCCGCCCGCTTATCGGGTAAGAGCCAGACAGTATTATGGCCAGAGTGTGGATTTGGGAGGATATGGAGAGTGTTTGCTTGTGCTTTGAGAAGGCTTGTTTGACCAGGCCTGAAAGTGTGATGTGTCAGTAACAGATCATGAGGACTGCCATCGGGAGGCAATGATATCTGTTGAGATGACGCTCGCGTGCTGCTAGACCAGGTTGAATTGCCAATGGTGTTGTACAACTCGATCCCCACAATCCAATGCGCTCAACAAATCTAGCGGCAACGCAGAGCGAAGAGGGTCATCACTGGGAAAAGGAATGGATAACAAGGAAAGAATCGAACAAAGGCTCTATCTGCGAACATCAGACGATATCCGTACCTGATGTGATAACAAGCAATGCCGATCGGCTGAACGAAAGTGAGATGGTTTCAGCCTCCACGTCAGACCTGGGGTAGGAAAAGGAGTGCGTGGTTGTCTCTCAAGAATGACCGACGAGGTTGAAGAAGACGCTGAATCAAAAGAAACGCAGAGTGAGATGGATGAGCCAACAACAATTGATTTATTTACATCCTTTTCGTACCTGAATACCTCCTGACTTAAATCGCCTACGAACCATGTGACGCCTCAATCAAGTCTAGTTCAAGCCACAAGGCCATCTTTAGGAGGTCAACGGGTCTCGTGAAATACGATCCTCGACACACCTGATACCACAATCAACACCACACGATGCTTGCCAGCACATCTCGAAGAGCCACCGCCGCTGTAGGGTCTTCTTGTGCAACCTTCGCCGGCTTCAAATCCGCTTCTCGCTGACGGCGTGTGATCATATAACCAGGAACAATCGACCGTCTGACGAGTGCTCGCAGGGCTTTCTTGCGAGATTGAGACATGATATGCTACTTAATGACCTGTGCCTTCGGCTTCGCAGTCCGACGAGAGACATTTCCAGGATCACGACGCGCCAGTATGATCGTCGAAGCATCACGCGCAAGCTCAGAGTGTCTGAAAGAACTTGGAATTGTGTCTTGTCTTTACACCGATCACCCTTGATCTCTATAAGATGCGCTGTCAAACCCTCTAAGACTCGGAACTCGCCTTAATGCCTCAAAGACGTGTAGCCGTCTGAGCCCAGTGCTCTCCAGTATCCTCCTCCGATCGTGTATTGTTGGCCCTCGTGTTTCTCCAATACAACACGCTCACACCAGGAAAAGCAGCTTTCTTATGCATAAAAAAAGCATTTCGAAGCATGAACATTACTCACTAGCGCTCTTCACGCACCCAGCATGCCTATTATTGCGAACAATCCGAGCCGAATCGGGCATAAATGCATAATGTGGTTGATCTGTGACCTGCTGTTGCAACGATGGCGTGATAGCGCTTCACCATCTTCTTGTTCCCAACCATCTTCCAATAATCTTTCACATCCTAAACGACTCTGAGCCCCAATTCTGGACGACTGGACTTGGCGGCTCAAGGCCGAAATATTTCTTGAAGAGTGCTTAGCATCTTTTGTTGTTATCGACGACCTTCGTACGTAACGCTGGGCGCCTTGCTTTCTCTGATATGATTCGACGACACATATTGTAATCCAAGTTCGTCTGAATAGTTTTGTGGACCGCTTTAGCCATTTTTTTCGATTCGTGAGGTTGGAGCGATGCCACTTTTTCTTTCGCTAAACGATGAAGATTGAGAAATGCAAGGGTCATTCTGAGAAACCCTTTGTCGCTTTGTCGCTTGCTGGGTATATTACGCGAATGCTATACTCTCTACTTCCACTCAGTTGTTTTAAGGTGTCAGTTATATTGGGGATGGAGAGACCCTTGATCACCATGCTCAGATCGCACCAAGATACAGCAACAACCTTTGAGATAGTCTCTTGCATACAGTGAGGTTTCTGCATAGCGACTGTACACTCCTCAGTTCGAGTACCGGACAACAGTGCTGGCTGATCAGAAGCAAGTGATCGTGTAGAAATAAGATGAGGCCAAAAGACCGCCACCGCACGATGTGTTCAGCATCGTGATGGCTATCACCTATTGCGTGCTTGTGATCGAAGGGTCACGTTTGAGGTCGAGAGCCACAGCATCAAGATAGACTCTGGTCAATAATAACACAGCTACAGCAGAACGTGTCTTAACAGCTTACAGAATAAGACGACGGAGAACCATCGATTTTAAGGAGACTCTGGGAGGTGATGCCACGTTGAGGAGGATCTTGTGGCGTGTTTGCAGATTAATGCTGTCTTTGTCCAATGATGTTCCAAATCTGGATGAAAGTTAGTGTATTGTTAGTGTATGTATGCATGTGCTTGAAAGATCAACTGAGGGATTGGCTCCGCAAGCTTGTCGCTCAGAACTCTTTACTACAATATGAACAGACCGATCATGTGGGATGTAGGCGATCCCAAGCTGGTACTTAAATTACTCATATCGCCTCATGTATAACTTATCTACTTGAAGTCGCCTGTCCCTCGACAGTGGAGGTCGACACAGAAAATATCAATACGTGCAAGATGAAGTCGAAACGTCTCTCCAGTGTTGAAAAAGGTAGTGTGGAATGGACTGAACGTCGTCAAAGCTCCTACTACAGCAGTATAGCAAATTCGCACAAGGCCAGCCAGTGGACATCGACAACAGCTCATACTACTACACAACTTACTCTGAAAGAGTCTATCATACCATTGGTGCTTGTAACAATTCTCTTCTTCATCTGGGGATTCGTTGGAGGACTCGGAGAAGTATTGAATAAGAAGTTCCAGAATGTCTTATCCTTGAGCAAATTAGAGTCGACTGGCTTGCAAATTTCCTTCTATGCGTAAGTTGAGTCACGGTGTACGGAACTAGAGGAACTTCTAACTCACCATGTTGCGCAGGGCTTACGCTATTGGCCCTCTGACGTACTCTGGCTGGATAGTCAGGCGATTTGGCTATCGTTGGAGTTTCATTGCAGGTCTTATCATTTTTGGCATAGGAACCCTGCTATTCTGGCCGTCGGCGCTCAAGCGTTCCTTTGGCGGCTTCTGTGGTGCAGCGTTCGTCGTAGGCTCGGGCTTAGCGACACTAGAGTGCACTGCCTTCCCCTTCGTTGCCATCTGTGGTCCGTCAGAGTACTCCGAGATCCGGTTCAACTTGGTTCAGGGCTTTCAATCGACAGCAACACTCTCAGCTCTGGTTCTGGCATCATATGTTATTCTCGACGACAAGTCTGGTGGTGGTGGAGATGATCTGGCATCAATCCAATGGATGTATTTAGGTGTCGCTATCTTTGTCTTCCTCCTCGCTTTTGCTCTCTATTTTGCGCCAATACCTGAGATCACGGATGAAGACTTGGCGGAACAGGCCAGACAGAATGCAAGCGAGCAAGGGCGTACTGAGTACGAGGAGAAGCCACTTCGCAAGCAATACAAGCTCTTCTTTGGAGTCTTTGCTGCTTTCTGCTTTACGGGTTCGCAGATAAGCGTCGCAACCTTCTTCATCAACTACGCCGTCGAAGTGAAGCATGGACTTAGCGATACCAGTGCCGCGCATCGTCTTGCTATCGCCCAAGCCGTATATGCAGCAGGCCGATTTGTCGCATGTGCGATTATGACAAGAGTAAAGCCAAGACATCTGCTACTGGCCGCTGTCACCCTTGTAGTGGCCTGTCTTGCTGCAGCGATTGGAGCAAAAGGAGAAGCAGGCATTGCGATGATCACGATCGAGTTCTTCGCAAAGTCTTGCGTCTTTCCTACCTTGTTCACATTGACTTTGAAAGGGTTGGGCAAGCACACGAAGAAAGGGGCTTCTTTTCTGATCGTCTCAATTGCTTCTGGCATTGTATTTGCTCCAGCAATGGGAGCTGCAGCCGATAAACCGGGACTCAGAAAGCGTTTGTGGTGCCTCTTGTTGGTGCAGTTGTAACTTCTGCTTATCCTATTTGGCTCAATGTGAGAAAGGAGGGTGAAAAAGAAGAGGTAAAGAGCGCAGATGAGGAAAAGAGCGACCAGCAGCGTGATGTTGAAGCTGCTCGCATTCGGGAAGGGTTTAATGTATACTGCGAGGTGAACAGCAGAACGACCGAAGGTCGTTGATGAGGATGATAATATCATTGGTTTGCGCTTGGGCTCGTTGATGAAAGGAGGAAGGTGGGGAGAACC
>Ga0160427_10001968_pt1 | contig 12529 bp, 19 predicted proteins | sample SolpanmetagenomL_FD_108194 | JGI IMG/M metagenome (GOLD analysis project Ga0160427, IMG submission 108194) | Solar panel surface microbial communities from Lawrence Berkeley National Laboratory, California, USA - L | ecosystem: Engineered > Built environment > Solar panel > Unclassified ...
AAGTTCAACGCCGTGGCTGAGGATCTACAGACGGCCATGGAGCACCATGGTGTCTCATACCGGGTTCAGAACCGCCTCATGGCGCGCCTCGCGCCAATGCAGCGCGACATTGTCACACGCTGAACAGCGAGGATCGCGATGCGAGATTTCTGGGCGCCGCTCATGGCTGTTGTGCTGGGGCTGACGACAACTGCGGCAATGGCTGTGGGGACAACCACCGTCTTGCAACGAGGGCGCGCGTTCTCAGTCGGAGAGGTGGAGATTGCTCGATCGGGAACGGTGACATTCACCAACGATGACCTCTTCGTGCACCAGATCTACGTTTCGTCACCCGAGTTCACATTCGAATCCGACGAGCAGCAACCCGGAACGACGATTCAGGTGCTCTTCCCGAGATCTGGGAGATTTCTCGTGATGTGTCGGATTCACCCAAAGATGCGCTTGGCTGTAAACGTCCAATGACGCGGTGCAGGCCAACTCGGTTGACTGCCGGGGGAAGCGGTAAATGAGAATTCGCACCAAAATCTTCGCGGGCTGCTTGTGCCTGACGATGCTCACCATCCTGCTCGGTGGTTTCGCGCAACTCGCGGAGCGGGAACTTGGTCGCGTTGCATTGCGCATCTTCGACGGCGGCCTGATGAGCGTCAGCTACCTGCGGTCGGCACAGGTGGGCTTCATTGGTCTGGCGTCTGGCCTGTTCACGACTGAGCAGGCCGACGATATCATCAGTGACCTCGAAGTGGCGCGCGATCGGGCTATGTCCGAGAAAGGGCGCACTCAGGCGGAAGATCTTCGCCAGCGAGTGTCGACTGCCATAAAAGCCCTGCAGTCCAACGGCAGTGCTGATGCAGGTCAACCCGAAGACCATACTCAGAGCCTTGCTGAAGTGCAGCCTCTATTCGAGGCCACAGCCGAAACGTTCTCTGCCGACGGCTTTCTCTACCGTAAGAATGTCGTCCAGGCAGTCGCGACACAGGCTCGCCATACGTGGATTGCTCTTAGCCTGTCACTGGCCATGGCTTTGATAATCACCGTCGTGATCAACCATAAAATTGCGCCACCGGTGCGTCGGGCGGTCCGGATCGCACAAGCGATTGCTGGAGGTAAGCTCGACAACTCCATCGCCATTCGTGGCAGCGGCGAGACCGCGGAACTACTTCGCGCGCTCCATACCATGCAGGCCAGCATAGCCAAGGCGATGCAGCGCATCAGCCAACTAATGGCTGAGCAGGAGGTCAGCTACACCGGTCAGCTCGCGGCCCAGCATGAGAAGTTGGAGGCGGCGCTCGATAACATGAACCAGGGACTGTGCTTGTTTGGCAGTGACGGCCGCCTCGCCGTCTCGAACAGACGATTTGCTGAGATGTTTGGGGCCCCCACAGTGGGCGCGTCCCCAAGGGACGCGTTCGCCGATCCCGACCTCAAGCTTCTGGCTGACTGCACAGCTGGCGGACGCCCGGGCGTGTTCACCTGCGACCTGCCGGATGGCCGGGTGATTGCGGTGGCTCAGCAGCTGATCGCGACAGGGGGATGGGTCACGACCTATGAGGACATCTCGGAACGACGAGCCTCGGAAGCTCGTCTGGAGCACATGGCCCGGCACGACGCGCTAACAGGTCTGCCAAACCGGCTGTTCTATGCCGAGCATATGCCGCAAGCGATAGCACGTAGTCGGCGAGCGGGAGGTCTTGCAATTCTCTGCCTCGACCTCGACCGCTTCAAAACGGTCAACGACACACTGGGACATGCGGTTGGCGACGCACTTCTGATTGCTGTGGCAGACCGGATCCGAAATACGACACGCCAGTCTGATTTCGTAGTCCGTATGGGCGGTGACGAATTCACCATTGTGCAGGAGTCGGCGGTTCAGCCTGCCGAGGCAACCATGCTAGCTCGACGCCTGATCGAGAGTCTCGAAGCCACCTTCGATATCGATGGGCAGTCGGTTGCCATCGGCGTGAGTGTCGGCATAGCAATGTCGCAGGATGGCCTCAGCTCGCCCGAGGCACTGCTAAAATGTGCCGACCTGGCGCTCTACCGTGCAAAGGCAGAGGGCCGCGGCGCCTTTCGGTTCTTTGAGGCGGAGATGGACCTGCGAATGCAGGTTCGACGGGCGATGGAATTGGATCTTCGTCAGGCGCTTGTCCGCAACGAGTTCGAAATGTTATACCAGCCTTTGATTGAAGCTCAAAGTGGAGAAATCACCGGTTTCGAAGCATTGCTACGTTGGCGGCATATGGAGCGCGGTTTGGTGAGCCCTGCCCTGTTCATTCCCGTCTTGGAGGAGATGGGCCTGATTGGCGTTGTGGGGGCATGGGTGCTGCAGCGCGCTTGTTCCGATGCGGCCTCCTGGGAAACGCCGCTAAAGGTTGCCGTCAATCTCTCACCAGACCAGTTCCGCGGTCGGGCACTTGTGAAAGATGTTGCTGAGGCGCTGAAGATGTCTGGTCTACCTGCTTCGCGGCTGGAGCTTGAAATCACGGAATCCACCTTAATTGAAGATGATGAAGCGGTGCTCGAGGTACTGCATGCGCTCCGCGCGCTTGGAGTGCGTATCTCGATGGACGATTTTGGGACTGGCTACTCGTCACTGGGCTATTTGCGACGTTTTCCGTTCGACAAGATCAAGATCGATCAATCGTTTGTTCGCGGCATGATGGAAGAGGGCGACTGCCTGGCAATTATCCGTGCGGTCATCGGTCTGGGTCGCTCATTGGGCATCAACGTCAACGCCGAGGGTGTCGAAACCGCGGAGCAGTACGCTGCCCTTCAGCGTGAAGGCTGCGGCGAGCTGCAGGGCTACCTGTTCAGCAAACCTAAGCCACAATCCGAGCTTTCAGGGATGATTTTGGCATCGGCAAACGTTTCAGACACCGTTTGAGAGTGGTTTATTGATGATCGAGGCGGAGCGAGCTGCTGCTGGTTTCGTGGACACGCCGCTTAAGCTAACGCCTTGATCGGTCTTGGTGCATGAAGGTGACGGGTAGGCACATAGTGGCTGTCCGGCTAGGGCGTAACGATGCCGTTCAAAGCCAACGCTGCCCGTCGTCACCGCATCCCTCGAGCCCGCTACCGTGTCACGAACTGGCCCGCTTACGAAGCTGGGCTGCGTAGGCGTGGCAACGTGACCCTGTGGCTGGATCAGGATGCTGTCGCGGGCTGGACCGCGCCAAGGCGCCGCACGCCGGGTGGGCAGCCCCGCTACTCTGACTTGGCGATCGAGTTGGTGTTGACCCTGCGCCTGGTTTTCCACCTTGCCCTGCGTCAGGCAGAGGGGTTCATCCGGAGTCTGCTGGCGCTGCTCGGACTTGAGTTGCGCGTGCCGGATCACACGGCTCTATCGCGCCGGAGCCGATCGTTCGCCGGGCGGCAGCCGCGTGTCCACGCCCACGGCGGCCTGGTGCATCTAGTGCTGGACAGCACGGGGCTGGAGCTGTTCGGCAAGGGTGAGTGGTGTGCGGCCAAGCACGGCCGGACCCGCAGACGCTGGCTGAAGCTGTACCTCGGCATAGACGCCGCCACCGGCAAGATCGCCGCCCACGTGTTGACCGATGGTCATGCCGATGATGCCGCTCAGGTGCCGGACCTGCTGCGCCAGCCGGAGGGTGCCATCGCCAGCCTGACCGTGGACGGCGCCTACGATGGCGGCCCTGTGTATCAGGTTGCAGTGGCCCGCCAGCTAGGCCGTCCTCCGGACGTGGTCATCCCGCCGCGCTCCTCCGCGATGCTCAGCACGGCCGATCAGCACGGGCAGAGCCTGCGCGACCGTCACATCCGACTCATAACCGAGCACGGCCGCATGGAGTGGCAGCGCATGACCGGATATGGCAGGAGGAACGCTGCAGAGACTGCCATCAGCAGGTACAAACGACTGATCAGCCCCAAGCTCCGCGCCCGCAACAGCCTTGCTCAGGAAGGCGAGGTGGCCCTCGCCGTCCAGGTGCTCAACCGCATGATCCGCGAAGCCAAACCGGTCACCGTACGCCAGCACTGATCAACGCAAGAGTGGGCTAGCACTGACGCAATCAGGTCCATGCACCAACGCCGTGCACATATCCATTCACCAAGATCTCTGTATCGATCGTTCGGGAGCGAATGGCGATACCACTTGCCCTTGTGGCTGTATGGTGGATCGATGAACCATGTAGCTTCGGCATCGGTGCTTCCGTGTAGCTGGCCTGTGTGATCGTCCAGATGCGGACCAACGGCAGCGTGGCGGCGATCCGAGCCTTTATGGCTCGTGACCATGCTGACGTCCTGGTCGGGCTTGCCCCTGCCTCCGGTCCATAATTCAGCCATTGACCGATCAACCACTTTGCTTCTTGCGGCAGTGCATAGTTGTGGACGCTGTCGCTCAACATCGGCATGTCAGGCAAGGCTATGATCTCGCGTTCCGTGGCAGCGGTTAGACACCGCCAGATGCCCCAGATGGTCGGCTCAGTGTCAAACAGTGTGATGTTCGGGCAGTTGTAGTACAGCGAGTAGCGAGCACTTCTTGCAAACGGTTCACAGACCAAATTCCGCGTCGGCGTCGGATAGAAGGATCTCAGCCTGAACTTGCTGCCGTAATAGGGAAAGAGGGATCGCACGTTGATCACCGAAGGGTCTCGGTGATTTATCCTTGCCTGCCCAAACGCTATGATGGACTGTAGCGCGCCATCCATTTGATTGCGGCAGTGACCGGAGACCGATGTTGTATCGATTGATGTCGATAACTGCGCTGCTGATCCAAATTGGAATGTGCTCGTCCGGTCAGGCGAAGGATATATGGAAAATTGGATTGGGCACTAGGTCGTGCTCATTCTGGACTCCGGCTCGCGAAGCAGAAGCAAACGGTTTCATCTCGGGGTTCTGGTCCGCCACCAATCAGATGGCAGAGCAGTTCAATCACGATGGCTCTATCGGCTTTACGACCGATACAGCAGGTATCGTTGAAGAGGTGCGGCTAGTTTGTCGTCAGAACCCATCATTGCCGCTGATCAACGCGGTGCAAGCCGTCTACAAAAAGATTGGAGATCGCGAGACAGGAGCCTTGAAAGGCAAGTAGTAGGGCAGCCTTGCCGGTCGACCTGATACAAAAGCGTGACTACACGGCCCGCATCCGTCATGTTCACGCCCAGATAGTTCGTCTACGGCAAAGCTGCTGTCAGTAGGTAAGTTCACCGTGCGGTAACCGCCTTAGAATTGCCGGATGATGTCTCGACGTGGACCGACGCCCACCACGCGATAGCGCGACTGCGATTTGCGTGATGGGCTGCTGATCAGATGCGCGACTTTGCCGAACGGACCATCTCGGCGTGAGCTTCGGCTTCCGCCTTTTGAACAATGTCTTTAGCACTCTGGACGAGGTCTGCCGGTATCTCTTCGCCCTTACCTACGTGCCAGACGATGTCGCGGTAGAGTTGAAGGTTGCGAAGCCCAGCAGTTAGCACTGGTGTCTTGGGCTTCTGATTACCGTTCTGAGATTTCGGCTTTTTGATCGCCTGAATAGTTCCGTACGAAACATTGTATTGGTTAGCCAATGACTGAATGGTTTCACCGCTGTTCGCTCGGACCCGGATTGTCTCTCGCTGATCTGTAGTAAGTCTCGCGCGATTTGAAGAGTTCTGTCCGTCAGTTGCCATAATGGTGCCTCCATAAGTCCGTCGGCTGCATAGCGCGATTGATCCTACGCGCCAACGCTAGCCTGAACACTGTTGATCGAGGCTCCAACTTGACAAAATCTAACATGCCGGTAGCGTCCGGTGAGTTGAAGGTTGGAGCATCTGTGGACCCCGAGATTAAGGCTTTGGCAGTCCGCGTAATTGATGTTCACTGCACATGGTTAGACGCTGATCACGACCGTGTTGTCGATGGTGATGGCTGTGCAGCAGTGATTGATCGCATGCACGTTGCTGTCGGTGATTGTGATGTTGATGCTATCCGACAGTGGCTGGATGACAAGCAGTTTCGCCATGGTGTGTTTCAAAGAGTGCTTGTCGATCCCGCGCACGGCAGCAGGACGAAGGTCGACACCATCATCAAGTTCGAACGCGAGACCGATGCCATGCTGTTCAAGCTGACGTTCTAGAGACTCGATGGTGTCCGAACGCCTGTTTGACATCCGCGAAGATGGCGTTGCAGGTTCATCATCCTGATAGAAGATGGTGAGCGACTACGATGAGTGCCGATAGTCCTTCTAAACCTCTGCTGCGTCGTCCATGGCTTGAAGGTCTGGAAAGCCAGGAATTTCGGTTCGATGCACTGCCTCCGGAGTGCATCGGTATTCGGATGTTCGAGGAATACGAGCCAGATACTCGTATGTGGATATGCAACGGGGCGCGACATCGAACTGATGGTCCGGCAATGATTAAGCCTGATGGTAGTGTCTATTGGTAACAGTGCGGACGTCTGCATCGCGTTGAGGGTCCTGCAGTTGAAGGCAGCAACGGCTTTATGGCATGGTATCAGGATCGCATGCTTCATCGGGTTGACGGCCCGGCTATTTTGAACCTTGAAGGGGGTGAAAGCTTTTGCGTCAAAGGCAATCGCATCACGCGTGAGGTGATGGAGGTAGTGGGTACCCTCGGTCTACCAGGCGACATGACTAAATGGACTGAGAAGGACAACGCCTTGTTCATTATGGCACTTTCCTCAGATAAGGATCAGTGACGAGCGAGCTGTAGACGAACCCATCAGGGCGATGTTCTGAGGAGATGCAGGAAGTGGCTGATCACGATCGCTCCTGGTTTCAGTTCCGGCAGATCATTCCACAGCCGCCGGGTCAGTGGGTTATCACCGGACCGTTTGAGACCTATGAGTCAGCCAACGGGAACCGTGACCAGTGCAAGAATCAGTTCGACGCCCAGGTCAATATTGTCTTCTCGGCACTTTCGCGAGAAGCAGCGGAAGGCATGATCGCTTATCAATAACCCAGCTTGTGCCGACTAGTCGGACTGTGTCCCATGGTTGAGCCTATCTGGTGTCAACGCATTGCTGGCCCGGCTGCGTACCACCACGTAAACCAGCATGGCATCGTCCGAACATGATCGCGAAGAGAAGATGCGGAGGCCAGTGTCATCGCCGATGATGTTCGTGCCCATCACAAAGATGATGTCGCTATGATCGAGATGTTCAGGCAGGGAACAGCCCTGTATAAAACCGGACAGGTAGAATACAGTTACTTGGAACTGCTCACCGCAATCAGCGTGCAGTTGGAATGAAGGTGAGGCGCTGTCTCTTGGTGTTTAGCCGTCCAGCGTCCCACCATCCTCGGTGATGCTTCGTTCAAGGTTGGCGATCTCCGCCTTGAGTGAGGCGATCCAATCGTCGGTGGGACCAAACGAACGATCGCTGCTGCCCTGCATCAATCCTTTGCTGCTGCTCTCGTAGCTTCGGAGCAACTGAACGAGGGTTTGGCGATGAGCTTGCATGGCTTTGAGTTCGCCAATCACTCTGGCCTCCGTGATCCTACGGTTGGTGCGTGAGCACAGAAGGACAAAGTTAGCTCGCGATATGTTCTCGTCACTTGCCTTGTGGCATTCGTGGCGAGATTCATCCGCACAGGGGATGGATAGATGACATCCTTATGCAACTCGACATAGCTATTGATGCCGTCAGGTGCCTCTTGCGCGATGAACTCCGTCATCCTCTTGCAAGGTCTCACCTCTGGACTGACGACTACACCATAGTCGGCTGAGTCGAGTGCACCTTCGCAATGAGCATCATAGATGAGGAAGCTCCATAAGACATCCTCGATGTGTGCTTTCGATTGCGCATGCGCGGAGTGAGAACTGATCATGCCAATGATGACGCAACCTGTCAGTGACCTCATGGAGTAGTGCCGCCATGGTTGCGGACGATTTCGCGGTGCAGTTCGATGAAGGCATTTGATAGCTCATCGTCCGGATGGGTCTGACAGTAGACTTGGATGAACAGCGTCTGTACCGGCACCGGGAAGTCATCAGGGTTGAGGTTCGGTGGTCCGTCCGTCTGTAATGTCAGGCTCGACAGAAAGCCTTCGCCCCACGTCATGTAACGGTCACCGTCCAATGGCCAGTTCCGCTCGGCAGTCCGGCACGAGATCGCACCTGCGTCTTGAACACCGGCCTGTGCTGGTGCCGTCATCACGCCCATCAGGATGGTCACGAGAGAGATCGAGAGGATGAACGGCTTCATCCTGTGAGTTTGGCCGGGACCATGGGTGGTGTCGATGCGCCGCCATGCATGGGTGTCGCCGAGCCGCTGTGATGCGCCAGAGCGGCAAGATCGACACCACGCTGGACAGGATGGCATAAGCCGTCACAGAGGTGATGAGGTAGGCGAACGAATAGGCAATCCAGAAAGCGATCGATCTTCCCTACTGTTGGAACAACCTTCCACCCGCTACGATAATACAAAGTTCGAGCTTAACGATCTCGATCTTGAGTGTCGCGATCTGTTCGGCCTTTATCATGAACATACGTGTGTTTCGTGGCTGAACCTCACTCTGTAAAGTCTGCAACAGTGCGATAAGGCTTTGCCGCATGTCTTGCATGACGGTAAGCGGGATTGTCATGCTCACCTCTTATCACGGTGGGTGCTTCGCAGTGGTGAGACCTTAACTCGTCACGCAAGACATCGATCCATCAGATATTGTAACATTCTGACGCTTGTCGCCGTCAGACCGTTCCGTCAGTCTAAGTTCATCATGTGGGGGACCATGAGCGAAGAGCTTCAGTACTTCTACTGGGTCTTGGTGCAAGAAGATGTTGAGGTAGGCGTGCAATGGCTGTCCGGCTAGGGCGTAGCGATGCCCTTCAAAGCCAACGCTGCTCGTCGTCACCGCATCCCGCGGGCCCGCTACCGGGTGACCAGCTTGCCGGCTTACGAGGCCGGGCTGCGCCGACGTGGCGACCTGATGTTGTGGCTGGACCCGGACGCCATCGCCGGCTGGGCCGCGCCCCGGCGCAGCACGCCGGGCGGGCAGCTCCGCTATTCCGACCTGGCCATCGAGCTGGTGCTGACGCGGCACCTGGTGTTCCACATGGCCCTGCGCCAGGCCGAAGGGTGTGCCCGGGGCGTGCTGGCACTGCTCGGGTTGGATCTGCACGTGCCGGATCATACCACCCTGTCGCGCCGGAGCCGGTCGTTCGCCGGGCGGCAGCCGCGTGTTCCTGCTGGCAGCGGCGACCCGGTGCACCTGGTGCTGGACAGCACGGGACTGGAGCTGTTCGGCCAAGGTGAATGGTGTGCGGCCAAGCACGGCTGTGCGCGCCGGCGATGGCTCAAGCTGCACCTCGGTGTGGACGCCACCACCGGCGAGATCGCTGCCCACGTGCTGACCGACGGTCACGCCGACGACGCGGCGCAAGTGCGGAACCTGCTGCGCCAGCCGGAGGGTGCTATCGTCAGCCTGACTGCGGACGGTGCCTACGACGGCGCTTCGGTCTACCAGGCCGCTGCTGGCCGCCAGCCCGGCTCACCGCCGGACGTGATCATCCCACCCCGGAGTTCTGCAGTGCCGAGCACGGCCGATCCCGATCGCCAGAGTCCCCGCGATCAGCACATCCAGCTCATAGCCGAGCATGGCCGCATGGCATGGCAACGCTTGACCGGCTACGGCAGGAAGAACGTCGTCGAAGCGACGATGGCGAGATACAAAAGACTGATTGGCCCGAAGCTGCGCGCTCGTCACCGTGACGCTCAGGCGGGCGAAGTTGCGCTCGGCGTCCAGGTGCTCAACCGCATGATCCGCGAAGCCAAGCCCGTCATCGTTCGTCGGAGCTGATCAAACCGCAGCAGGGCTGATTTCGCCGCAATCAGGTCCATGCACCAAAGTCCCGCCATACCCGATTAGCGGCATCGACTGATACCGCTGCATCGTAGTCGTCCTGTGGCCGGCTTGAAGCGGCATCACCCTGTGGCAGTTGGAGCAGAGCCGCCATTTTAGGACGTTGCAGGATTTATGACTGTGCAGGCGGGTGTGAATGCGGCTGGGATGTCGGGCCATATAGCCCCTCGATAGGGTCAGAGCCTGGGCTAGCGAGGTCTACCCAGGGCAAGGGCCATCAGCACCTCGTCGTGGTAGCTGTCCTTAACCTTCAAGGCTCGGCGTTCTAGGCCATACTGTTCGAAGCCGGCGCGTTCGTAGAGGCGGATCGCTGTCGTGTTAGTCGCGACTACCGTAAGTCGCACTTCCTCAACGGTCCGCTTGGCGTGTTCAAGCACTCGTGCGACCAGTGCTGACGCGAGCCCTGTTCCTCTAGCTTCTGGCTGAACGAACATGCCCCAGAGCACTCCCTTATGCCGTTGCTTAGCGCTGTCCGAGACGTAGAGGCCAGCCATACCTCTCAGGACCGATGTGGCCGCCAACCCTTCAACGAAGACGACGTTGCGGTCCAACCTGTCCGCAAACCAGGCCAGAGGTTGGGCTGCTTCTTCCTCCCAATCAGCGCCAAGTGCGTCAGGGTGTGCTTTAAGACTGCCGAGGCGCAACTCGCGATATTCGGGTGCATCCAATGCAGAGAGGCGGCGGATTTCAGAACGCACCTTGCTGCCGTTCTCACTCATAGGAGCAGGATATCGGGCACCAAAGGGTTAGAGAAGTGTCGCTTACCGCTGCAGCACTTCGCCAAGCTGTTGCCATCGGGTGGTTGCAGACCTTGGCTCGCTCATGGCCAAACCGGTAGACCATCCAACCCCGCGGTCTCCGGCAGGCCGCAGATCAGGTTGGCATTCTGCACAGCCTGGCCCGCCGCTCCCTTGCCGAGATTGTCGATCACGCCCATCGCGACCACCAGGTCGCGGTCCGGATCGGCCGCGTAGCTGACGAATGCGAGGTTTGAGCCGGTGGCCCATTTGGTCTGCGGCGGCCTGTCGGTCACGCGGACGAACGCCCGGCCGGCGTAGAAGCCCCGTGCCGCGTCCAGGCACTGTTCCGTGTTGGCGCGGCCGCGGCAGTAGATGGTGACGAGCACGCCGCGGGTCATCGGCACCAGGTGGGGCGTGAACACCAGCCCGGCCGCGCTGCCGCCGCCCAGCCGCTCGATCGTCGTGGCCATTTCGGGCATGTGGACGTGCTTGAGCAGACCGTAAGGCACCAGGTTCTCGTTGCTCTCTGCGTACCCGAACCTGGTGTCGGCGCCGCCGCGGCCTGCACCGGAAATGCCGGTCTTGGCGTCGATGATGATGTTGCCGGGCTCGATTAGCTTGTGGGCCAGCAGCGGCGCCAGCGCGGTCAGCGTCACTGCGGGGAAGCAGCCGGGATTGGCAATGCGGCTCTGTCCCTCGATCCGGGCTGGCCAAACGTCGGCCAGGCCGTACGCCCAACCCTCGGCGTAGCGGTGGTCGCCGCCAATATCGATGATCTTCACCTCTGCGGAAACGCGCGCCAGAGCCTCGGCCGAGCTGCCGGTGGGCAGGGACGCGAACAGCACGTCGAGCTTCGGCAAGGCGACAGGGTTCCACTTCTCAATCACCAGTTCAGCCAGATCGGCCGACACACCGGGGAAGCGGTCCCCCAGCCGGGTGCCGGCGCTGCCCTCGCCCGCGGCGTAGACCAGCCTGAAGGACGGGTGTCCCGCGATCAGGCGCATCGCCTCACCGCCGCCAAAACCGCTGATGCCGACAATGCCAACGCGAATGCTCATGGGGGTGTCCTGCTGCTGAGGTTTGGCCAAAAGAAAACCCCCGGAGCCTGAGGGCTGCGGGGGTTTTGAGATACGGGCGGAAGCCGCCTTCAAGGTGGACCGCTAAGGGCGGACTTCACCAGAGGAGGGGCGTCTACACGCAGCCACGAAAGCCACCGCTGGCAAGCAACGACGGCGTCGGTTCGTGGTGCGGAGATGAAGCCTGCCCATCATGCGATCGGTAGTGGCCCACCTAACATCTGTCAACGAGACAACTTGCGGAGTGGATTCTCAGGTCATACGCCTCGGCGTATGCTTACCAAGATCCGCCTTGCCACCTCCGCCGACGCTGACGCCATCGTGGCGGTGTTCTGCGATAGCAAGCGGCCTTCGATGTCCTGGCTGGAAGACAGCTACGCTCCGGCGGAGGTACGTAGCTACGTGGCCGACGTCCTGCTCAAGACCTCCATGGTGTGGGTGGCGGTGCAGGGGGGTGAGATCGTCGAGTATGCGGCGCTCCAAAATGATGTGCTGGAGCAGTTGTTCGTCGCTGCCGACTTCCAGCAGCAAGGCATTGGCGGCCGGCTCCTCGACACCGCGCGCAGGTCGGCCGGCAACCACATGAGTCTCTACGTCTTCACTGAGAACCGAGCCGCCCGACGCTTCTACGAGCGGCACGGTTTCGTCAGCACAAACGACTTCGACGCGGAGGGCGAGTTGGACATGCGCTACGAATGGCGCATGACCCAGCTAGCATCGGTGCCGGCCGAACCATGGCCATCGCCCCCGCTCGAGCCCACCACTTAACCCTGCAGCGCCTAAAGCCCTGTCAGCTCTTCGTGGCTTTCGCCTGTCGGGCAGTGGCGGTCTTTGTGGGTTGGTGAGGATCCGCTTTCCGACCAAGGCCAACTTGTTTCGCTAAGACGGTCCGGCGACTAGAA
>Ga0160427_10001969_pt1 | contig 12528 bp, 17 predicted proteins | sample SolpanmetagenomL_FD_108194 | JGI IMG/M metagenome (GOLD analysis project Ga0160427, IMG submission 108194) | Solar panel surface microbial communities from Lawrence Berkeley National Laboratory, California, USA - L | ecosystem: Engineered > Built environment > Solar panel > Unclassified ...
TAGGAGCCAGCCGGAAGAGCCCAAATTACGGGCCATGTCGGCCGTAACGATGAAAACGCCGGAGCCGATCATCGAGCCGGAAACAATAAGGGTTGAGTCGAGTAGACTTAGAGAACGTTTAAATTCGGTCGGTTCCGCTGTTACATCGTCCGATGAAAGAGAGTTCGGTAGGTTTGCTGACATGAAAAAAAGAAGATATACGTACAAGAAGCAAGCGTTTTACCGGAAAAGCAACTCTTTCTCTGGCTAATCGTCGGTTGACCTTGTTTTTGTGGGTGTACTTGTCCGAATACACTTCGTTTTCGGGGGGGGTCTTTTCACGCTCTCAGCGGCCTTCATTGCTATCAGGCTGCACCTTTCAACCGGTCTATTTCGGCTTCCAATTGCTTGATATAGGCGCGTTGGGAGGCCAGCGCTTCGTTGATTTCTTCGGATGTGTAACGTGGAATAATATGTTGCGGACAGTTCCAGTCGAATGCCTTCACATGCAGCAACATCATCCTTTCGGGTGTGTGTTTGTAAGCCGTGGGGTCCAACTGGCTGAAAAGCTCTGGCCGGTCGGCCAATTCCACAATTTCGGCTTCAGCGTATATTTTCAGACGGGTTTGCTGAGGATAATCAACCAGAATGAGCGACACCTGTGGATGCGTGATCACATTACCAACCGAAATATATTGCTTGTTTCCCCGGAAGTCCACAAACCCAAGGGTGCTGTCGTCAATTAAGTGCAGAAATCCCTTTGGTCCACCCCGATGCTGAATGTAAGGAAACCCATTTTCGCCATAGCTGGCGATGTAGAAGCTGTCCCGGTCGGCAATAAAGCCAGCTTCGTTAAGGGTCAGTCCCGAGAACGTCGTGTGTTTTTCAACCCGGGCGTAGGTTTGACGACTCCCGTAACGTTCCTGTAAGGCCTTAATGGGATCGGAGAATGCCAGCGAAGCATAACTATGTGCCATGATACAATGTGCTGTTAATGAGAAGGTATGTTAGTATTTTTCGTAGTTGCTGGTAAGTCGATCGCGGGTCGATCCAGATTCAGTTGTAATTTCCGTTGCGCTAGTCTGGCTTCATGATCGGCCAGTACCGCATCCCACATCGTATCGCCACATTCTTCGTTGACGAAAGGGCGGTCATCATCTGCTTCTTCGATCGTGCTCATGTCTTTATTTGGTTAGTGAACGTAAGGGCTAAGTACAGAACGGTCAGTCTGTTTATGCGTAAAAAATTTAGAGAAGTCGGTTCACAATGCGATAAGCCGTGTCAACTGACTCTCTATTTTGATAGAGCTGGCTGGTAATCATAGCTCCTTCAAAAAGCAGTGTTATCTCATCGGCTACATCTGGCCCGGATGAAATCAGTAAATCAGTAAAGATTTGCCGCATACGTGATTTGTGAGTCTGAATAAATTGCCGGGTATCAGTTTCTTCGATGGCTAATTCAACCGCAGCGTTCTGAAAGTTACAGCCCCTAAAGTCAGCATTGGTTAATGTATCACGAAGCATGTCAAAAAGAGCCAGTACCTTTTCTTTAGTGGTGGAGTGGGCGTCTACTGTTCTGGTAACCTGTTCGAACCAGGCCTGGCTGGCCTCGGCTAAATAAGCTTTAAGAATAGCATCTTTTGTCTTAAAATGCTGGTATAAGCTGGCTTTAGCTACCCCCGCTTCCTCAATGAGTTGGTTTATGCCCGTCGAGTTGTACCCCTGCCGATAAAATAAGCGGCCTGCCGTTTCCAGAATTCGCTGGCGGACAGATGACGTTTCGGTTGGGCGTTTAGAATCCGTATTCATTTTTTCAGACAGACAAGTCTGTCTATATTGTGTGAGTGGTTAACCCAAACTGCCGGTTAAATAGTTTCTTCTCGGAAAAAATGTTGCAGATGGGTGAAGCTTGTGGGATAACTAATGACAGCCCATTAGTTGTATAGCGACTGCATGTTTATTGTCTGGGCCAAGCTCTGGCTTGGCCATAGAAAATACAAAGGCCAAGCCAGAGCTTGGCCCAGACATTCCAGCCATCCGATTTACAGCAGCTAGCCGCAACTTTCCAGAAATAGCAGAACGGACCTTTAATTGGGCAAAACTTTAGGGCCCTGCCGATTTATCTCCGATACGTAGGCTTCGCTGGTGATGCCCACAGACAGGAACGCCTGTTGCATGGCTGCGCCTATTTTTTCGGCTGTCTGGGCATCCCGGCTCAGGGCAAACATGGATGGACCGGATCCTGAAATACTACACCCTAAAGCACCGTTATCTAAAGCGGCCTGTTTGGCTTCGTTGAATTCCGGAATGAGAATAGCACGTACTGGCTCGATAATCACATCAACCAGCGAGCGACTGATCAGGCTGTAATCGGGGGTCATTAGACCGGCAATCAGACCGGCTACATTGCCCATCTGAATGATGGTGTTTTTTAGCGATACTTCGTTTTTCAGAATGAAACGGGCATCTTTCGTATTTACCTCAATATCGGGGTGAACCAGCGTACAGAACAGGGTAGCTGGCGTTTCGATCTTGATAACATCCAGGGGGCTATAGCTGCGCACCACAACAAACCCGCCTAATAGCGAGGGGCCAACATTATCGGCATGAGCCGAGCCGCAGGCAATGCGCTCGCCTTCCATGGCAAAGGGCAGCAATTTCAGCGTTGGCAAGGGCCGCCCCAACAGTTCATTGATGGCAAAAACACCGGCTACGGCGCTGGCTGCGCTGGATCCAAGACCACTGCCAAGCGGCATCTGCTTATGCAGCACAATATCGAGCCCGACATCCGTACGGTCAATGTGCTTCAAATAGGTTTGAATAGCAATGCCCGCCGTATTACGGGCTGCCTCGCGGGGCAAACGGCCATTGTCACCAATGATGTCCGTAATTCGAACGCCCGGCTCGTCGCTGGTTGTCAGAACAATCTGGTCACCTGGGTTATCGACAGCAAATCCAAAAATATCAAATCCACAAGCTACGTTCGCAACGGTGGCGGGAGCAAAAACACGAATAGAATCCACGATAGAAGAAAGAGGCAACGAAGCACAAATTTAGTTATTCGCCCGTGGAAACCAATCTTGCCAACATATTCACTTATTCGTAGAAAATGGTTGACATTCACCACTATACCTGATCCGTACGGAAAATGGTCGTCAGACTGTTAACTACAGTTTATCTACGAGGCTTTAAATCGCGGTACGCCGGATTGACAAAACTCATTAAAAAGCCAGTCCCTAAAGTAGAGAACTGGCTTTTTAATCCATAAAAATAGGCGATCATTCGCCAAACAGCTGATTCCAGATGCCTTTCGCTTTTTCTTTCGCGACTTCCAGTTGCTGGGCCGCTTCAACTTTCAACTCATCGAACTTAACTTGGGCGGCATCCAGTTGAACCGACGCTTCGGCTTTCAGTTCGTCGAACTTATCTTCGGCCACATCCGACAGTTCGTCGGCTTTAGCAGAGGCTGACGCAAACACTGTTTCGGCTTGCGCCTTTAGATTGGCCACGTTCTCGGCGGTAGACGCTTTGGCCGCGTCAAAATGCTCCGTGGCCTTTGCTTTTATGCCATCAATATCAATGTCTTTACCAAATTCCTGCGCCTGGGCAACCAACTTATCCTTCAACTCATCGAGTTGCGTGCTGGCTGCATCCAGATGCTGGCCCGCTTCTGTTTTGAAGGCTTCCAGTTTTTCGGCAGTGGTTGCTTTTGCGGCCTGAACCTCTTCAGTAGCCTTGAGTTTTTCGTTACTTTCCATAGACTTACTTGTGGGGTTTTTATGTACAGGCGAAAATTGACCAGAAACGGACGCAAATGCAATAAGAAACGGATAGAAGGGAATGACGAGTGAAGAATGAAACGTGATGAGTGAAGAATAAAAGGCTTATCTATTCTGTATTCTACATTTATCACTCTTCACTCCCTTTTATCCCAGCCGTCGGACAATCAAGCTATTGACTAGCTCAAATAAGCTGGCGGGCTTGAGGGTTCGCCAGTTTTCAATGTCGAGCGTACCGCCAAAGTTTATGTAATAGTCGAGGTGGTATTTCTTCCATTCCCGTTCAATAAACTCCGGCGAGTGAATAGCCGCAATCCAGCCATCTTCAACATCCTCAAACCATTCCTCATAATAGCTGTCGTCGGAGCCGTGAAAATTGAGGACGTTCTCGCTGATAAGAATAAAATACTTAATGCCCTCCTGCACGAGTGGATCAATAACCTGACGCTTCAGGTACATGATGTCGTTATGCAGCGTGTCATTCCATTCACCAAAGAGTTCAATAACCACGAACTGACGTTCATAATTGGCAAATAGAATCTTGCAGTAAAGGGTTTCGGAGCCTATTTCGTCCCATAGGGGATGAATGTAATAGCCGTAAATATTATTTTCATACTGCTGCATATTATACTCCCGCTCGTGGAACGGAGACCGTTCATCTTCCGATGCGGTATAGTATTTTTCCCAGCCGTAGAAAGGTTCGATGTCCTGCATTGTTGAAAACGAAAGAGTGAAACCGCGAAAGAGTGAATCGTTCGTGCCGTGAAAAAGCCTGCATCAGCAATTTGCTCCTTCACCCGTTCATTCTTTCGCTTTTTAAAATGCATAACGTCAACTGAAGCACGTTTGTTGAACGGGATTATGGGTATGTTTACACCATGAAGCCCATTAGTAAAAACATCCTCATTACCGGCGTTTCGACGGGTATTGGCTATGGTGCCGCCAGGCACTTTATCCAGCGGGGCTATACCGTTTTTGGCAGCGTTCGAACACAGCCGGATGCCGACCGCTTACAGCAGGAACTGGGCCAATCATTTTTCCCGCTCTTATTCGACGTAACGGATCGTGAGGCCGTCACCAAAGCCGCCCGTTTCCTCTCCGAACGGCTGGCGGGCAATGGGCTGGGCGGGCTCATCAACAATGCGGGCATTGCCATTGGAGGTCCCCTGCAAGATCAGCCAATGGACACGATTCGGGCACACTTCGATGTAAATGTACTTGGGTTGATTCAGGTTACCCAGGCATTTTTGCCGTTACTTGGCGCACGCGATAACCATCCCGTTCAGCCGGGCCGCATTCAGAATATTAGCTCGGTCAATGGGCAGGTTGCCATTCCTTTCATGGGGGCCTACGTTGGATCCAAACACGCCGTAGAAGGACTATCGCACAGCCTGCGTCGGGAGTTGGTTTTGTTTGGGATAAAGGTCATTATTGTGGGCCCTGGAGCCGTACAGACGCCAATCTGGGGAAAAGGGACAGACATGAGTCCGTATGCTAGAACGCCTTATTTTCCTGCGATAAACCGCTTTCTGAAGCAGGTTGAACGATCCGAAAGTAAGGGATTTTCTATTGATTATCTGGGTAGGCGCATTGTCGATATTCACGAAACGGCCCGGCCTGCCATTCGCTATGCATTGGTGCCAAACAAACTGACGGGCTGGGTACTTCCCCGCCTGTTACCCGCCCGAACGCTGGACTGGATTCTGAGCCGAATCAGTGGATTACGGGCGCCAGAACTATAACGACAACACCGGGTTGAAACCCGGCGCAGATGATCTAATTAATAGTAGAACCGCCCTTTCAATAAGACGATGCACTGCTGGCCGATATTAAATCAGCGCGTAACACCTGTTGTATTATGCAATTGGGCGAACGGTACTAGCCTAGTTCGGTAGAACCCCTATTCGCCTGGCTTTGTCAGGCATGATACCAACCGTTATGAAACGTGCTCTTTTTCTTGGCTGTATAACGGCCTCATCCGTGTTCGCGCAACCGGATACCGCTCGCCAAAACGCCCTGAACTTCAAGATTCAGGTGGTCGATAACCAGATTAGCATTGGCTATGGCCTCGCCATTGGCGATGTCGATGGCGACCGACGCCCCGATATTCTACTGGCCGACCAGAAAGAGATTGTCTGGTACCGAAATCCCGGTAACAAGACCGAGGCCTGGAAACGGCACGTGATGGTCGCCAATCTGACTCCGCAGGACAACGTTTGCCTTGCCGCTCGTGATCTGGACGGCGACGGCCGGGTAGAGGTGGCCGTTGGCGCGGGCTGGAATCCGGCCGAAACGAGTGACAGTACAAAGTCGGGCTCGGTATTTTATCTCCTGCGTCCACAGGACCTAACCCAGCCATGGGCGCCCATTCGCCTACCGCATGAAGTGACAACGCACCGGATGCGTTGGGCTAAAGTAGGAAAAGATACCTACCAACTAATCGTTGTTCCGCTGCACGGACTGGGCAACAAAAACGGCGAGGGGAAAGGCGTCCGGATCTGGGGCTACGAATTTCCGAAAGACCCGCGTGCTGTTTGGAAACGCTATCTGGTCGATTCGACTATGCACCTGACTCATAATCTTGAGGTTTGGGAGGATGGTGAAAATGGCTCCGCTACGGGCCTGATCGTTGCCAGTAAAGAAGGCGGAAATATTTTCCAGTGGCGGAAAAAGAAATGGCGACCTGTCGAAACCGAATCGGCCAACAATGCGCTGCCTTTATTGACCAATGGGGTGGAGGGAATCGGCGAAATCAGGCGGTTAGATAACGGTAAGGGTATCGCCACCATTCAACCCATGCACGGAAATTTGCTACAGGTGGAGAGTGGCGCCTACACGCTCAGAAAAACAAAGAGCCGGGAGGATGAAAAACAGATCAGCGTGCTTTCCGATATACTCAGTCAGGGGCATGCCCTGGTTTGTGGCGACTTCCTGGGTATCGGCAGCGATCAGGTAGTAGCCGGCTGGCGGAGTCCTAATGCCGATAAGAACGTGGGGATTCGGCTATTCAAACCTCAGGAACAGGGAAGCGTGGCGGGCTATGTCGTTGACGACAGCGTACGCATGGCTTGCGAGGATTTACAGGCCGCGGACCTTGATGGCGACGGTGACCTTGATCTGATTGCATCGGGCCGGGCGACGCTGAATGTGCTCATTTACTGGAACGGATTGAAATAATAGTAGGCTACTACGATCGGAGAACAACCCATACAGGCTATCTAAATTAGTATACAAAACAGTCCAGCAGGTCGGATGATGATATCCGACCTGCTGGACTGTTTTGTTAAAATGTATTCTTATTGATTACCCACCTGGCCAGCTAGCGATCGTAGTGCTGACGACAAGGCATCAAGGCGCGTGGCTATGTCACCTTCCGGTCCCATCTTCGTGCTAAATTCTGCCGTTTGAGTAGACAGGGTCTCCAGTAATTGAACCAGTTCACCCGGATCCGCCGGATTCTTTTCCGTGAGTGCCTTTATCTGCTCTAGCGTACTAGTAATGTCTTTAGCATTCTCCGCCTTGTTGAGCTGAGCCAGCCATTGGTCAATAATACTTGCACCACTTTCGGGCGTTATACTGGCCATATCGCCCTCCAGAACATCCATGGTGGAGTCGAGCAGCGTTGACGATTCTTCGTGTGTAAACATATTAAAAGCGGTTACTAAGGCTACGCAATGCCTGGGCCAACTGAGTTAACTGACTAGCCGTTGACGAATCAACTACGGGCTCATGTGAGAGTGTTGATGTATGGCTGGCCATGCTGAGTAACAGGTGCCGTATCTTTTCAATGTCGAAATCGCCTGTTTTCAGGTGATCCCGCAGGGTGGTGATCTCAGCCATAATGCGTTCCGCGCCCACATCGCCGGGTAGTGCGTTCAACCAGCCTTCGAGCAATAAGATACCTTGTTCGGGCGAAAGCGCAGTGAGGTTTTCTTCACCAAAGGCACCGAGCGTATCGGTAAGCATTCTGTGTTCAAGGGTCGTGCCTGTTCCTTCCATTTGTGTAGTGAATTTGTAAGTGATGGTATTTGTCAGCCAATGCCAGATGTGATGGCTACGAGCTGGTGCCCAAGTTGCGTAAAATTTTCGACAGGCTCTCCAGGCCACCCGTCCAGGTGCCTTCGGCGGTTGGGCCTTCGGCAACTTCCTGTACGATATCGGCCAGGCTTGTCAGCAACGTACGCAGGTGTTGTTCGTCGGGCTGGGGCGATTGCAGGACCGTGCGCAATTCGTTGAGCTTGTCTTTGAGCTGGTCAATGTTCGGGTCGCCGTCCAATGCCTGCAGCCAGCCATCGATTAACATAACGCCCTGTGCGGGTGAAATATCCGCCAGGTCGGTACCCCTGAACAAACTGAGCGTATCGCCGAGCATGCTCTCTTCTAACTTGTTTGATCCTAGCATCCTGAAAGGGCTAATTTAAGGTGACTTTTATGTTGACAAACCGATAAAGTCGTTAAGACCCTATCGGTTTGGCCTGTTAATATGTAGTCATTGACGTCTTTACATGCCTGCCAGCGAGCGTAACGTGAAGGCCAGATCGTCCAGCTTTTTGGCGGTTGGCTCCTGAACGTTTCTACTCTGCGCTACGAGTGCAGTATTGTCACCAAGGTCTCTCAACAAACCCCGAACGCGGTCGTCATCGGGCGTCTCGAGTGTTAACTCAGTACGTAATTCCTTTAACTGCTCCTCAATAAGTTGTGTACTAGTATCGCCGGCAATCACCCGTAACCAGTTGTCAATAAGTTCGACACCATCCTGGGGCGATGCTAGAATCGAGTCATTTTCGTCGGTCAGGCTATTTGTTCGTTCAAACAGCCGTTGATCTAATGCGTGAGAAGGCATAGCAATTTATGGATTGAAAACAGCTTGAAGAGTACCTTATCATAGGTATATCTCAACCCGTTCGTGGTTTGTTGTCCTGTAAATAACCCGTCTGACGACCGTTTGTTTAGCCGACAGAAGAGTGCTGTCTGTTAAAGTAGACGCCGATTCGGGCAGATCGCTCTATTGGCGAATACGCATCAGGCAAACTACCTCGCTTCCGTTAAAGGGACGATCGCCCTCCAGATTGAACGGAATCCGAATCGCTGTCACCGCCCGAAATACCCATGCCACCAACCCACCCCGTATTGGCGACGGCGGAATCCGAAATCAACGAGTTCGATGTGTTACCGGCTGTTTGGGAGCCATTCGTGCTACGGTCCTCTTCCGAAAAACTACCTGTAGCAGCTCTACCGTCGTTACCGGTGGTGTCATCCATCGTCGCCGTTGGACCACTGCTTACGGTGCCGCCGTTCCGGTTCGACAGGTCGTCATCGCTGGCACCCACAGCCGAAATTCCTGCGCCACTGGTTGTCGACTCACCCCCAACGGTACTGGTCAGTGGGGCCTGTTTATCGTGGTCGGTCATTGGCGTTGGTGAGTTCAATTGCTCATTAAATCCTTGTAGAGCTTCCGCTAAGGTGGTGAGCCTTGGCTTATTATCTTCCTCGGCTGAACCGGCTAGCTGCGTGGTCTGCCCAACCAGGTCATTGAGGATTTCCTGAATCCGGGCGCCATTGAGGTTACTTTCCTGTAATTCCGCCTTCAGCTCGGTTAACTGATTGGTGATCGGATTGGTCTCCTGCCCGTCAGACTTGAGAAAGCTGATCCAGCTGTCGACGAGTGAAAGCCCATCCGTTGGGGATATACTGATGACATCGCCGTTAAACGCGCTGGCAGTTATGTCGATCAGGTTTGATGCATGCTGGTTTATGGCCATTGGTATTGGTTATTTGGGTTAATCAATAAGACTAGCTGCCTGCCGGTGCAGATTTTCGAGCGTGGCGATCAACTGTGAAAGCTCATCCTGCTCGGCACTGGCTTCGGGCAAAGCCGCTATTTTTTGGGTCTGTTCGATGAGGTCCTGGAGCAAACTGGCGATACGCTGGTTATCTATTCGGTTATAGCGTTGTGCCGTATCGATTTCGGGTCGCAGTCGTTCGAGTATATCCAGAATGGCGTCGGTATTTTCCGTACCGGCTTCGTTGAGCCGGGTTAGCCATTTATCAATGAGCGACAGGCCGTCTGTAGCGGTTGTTTCGTCAATATTTCCATCGAACGTATTGACCGTTTCTTCGATGAGCGAGATCTGGTTTTGGTCTTTGGCAATCATAGTCCAGTTGATGGTTATGTGGTTTGTTGTTTTGCTATCTACTTCGCCAGCCCCCGGGCAAAATCTTTCAGGGATGTTGACAGATTCTGTAAGTCCTGTTTGTAGTCACCCGTATTGCCATCGTTGGCAAAGTCGATAACAACGCCGGAAAGGTCGCGCATAAGCCGTTCGACTTCGTTTACATCATTGGCATTGAGAGCGTCCCGAAGCTTTCGGAGAGGTTCGGCTACCCATTCCGTATTGGTGTTGGACCGAACAATGCCGATCCACTGTTCTACCAAATTGACCCCTTCGTCGGTTGTCGTTGCGGGCGATCCACCACCCAGTACGGTTAATGTGTCGCCCAGCATGGTGGCGATTTTCTGATCGTGATGAGCCATACCATTGAATCCATTAGTTTTGGGGAAAACTGACACCTCCGGCGATTGTTCGTTGATTCAGTAGTTTTTCTATTCAATCCACAGATTAGCTTCATTAAGTATGGATACGTCCCGTTTACAGCCCGAATTACAGTATCAGTTTGCCCGCAGTGGTGGGGCTGGTGGGCAGAACGTGAACAAAGTGGCCACCAAGGCTGAGCTCCGGTTCAACGTGCGTCAGTCGGCGGTGCTCACCGATGAAGAGCGGGCCATTCTGGAAGAAAAGCTAGCCAGCAAACTGACCACCGAGGGTGAATTAGTGCTGACGCACCAGACAGAGCGGACACAACTGGCCAACAAAGAGAAGGTAACCAAGAAATTTTACCGCCTTATTGAAAAAGCGTTCGAGAAGCCCAAGCCCCGCAAAGCGACGAAGCCGTCGAAGTCAGCCATCGCTGAGCGAATTGCCACAAAAAAGCATAAGGGGGACGTGAAAGAGAAGCGCCGGAAGGTAGACTTTGAGTAGTCTTGTGCGACGTGGCCTCTTCTAACAAACAGCCCCTATTCTTTAATCAGTTTTATATAATGATGCCTACACGTTCTCTTCGTTTCTTTTTTGGTGTTCTCCTGCTGGTAGGCTCTGGCCTGCTCATTACGGCCTGGGTCCGGAAACCGGCTCCCGGGACTCCCCCAAACGTCGTTCTGTTTTTTATGGATGATCTGGGCTATGGCGATTTATCCTGTACCGGGGCATTAGATTATACAACGCCCAATCTGGATCGGATGGCAGCTGAAGGAACCCGTTTTACCAATTTTCTGGCGGCTCAGGCCGTTTGTAGCGCATCGCGGGCGGCACTCCTAACGGGTTGTTATCCCAATCGGCTGGGTATTTCTGGTGCGTTAGGGCCAAACTCACTCATCGGTTTAAACCCAAATGAAGAAACTCTAGCCGAACTGCTCAAGGAGCGCGGCTACGCGACGGGTATGTTCGGGAAATGGCATTTGGGCGATAATAAGCAGTTCTTGCCGCTGCAACAGGGTTTCGATGAGTATTATGGCGTACCCTATTCACACGATATGTGGCCGCTGCATCCCAATCAGGCTGCGGCTCATTACCCGGCGTTGCGCTGGATTGAGGGCAACGAGCCAAAGCAGGAAATCAGGAATCTGGACGATGCTGGTAAACTAACCGAAACCATTACAGAACGAGCCGTTTCCTTTATTCGAAATCATAATAAAAAACCATTTTTCCTGTACGTCCCCCATCCGTTGCCCCACGTTCCTCTAGCGGCTTCTGCCAGGTTTAAAGGGAAGAGCGCCCGGGGGATTTTCGGTGATGTGTTGATGGAGCTGGACTGGTCTATCGGCCAGATAATGAGTGAACTGAAACAGCAGGGCCTGGACAAAAATACCCTGGTTATTTTCATTAGCGACAACGGCCCCTGGCTGAACTATGGTGATCATGCGGGTTCGTCGGGCGGTTTCAGAGAGGGTAAAGGAACATCGTATGAAGGAGGACACCGGGTACCGTGTCTAGTGCGCTGGCCGGGTGTTGTTCCGGCTGGCCGGGTGAGTAACAAATTGCTGACGGCACTGGACATCCTGCCTACTGTAACGAAACTTTGTGGTGCCCGGCTACCCAAACAACGGATTGATGGAGTTGACTGGGTTACGCTCCTCAAGGGCGATAACACTGTGACACCCCGCGATAAGTTTTATTACTATTACCGTAAAAATAGCCTAGAAGCTGTTCGTGATGGCGACTGGAAACTGGTGTTTGCGCACCCCGGTCGTACGTACGAAGGATTCCTTCCGGGCCAGAATGGGCAGCCTGGTCCAAGTACAGAAACGCATGAATTTGCGACCGCGCTGTATGATTTGCGCCGTGATCCCGGCGAGCGCTACGATGTTCGGGAGCAACATCCCGACATTGTCGCCAAGCTGGAAAAAATTGCTGAAGAAGCCCGCATGGACCTTGGGGATGATATTCAGAAACGTACCGGCGCCAACGTTCGTGAACCGGGGCGGATTGCGTCGGGTCAGTAAAATAGGGATTAAGCAGGCGTACCAGTTTCACTTCTGCCAGGCAGATTCTTTTCTTAATCTGCCTGGTTAGGCTGAGACATCAATTGACGCAACTGATCTACGGAAACCTGTGTATAGTCGTTTATGGCAAGTTCTGACTTGTCAAGCTCGTTCGGCGAGTGTGTAGTTGTAAGGGCAACGACTTTCATCCCAGCGGCTTTTGCAGCCTCAA
>Ga0160427_10001970_pt1 | contig 12512 bp, 13 predicted proteins | sample SolpanmetagenomL_FD_108194 | JGI IMG/M metagenome (GOLD analysis project Ga0160427, IMG submission 108194) | Solar panel surface microbial communities from Lawrence Berkeley National Laboratory, California, USA - L | ecosystem: Engineered > Built environment > Solar panel > Unclassified ...
GCGATGCGGGCGCCGGCCAGCGGCTGCGCCTCGCCGAACTCCTCGCGCAGGGCCATCAGGCCCGGCATCTCGTGCTCGGCCAGCCGCAGCTCGTGGCGGCCGGCGGGGGCCAGGGCGATGTCCCTGACCTCGAACTCGAACTTCTCGTCAGACATGGGTGTCCTCTCGCGGGGGGTCGATCCGTCAGACGGTCGATGGGTCTCCCGGCGCGGTCCCTCTGGACCACACGGCATCACCGGACGCCGGAGCAGCTCCCAGGGTACCGCCCGGGTCGCGAACCGTCCTTCCCGATCAGACCAGCGCCCCCGCGACCGCCACCGGCACGCCGGCGGTGCTGCGCACCGGCAGGGTGAACCAGAAGACGCTGCCCCCGCGCGGGTCCTCCTCGAGCCCGACCTCGCCGCCGAGGCGCAGGACGATGCGGCGGCAGAGCGCGAGGCTGAGGTGGTTGCTCTCCAGGTCCACGTCGGCGTCCTCCCCCGCGAACGGTTCGAAGACCCGGCCCCGGCGGTCCGCGGGGACCCCGGTGCCGCGGTCGCGCACCTCGATGCGCCACACCTCGCCGCGGAAGCGCGACCCCGTGAGGTCCGCGGTCAGGGCGACGACCGCCGGGCGGCCCGCCGGGGCGTGCACCACGGCGTTGTCGACGAGCCGGGTCACCACCTGCTGCAGCAGCCACGGCTCCCCGACGACCTCGGGCAGCGGGGTCACCTCGATGACCGGGCGCAGGTGCTCCGGCAGGTGCGCCGCCGCGGCGGCCTGCCGCTCGGCGACGGCCCCGGCGAGGGCGAAGAGGTCGACGGTCCGCTCCGTCAGGACCATCTCGCTGACCTGGGCGTACAGCAGCAGGTCGTCGACCAGCCGGCGGGCGGCGTCCAGCCGGACGTCGACGCGGTTCAGGCGCTCCTGCCAGTCCGCCGACGTCCACGTCTCGCCCTCCCGGGCGGCACCGGACATGGCCGACAGCCGGGCCAGCGGCAGGCGCAGCCGGTCCGCCACGACGGTCGTGTAGGCGCCCAGCTCCGCCTCGCGGGTGCGCAGCACCTCCTCGCTGCGGCGACGGGAGGCGACCTCCTCGGCGAGGTCGACGGTGGCGCGCTCGACCTGGCGGCGGGCGCGCTCCCGGCCCGCGGTCACGGAGAAGAGCAGGGCGGCGAGCAGGAGGGACAGCCCGCCGCCCCCGGCCAGGGCCAGCACCGGACCCCGGCCGACCTCCTCGGCGCGGGCCGCCCGCGTGGGCGTCACCTGCAGGGTCCAGCGGCGCGAGCCGACGAGCACCTCCGTCCGCGACCACTGCGGCGCGAGCGCCGTGCGCGCGCCCACGGTGGCCAGGGGCAGCGGCTTCGCCGCGTCGGTGGCGTCGGCGAGCGTGAGCCGCGCCGCGCCCGCCTTGCGCCCGTCCACGGCGGCCGCCAGAACGGTGCCCGTGCGGAAGGAGGCCGAGACCCAGCCGCGGAAGACCCCCGCGTCGAGCTGGCTGGGCCCCCCGACCACCGGCGCGATGAAGACGACCGACTGCTGCTGCTTCTCCACGGGCAGGGCCCGGTCGCCGAGCAGCACGTACGGCGCCGTGACGGTCGCCGTGCCGTAGCGGCGGGCCGCGGTCGCGGCGTCGGCGATCTGCGGCACCAGCGCGGCGTCGGCGCCCAGCGCGGAACCGACGGTGTCGACCCCGCGGTAGGCGACGACGAAGCGGTGCTCACCGATCGTCGTCGGACCCGGGGTGAGCGTCACCCTCGTGCCCAGCTGGGCGCGCAGCGCCTCCTGCGCCTGCGCCACCGCGGCGGGGTCGTCGGCCACGGGCACGGAGTACGTGAGGTTGGCGACGCCGGGCAGCGAGGTCATCGTCGCCGTGAAGGCCTGGAACTCGTGGTCGCTCAGCGACGGCTCGTCGCCGACCGTCTTGGCCAGGGCGGTCACCGCCGTCGTGTAGTTGCGCACGGCGTCGTCCAGCGAGTGCGCCTCGTCGTCGGCCAGCTGGCGGCTCGCCTGGCGGGCGCGCTCGACCCCGTCGCGGTGCAGGGTGGCGCCCACCCCGGCGCTGGCGGCCGCGCCCCCGAGCAGGAGCACGAGGGGCAGGCCGAGGACGGCGGAGCGGCGGGCCAGGGACTGGCGGCGGGACCCGCTGGTCCCCGGGGCGGTGGTGGTCACGTCCCGAGGATCGGCAGCCGCGGCCCCGCCCTGCAGCCTCCGGGCCGCGCTTCCCTGGAAGTCTTCTAGTACCCGTCCGGCCCATCAGCCCGCACCCGGGACGCTCCGATCCCTCCTCGGTGAGCTTGGTGGAACTGGCCGCCCGCAGCGCGGTGCCCTCGCCCGAGACGGCGACCCTGCGCACCGTCGCGCGCCCTCCGGCCTTCGCCGGCGGGGCCGACACGTCCCTGCGGCGCAGCGCCCGGGAGGTCGTCGACGCGCTCGCCGGCGTCAGCGGCCTGGAGTCGTGGTACCTCGGGCGCGTCGACGCGGAGACGCTGCTGCCGCTGGCCGTCTCCGACGGGGCGAACGGCGTCCAGGTGGGCCGCCGGGTGCGCTGGTCGGGCACCCCGTGCCGGCGCATGGTCAACGGGCTCGGCCCGAACGTCGTGCCGGTGATGTCCGCGGTGCCGAACTACGCCCGCGCGCCCTACGCCATCGCCCTCGGGATGACCGCCTACGCCGGTACCGCGCTGCGCGACGGTGGCGGCCGCCTCCTCGGAGCGGTCGCGGGCTGGAGCGTGCGGCCGGACCCGGTCCTGACCCCGGGCCTGCAGGCGGTCCTGGAGGCCTTCAGCGGGCTGCTCTCCCAGGCGCTCGCGGCCGAGGTCCGGGCGGACGAGGCCCAGCGCGAGGGGGAGCTGCGCGCCGTGCGCCGCGACGCCGCCGACCGCGTCACGGCGCTGTCCAGCCGCGTCGGCTGGGGGGCGCTGCTGCAGCAGGAGGAGCGGCGCAGCGCCGAGCGCGGCGTCCCGGTGGCCCTGCTCGTGGTGGACCTGGGCCTGGTGCGCTCCTCGACCCGGCTGCAGCGGGCCACCGAGCTGGTCGTCCAGGCGCTGCCGGAGGCGGTCGTCTCCCGCCTCACCGCGCGCCAGCTGGGCGCCATCGTCACCGACGCCGACCCCCACGTGGTCGAGGAGACCGCCCGCGAGGTCGGCCTGGGCCTGCGCGCCGCCGGCTACACCGCCACCTGCGCGTGGGCGCTGTCCGGGGAGGCCGCCGACCTCGGCGCGGTGTGGACCCTGGCCGAGCAGCGCCTCTACCGCGCCCGCCGAGACGGGGGCGGGGCGTGAGCGCCGCCGGCCTGCCCGCGCCCCGGGCTGCGCGCGCCGCGACCGCCCTGCACCAGGTCGGGCCGCTGCGCTGCGCGCTCACCGCCGGGCTGCTCGTCGGGACGGCGGTCCTGCTGGGCCACGACCGGGCCGTGCGCCACGCCGAGGCGTGCGCCTCGGCGTCGCTGCTGCGCCGCGCCTGGGCCCCGGACGCGCGCTGCCTGGCCGACAACACCGTCTACCGCATCGACGGCCAGCTCGTCGGGCACACCGTGACGATCGGCTGCAGCGCCGTGGTCCTGCTCGTGCCCTTCGTCGTGGTGGCCGCGCTCCTCCTGCCCGTGCGCCGGATGCCGGCGGTGGTCACCCTGACCGCCCTGGCCGTCGCCGCGCTGGTCGTGGGGGCCGTGAACCAGCTGCGGCTGCTGACCATCGCCACCGGCATGCACCTGTGGGGCGTCGAGCGGGGCTACGGCATCACCCACGTCCTCGCCGGCTCCCTGGTGAGCACGGTGGGGATCGTCCTGGGCGGGCTGACGTTCCTGCTCCTGCTGACCCGCGGGGCGGCGGTGGTGCGCCGTGGATAGCGTCCACCTCGGCCTGGCCCTGCTGAACACCGCGGCCTTCGTGCTGTGCGTGCTGTTCCTCAGCTACGTCGTCGTCGTCCTGCGCCCGTTCCTGCGCCACCGCGAGGTGGAGCTCGGCGACCGCGGGGACTTCACCTGGCACGTCGTCCTCCCGTGCCTGGACGAGGAGACGGTCATCGTCGGCACCGTCCAGCACCTGCTGGACACCTTCCCCGAGGCGACCGTGTGGTGCGTCGACGACGACTCCCGCGACCACACCCACGAGCTGGTCACCTGGCTCACGACCCGGCACGAGAAGGTCCGCCTCATCAGCCGCCGCCCGCCGCACGCCCGCCAGGGCAAGGGCGAGGCGCTCAACGCCGCCTGGCGGAGCATCTGCGCGGAACTGCCGCCGGACGCCGACCGCTCCCGCGTCGTGGTGGGCGTCGTCGACGCCGACGGGCGCCTGGAGCAGTTCTGCCCCGACGTCATCGCCGGCCCGACCCTGTTCGGCGACCCCACCGTCGGCGCGGTCCAGGTGCAGGTCCGCATCACCGAGGACGTCGACGCCCTCGTCGGCACCGACCTCGACCGGCTGGTGGGTTCCCGGGCGCGCACCCGCGGCGACCACCTCCTCGTCCGGCTGCAGGACCTGGAGTTCGCCGGGCCCATCGCGGCGATGCAGTTCCTGCGCCGGCGCACCGGCAGCGTGGCGATGGGCGGCAACGGGCAGTTCACGCGCCTCACCGCCCTCGACGACGTCGCCCGGGAGAACGGCACGCCGTGGCACGGGGCCCTGCTGGAGGACTTCGAGCTCGGACTGCACGTCCTGCTCGCGGGTCACCGGACCGAGTACTGCCACGACACCTTCGTCGCCCAGGACGGCCTCAGCGTCGTCAGACCCCTGCTGCGCCAGCGGACCCGCTGGTCGCAGGGGAACATCCAGTGCCTGCGCTACCTGTGGCGCGTCCTGAACTCCGAGCGGATCTCGATCCCCGGGGCCCTGGAGATCGCGCACTACATGTGGGTGCCGTTCTCGCAGGTGTTCGGCAGCGTCGTCTTCCCGCTGACCACGCTCGTGGCCTGCTGGTACGCGTTCACCGACCCGCAGGGCCCCGACCGCTGGCTGCTGGCCGGGGCCTGGGGCCTCATCCCGCTGGGCCTGCTGTTCGGCGTCCTCCCCCACGCCCTGTGGGGGTTCTTCTACCGGACCCGCTGCGGCACCTTCGTGACCCGCCGCGGCGCCCTGTGGATGGCCGTGGCGAACATCGGCTACGGCTACCTGCTGCAGGTCTGCGCCTGGCGCGCCCTGTTCCGCGTCCTCAAGGGACGCACCGAGTGGCACAAGACCGCGAGGGCCAACGACCGCACCGTCGCGGCGCCCTCCCCCACCCCCGTCCCGAGCAGCTGAGGAGCCGACATGGACGAGAGCACGAACCCCCGCAGCCGGGGCCGCCTGCTGCTGACGGGCGTCGCGGCCGCCGCCGCGCTGGGGCTCGCCGCGGCGAGCCCCGCCGCGGCCGACACCGCGAGCGCGACCGCGACGGCGGCCACGCTGTCCCTGCTGGGTGCCCCCGCCGTCACCTCCGGGCAGGTGGCGGCGAGCTCCACCGGCACCTCGGGGACCTCCACGGGCAACCCCGCGCCGCTCCTGTCGGTGCTGGGCGCGCAGGGCCTCATCACCGCCGGGGTCCTCGTCCAGCAGGCGAGCGCCACGAACCTCGGCACCTCGGCGGCCTGCGCCGGCCTCGTGGGTTCCGGCGGGTCCCTCACCATCGGCGCGGGCGGCGCCTGCACGGTCAACCCCGGCGTCGCCGGCGGGGTGCAGGTCGTGCTGGCGACCGGCGTCACCCCGACGGTGCTCAAGGCCGACGCGATCGTCGCCACGTGCACCGCCACCGCGGGCGGCACGCCCACCGCCGGCGCACGCCTGCTGAACGCGAAGGTCGTCACCGGCGCCACCACCCGGGCGACGCTCGCCGACAACCCCGCCCCGGGGACCGCCGTCGACGTCCCCCTGGTGGCGACCCTGAAGCTGAACACGGTGGCGAACCCGAGCGCCGACAGCGTCCGCGCGACCGCGCTCGACGTGTCGCTGGTCGGCAGCCTCACGACCCTGTCCCTCGGCACGGTCAGCTGCGGCCCCAACGCCCGCACCGTGCCCGCCTCCGCCCTGCCCGGGCCCGCCGCACCGCTGAGCGCCGCCGCGCTCGTCGCCCTCGGCTGGCGGTTCCGCCGTCCCGTCCTGCACGCCCTGACCCCGAGGAGCACCCGTGGCTGAGCACCCGACCGGGAAGGTCGCCGTCGTCTTCGGCACCCGCCCGGAGATCATCAAGCTGGCCCCCGTCCTGGCGGCCCTCGGCGCGGACGGCGACCCCGTCTTCACCGGGCAGCACTACGACCCGGAGCTGACCGACGCGGTGTTCCGCTCCTGCGGGCTGGCCCCGATGACCCCGTCGGTCACCGGGGTGGGCGGGGGCAGCCGGGCCGGGCAGGTGACCGCGATGGTGGGCCAGCTCGCCGACCTCTTCACCCGGGCCCGGCCCCGCGCGGTCGTGGTGCAGGGGGACACGAACACGACCAACGCCGCCGCCCAGGCGGGGCACTACCTGGGGATCCCCGTGGTCCACGTCGAGGCGGGCCTGCGCAGCCACGACCGCGCGATGCCGGAGGAGACCAACCGCCTGCTGGTCTCCGCGCTGGCCGACGTGCACTGCGCCGCGACGCACGAGAACGCCCGCAACCTGCTGGACTCCGCCGTCCCGGCGGCCGCGGTCCACGTGACGGGCAACCCCGTCGTCGAGGCGGTCACCTCGCTCACCCCGCCGCCCGCCGAGCGGGAGCGGCTGCGGGCCGCCCACGGCCTGACGGCGCCGTTCGTGCTGGCGACCGTGCACCGCCCGGAGAACACCGACGACCCGCAGCGGCTGCGCGTGCTGCTCGAGGGCCTGGGCCGGCTGGGCACCCGGGTGGCGCTGCCGCTGCACCCCCGCACCCGCAAGGCGCTGGCGGCGTGGGGCACGCCCGTGCCGGCCGGGGTGCAGGTGCTCCCGCCGCTGGACTACCGGACGTTCCTCGCCCTGGCCGCCGGGGCGGACCTGCTGGTCTCCGACTCCGGGGGCCTGCAGGAGGAGGTCACCGTCCTGAAGAAGCCCCTCGTCGTGGTGCGCACGAGCACCGAGCGCCCGGAGTCGGTGGCCGCGGGGTTCTCGGTGCTCAGCGAACCCGCCGACCTCGTCGAGCACGCCCGGCGCATGACCGCGCCGGAGGTGCTGGCGCGGCTGGCCACGACCCCCAGCCCCTACGGCGACGGGCTGGCCTCGCAGCGCATCGCGGCCCTCGCGCTGGGGGCCGGCGCCGCCGCGGCGGACCGGCAGCTCACGACCGCCTGAGGTCCGGCTCCAGGTAGACGACGCGCGCGATGGGCACCGCGGCGCGCACCCGCGCCTCGGCGCCGTCGATGGCGGCCGCGACCTGGGCGGCCGTGTCCGCCGCAGGCACCGCGATCTTGGCGGCGACGAGGAGCTCCTCAGGCCCCAGGTGCAGGGTCTTGAGGTGGATGACGCTCTCGACGCCGTCGCCCGGCAGCGCGTCGCGGATGCTGCGGACCTGCTCCGGCGTCGCGCTCTCGCCCAGCAGCAGCGACTTCGTCTCGACGGCCAGCACGGCGGCCACCGCGACGAGCAGCACGCCGATGAGCGCGGTGCCGACGGCGTCCCAGCGCCCGTCGTGGGTGAGCAGCGTGAGGCCCACGCCGAAGAGGGCGAAGACGAGCCCGACGAGGGCCGCGAAGTCCTCGAGCAGGACGACGGGCAGCTCGGGCGCCTTGGCGGTGCGGACGAAGCGCACCCACGACTGCGTGCCGCGGGTGTGGTTGGACTCCCCCACGGCCGTGCGCAGGGAGCGGCCCTCGAGGACGATCGCCACGACGAGCACGAGGAGCGGCACCCACTGCCAGGAGGTCAGGGGGTGCGGGTCCTCCCACTTGTGCCACGCCTCGTAGAGGGCGAACAGCCCGCCCACGCTGAACAGCACGATGGAGACGAGGAAGGCGTAGACGTAGCGCTCCCGGCCGTAGCCGAAGGGGTGCTCGGGCGTCGCCGCCCGCCGCGAGCGCTTGCCGCCCACCAGGAGCAGCACCTGGTTGCCGGAGTCGGCGAAGGAGTGGATGGCCTCGGCCAGCATGGACGAGGCGCCGGTCAGCAGGAACGCGACGAGCTTCGTCACGGCGATGCCGATGTTGGCCGTGAGCGCGGCGACGATCGCCTTGGATCCGCCTTCGGTCGACATGGTTCAGCCCAGCCTGTCCTTGAGGTCCGCGACGTGCGGCGAGGTCGCCGGGTCGATCCCGGAGGCTAGCGCGAGGTAGGTCGCGGCGAAGTCGGTGCGCTGCAGCACCTGCGCGAGCTGGACGACGTCGGCGCCCTCGTCGGCCACCACCTCGCTGACGCGCACCCCCGCCTCCTCGGCGGTGTGCGCGACGGCCTCCACGAGGGCGCGGTCCGCGTCGGGCTGCGACGCGGGGGCGTCGCGCAGCAGGAGCAGGCGCAGGCGCGGCGAGACCGGGGCGTCGAGGAACGGGTCGGCGAAGAGGTCGTCGGGGGCCGCCGCGAACGGGCCGCCGAAGGTGGCGACGACCTCGCTGGCGTCGTCCGGCAGGGCCCCGGTGACCGCCGGCACGCGCGAGGTGCGGGCCAGCATCGAGCCGGCGCGGCGCGCGGCGGCCGCCATCAGGTCGCTGTCGGCCAGGACGACGGGCACGGTCTGCGCGAGCTCGAGCGCGAGGACCTTGGCCGGGTTGACGAACGCCTCCGACCCCGGCTTGCAGCGGTCGGACTCGTCGTCGAGGCGGTCGGCGACAGCGGTCATCAGGTCGGCGGGTGCGCGCACGAGCTCGAGGGCGTCGCAGGCGAGGAGCACGGGCGTCAGCAGCGACCACAGCGCGACGCGGGAGGAGCGCTCCCCGCCACCCGCGGCCCGCACGCCGCGCGCGGGCGGCACGTGCACGTTGCCGGGGCGCGAGCCGATGTCGGCGAGCGGGGAGCCCGCGGCGCCGACGGTCACGACGCGGGCGCCGCGGCGCGCCGCCTCGATCGCCAGCGCCAGCGGGCCCGGCGCCCGGCCGGACAGGGAGACCGCGATCACGAGGTCCAGGGGGCCGACCCAGCTGGGCAGCGGGCCGCCGCGGCGCGAGACCACGGGCACCGGGCAGGTGCGGCCCGCGAGCGCGGTGAGCACGTCGGCGACCACGGCGCTGCCGCCCAGGGAGGCGATGAGCACCGCGCGGGGCCGGCCGTCCTCGGCGAGGCGGGCGATCCCGGCGTCCTGCGACAGCTGCACGGACTCCCGCACCTGGGCGCCGGCCGTGGCCAGCGCGCGCAGCACGCCGGAGGTGTCGGCGGCGGCGAGCGCGTCGCCGTCGCTCAGCATCGTCTCGTCGAGGGCGCTCACGCGGACGCCTCGGGCGCGGCGGCGGGGACCCCGCGGGCCTCGTCGACGAGCAGGACGGGCACCCCGTCCACGACGGGGTAGCGCACGCCCGAGGGCGTCACGAGCACCTGCTCGCCGTCGACCTCGACGGGACCGCTGAGGGTCTCGCCGGTCAGCGGGCAGCGCAGGACCTCCAGGACCCACGGGTCCAGCCGCAGGCCGCTCACGCCGACTCCCCCCGGACCAGGGCCAGCACCCGGTCGCGCACGGCGACCATCGTGGCCTCGTCGGCGCCCTCGGCGTTCAGCCGCAGCAGCGGCTCGGTGTTGCTGGCGCGCAGGTTGAACCACCACATCGGGGCGTCCCCGGAGGCGGGGTGCGTGATGGTCAGGCCGTCGAGGCGGTCGACCAGCAGCTCCTCCCCCGCGGCGCGCGCCTGGGCCGTGACGACCTTCTCGACCCGCTGCGCGGCCCCGGCCGCGTCGGTGACGGTGGAGTTGATCTCGCCGCTGGCGGCGTATCGCTCGTACTCCGCGGCCAGCTCCGACAGCGGCACGTCGGACTCCGCGAGGGCCGCGAGCACGTGCATGGCCGCCAGCATCCCGGTGTCGGCGGACCAGAAGTCCCGGAAGTAGTAGTGGGCGGAGTGCTCGCCGCCGAAGACGGCGCCCTCGTCGGCCATCTGCTGCTTGATGAAGGAGTGCCCGACGCGCGTGCGCACGGGCGTGCCGCCCGCCTCGCGGATCAGCTCGGGCACCGCGGCGGAGGTGATGAGGTTGTGGATCACGACGGCCTCGCGGCCAGCCGCGCGCTCCTTGCCGATCTCGCGGCGCGCGACCATGGCCGTGACGGCGCTGGGGCTGACCGGGTCGCCCTTCTCGTCGACCACGAAGCAGCGGTCGGCGTCGCCGTCGAAGGCCAGGCCGATGTCCGCGCCGGCGCGCGGGACGGCCGCCTGCAGGTCCAGCAGGTTCGCGGGCTCCAGCGGGTTCGCCTCGTGGTTGGGGAAGCTGCCGTCGAGCTCGAAGTACAGCGCGGTCACGTCGAAGGGCAGCGGCGCCAGGCCGGCCGCGCCGCCGAGGACCGCGGGCACCGTGTGCCCGCCCATGCCGTTGCCGGCGTCGACGACGACGCCGAGGCGGCGGGCCCCGGAGAGGTCGACCAGCGAGCGCAGGTGCTCGGCGTAGGCGCGCAGCAGGTCCTGCTCGGTGACCGTCCCGGGCACGACGCCCTCGACCGGGGGCACCGCACCGGCGTCCAGCCAGCTCTGGGCCAGGTCGCGCACCGCGGCCAGCCCCGTGTCCTGCCCGACGGGGCGGGCGCCGGAGCGGCACATCTTGATGCCGTTGTACTGCGCGGGGTTGTGGCTGGCGGTGAACATCGCGCCGGGCACGTCAAGCGAGCCGCTGGCGAAGTACAGGCCGTCGGTGGAGCACAGGCCGATGACGACGACGTCGACGCCGCGCGAGGCGAGCCCGTCGGCGAAGGCCGCGGACAGCTCCGGGGAGCTCGGGCGCATGTCGTAGCCGATGACCGCGCGGGGACGGACCTCGTCGGCGACCTCGGCCGCGGGCTGCTGGGGCAGGACGACGACCTCGGCGAACGCGGCCCCGATGGCCCGCACGGCCGTGGCGTCGAGCTGGTCGGGGACCACCCCGCGGACGTCGTAGGCCTTGATGACGGCGGACAGGGGTGCGCTCACGTCGTCGAGCCTAGCGGCGCGCCCGGCACCGGACCCGGCTTCGACCGCCGTTCGCAGCAGTGGCGGCGGCTACTGCTTGCGGGTGCGCTCCAGCACGGCGTCGACGGACAGCGGGCCGGCCGAGGACTGCCAGGTCCGCTCCTCGCACACGTGGCAGGACACGAAGCGGACGGGCGTGCCGTCGGTCAGGGACATCTGCAGCTGGGTGACGCGCTCGCTGCCGCAGGAGCCGCAGGCGACGTCCTCGCGGTGGCCGGCCTGGGTCAGCGAGCCCAGCGGCGGGGCCGTGCGCGCCGCGCGGGCCCGGCGGGGGCGACGGGGGGTGTTCGGGGTCGCAACGGCCACGGGTGGACCTCCAGGCGGGAGCCGGACGGGGGGCGGGTGGAGACGGACCTCCATCGGCAGGGCTCCCCCCGGCTTGAGCCGGCTCACCCGTGCGGAGCACCCGTCGCGACCGCGACCGGCCCTCAGCCCCCGGTGCGGGGTTCGTCGCGCAGCGCCCGCAGGTGCCCGCGGCGGGTGCCCGGTCCCGCCGGTGCGGCGGGGGCCTGCTCGGCCGGCGCCCGGGGCGTCGCGGGCCGGTCCCGCACGGCGTCGGCGACGGCGAGGATGTCGTCGTGGCTGCGCGCGGCCTCGACCATGCCCGGGGCCAGGCGGACGACCTCCCACCCGCGGGGCGCGGTGAGGCGGTCGGCGTGCTCGGCGCAGAGGTCGTAGCAGTGCGGTTCCGCGTAGGTGGCCAGCGGGCCCAGCACGGCCGTGGAGTCGGAGTAGACGTAGGTGAGGGTGGCGACGGCGTTGCGCCCGCAGGCCGTGCGCGAGCACCGCCGCATGGCCTGCGCCCCGGAGCCGCGCCCGGCGTCGCCGTCGGCGTCTCGGCCGCGCCCGCCCTGGCGCGTCGGGGTCGTCCCGGGAGTGCTCACGGCCCGCACGCTACCCGCCGCCCCGCCCGCCGCACCGCAGGAGCCGGGCGGCGGCGTCGCCGTGTCGTACCCTCCAGCGGTGGCACGAGGACGGCCGTCGAGGACGCGCACGACGAAGCGGCGGGACCGCCACGGCCGCGGCCTGCGGGGCCCGCTGCTGCCGTCGTCGCTGCCGGCGGCCCGCACGCGCGCCGAGCGCTTCGACGACCTGGTGCTGGACGCCGTGGACCTGCTGGAGCGCCGCTGGGCGCAGGAGCTCGCGGGCGTGGAGTTCGCCGTCGAGGACGTGCCGCCCTCGGACCCGGCCCCGTGGGAGGACGACGCCGTCCCCCTGGGCCGGCTCTTCCCCGCCGACGGCGCGAGCCCCGCGCGGGTCGTCGTCTACCGCCGCCCGGTGGAGACCCGGGCCGACGAGGAGGACCTGGACGACCTGGTCGCCGAGGTCGTCATCCAGCAGGTCGCGCACCTGCTGGAGCTGCCGCCGGACGACGTCGACCCGCGCTACCCCGAGGAGTAGGGCGCCGGCTCAGCTGGTGCGGCGCTTGAGGCGCCGGCGCTCCCGCTCGGACAGCCCGCCCCAGATGCCGAACCGCTCGTCGTTGCCCAGCGCGTACTCCAGGCACTCCTGGCGCACCTCGCAGGACTGGCA
>Ga0160427_10001971_pt1 | contig 12512 bp, 10 predicted proteins | sample SolpanmetagenomL_FD_108194 | JGI IMG/M metagenome (GOLD analysis project Ga0160427, IMG submission 108194) | Solar panel surface microbial communities from Lawrence Berkeley National Laboratory, California, USA - L | ecosystem: Engineered > Built environment > Solar panel > Unclassified ...
ACTTGAATCATTTGTTGAATAAAGTCATCACCAATAATTTCTGCCCTCTGACCAATTATCCGCCGAACAAACTTTTCAACTACACAAATTGGTGTAATCGCTGGTGAGTTTTGAAGTCTCGAGCGCAAAGATTTGACGTTATTGCTCCGCTCAAAGAGATGCAAACAAGCAAACATTGAGCAATCTGGTTCTTCGCTGACGATGCTATAAAGCTGCTCCAGTGTGAAGATTGCTACTACAGCACTAGCTGGAATGCTTTCATATGCCAAGTATTCATACCGGCCACTATATCTGTAATTTTTGTCTCTTCTTTGCATGGCTCGACAGTATGGATCGGCATAGGAAATACTATGATAGTTGCCATGCCAAGAAGCCAAATCAATGATGGCAATACTTGATGCTGTATTCGTCGATATGGCTTTATAAATGGCCCATATCAAGCTGGATGTCATAGAGATGAATGGAGATTGAACTGGAATATACCTCAGATGATTTTGTATCAATGCTTCCCACTCTCTGCTGTACGGCTCCAATTTTGGATATCTGCATCCAGCTGCAAAACCATGAAAGGAATTAAATCCTTGACTGGCTTCGTTGAAGAATCGAAACATTATACGAGGCAGTTTGATGTTCGTGCTCTGAGGTGATTTGACGCTTATACTCTGACATGGAATTTGGTAGTTTTGCACATGAGAATTGGACCGTGTATGAAGTCTATCAATCATCTCAACATATACATTCAGTTGATTGAATAATTCCTGTGAATTAGAAATATCCCAGTTCTCAAACAAAATTATCGTTTGAAAGTCGATCCCCGATTTGTACCTGCCCTTCTTCAGATTACAATACTGGGCACCCAATGAAGATTTAGGTACTCTATCGATCGATAAAGTTTCAAGATCGTCTCTAAAATAATCGTTGAATAATTCGCATGCCTCGTTCCAGTTACCCGTCTTCTTGTAGAAAAAGATCAGAGCAAATCTAAAACTGTCTGTCCAGACCATTTCAGTCTTTTTGTTTCGTATGGATACCCTTGGAGGTGAAGGGACTGGTGAATGATCGAAGCAACTGTCTTGCTCATTATCGTGCGAAAAGCCTATGTTCTTGGTGAATGACTTATCATCACAATGCTCGATCTTGGTTGTTGGAGGTAGACTTGATTCGACATCAATCTCATAGATTGGTCCTCTAGAACTTGCTCGTTTCTGCACAGTATCGTCTTGTTGGTGTTCCTGTTGCTGCTCCGGCTCCAGATCCAGTTCTTGTTCATGTTCTCGATCGTCGCTATCCATTTCACAAAAACTTTGCTCAGCTTGACCCCATAAGTGAGCCTCTTCAAACCCTTTTGGCATCGTGCAGCAAGTTATGAATAGAGTTTTGAACTGATATTTTTAAAATCGAATGTTTTGTAAAGTTAGGCTAAAGTTGGGTATTGTTGAACGACTTGTGGATAAGTCCAGTTGTTCATGAACTAGATGAAAAGCTGTTGACGTTGTTGCTTTGACCCTACTTTGTAGAAAATAACGTGGTTGTGTAGGACATAGGATTGTATGGTAGAGGCTGCTTGCTCCATGAGTAGAAATGGAAGATCTTATAAATGAATGTATTCCCTAGGCTGCATATCCACATCCATCAATATGCACGAGTTAGTGCCTGTTTGTTTAGTTAGAAAAGCCCCTACCTACTTGAGCATGTATGTATGTGTATTGGTACTTAGTCATTGTCAAGGTACAAACTATCTGCCGGTCTAACACGTTTCTGCCGCAGAAACGCGTGCATTGGTTGACTTGATTGAATTTGTATCCAAGGTCTTCATCCAGATTGTCGGGAATTTGCGTTTTGGGAGAAAGAGAAACGTTACTTGCTTTCCGTTGTACACCGACAACGAGGCCATTCTTAAAATTCTTTCGCTGTATGTCGAAACGTGCGTTTATCGAGTAAGCAATTTGCGTGGAAGTCATATGTATACGATCAAAAAGCTTCAAAGATATACTGTTTTACAGAATCGGTAATAGAGTGACGGAAGATGTAACACAATATATCATTCCATAATCGTATGTGCGTTGACGCTCAAATCGTTTAAATATAGCTAGCTTATAATATGCTGAAGCATCAAGCGATTGTATTTTATCATGCACTCACACATTCCTCTATTTGCAATAATCATGCACCTTATATTGCCAACTCTAGTTTATCAGGTATTAAACGAAAAGCAGCTCATCATGTAGCTTCTATGTTCTAGGATCTTCATCCTCAGCACCAAAAGGATAATTGAACTTTAATAAACCATTTAGTCCTCCTACCCAACCTTCTTCTAAATCATTTCCGCCACTCCAGACACAAGGTATTCCTCCCCTGCTTCCACCTTCTTTACCAGTATTTAGCTCTCCACAGACCCTGACCTGCACACCAAGTCCGACACCACCCCATCGTTGGCCATCAATCGAGACTTCGACTTGTCGCCCACGATTCTTGCCAGACAGTCGAAGTACAACATTCGATTCAGCAGGAAGGACTAGTGGTCTAAATGACAGAGATCGCGGACAGATAGGCGTCAGCAACAATGCGGGCACTCTCGGATGAACTATCGATCCGAACGAGGACAAGGAGTACGCAGTTGAACCAGTCGGGGTTGACACAATGATTCCATCAGCCTGTATAGATTCGATCATCAATCAAATTGCATCATCAAAACGAATGTGAGAGAATTAGTCCTTTTATACATACCACAGCTTCTGTCAAGAACTTCCCGTCAACATAAACCTCTACAATTGCCAGATGTGGATCCATGCCTCGATGGATGTTAACCTCATTCATTGCCCAAACGCTCTTCTCCCCATTCATTAGCTTCCCATCAATATCGTGCACACCTATCTTTAGGCGCTTCCTTCGCAATATCCGACTTTGACCTGTCCAGACGGCAGACACTGCTGTTTTGTAGTCCTTCCATTGCCATGGGCCGAGAAAACCGAGAGTACCCAGAGCAAATGAGAGGACTGGTGGTACAACAGGCGAAGTAGAAAAGAGAGATGCAGCATGAAGGATGGTTCCATCGCCTCCCAAGGTGACCATGAGCTCTGTTTTTGCATGATATGGCTTGTTTGAAGACTTGGAACGGTCGTGAGGTGTCGTATAGACCGGAGTAGGTAAGATTTCGTGTACGGCATTTGCTGTGTCGGGTTCGAGGATAATGTTTGTCCCTGGATATTCCTTCGTAAGATAACTGTAGTGATCCTGGTTAGATGAATGTACAATAATGAATGTGTTTGAGGGAGCATATTACTTGATGAACTCAATCAATGTCCTCGTCACCGATTTTGAACCGTCTTTCTTGACGATGAGGACATTATGAGGTCCTTGACCTTTTGGACTGCACTCGAGGAGTTCTAGATTACTATTTGGACAATCTATGCTTCTGGTCGATCAGTTTCTTGACCAATGTTTGCAAGCGAAGAAAGCTTACCGGAATATTGTGACAGTTTTGCATCTGGCAGCTCGGTGATTTGACGAAGCTCATGTCGCGGATATGAGTAGGAGAAATACCGTTTTGCACAAGAGATTGAGCGAATGTTGAATGCAGCATGCTGTCGACCGAAACATGAGATATTGAGTACCGTCCTGACGCTCATCTTGAAGTTCCCGTTGGTGCAATTCTGATGCAAGGAAGAGGATGAACAAATGCTCGAAAGTCGAAGAGAGTGAATGGTGAGATCATGATTTCCTGAACAGTGCGACCATTTGCAATGATGTGACCCACTGTAGCTCTATCAAGTTCTTATCGTCAAGGATTCATGGATCATCATCCTGCATGTAACCGAAGGGATGAATGGGGAGATGCATCACGATATCGAACATCCAACGACGATTCATGCAGCTTTGCGACAAAAGAGTCGAGTCAGTTGTCGAGTATGACATGACAGAAACAATTGTCTGAGTACATCTATTATTATTGTCATCATTTTCATTAAACAACCCATTGATGTCTTCCTCAAACTCGAAGAAAGCAAAGAGCAGTGACACCAGAGACAAGTACACCCAGATCAGCCTGTTCCAAGCCTTCAATGTCAAGCCCAAGACACCATCCTCCTCCTCCTCCTCCTCGGCGGGACCGCACAGAAATACCTCCAATGGCACATCGTCCCGTTACTTTGAGAAGTCAAATCAGAAGCCATCCACTTCCACAAACAATGTACACAGAAGAGCAGACACAGTGGAGGAGGTGGACGAGGACGAGATAATGCCTGATGCACCAGAGGATATGGACGAAGACTCCCAGGAATTCAAACATCAACTAAGTAGTGCTGAACCGAAAAGCAGAATGGACACAATCAGACCAGAGCCTGCTGCTTCGTCCAAGAGTACTACTACCTACCGAAGGGAAATTGTCACAGATCCAACATCTGGTCGTTACCATAACGAAGCTTATGCCGCGGTCGCCAAAGCCAACATTGAAATATCCAAAATCATCCTTCCGTACATTTTCTCATCCTCACAGTCTCCAGAAGGCTATTTATACGACGCTAAGAATATTCAACATCTCGACTCAAAGTACTGTCCTGGCTACACACTGTCCAATTCCGACGAGGAAGCAGCTGGCAAGAGAGGCTGTAGAATACGCGTTGTAGATGGAGACACATACGACGTCGCTTGTGAAATGCTTCAACGTCACAAAAAGGAGCTCGAGTCAAGTAATCACAGTTTCCACAGCACCAATACTACTAGTACTACCGACGAGTATGAAGATAACGGACCCGTCATTCTCAACATGGCGAACCAGAAATGGCGTGGCGGCGGCTGGATGAAAGGCTGCATGGCACAGGAAGAGGAGCTATGTTATCGCTCAACACTCCATGCATCACTGCCCAGAAAGTTTTATCCAATGAGTGACACAGAGGGAATCTACTCGCCATATGTAGCAGTCATTCGAAGTCGATGTAACCAGGGTCATAAACTATATCCAATGGCAGAATTCATCTACGAGACACATCAAACTCCGCAAAATGTTTTGATATCAACCACACCACCAAAGGACGAACTTCCTGTGGTGTCAGTCATCACGATTGCTGCAGTCAGAGACCCGGAGCTAAAGATTATCAAGTCGGCTCTTACGGGTGATGATGGAGAAGAGCACGTTACAGAAACACCACGATATAGAAGAGCGACAGACAAGTTTCTCATGATGACAAAAATGAGAATGATTCTTCGGATGGCTGCTCTGAATGGTCACCGTAGATTAGTCTTGGGATCAATTGGATGTGGAGCGTTCAATAATCCGAAACTAGAAGTGGTAGAGATGTTTAAAGAAGTTTTGCTGGAAAAGGAATTTCAAGGTGGATGGTGGAAGGAGGTTGTTTTCGCAGTTCTAGACACAGAAAAGCAGGGGCCGATGAAGGGAAAAGACGGTATGGGAAATCTTGGATTGTTCTATAGAGGGTTAGATGGCCTGGTGGTCTAGATCACCCCCCTCGGATCCTGTGGGCGTCTGCAAATATACTTATGGAGGCGGCGACATACGTCCAGTTCCTCACAGCGCCGTAACTGGAGAACCAAAGCTCTGTATCACAATTACCGTGGGTCGCTTGTACGTTGAGAGATTGATCGCTACCATATCTGTAAGTGCACTCCAATCATTCAGTTCCACAAACAAAAAACGTTGAGACTAACATCATAGGATTGAAAGACAAGGCAGACAGTATTGCTTTGTAGGACCATTGACATCGCATTTGTCACTTACCTCTTTCTTTCAACATCAAATGTACAATATCTTATGGAGTTGTTTACACGTACTCAAACTTGTCCTTACCATCATGAATGTACATATATTGATAAAGCAAGACCATTGAAAGTCTTCATATCTTTACTCTGACTAAGTTCAAATCATCTTCTTGAAGACATGTATACTAAGTACGTATCTTTGCGTATACACATAGAGTGTCTACTAAGTAGATATATCCGGTCACACTCTTTCTTTCGCTAGGCCCAACTCACCTTCAGTAGACCTTGAAGTCTCTTGGTGTACGTACATCTAAGAAAGGATTGTTTCCTCCAGCGATTCTATCATCACAATCATAGTTACTCTGACAGTACGAATTTGCTTCTAAAACTATCAAGTTATCGAGCTACCTACAAATTGTAAACTTTGCTAATCAAACAATTTATTCATGCTAACTGCTACAAAGCTAACTACTTACTGCTTTTTCATCATGGTCTTCAAGCAGAATGTAAAAGAAAACAAGAACCATAAACTCACAACAAGTCGCAATAATAACACAAACTCCCTGAAAAGAAACCACGCAACCGTACCGTGCAAAAGCAAAATGAAAAATAATAAAAAGTACAACAAAACGAGCGCGACGACAAAAAAACCAAGCAAAAGAAAAGGAATGACAAATCAACTCGTAGCAAACATCCAATTTTCAAGAAATACGCAACCAATGATGACGGTCATTACCTAGACTTCTTCTTCTTCTTCTCAGGTTCATGATAACCCAATGTGACTGTAAATTTCAAACTCTTCCGCGACATCTCTCGCTCAAACCAAGATTGCTGTAAACATTTCATATACTTTGCATCATCATCTAAATTCTGCTCAGAGCCATCCAATGGAGGAATCTTCCTCGGTACCGGTACTAATCCGGTCAAGTTCTTTTGATCGAAAGTAATTTGTGAAGGACTTTTCAGAGGCAGTGAAAGGCCTACAAGGAAACCTCTATCAATACTTATAGACGGCTCAGAAAAAGTCATATATTGAGCAGCCTCTGTCACCTTTTCTTCTTGATCCGTTTGGCAGTCATCCACTTCACTAGCATCAATGTCTTTGTTGATATAGTACGCCGGTCCTTCTACTTTAAAGTAGATAGTGACCCTGTCCCATTCGTTCTTCCTTAGGGAATGTTCTTTCAAGTCCCGCGAGATTGCGCATTGTAAAAAATCGTCTTCTAGTCCTGAGGATTTGACGTGAAATCGCCAGAAACTTCCTCGATACGGTATCGGACCGGATACACGCTCCCATGTGGTATACATCATGTCGCCTACATGGTCAGCTAGGTCAAAGACAGCAGTGAAGCGTAATGGAGGTATTCTCGATCGAAATTTTTGAATGATGTCGTACTGCACAGGTTCCCCCATCCTTGACGGCCAAAATGTAAAGGATTTCTTTGTCATGGAATGATCAAAAGTGACCGAACCAACACGTGCTAATTCATATGTGTATGGACTTTGAGAGTTTCTTGAACCTGCATTTTCTCGATTATGCCTTCTTTTGCGTGATGTCACTACCGGAGGTTGAGATGATTCAGATGAGGATGGATCAGGTCCCTTAGTACCGTCCAAGAACTTCTCAGGAATGTAAGGTCTTCTCGGAGTGAGATGTGCACCAAGAAGGAATCTGAGCATGTAGAACCTCTGGTCGAAATGAGTAAGGTCTTCATAGTCATCCATCTCCAAGCCTCTGTATCCAGTTCTGAGGACACAGGACTCCCTGAAGCGATGCAATTTCCATAAGAAAAACAGTCGATGCTCTTCACTGTATACACCAGGGGGCAGTTCCCAAGAGAAATCAAAACCAGTGAATCTCAGAGATAAATGCGCTTGAAATTCCTCCGTCAATTGTTGAGTCGGACAGAAACTTTCGTGAAGTATGATCTCAACAGCAGTTTCGTTCGAGATTGGAAACCACTGTCCCAGCTCCATCGAAGCACCATTTCTGTAGAGGTATGCCAAACAAGCTTGCTTGACACGATTACTGACATTGTTACCATAATGGTTATTGGTCGCAAAACTAAATATCGAAGCAACATTATCTGCGTTGATCCTCATCAACACATTATCGACGCAAGAATCTCGAATTTCGTGACACATTAAAAAATCTGCCGTGATAATCATGCCAAATAGGTCCATTTGTTCGTGTCGAATATCTCGCTGACCATATGTTATCTTGAGGATGTTTTCGAATGCTTCTGTTGTACAAGGATCACCTGGGGCTCCAAGCTCGATGTCGTCCATCCTTTCAAGCCGATTATTGAAGCGCAAGAGACATTGAAAGAATGGTATCTGCTCAACCACTGCTGAATGTACAAAGAAATCTTTGTCTTGAAAATCGACAATGAGGTCGCTGCCCTCACCTGTGGTGAGACTCTTTATCCGTTCTTTTAGCTCGTTCTCGTCGTATCCTCCATTTGGCTTTGTATCTGTGATTGTTCAAAAATTTGTTAGTGCGCTCTAGGAACTACAGTGAGGTACAGCTAATGATACAACACACTATTCGTACCTTGCAAACTGTTCCTGAAACCTTCTGTAGTATGCTTCTTAACATACTCTCGAACTTTACACAAGCATAGAGCCCTTTCCTCTTCCTCGCTTCTTATACCTGTATCTGAGACCATGTTGTTATTTGTTTTCAATCTGTTGCTTTCGCAAAAAACTACGGCTCTCCAGATCTGTCTTTCCGAATATTGAGATTTTCAGTTGGCTGTGATGTACAACAGTTGATAGAGTTGTACACGGTACTTTGACAAAATGATGCAGTTCTGAATTTCGTGCTGTGAAATGTGAGTGTTTGGTTAATGACAAAACATTCTGACGTTGGAGACATCATATGGTAAGTGTCTGATACTAGGTCGCCCATCGAATGGGTGCTATATACTGGCTGCACATGAATCTTGCTTGTTGACCGGCTATGCATAGGAAGAGTTCAAATGTCGAACAGTCGTCGTTGTGTATGGGTGGATCGGGACATTTGCGACTCCTTATCGGAGCTGCTGATCTTGTGACCTTTCATCCAGCTGCCAATATTTTCTCCATCTCCACAGTGTCGTCTTTTGAGTTTGGGCCAATGGCTCCGAGCATCGTCCTTTGCTTTCGCTGGATTGGACAATAGGCTGGAAAGTCGACAATTGGACACAATCATACTGATACCTCTTTTTGTTGATTTCTGATGGATGAGTGACATGTAACGTGCTGATTAGCGAAGATATCCTCAAAAGACATTCAATAATTCATCCTGTCCAAGATGTGAAGTGGTGCATTGAGTAGTTGAGTATGTGCGATTTCGGGGTTGCACTATCCATAAAGTTCAGATGATCATGAGAAACGGAAATTTTCGGACTGCAGAACTGACACAAAGAAATACTTGGATCTAAAGATATAGAAGAGAAGAGCTTCTGAGTAGTGCTTTATGAGCTTGTCAGGGGATATTATGAAACAAGATCAGACTGCATGGCATGAAGCATAGCAAGATATCTATTCATACCTCATATCTGAAATTCAATATGTTGATGAATAACGAGTTAAACGAATACAGCACAACGGCATGACATGACGAATATACATCATACAGAAGACGAAAGTAAGCGCCATTTCAAAGAGTATTCAAGAAGAGAATTGAATTATGCTCAAAAAAGATTCAAATTTATGACTCCATGTCATCCAAGATTTCGCATTTACAGACATCTACAACTTTGCCCTACCCATCGTCAAACTATCCCAATCTGTATTGCCAAACTTCTCATACTTATCACCTCTAAGCCACCAAACAGTGCCATCATCCACCAAATCGGAGCTGACACCTGCCTTCCTTAGTCCACCCTTCATGATTTTGTTATTTCCCGTGTATTCCAAAGCCTGCACTACCCTTATAAAACTCGGTATCGCAAATTTGGGCAGACTTTTCGACAAATGTGCGTGAATCTCCGTCATCGCCTGTTCGACACCAACGCCACTCCCAGTCTCTAAATTCTTCAACACAACAGCCGCAACACCCGCGTTTCCATCCAGTTTGGGGATTGGTATGCCATAAACACATGAATCTGCGATGAACGGTAATATGTTGATTGTATTGGATACTTCAGTTGTTGATACATTCTCGCTCTTAAATCTGTACGTCTCTCCAATCCGATCTTGAAAAAAGACAAGACCGTCTGCATCCCATCTTATGATATCACCTGTCCTCAACCATGCATCGTTCTTAACGAACACACCGCGAAGAAGCTTGGAATTGGAAGCCTTTTCGTTATTGAGATATCCTTGATATGCATAACCAATATCGTTTTCATCAATTTTGCAAATCATCTCACCGGGTGTGCCGCGAGGAAGTTTTGTACAGAACCCAGTGACTGGATCACGAAGAATGGATTCTGTTTCAATATCGATGGCAACGATCGCGACGGTGGAACCATGGACGAGGTTGAGAAGGGCACCATTGACACCGATAGCACCGACGGCACGAGAGCCGGTGTTGTAGTTCCATAGAGCGACGGGCATCTCAGTAGCTCCATAAAATTCTCCAATAGTGGAAATGTTGAACCTAGTGCGAAACTTGTCCCAAATGTCGCCTCGCAGGCCGTTGCCAAAAGCCATGCGTACATTGTGGTCGGTGTCAGAAGACGAAGTAGGTGTGTTCATAAGGTATCGACAGGTTTCGCCAACATATTGTATGATTGTGGCACGAGATGCGCGGACTTCATTGAAGAAGTTTGACGCCGAGAATTTTGGAGCAAGACAGCAAGTGATTTGCGCTTGGAGACAGGCCATCAAACAGAAGCAAGTGGCGGATGAATGGTAGAGAGGCATGGACGTAAAATATCGATCATCGGATTTTAGACCCATCCACCTGCCCACAAACTTTGAGGCTCCAGTGACCTTCCACCAACTTACGATGGCGGGTTTAGGTAAACCAGTGGTACCGCTGATAACGTTAGCAAGAGCACGATGTCGTTCATACAAGAGATACTACCTGGTGTAGATTAGAGCAGCCATAGAATTGGCTTTATCTCCCGATCTCTGGTCATCGTCGGGCCTAATCTGCTGCCATTTGCTTACGCTCGCGTCCAACTCCTCTCCGAAAACCACAACGTTGATGGTTCTTCCAGCTTTGGTCAATCCTTCCTCAATCTGTTGTTGTGCGGAAGTTGCTCCAACATTATTGTTTACGTCCGCATCCACAAACACAAGCTCCGCCGAACTTATATTGACGCAATGTACCAGAGCCGCACCTGTCAAGTTGTAATTGATAAGTGCTGGCTTTGCTCCGAGCGCCCATAAACCGAACCACAGCCATATCATTGACGGCTTATTCATAAAATCCAACGCGACGACGTCCCCTTTCTTTATACCGAATCGTTCCTTCAACCACGTCGCATGTTGAAGAGTCAATTTATACGCTTCCCCAAACGTGTATTCCTGGTAGTTGTACCATAGGAAGACTTTATCCGGAACGGACTGAGCAGCATTCTCAAGAGTATAAAATGCACTGCAGCGGTCTTTGGCTTCGTTAATTCGCATTTGAATTCGAGCAAAGGTGACACCCGACAGAATTCTGAGATCGTTGCGAATAGACCATCTGGCATCTAGATATGCCATCATTGGCAGGGCCAAAGGTATGATAGCTGCGACATGTCAGTCTTGTCCTTGATGTTAGGTTTCTCGGTGATGCAGACCTGGATTAACCATCTTGCTGTCTATTCGCCTTGTTCAATTATCTTCAGTGAGGCGGGTGGACGAAAGTCACTTGGAAAATGGGGCGAGTGCTGACTATGAACCTCCTCGTGTTGATGGAGAAGCGCGACGAGATGCGATGAGATGCGAAAGATGTCCGGTCAGTGAAAGCTGGCTCAAAAGTGTTGTAAAATGACAACAGAGGATAATCACTCTACATATTAGTAGAGCATCAAAGACTATGTACTGATATAACACTCCCGCAATCAAACTGTGGGGTACCTGGCACGATCACTAGTGAAGACGTAGTAGGTGATTGGAGTAGGAAGGTGAAGAGGTATGAATGTATGAGGGACTTCATATACCACGATCCCTTTCCTTTCCCTGTTGTGGGTCATTATTATTATTACGATTATAAACAGCCGAGGCTTATTTCTACCCGTCCAGCATCTCGGAAGTGTCCCCTGTCCCGACTCATGTACCAGGGGTGTTCCCGGTTACTAACCTCACTGGGCTCCATACAAGCTGACTAAGCTCACAACATTACGAGATCTTAGCACATGCGTTTTCGAAAGCAATAACAAAGTCCTGTTATTAAAATTGAATTCATCGAGTTAGCAGCAGTTGATTTGACAGGAGCATTCTCTCGCTACCTACTTAGTACTTAGCTAGCCATGACGATGAACTTGATCTGTATCATACAGCCCGTCTATTCATCGTCCGAACACTCTCACAGCATTGGTCGAAGCTTGGATCATGGACCAAGTTGCAACTTTTTCAGCAGCATCAGTCGCCGCGCCTTCAGCTCGTAATGCCTCACAGAAGGCCGTTTCACCTTCACTTTCACTCTCATAGATCAAGATCTAGTGGCAGTTTACCTCGTGCGTCGACGAAGAAACCACATTTGACCCCGGTAGTGACATCGTTTCTTCCCTCAACATATGACGAAACATCACTCGAATGCCGCATCTATCATCCATCGGAATTTTTGAAAGATGAGGATGGGAAAGACATCAATAAAGCGGCTGTGGTGGCTCATCCATATGGTCCTCTAGGCAATGGTTTCGATGATTTAGTGG
>Ga0160427_10001973_pt1 | contig 12510 bp, 14 predicted proteins | sample SolpanmetagenomL_FD_108194 | JGI IMG/M metagenome (GOLD analysis project Ga0160427, IMG submission 108194) | Solar panel surface microbial communities from Lawrence Berkeley National Laboratory, California, USA - L | ecosystem: Engineered > Built environment > Solar panel > Unclassified ...
TCAGGCCCTCGACCTCGGCACCGGGGCGGGCTTTCCCAGTCTCCCGCTCGCCATCCTGCGCCCGGACCTGCAGCTCGTGCCCTTCGATTCCACCCGCAAGAAGATCGACTTCGTGGCCGAGACTGCACACGCCCTCGGCCTGAGCAACGTGCGCCCGCTGGTGGGCCGCGCCGAGAAACTGGGCCACGACCCGGAGCACCGGGAACGGTATGACCGCGTGGTGGTGCGGGCGGTGGCGGCGCTGCCGGTGCTGGCGGAGCTGGCCCTCCCGCTGTTGCGGCCGGGTGGGCTGCTGGTGGCGCAGAAGGGGCCCCTGAGCGAGGAGGAACTGCAGGCTGGGCGGCGGGCGTCGGCGCTGCTGGGCGGCCGGGTCGAAGCGGTCGAGCATTTCGGGCTGCCAGTCCTGGGGGACCCGCGCTCGCTGGTGTGCGTGTGCAAGGTCGGCCCCACGCCCAAGCGGTATCCCAGGCTCGACGGCGTTCCGGCCAAACATCCGCTATCCTGAGCGCCAGCATGAAGTGGCCCCATTTATTCAGGACGAACCAGTGACGAAAGTGCTGGGCGTCGTCAATCAGAAAGGCGGTGTGGGGAAGACCACCACCGCCATCAATCTCAGCGCCTACCTCGCCGCCGGAGGCCGCCGGGTGCTGCTGGTCGACATGGACGCCCAGGGGAACGCCAGCAGCGGCCTGGGGCTGCGCGGCGTTGAGACCGGGTTGTATCAGGCGCTGAACGATCCGCAGCACGCTGCCGAGTACGTGGTCGAGACCTCGCAGCCAGGGCTGTGGCTGCTGCCCGCCACGCCTGACCTGGCCGGAGCGAGCGTCGAGCTGGCCGATCAGCCGGACGCGCTCAAGGCCGTGCTGGACGGACTGGGCGGCTATGACCTAGTGGTGATTGATGCGCCGCCCAGCCTCGGGCCGCTGACCGTCAACGTGCTGCGGGCCGCCGACGCCCTGATCATTCCGCTGCAGACCGAGTACTACGCACTCGAAGGTCTGGCAGGCCTGACCGACACCGTCGAGCGGGTGCGTCAGGCACTCAACCCCGGCCTGCGGATTCTGGGGGTCGCGCTCACCATGTTCGACGGGCGCACCAACCTCGCGCAGGAGGTCGAGCAGAACGTGCGCGGCCACTTCGGAGAGCTGGTGTTCTGGAGCGTGATTCCGCGCAACGTCCGGCTGTCGGAGGCCCCGAGCTACGCCAAGCCGATCGGGGCCTTCGCGCCGCTGTCGGCGGGGGCCGCGGCCTACAAGCGGCTGGCCGAGGAGGTGATGCAGCGTGTCGAAAAAATCTGAAGCGGGACCGCCCAGGCCGCGCGCCGGGCTGGGACGGGGCCTCGACGCCCTCCTGGCGCGGCCGGCCACCGATCTGAGCCGTCCGGCCAGCCAGACGCTCGCGCTCGGCCGGATCGTGCAGGCGGCCTCTCAGCCGCGCACCGTGTTCGAGCCGGAAGCGCTGGCCGAACTGGCGCAGAGCATCCGCGACAAGGGCGTGCTGCAGCCGCTGCTGGTGCGCCCGCGCGGTGAGGCGTTCGAGATCGTGGCCGGAGAGCGGCGTTGGCGGGCTGCCGGGCTGGCGGGCTTGACCGAGCTTCCGGTGATCATCCGCGACCTCTCCGACCGCGAGGCGCTGGAGATCGCCATCGTCGAGAACCTTCAGCGCGAGGACCTGGGACCTCTGGAAGAGGCCCGGGCCTATCAGGCGCTGCTCGACCAGGGACTGAACCAAGAGGCGGTGGCGCAGGCGGTCGGCAAGGGCCGCAGCACCGTCGCCAACGCGCTGCGCCTGCTGCAGCTGCCCGGGCCGGCGCTCCGGGCACTCGAAGGCGGCGAGATCAGTGCCGGTCACGCGCGCGCCATCCTCGCGCTGCCGGAGACCGACCGCGACTGGGCGCTCGAGCAGATCACCGCCCGCAAGCTGAGCGTGCGCGACGCCGAGGCCCTCAAGCGCGAGGCCCGCACGCCCGCGCCGATCAAGGTCAATCCGCCGCGCGCCTACCGCGCCATCGAGCTGAACCTCAGCCGCTCGGTGGGCACCAAGGTGCGCATTCAGGGGGAGGACAAAGGCAAGATCGAGCTGAACTTCGGGTCGCGTGAGGAACTCGACCGGCTGGTGGCGCTGCTGGCGGCGCAGGAAGCGCAGAGCGACGAGTAAAGAACATCAGAAAAGAGGCCGGGCCACACCGAACATTCGGGTGTGGCCCGGCTTCACTGCTGCCCTACTTGCGGGTGCCGACCATGAAGATGTTCGGCCAGGGCACATAGACGCTGTTCATGGTGTCGGTCTTGAAGACCTTGCCTGCCCGCGTGAAGGTGCGCGTGACGCGCAGGCTGGCGCCCGGGGCGGACCAGTCGACCTGACGGCGCTCGCCGACCCGCAGGCTGGGATCGGGAATCAGGCGGTCGGCGGGTGAGGGCCGGGTGCTGAGCGTCACCGGCTTGCCGATGCTCACGGTGAAGTCGCGCGGCTGGCCGAAGACGCTCACGGTCAGGCGTGCGTGTGCGTCGTCCCAGTCGGTCTGAAACCACACCGCGCCGCCGGTGTCGTTGGCAAACCGCAGGTCCTGGGTGGGCTGGTAGATGGTCGCGTCGAGGCCCTGCGGATCGTAGTAGTGCACCTGATAGCTGTGGTTGCGCCGCTCGACGATCGGCAGCCCGGCACCGTACAGCGCGCGGAAGACCGTGCTGCTGACCTGACAGATGCCGCCGCCCACGCCGGTCGCGGTGCGGTCTCCGGCGATTACCAGGCCCGGCACGAAACCGTTGGCGGCGCTGATGTCGCCCAGCATGGTGTTGAACGAGAAGGTCTTGCCCTCGAACAGCCGGTCCTTGAACTTGCTGGCTCCGACATGGATGTTGGTGATGCGGGCGCGTGACGAGCCGTAGTAGTTGGTCTCGCCGGTCGCCAGGAAGGCCGTGATGCCCCGGCCAGTGAAGTACTCGAGGGTGCGGCCGGGCGCGGTGGTGGTGAAGCTCAGGGCGACCGACTTGCTGGCCGGGTTTTTTAGGGCGTCCAGCAGGCTGGCCCGCGACTTAGCCACGTCAACGCTCACGCCGTCGCGCTGCACCAGCGCCCAGCCGCTCGCAAACTCCTCGAAGCGGGCGTCCTGCGGGGCGCGGGCGGCCTTCCGTGCGAAGGTGGTGAGGTCCGCCTCCAGGCTGGCCGTGACGACGCCGCCACGCCGCAACACCGCCGCCCGCTCGGCCGGAATGACGAACGTCTGACGGTCACTGCCCAGCACTGGCTTGCCGTCGTCGAGCAGCTTGAGCGGCACGTCGAGCACCAGCGTCAGGGGGCTGGCAGGCATGGCCGGTGCGGCCACCGGGGCAGGCAGCGGCTGCACGGTGTTGGGCTGAGTCTGGATGGGTGGGTACGTCTGGACTGGCGTCGTCGGCGGTGTCGCGGGGACAGGCAGCACCGGAACCGGGTCGGTCGGGGCCGGGTCCGTCGGCGTCGGGACAGGCTCGGGCAGCGGCTGCACGTCCGGAACGGGCACCACCGGCGTGGGGTCGGGCGTCAGCGCGACCGGACTGACCGGGACCGGGTCGGTGGGGACGGGCGCGGTGGTCTGGGCCAGCGCGACGGCCATGAAGGCCGAGACGACGAGGGCGAGGGCGGGTCGCTTCATGCCCTGAGTATTTCACGGGCCGGGGGCGGGCATGGTGACGGGGCGGAGGAGAGGAGCCTACCGGGATTTCCCCTTCTTCGGCGCGTACATCGCCACGCCGCCCGCCGCGTCGAACGCCTGCTGCAGCTCGGCCAGCGGCTTGTCCGGGTGGCTCGCCGGGTCGCCGGGCAGGGTATGGGCGAAGACCTCGATGGCGTCCGGGTAGCCGTCGCCGTCGCTGTCGCCGTTGGCCTTCAGCACCGTGTACAGCACGTCGCCGAAGTTGGTCTTGGGGTTGGCCACGAACCCGGCCTTGAGCGCCTCCCCGAACACGTTCCAGGGCGCGCCGCCCTGCTTGTTGACGTGGCAGAAGGTGCAGCCCATGACCTTGCCGCTGTACTGCCACAGCGGATCGAGCTGGTCGTAGTGCAGCTGCACGATGGCCTGCAGGCGAAACTGCGGCATGGCGAGCACCCCGCCGCCCACCGCCAGTGTCCCTGCCGCGAGGGCAGCCACGAGGCCCAGACGCGCGGTTCCGGCCGCACGCCTGCCATGCTCCGCGCCCGGACCGCGGCGCTGCCGGGCTGAACGCTTCGGCATGCTCAGCTCAACCATCCCGGCCCCTGGAAGTCGCCGCCCAGAATCTGCCGTGCGTCGAGGCCCAGCCAGGTCTTGAGGCCCTCGGCGTACACGCCCCGGAAATCCTGCTTGTAGATCACGTCGCCCTGGTTGAGGTGCTCCAGGTCGGGGCTGTCGCCGTGGATGCCACCCTTCACGCCGCGTCCGAGGGCGAACATCACGCTGCCCTCGCCGTGGTCGGTGCCCGCGCTGTCGTTCTCGGCCACCCGCCGCCCGAACTCGGAGAACCCCATCACCACCACGCCCTCGGCCAGTCCCTGCGTCTCCAGGTCGGCGTAGAAGGCCTTCAGGCCCGCCGCCAGTTCGCCCAGCAGCCGGTCCTGGTCGCTGCGCTGCCCGGCGTGCGTGTCGAAGCTGCCCAGCGAGGTGTACAGCACGCGCTGGCCGGTGCCCGAGGCGATCAGCCGGGCGATGTCCTTCATCTGGGCGGCGAACTTGCCGTCGGGGTAGGTGGCGCCCGCCTTGTACTTGCCGATGTTGGCCTGCACCCTGGCGGTGTGGCTCAGCATGCTGCGCGTGGCCTGCTCCAGGTAGGCGGCCTCGCCCGTGCGCTGGCTGCCGAGCATCGCCTCGAAGGCGTCCTGCACGCCGCCGGGCAGCTTGACCTGAAAATTGTCCACGCTGTCGATGCTGGGCAGCGCGTAGTTCTGAGCCAGCAGCGCGAGCGGCGTGGCGGTGCCGATGTTGGACGCGCAGAACGGGTCGCCGATCTGCTCGGAGATGCGCCCGATCCAGCCCTCGCTGCTCGCCTGACTGGGGTCGGCGGTGTGCCAGATTGCCATGCTGGCGAAGTGGCTGCGATTGGGGTTTGGGTAGCCGACGTTCTCCATCCAGGCCAGCTGACCCTGGTCCCACAGGCCCATCAGGGGCTTCAGGGCCGGGTGCATGCCGAGGTCGCGGCTGAGGCTCAGCACGTCGCTTCTGGGAACGGCGATGTTGGGCCGCGCGGCGTAGTAGGCGCCGTTGCTGTAGGGAACGAGCGTGTTCAGGCCGTCGTTGCCGCCGGTGAGCTGGATGACCACCAGCGTCTTGTCGCCGCCTGCCTGCGCGGCGGCGCGGGCCAGGAAGCCGGGCATTCCCGAGATGGTGTAGGCGGCGGCGGCGGAAATCTTGAGGAAGTCACGGCGATGCATGGGGCTCCTTGACAGGCGGGTGGCCTGGGGGCGTGGCGTGCGGAACAGGCCCGGCGAGGGCGGCGGTGCGGCGGTCTTCGCGCGCTAGATCAGCTGGTATTCCGGCGAGATCAGCATCAGGTAGCCGCGCTGCTTCGGGTTCAGGCCTCTCAGGGCGCGGCTCAGGCCGCCTGGATTGCCCAGCGCGGTGAGCGGGGTCAGGGCCTCGCCCTGCGGCGCGTTCTTGCCGAGCGTCAGGGCGGCGGCCGCCTGCATCCGGAGCAGCAGGGTGGTGTCGTTGATCCATTCCCGGCCGCCGTCCCAGCCCTTGACGGTCGGCGGGTGCAGCAGCTCCTGGCCCATACGGGCGGCCGTATTCACGAGGCCCAGCACCGTCTTCTCGTCGAGGGCCGGGCGGCCCATACTGCGCAGCGCGCCGACGAGGTACTCGACCGGGCTGCGGTACAGGCTCAGGCGGTTGGCCGGGGCATAGAAGGCCTCGCTGGTGAGCAGCGCCTGCAGGGTGGCCCGCAGGTCGCCGCCCGACTGAGAGAAGGTCCGGGCGAGCTGCGAGACGCCCGCCTCGTCGGGGGTGCTGCTCACGAAGGCCGCCCACAGTTTCCCGGCGACGCGGCCGGGCGTGGCCGGATGGGTGGCCGCGAGGCGCACGATGTCTTCCGGCGTGAAGTTGCCCGTCTGCTCCAGGTAGGTCTTCTGGCCGCCGTCATGCCGCTTCGGCACGGCCACGAAGGTCGGCTGCTCGGCGAAGTCCTTGACCTGATTGCGCCCGCCCTGGTAGCTCCAGCCGGTCAGGCCGCGCGCGCCCTCGAGCACGTCCTTCTCGGTGTAGTTGGGCCGGCCGGGCGCGCCGATGCCCGCCGTGAACAGTTCGAGCAGCTCCCGGCTGAAGTTCTCGTTGGGCTTGCCCGCCCTGTTCTGGTCGTTGTCGAGGTAACGCAGCATGGCGGGCGACTTCGCCACGGCGAGCGCGAAGTCGGGAAAGGGGCCGAGCGCGGGGGTGCGCAGCAGCGTCACGTAGTCCTGCAGCGCGTGCACGTTCTTCACCTTGTCGCTGGCGATCACGAAGTGGTTGCTCCAGATCAGGGCCAGCCGCTCGCGCAGCGGCGTGGGCGTGTAGACCATCTCCCACAGCCATGACGCCTGCACCAGCTTCACGGCGGCCCCGGCGGTGGCGGCGTCAAGGGGAGCGAAGCGGTTGGGTTGCACTGCCTGCCCGTAGCCGAGCAGCGAGCCGGCGGCCTGCGCGGGCGAATGACCCACCAGCGCCTGAATCTCGCTCTCGGTGGCCCCGAAGCTGGTGCGGCGCAGCAGGTGCGCGGCGTCTTCCTGCGACAGCTGCCGGATGGAGGTGGAGGGGAGGGCGGACGAGAGGGTCAGGGGCATGGCACTCCTTCAAGTGGTGGTCGTGAAGACGCCAGGCAGAACTTGGGGCAGAGACTCCGCCGGCATTACTGATCTGACGCGGCCGGGTCGCCGAATGTTCCCGGCAGCCCGCTGACCGCCTCGGCGTCAGCCCGCCGGATGCGGCTCAGGGCGTCGTCGAGCGCACTCTGGGGCAGGTTGCCGACCAGCCACACCGACTGCCCGCCGAGCTGCCGCACGCCCACGCCGCTGGCCGCCTTGACCGGGCGCGGCGAGACAACCAGGGCCAGCACGTTCAGCCCGTCGCTCAGCAGCACCTCGACCGCCGAGCCGGTGCGGGTATGCACGCCCACCGGCTCGAACCCGGCGGGCAGGCTCAATCCCGGCAGGGCCGAGAGCAGCGCCCGTTTCAATCCGGGCCGCACCGTCCGGGCACGGCCGGGCCGGGACAGCCGCGAGAGCGCCGGGTTCACGGCCGTCAGCTCGGCGCGCCGGGCCAGTGGGCCGCCGGCCATCCGCTCCTGGTAGGCGAGCGGCACGTTCCACTGCTGATCGGTCCAGATCACCCAGCGGGCCGCCTGCGGGTTCGCGGGCGTCAGGGCGTAGCGTCTGGCGGGGCGCCCGGCCACGGTGTCCGGCGAGACCGTGACCGTGAAATTCCGCCGGATCAGGCCCGGCACCGAAGCCAGTCGGGGCAGCAAGCGGGCGTTTCGCAGCGGAGTCGTGCTCGGCGGAAACACCAGCTCGAGCACCGCCTCACCGCGCGCCTCGGCCCCGAGCGACTTCTTGAGCGCCGAGATCAGGCCGTCGGTGGGCGAGGGCGTGGCGGCGGGCACAGCCGGGAGACCGACCGAGGTCGGCGCGGTGACCGTCTGGGCCGCGCTCCAGCCGAGCAGCAGCAGGGCGGCCGCGAGCAGAACGCTACGCAGCGCCCTCACCAGCCGTCTCCCAGCGCCGACTGATACACCGAGTAGGCGGCGCTGCTGGGCAGCTCGGCGGGTGCCGGGCGCAGGAGGAGCAGGCCACCCACAGTCGCCGCCACGCCCAGCGCGGTGCTGACCCACAGCCGCAGCGTGGGACGCCGCCTGCCGGCTGCGGGTGGCCACGCCGCTGTCCGGTCGCCCGTGAACCGGCCGGCCAGGAAGCGGTCGGCGGCTCCCAGGTCGGCGGGGGTCGCGGCGCGCGCCGCCGCGAACAGCGCGTCCAGCGAGGCGTCGGTCTGGAGGTCGTTCATGTCGCTCTCGTCTCTCCTCACGTCAGCCCACCGCTGTGATGCCCCGGGCGGTCAGCAGCGCGCGCAGGGCGGCGCGTCCACGGTTGATTCTCGACTTGACCGTGCCGATCTCGGTGCGGGTGATCTCGGCGATGGCCGCGTACTCCAGCCCCGACAGTTCGCGCAGCGCGACGGCTTCCCGCTGCTCGGGCGGCAGCTGCGCGAGTGCCCAGGCGAGGCGTTCCCGCAGCTGCATGTTCTCGCTCTCGGCCACCGGGTCGGCCGTGCTCTGCGGCTCGGGCACGCCCCCCAGGGCCTCGGGCTGGCGCTTTCGCAGCAGGCTGTAGCAGGCGTTGAGTGTCACCCGGTGCAGCCAAGTCGAGAACTGCGCCTCGCCCCGGAAAGTCTTCAGGTTCCTGTGCACGCTCAGAAATACCTCCTGCACCACGTCGTCGGCGCTGCCGCTGCCCACCAGATGAACCGCCAGCCGGTGGATGCCGGGAGCGTGACGCCGCACGAGCGCCTCAAATGCCGCGTCCTGGTGCGCGGCCAGGGCAATGAGCTGGGTGTCGGTGAGTTCATTCACGGCGTCCTTGGGGGCCGGTCTCGCTGACCCTCACTGCTTGGATGCAGGTCGGGGCTGGAAAGTTCCCGCGTCGGCCCGTCCCTGCTGAAGGGACGCTGAGCATTCTCCCATCCGGCTGCGTCATGCTGACGGCACAGTCCGTATCGCTACACCTCTGCCGCGCCCCACGCTTTCCAAGGAGTGATCCATGAACCGTCTGCTCTCCCGCACCCTGCCCCTGCTGCTCGCGCCTCTGCTGCTGGCCGCCTGTACCGGCACCACGGAGCCTCAGTCGACCTCCCGGCTGGGCGTCATCAACGTGGGCGGCGCGGAGCTGCGAACCGTGACGCCGGGCGACCCCGGCAGCGACACGGCGCAGGCGGCAGCGGGTGCCGTCGATCTGGAAGTGCTGCCCGGCGGTACCCAGATGATCGTGGCCTTCAGTGACCACATCGAACTGCGCGACGCCTCGCTCGGCACCGTGACCGTCTTCGACACGCCCACCGGCGTCACGCCCTGCTACGTGCGGCTGCAGGCCAGCCCGGCGCGTGACCGGGTGGCCGCCCTCTCCGACTGCGGGTCGGGCGCGGCGCAGCAGCTGGTGGTGTACCGCTCGGACGCCTCGCTCGCCTTCGTCGCCACCCTGCCGCCGCCCAGTCCGACCACCAGCGACCTGAGCCGCTTCGCGGTCACGGCGGCGCAGGCCGTCTGGCTGGCCCGTCCGGCGACCGGCGGCGGCAGCGAGCTGGTGCGGGCCGACGCGAACGGGGTCGGCGTGGTCACCACCACGCCGCTGAACGCCAACATCTACGACCTGGCGATGCGCGGCAACAACCTGTACGCCGCCACCGACTCGGGCGTCCGGCAGGTGAATCTGGCCGACGCCACGCTGTCGCAGACCGTCGTCATCCCGGTGCTGGCGAACCGGCTCTACGGCAGCGACCGGCTGCTCGGAGCGTGGCTGAAAGGCTCGGGCAGCCAGGGTCTGACCATCTGGGACGGCACCCGCAGCGGCGTGGCCGCTTACCCGAGCGATTTGCGCGACGTGACCTTCGCGCCCGACGGCAACGCCTACCTGCTGACCGGAAGCGCCCTGACCGGCCTCGACACGGTGTTCGGTCTGAGCCAGGGCACCTGGCAGCCCACCGACGTGGCGACCGGTCTGAACGACGCCCGCGCCGTGACGTGGCTGACCGCGCCCTGAGGGGCCGCCTTCCGGAGCGGGGCCGTTGTCGCCCGGACGTGGTGTACTGAGGGCGTGCCGTCCGACGCCCCCCTCCCGACGACTGCGGCCCAGCTGGGCCTGAACCGCCTCGATCACGTCGCCGTGCTGACGCCCTCGCTCGACGTCGGCAGCGCGCCGTACCTCGCGCTCGGCTTGCTTCCCGAGGGGCCGGACGAGCTCGTGGCCTCGCAGGGCGTGAAGGTGCGGGCCTACCAGCTGGGTGAGACCCTGATCGAACTGCTCGAACCGCAGGACGTGGCCAGTCCGGTGGCGGCCTTCCTGGAGAAGCGCGGCCCGGGACTGCACCACATCGCCTTCCGGGTGACCGACCTGGAGGCCGAGATGGCGCGCCTGAACGCGCTGGGCGCCCGCTTCCTGAACGCCGAACCTCGGCCGGGGCGGGCCGGCAGCCGCGTGGCCTTCCTGCACCCGAAGTGGGGCGGCGGCACCCTGATCGAACTGGTCGAGCATCCTGCCACTGGGCATTCGGCCGCTGTGCCGGGGCATTGAAGACCTTCTGGTGGGCCGTCTCGCTGGCGCTGCTGGCCCTGATCTGGGTCGTCGGCTCCAGCGCCGCGCCGCTCGGCCTCTCGCTGCATCACCCGTTCGACTGGCTGGGCCACCTCCTGGCCTATCTGGCGCTGGGTTATGCCCTGGGGCGGGCCACCGGGCGCAGGGGGCTGGCACTGGGACTGGCGGTGTGGGTCGGGGCGGCGGACGAGGTGCATCAGGCGTTCGTGGCGGGCCGCGAAGCGGGAATTCAGGACTGGCTGTGGGGCCTGCTGGGCGCCTGGATCGGCAGCCGGGCGGCCACGCGCCGCCGTCCGGAGGAGCCGGACACCCAGCCGACCGTTCCGCCGGGTCAGGTGTCCTGAAGCTCACGTGCCCGGAAGGCCAACGCTTCCTCCTGTGGCCTCTCATGGTGCCGCTTCCGCCGGCCGCTAGCCTTGCTTCATGTCGAACCTTCTGCACCGAGTTTCCCACCCCGACCCCTACCGCGGAGCCGTGCTGGGCCTGCTGGGCGGGGTCCTGGGCACGCTGGCAATGGGTCAGTACTGGGTGCGCGTCTCGCCCCTGCTGACCCCGGACTCGGGCGACTCGGACGGTGGAGAAGACCAGAAGCCTCAGCCCGACCAGAACGTGATCTCGCCGCTGGGGCAGCAGCACGAGCCGGGCGAGTCGAGCACCGCCGCGCTGGGCCGCCATCTGTACACGGCCGTGAGCGGCGAGGCGCCCGGCGAGCAGACCCGCGCCGCGCTCAGCGAGGGTATGCACTGGGGCACGGGAATTCTGAGCGGCGCGCTGTTCGGCGCCCTCACGGCCCGGCACTCGCGCTGGTCTGCCAGCCCGCTGACCGGGGCGGTCTTCGGCACCCTGCTCTGGGCGGGCAACGACGAGGGGCTGGTGCCGCTGCTCGGCCTGCAGGACGGCCCGGCGGCCTCACCGGTCAGCGGGCACCTGAACCGCCTCGGGGCGCATCTGTTCTTCGGTGCGGCGCTCGGGCTGGGCGTCTGGGCGCTCGACCGGGTGCTGCCCGAGACCGACTGAAGGTACGCCTCAGGCCACGGTCAGGGCATGTGGAGTGACAGCCCACCACTCCAGCAGGGTCGCCTCCGCGTGTTCCGGGGCACAGACGCGCACCGGCAGGCTCAGCGCCGCGCACACGCTGGCGGCGACGCACTCGCCCGGCCTGCCGGTGTGTCCCAGCGCGTCGCTCCAGGCCGGGTAGCTCGCGCCCTCGCGGTACTCCAGGCCCCCCTTCTCTCCCAGGACGCCGCTCGGCGGAACCGTGACCGCCGGGCCGTCTGTCAGGTCGTGCCCGACCACCAGGACGCCCGCCAGCCCACGCCCCTGCAGAGCGTCGTTCTGTGCGCGCAGGGCCGACTCCAGCGGGGTCGTTCCGGTGAAGGCGAGCAGCACGACTTCTCCTTTGCTTTCCAGCCGCGCGAGTGTCTCAGCTGCAGCCTGCGCGTGCTCGGGGGCCACAGCCACCAGCCAGCGGTGCACGCCCGCCCGCCCCGAGTAGAGGGCCAGGGTACTGGCGTAGAGGTCACTCCAGACGCTCACGAGTCGCATGCGGTCCAGTCTAGGGCAAGTATCGGCCGGGTCATCTGGCAATTTCAGCGCGCGCCGGTATCATGTCAGCCGTGCGCCTGCTGCTGCTGTCTGACATTCACGCCAATGGCGTGGCGCTTCAGGCGGTCATGAAGGATGCCTGGTCGCGGAAATTCGACCGTGTGATCTCGCTCGGTGACGCGCTCGGCTACGGCCCGCGCCCGCGCGAGGTGCTCGACACCCTGCGCGACCTCGACGCCACGTGCATCCTGGGCAACCACGAGGACCTGTTGCTGCGCCTGATCCATCAGCCCGAGGTGCGCAGTGACGGCATCGTGACCCAGGCGCTCGAATGGCAGCAGCGCCAGCTCAGCAAGCGCGACGTGGCCGAGCTGCACCAGTGGGTCGACGGCATCGACGACCCGCTCGTCGGAGCACGCTACCGCCACGGCACACCGACCAGCCTGGACAACTACAGCGACTCGGTGACGGCGGCCCGCGAGATCTTCGCCAACTGGCACGGGCGGCTCGGGTTCGTGGGCCACACGCATATTCCGGGCGTATACGCCACCCTCAATGCCCCGGTCGGCGAGTGGATCAAGTACCAGGCGTTTCAGGACGGCGGCAGCTACATGGTGCCGCCCTCGGCCCGCGTGATCCTCAACCCCGGCTCGGTGGGCCAGCCGAGAGACGGCAACCCCCAGGCCA
>Ga0160427_10001974_pt1 | contig 12508 bp, 9 predicted proteins | sample SolpanmetagenomL_FD_108194 | JGI IMG/M metagenome (GOLD analysis project Ga0160427, IMG submission 108194) | Solar panel surface microbial communities from Lawrence Berkeley National Laboratory, California, USA - L | ecosystem: Engineered > Built environment > Solar panel > Unclassified ...
ATTACAAAAAAATGGCGGGGTGGGTTCCTTTCGGATAAGATGCCGCGATGACTGCGTACTTTTGCCGTACGTATGCACTTATTTTATCAACCCGACGTCGTTCCAAACGAGCCTGTTCATCTGCTGACTGAGGAGGATTCTCGTCATGCCATCAAAACACTTCGGTTGAATGTTGGCGATCCCATTGCCGTAACCGATGGCCGTGGAAACCGCTATCTTGCCCTTGTTCAGTCAGCCGATGCCCGGCGTTGTGCCTTTCGTATTTCCGACATCCAGACAACTCCTCCGCGACCGTTCTCCATTCGAATTTGTGTCGCGCCGACAAAAAATATGGATCGGATCGAGTGGTTCATTGAGAAAGCGGTCGAAATAGGTATCGAGCGAATTAGTTTCTTTTTTGGGCAACACTCCGAACGGCGGGTACTGAAACTGGAACGCCTGGAAAAAATTGCGGTGGCTGCCATGAAGCAGTCATTACAGTCATACTTACCCAGGCTTGACGAACCGTTGCCATTTGGTGAGTTCGTGAAAACCATCAATGAAGAGCAACGATTCTTGGCTCATTTGCCTGCTGATGAGCCACCACAAAATTTGATGAAACAAGCCACGGCCTCCGGTCAATACGCTGTTTTGATTGGGCCGGAAGGTGATTTTTCTGAAAATGAAATACAACAGGCACGTGCAGCCGGTTTCCAGATGGTAACGCTTGGGTCAAATCGGTTACGCACGGAAACGGCAGCATTGGTGGCCTGCCATACGCTTACTTTAGTGAATACAGACTAAGGCTTGGGTTGTCTGATAAGACTTGGTTATTGATGAATTTTCTTTTGATAATCAGGCGGTTGCATATGTGGAGGTTACTGCCGATAAGTTTCGTCGGTAGTCTGTGGGCGTATGCTGATAATACCGTTTGAACAGTTTGTTCAAGTGGCACACATCCGTAAAGCCAAGTTCATCGGCAATTTGGGAAATCGTCAGGGTGTTGAGATGCAGTTGTTTTTCCACCAGATTTAACTTGTAGCGAATAATATATTCCTGTAGGGATTCGCCAACCTCTTGCTTAAAGAGTGCACTTAAATGGCGTGGCGAGTAATTAAATACGTCCGCTAACCGATCCATGCGCAGTTGATTGGGCTCCTGTATGTGTTGACAGATATACAGGAACATTTGCTGGATCAGATCAGACGTAGACGATACGGCTTCCACGGTCCTCAATTGATGGCGCGTAAACTGACGCTCGATCAAGTTTAATATGGCCATTACCAGCGACTTGAACATCAGGGAAGACGCCAGCTCGTGGTGATTGAGCTGTTCTACCAGCAATATCTCAAACAAGGCATTCAGGTGTTGCCGATCCGTAGCGTCCATGGCTATGCTGCCAACCAGGCTCTGAAAAACAGGTAGTTGCCATTCTTCTCCAGATTTCCAGCTACGCGCATTTTCCAGTAAATCGGCCAGGTAAAATTCAGTGAATGACAGAAAGCCGAAGGTCGTTCGGGTGTGTATGTCGAAGAAATGATTGTTTGAAGGCCCAAGAAAAAAAACATCACCAGACTGATAAGGAAGTCGATGACCGTTGATAATATGTTCGCCGTTACCGCCCCGGATATAAACCAGTTCGAAATGATTATGAGTGTGAATGGGTAATGTCCATTGAGTTAGCTCTACCTGTTGAATCCGGATTGGCTCGTGCTGAATGTAGCGCTTCATAATTTACTGAGTTAGCAGGGGAGGGTGAACTTCATTCTCAGCATACCTATACCAATAGGAGACCAGTTCTTACCTTCAGGTGGGGATTAAGAAATTAAATTTTTTAAGCGACTGAAAATGAGGTATATATTTATTCTTAGGCGCTTCTTTGTACTATATCTCAACTCCAAAATACCGTAGACTCCATTATTTTGGAGTTGCCTTTTGGAGTTGGCTCATTCAGCTTAGCTTTACACAATACATCTATGTTGTTGATCCAATTCTGGTCAATTCCTATAATTCAGTCAATTTGTCAACGAATCTATGCTGTTTCCCAACGATCTTACTTTGTCGCCAACCTTGCTCATTGTTGAAGATGAGTTTCTGATTGCCAACGATCTACGGCGCATTCTGGAAAAATCGGGGTACTGGGTTATTGGTATGGCAGGGTCGGTGGCCGAAGCCAGGGAAATTGTCAATGAGCAACCTCCCGATATTGTGCTGCTGGACATTTTTCTCGACGGTGGGCAAACCGGTATCGATCTGGCTTATTGGCTTGGCGCGCAAAACATACCGTTCGTTTTCCTCTCGGCCAACCTGACCGATGATGTCTTGGAGGCTGCCAAAATAACACAGCCGTCGGGCTTTCTGAATAAGCCTTTTCGGGAGAAAGACGTCCTGACAACGCTGGAGATTGCCCGCTATCGGCATGCGCATAACGAGGAAGCGAAGCTGAGAAAGCAACAGGCCATACAAATTGCGGTCAACAATGCCATTGTCACCATTCAGGATCGGGATCAGTTGTGTCTGGCCATTGCTAGCCAGATCGATAAACTCGTTCCATTTTCATTTCTGAATCTTCGTATCGGCCTGCCCGATGAAGCGTCCTTTTACTGGGTGATGCTCCGGAAAACGCCCCTGGGTACCTTTGCGCGCATCCCATTGGCAACCTTGCTAGCGGGCGATTCGACGGATGAACTACTGGCCAGGCTGGATCAGGAAGCCCCGGATAAGCTCGATGAGCCAGGAATTTTCTCCGGTGCGGCTTTTGATCAATTGTGCGAACGCTACCTGACTGCCCGTTCTTGCCGCGACAATTTTGGGGTTCGTTCGCTCGCTCTGTTCCCAGTCAGGCTCAACCGGAATTCGTTGACCAATATAAATATCTCCAGTACGGTTGCCGATAATTTTATGCAGAAAGATTACGAGGCTGTCAGCCTGATTATCCCTCAGATTGCATTGGCGCTGGATAATTTACTGGCCTACGAAGAAATAGAAGCCAGCAGGCAATCTAAGGCAACCGAGTTAGCGGTTGTTAATGCCTTTCGGAATGGTGAAGCGATCGCCGATATTGTACCGCAGGTAGCTACCGCAATCAATGAACTGATGCCGTTCGATCTGCTGGCTATTTATCGGATTGGCCGGATCGTGGAGTCTTCAGCTATAGATTGTACCGTACAAAAAAAAGATGGCGTTTTTGTGCCAATTGCGGACACCGACCTGCTTCCCGGCGCGCTCACTAATAAGCCAGCGTGGAAGCAGTCCCTTGATAGCATGGAGAGCTGGCTCATTGAACCGACAATAAACGTTGGTCATGACTTTGAGGAAAGCCAGCAGCGAACAATGGTGACTCAGGTTTATGGCAAAACACTGGCTCTAAAATCGTCCATGTATGTGCCGATTTATATAAAAGGACAGCCTATGGCGTCGTTGGTGCTGGCGAGCCGATCGGCTTACGCGTTCACCAAGAAAGATCTGGGTATTCTGGAAGATATAAGCTGTCAGATTGCCCTGGCGTTGGAGAATCTACTGGCTTTTGAGCGGATTAAAGTATTGAGTGAGCAACTGGAGCAGGAAAAAACTTATTTGACCGAAGAGATTAAAACCAGCCATAATTTCGAGGAAATTGTCGGGACGAGTAGCGCGTTGCAAACGGTCTTTAACAATGTTGCCCAGGTCGCGCCAACGGATTATACCGTGTTGATCATGGGCGAAACTGGAACGGGTAAGGAACTGATTGCCCGTGCTATACATCATGCCTCGACACGCCGGGAACGGGCCATGATCAAGGTGAACTGTGCGGCTCTACCGCCACAACTCATTGAATCCGAGCTGTTCGGGCACGAACGGGGAAGCTACACCGGCGCTACTGAGAAACGGATTGGTAAATTTGAGTTGGCCAATGGAGGAACCTTATTCTTGGATGAAATTGGCGAACTGCCACTCGAATTGCAAGCTAAACTCCTTCGGGTAATTCAGGAAAAAGAAATTGAGCGTATAGGTGGGAAAGGCCCCATTCTGGTCGATGTTCGGATTATAGCAGCCACCAATCGGCACTTACAGCAGGAAGTTTCCGAGGGTCGTTTTCGTTCCGATCTGTACTACCGGCTTAATGTATTTCCGATTTTGGTGCCACCCCTGCGCGAGCGTCAGAACGATATTGTACCACTAGCCATGTATTTTCTGACGAAAATCAGGAAAAACCTGGGGAAACCCATTACTGGTATTAGTCACGAATCGCTCCAGCAATTGTTGAGTTATGCCTGGCCGGGCAATGTCCGCGAACTGGAGCATGTGTTGGAGCGGGCGGCTATTTTATCGAAAAAATCAACGCTGGAACTGGCTGAACCCTTACTGTCTGATTTGGATTCAGCAAGTTCAGCAGCACAACCGATGGTTACCGTAGAGCCTTTGCAAAATACCATGCGGGCGGCTATACTGGCTGCCCTTGACCAGGCCGGAAACCGGATTCGTGGGCAGGGAGGAGCCGCCGAACTACTCAACATCAAACCCACAACGCTGGAAGCCCGTATGAAAAAGCTACATATCAAAACGCGCCACTAAGTGAGGTGTAGTTGTCAGTTCAGGCGGATAGCAAGGTCGTATTGACAGGTTTTTTCATGGCGTTGAATTGCAGGCTGATGCGAACGCCATTATCCGCACGAATGCTCAGGATACCCCCAATCTGTTTGCTTAATCCACGGATCATGGTCAAGCCCAGGGTGTCGCTGTGCTCGATCTTAAAGTTGGCAGGTAAGCCAACGCCATCATCGACGATGGTGAGTAAATACGATTGGCTGTCCAGTGGATTCAGCCCGACGGCTATGGTACCTGATTGCTGATGCGGAAAGGCATACTTGAGGGAATTGGTGACGGCTTCATTGATAATCAGCCCCAATGGCGTAGCCAGCGTGACATCCAGTTTGATGGTGGCGATATCTAACCGCTCCTGTACCTGCGCTTGCTGGTCGAATGACTCAATGAGGTGATCGACAATCTCATGAATGTATTCCTGCATGTCAACCTGGCTCATGTTAGCCGATTGATAAAGTTTTTGATGAATAATAGCCATGGCATGAACTCGGTTCTGGCTCTCCCGAATGGCCGTTAGGGCCGTTGAATCGTGTAAAAAATCAGATTGGGCGTTCAGCATGCTGGTAATTACCTGAAGGTTATTTTTTACCCGATGGTGAATCTCCCGGAGCATCCACTCTTTTTCTTCCACAAGCTGGCTTAGTGACTGGTTTTTCTGGTTAATTTCTTCCTGCTGAGCCTGTAAGAGCCGGTTGCTCTGTTGCTTGAATTTATACCGGTTATAACTGACACCCAGCAGACCAGCCAGCAAAAGAGAACCGGCAATGATGGCATTGCGCGTGGTTTCGCCCCGCTTCAGTTCGCTCTGTTGCAGTTTACTTTGCTTGGTAAGCAAGGCAATGTCGTGCTCTTTTTTATGCGTGTCGTACTGAATTTGCAGGCTGGCAATTTGCTTACTTTTTGTTTCGTTAAAGATGGAATCGTTCAGCGCTTTATGCAGGCGGAAATGATTCATCGCGGACAAATAATTTCCCGTAGCCGAATCCACTTTAAAAAGCATAAAATGAATATCCTTCAGGGTTGACATGGAGTTCTCCTGTGGTGAAAAACGCAGGGCTTCCCGCAAATGAGTATCGGCTTTGGCAAATTCATTATGCCGTAAATAAAAAGCACCAATATCTTTTTGTGCCTGTTGCGATGCTTCCGAATTCATATTGTTTCGGGTATACCAGGCCAGGGCTTCGAGATAGTATTTTTCGGCTAACGAATAATTCGCCAACGCATCATAGCAGTACGCTAAGTTTTGGGCAACACAGGCTTTTTGAATAAATGTGTTTGTCGGAATTTCACGGACAAGATTTTTGATCAGCTGAAGCGCTTTGTCAGGCTTTTTCTGTTTAATGAGATCCTGACTGATAACGCCCCCGGCGTTGTATAACGCGAAATTAGGCAACCGCTCTTGTTTCCATTTCTCCAGTGATTTTTTATACCATTCAATCCCTTTTTTGTCATTACCCACCTCCATATACATTTGGGCAAGATCGGCGTAGAAAGGCGCTATTGACAAAGTGTCGTTGGTCTTATTCATGCTTTCCACGCACAACATCGAATAAAGAAGCCCTTTGTTAAATTCACCTTTCACCCGGCCAACGTTGGCGAGCAAATTATAGGTGTAATGGAGTTTGGGGTAATGAATAAATTTATAGCGGTTTAGAACGGTGAGCAGTTCCGTTTCAGCCTGGTCTATTTTGCCTTCGTACAGGTGCGTAATGGCAATTTCCTGTAACACATTGATTTCGTTTTCCTGATCCTTCAGGGATTTATAAATCAATAATGCCTGATTAAAATTTTCGAAAACATCCTGGTAATCAGGATCAATATTCCGTAGCCAGATTCCCAGTTTAACGTGAGCGCTGGCTTCTGTTTTTCGGTCGCCGGATCGGTTGCAGTCGTTGATTAACTGCGTAAATCTAGCTTGTCCGGCGGCTCTGTTTCCGCCTTCCATTAAGGCAATAATAACTATACTTTCTGTTTCATGTTGTCCGCTTAAAAAATGCAGGGAATTACTCAAATTCTGGGCTTCCTGCAAATAGGTTAGGCCGCTGTCCAGGTCTGTTTTTGCCTCTCCAGGTTTAAAAATGTGAAACTTGCCTAACTCCAGTAAAATGGCTACTCGCTTCTCGTCGGCCTTGCTTTTTTTTAATTGTATCAGCAACTGATTCACCAGTTGCCGGTTAATATTCTGCCCAACGGTACACAAAGAACCTAACAGAAGAACGAACGTAACTATATACGTTTTCCACTTCGCCAAGCGCCACAATTTTTGATGGCTGTTCGTTACTTGTGTTTGTTGCATGGGCTCATTGTAGTCGTTGGACAAAGGTAAAGTTTACATCCCTGAAAGAAATACAACCGGCCTGGTCAATGCCAAAAGCCCGGGCCAATATATATGGCCCGGGGCAGGATTACTTATAAAACAGACACAACGGGCTTACTTGAGGTGTGCTCGCAACATCCAGGCAATTTTCTCGTGTTTTTCCATCAGACCGGTAATGTAATCGCTCGTGCCGGCGTCCTTATGCGCATCGGCAAACTCATTGATATTACCCCGAAGAAATTCGATGATGCTGTCGTGATCGCCCAGTAGTTTCTTTATCTGACTGCGGCTATCGTTGCCCGATTCGTCCTGCTCGGTAAGATGGGTGAGCTGCAGAAAGTTTTTCAGCGTAGCGGGTGCGTAGTGACCCAACTGACGGATGCGTTCGGCTACATCATCGACAATGTCGGCAGACTGTTTGTAGAGGTCTTCGAAATAAAGATGGACCGAATGAAAATCCATGCCCTCCAGGTTCCAGTGGGCGTTGAGCGTTTTGGTATAAAGCACAAATTCATCAGCCAGTAATTTGGCCAGTTGATGTGCGACAACTTCTCTGTTTTCGGCGGAGATACCAATCATTGTTTGCATACAGGTTACCGTTAAAAGGTGTAAAAGAACTAAACATTATTTACTTGATCCGATCCGTTCGGCCAGAAATGCCGCTACTTCGGCCAACCGGTTTGAAAATCCCCATTCATTATCATACCAAGCTGCTACGGACAACAGGTTACCTTCTTTAGCCGTCAGCGGCAAGTCAATGATTGATGAGTGTGGATCGGCAACGATTCGTGAAGAAGCCCACTCGTCTTCCAGAACATCCATAACGCCTTTCAGTGAGCCTTCGGTAGCGGCCTTGCGGAAGGCGTCATTGACTTCCTGCACCGTGCACTCTTTTTCGGTAATCAGGTTCAACTCGGCAATACTACCCGTTCGTGTGGGTACCCGGTAGGCTTTGCCCGTAATTTTTAGATCTTTCCAGATAAACTGCAGCGCTCGGGCCGCTCCGGATGAAGAAGGAATAATATTTTCGGCAGCCGCCCACGAATCACGCCGGTCTTTCATTGGCTGATCGGTCAGCGATTGCGTATTGGTGTAGGAGTGGACCGTGGAGAACAGCCCGTATTGAATACCGAAATTTTCCAGAATTACTTTGACCACCGCAGCCAGCGCATTGGTCGTACAGCTTCCCATGCTGACGACGTGGTGGCTGGCCGGATCGAAGGTTTCCAAGTTGATACCCTTCAGCAGCACCGCATCGCAGTCGGCCAGCGATTTGCTGGGGGCGCTGACCAGCACGTATTTTGCGCCCCGGTCAAGATGTGCCTGCGCACCAGCGCGGGTAGTGGCCCGACCCGTACAATCAACGACCAGATCGACGCCCAGCGCGGCCCAGTCGGGTATCTCTTTAGCCGAATTAATGTACGGAATCGTCCGATCGCCAATCGTCAGCTCGCCTTCACGTCCCGAAACGGGCTCTGGCCAGCGGCCGTAGTTGGTATCGACGGCAAATAAAGCCGCTAGGGTAGGCTCATCTCGGATATCAGAAATAGAAACCGGTACAAACAAGTTGTGTTGTAAACCAACACGTAGAAATTGCCGTCCGATACGGCCGAATCCATGCAAAGCAATTGTTGCCATAAGAAATAGGAATAAGTGATTCTTTACCTGTTGAGTATATTAGTTTTTGTGATTTTTCCGTAAACACGGCGCACCCTAAAGTAAATTAAGCCGGCTTTTACCAGATGTCTGTATGAGCCTCGCCAGCTTTAGTTCGGTCATCGCTGAGCTGGGTAAGTGGCTATACCGTTAATGAAGGTAATGATTTCTCGATTTTTTCTCTCGACGATTCATACTGACTCGGTAGTTGCAAATGAGTACCGAGTTCAGCCAGTGGCTCATCCACCGTAAAGCCTGGATTGTCCGTGGCAATTTCAAATAGCACGCCCCCAGGTTCACGAAAGTAAAGGGAAAAGAAGTAATCGCGGTCTATTTTTGGGGTAATCTGTAACCCCTTGCTCAACACTTTTTCGCGGTGTTCCATCTGAATCGTATCATTAGCGACCCGAAACGCCACATGGTGATTCATTCCGGCAGCATTACGCCCTACGCTGCCATTGGGCGACGCCAGCAAATCGACAATAGCGGCATTCTCGACGGCATCTGTTGCAAACCGGTAGCGGTTCCCTTCCTGCGACACCAGCGAATAGCCGAAAATGTCGGTCAGTACAGCCGCCGTTTTCTCTATATCGCTGAGGGTTAAGGTAACACTGTGAAACCCTTTCGTGGCTGTGTCCCGCTTAATGCTTTCTGTTTCCCAGGCTATTCGGCTGTCTTCCTTTTTGGGAATAATGAGGGCAATAGTCAGGCCGTCGGGATCCGTGAACGGAAGGTAATGTTCGCCAAAGCGTTCGGCCTGTTCGCCAACCTGAACAAGCCCCTGTTTTAGTCGATCGGCCCAGAAGTCAAGACTGCCGTTGGGTACTGAATACCCTATTTCCGTAGCCATACCGACTCCGGTTTTCCCCGGTCCGATTCCTTCCCAAGGGAAAAAGGTCAGAATGGTGCCGGGCGTACCTTCTTCATTACCATAATAAAAATGGTACGTGCCGGGATCATCAAAATTAACCGTCTTTTTTACCATTCGTAAACCCAGTACGTTGGTATAAAAATCGTAATTACGACGGGCGTCATTGGCAATGGCGGTGATATGGTGCAGGCCCAAAATTCGGTTTTCCATACGGCTGAATTTGTCAGTTAAACTGTTTTGTTCCGGGTGTGTTTCGTTTGGCTTCTTATTGTGTAGATGGGCCGACGCAACAAACACGGACGATTGAATAGGGTAACTTGGATAGAGGCAGAAAGCGTCAAAAACAGCACCTCAACGTTACTTGCGCTGAAGAGCTGTCTTGCTGTAGAGAACTATTTCGTACTTAATGAACGAGCTGCATCAACGATAACAGCCGCTACATGCTCGGGTTGCGCCAGCATGGCTACATGACTGGTTTCAAGTTCTGTGGTGGTTGCTTTGAGTTTCTTCGCCAGAGCTCGCTCCAGAGCGGGGTTAATCATCCGGTCGTTGCCCGCCACAATGTACCAGGAGGGTTTGGTTTTCCAGGCTGCTTTGGAGACCTTTTCTTTAAGGGCTGAAAAGGCCTGAGGTCCCTGAGTAGCCAGAAGCAATTTTCGTTCCGACTCGGGTAAGTCCTGGGCAAAATCCTCGAAAATTCCTTTGGATGACATGCTGACAAAACCGTATGCATCCGGCCTGATTTCATCGTTACCGGGCGTCGAGAGGGCCGTCTGGACTAATTCCAGAAATGATTGGCCTTCGTCTGGGGCGGCTGCCGCAACGTAAACGAGCCCGACAACCTTGTCGTGATTGCCGGCTTCGGTGATAACCACCCCGCCCCACGAATGCCCAACCAGCAAAACGGGGCCATCCTGTAACTCAATGGCCCGCTTCGTAGCTGCCACATCGTCAGCCAGCGACGTAAGCGGATTTTGTACGGCAACAACGTGCAGGCCTTCGGCTTCCAGTAACGGAATGACTTTTGACCAGCTTGAGCCATCGGCCCAAGTCCCGTGAACGAGGACAATATTTTTCACCCCGATACTTGATTGGGTCCCTGCCGGATCTTCGCCGACGGGCAAAGGGATTGGTTTTTCGACCGCTGTTGTGTTACTCATAACTTGTTGTACCTGGAGATGAGTATTGTGAATAACTGGCCATTTGCGCATAACAGACCAAATAGGAGCGCTAAGGCTAAGGCAAACGTAAGGGGTGGCAAGGCTACCACAGCGGTATAAATCGACGATTATACGGTAATTTGAGCGCTTTTGGCAAATTTTAGATTCTATAATTGACGTCTGGCTTAACAGTAAATATCACTTTTTTCGTATATTGAATGGTTTCCTGCGGAGTATAGTAACCAGCTTCTATCTGGAGCAAAACACTCCGGCATGATTCATGAAGAAAGGCAGTTTGTTGGCTGATGGAAAACCAAAACCGGCCCTGTCTTCGTTTTACAAGTATCCTAATTTCCCTTATGAAAACTGTGGCTTTTACCCGTCTGCTACTGATGGGACTCCTGATGAGTCTATCTCTTTCCAGTACGTATGCTCAATATGCGTACAAGATCGCCAAACTGAAATACAATGGTGGGGGCGACTGGTACGCGAACAAAACCTCGCTGCCAAACCTGATCAAGTTTGCCAATGCCAACTTACGCATGAATATCTTCCCGGAAGAGGACATTGTTGAACCGGGCAGCCCCGATATTTTTGGCTATCCGTTCGTGCACATGACGGGCCACGGGAACGTGACGTTCAGCGATGGCGACGTACAGAATATGCGCCGATATCTGATGTCGGGCGGTTTCCTGCACATCGACGACAATTACGGGCTGGACAAGTTCATTCGTCGGGAGATGAAGAAGGTATTCCCCGAACTTAACTTTATCGAGCTGCCGTTCAACCATCCCGTCTACCAGCAAAAATTCAGATTTGCCAGCGGTTTGCCCAAAGTACACGAGCACGACGCCAAAGCACCGCAGGGGTTTGGACTAATTTATCAGGGACGATTAGTGTGTTTCTATAGCTACGAGTGCGACCTGGGCAACGGCTGGGAAGATCAGAGTGTATATAACGACCCCGAACCCCTTCGTCAGCAGGCATTGCGGATGGGAGCCAACCTGTTACAATACGCAACGACTACAAATTAATTAAAGTATTATTTGAGGAAGGCAAGCCAAACCGCTTTAAATTTCGTTAGTTTTGTAGGAGTATTCTTATGTTACAGTAATCTTCACCCTTTAATAATCATCATTGTGATTGTACTGGCCGCGTTCATTGGACACTGGTATTTGTCATTGTTCTGCCAAACGTTCTTTCTGCACCGCTATTCGGCCCATAAAATGTTCTCGATGAGCAAATTCTGGGAGCGGTTTTTCTATGCTTTAACCTACGTATCGCAAGGTTCGTCGTATTTGAGCCCACGGGCTTATGCGGTGCTACACCGGATGCACCACGCCTTCAGCGACACCGAAAGAGATCCTCACTCTCCGCATCATACCAAAAATATCTTCACCATGATGTGGAAGACAAAAGACATTTATAATGCCGTTCTTCACCGAAAACAACCCATCGAGCGGCAGTTTGACCGGAACTATCCTGAATGGAGCTTCATCGAAAAAGTAGGGGATTCCTGGGCGTCACGCGCTGGCTGGGCTGTTCTGTATAGCCTGTTCTACGTCTTTGCGTTTATTTATTTAGACATGCACTGGGCGTTCTTTTTCTTGTTACCCGTTCACTTCGTGATGGGACCCGTGCATGGCGCTATCATCAACTGGAGCGGTCACAAGTACGGCTATTCAAACTTCGACAATCAGGATCAATCGAAGAATTCCCTGATCCTGGACGTAGTCATGATGGGCGAGCTGTTCCAGAACAACCACCACAAACGGCCAAATGCCGCTAATTTTGGCGCTAAATGGTTCGAGTTCGATCCTACCTTCCCCGTTATTGGCCTGTTGCACAAACTGCACATTGTCCGGCTAAGACCATCTGCTGAAGCGAAAAAGGCCCAGCATGAAGTAGGCCATGATCGACTTGTTGAAGTTGAAGTCGAAA
>Ga0160427_10001976_pt1 | contig 12494 bp, 7 predicted proteins | sample SolpanmetagenomL_FD_108194 | JGI IMG/M metagenome (GOLD analysis project Ga0160427, IMG submission 108194) | Solar panel surface microbial communities from Lawrence Berkeley National Laboratory, California, USA - L | ecosystem: Engineered > Built environment > Solar panel > Unclassified ...
CAGTGGGTGGGAGGACGTTAGCCCCAGGAGTAGGAAGGGGATGGAACACCTTCTATCCAACGATGAAAGCGGAGAGGCCGAATGAGGTCCTTGGGGACGATGAAAGGAGAACAGGGGTGTATAGGTCCTGTACCTGGATATCCGCCTCGTATAAAGCGTAACAAGTTGTAGTGAACTCGTATGATGTCACGGCGGTGAGGATGGAGATCGAGGGGAGGACTTTAATCATAATATCGGTGTATATACCAACAGTTAGCGAAGGTAGAGTAGCTATGGAGGAGCGCCTGAAGGCTATTGAGGAGGCCATGGCAAGGCAAAGGATGATGAATCCCGCCGCCGAATTTGTCGTTGGAGGGGACTTCAAGAGGCACGATGCGCTGTGGGGTGGCAATCACGTTGCCGTTACTAACAGGCAGGGCGAAGGAGAGAAGATAATCCAGCCGATGATAGAGAAAGACTTCCAGAGCCTCCTCTCACAGGGAACCGTCACCTGGGGGAACGGAGGATTGAAATCAACGATCGATCTATCGCTGTCAACTTCAAGGCCGGCTGAGGAGAGGATTCGCTGCATAATATGGCCAAACCACTACGGCTCAGACCATGGTCACATTCACACCACCTACAGTATCAGGAGGCCCGAACCAGCTAGGGTGGGTAAAATGCTGTTCAAGGAAGCTAACTGGAACAAAATCGGAGCCCATATCAGCAACCTGAAGCACAGCAATCCCTGCCCCCCTGACCTGGATATGGCGGCGCAGTGGCTACAGGATACGGTTAGTGATACGCTGGCAAAGTATTGCCCAAGGTCGAAGCCGTCACCCTACGCCAGGAGGTGGTGGAACGGCGAACTCACATCCATGAGGAGGTCTTACACAGCGGCTAGGAACAGAGCTAGCAAGCTCGATAACCAGGGAAGGTTCAGCAACGTGGCTCACAGGGAGGCGGCAGCGGCAAGAGTCAATTTCCATAGAGAGATCAAGAGGGCCAAAAGAGATCACTGGAACAGCTTCGTTGAGGAGCCCACTAACGTGTGGAAGGTTGCTAAATACCTACAGACACGGCAACGGCCAGGCGTCCTTTTCACCTATCCCAAACCTTACAATTACGGACTCATCTGGCACAGTAAGGGAGGTTAGCGACAACAGTGCCATCGCGGACGAGCTACTTGGGAGCTTTTTCCCTCCTACCGCCCAGCCTGCTAGTAATACCCTACTGCCACCAGCCCAGCAACAGCTCCTATGGGAACCACTCCAAAAGCACAAAATAAGACAAGCCTTGTGGACAGCGAATCAAGACAAGGCGCCGGGGCCAGATGGGCTCCCAACGAGGGTATGGAAGGAGGTATGGCCGGTCCTGGAGGACGAGATTACAAGGACGATGGAGACCTCAATGGAGGAAGCGAGGCTACCGCAGCTGTGAAAAAAGGCGAGTATTATACCTCTTAGGAAAGGCGTGCAAAGGTGACTACACCAAGACGAAGAGTTACAGGCCGATCTCACTACTTCAGACCATCAGCAAGATACTCGAATCCGCCCTAACCACGAGGATCTCGTACCTAGTTGAGGAGCACCGCCTACTGCCGAGGACATACTTCGGAGCGAGGAAGCAAAGGTCATCCATTGACGCCCTTACGTATGTCCAGGAAAGAATCTACAGGGCATGGAGAAAAGGCACCACCCTTTCGCTGGTTTCTTTCGACGTCAAGGGAGCTTACAACAACGTGGCTAAACAACCGGAGCTGGAGAGGTTACGGAGGAGACGGATACCCGAGCGGATGGTGGCGTGGATTGACAGCTTCTGCACATCTCGTAGAGCGAGTATCACGGTCAATGGCCAAAGATCAGTTGAGGTTGAGTTGCCACACTCTGGCTTGCCGCAGGGATCCACTCTTTCACCTATCCTGTACTTGTTTTTTTAACACTGATTTATTGGAGCAAGCTATCCCAAGTGGAGGTGCAATGGCCTTTGTTGATGACTACACGGCTTGGGTAACTGGGAATAATGCTGCAGAAAACACCACCAAGATACAGGACGTAATCCTACCAAGATTGAAGCAGTGGGAGGAGAGCAGTGGATCGGTGTTCGAAGCCTCCAAGACGGCCTTTGTTCACTACACTAGGTCTCAGAACCCTAGCAGAACCTCTACTAATTTACTGCGGTTGAAGGACGAGGATATCCACCCGGGTTCGTCAGCTAAAATCCTAGGCGTGATACTTGACTCAGGCCTCCGTTTTCGCCAACACCTTGCAAAGGTAACCAAGAGAGCGCTTGCCGCAGCGACCGCCGTTAAGAGGATGTGGAGGCTGTCGCCTCCGGTGGTCAGGCAACTAGTTAACTCTGTAGTATTCCCCGTATCGAATTACGCCTCGTCAGTGTGGCATCCTGGCACAGCAGCAAAGACCATTGCCTCACTGAACTTGGTACAAAGAACAGCTGCCCAGACTATTATACATGGGTTTAAAACGGTCAGCCTAGAGATCGTTGAAACGGAGGCAGCGATCCCGTCGACTGCAGAGAGGTTGAGGAGACAATCTCTAGGGTATTTAGTCAGGATTCGGTCACTGCCAACAGAGCACCCTAGCCTGCCCAGACGACTACCAAAAAGGTTCTCGTCTCCACTTCAGAGGATCAATCAATGGACGAGCACCAAGGCCTTCATCCTGCCGTTCGCAGAAGCCCCGTTGGACCCACCAATCAATGTAATCCTGTATCACGGCGCGAGCTCAGTAGAGGGTATCAACGAAAGACGAGCAGTAGTGGAGTTGTGCGTTACGACCACCTCTATTGAGGGAGTCACTCACGCAGGTATCTCTCGCCAGGGCGTCTACGCGACGAGGCGAATTGGTCAATCGTCTTACTGGCTGCAACCTCACGCTGATCTTGAAGCAATAGCTTTAGCAGCTGACAAGGCTCCCTCCACGATCGCTACGCGAATAGTCACCGACAACAAGCAGGCTGCCCTTGCCCTTATGAGCAAAAGCAGGACCGACACCTCCTACGCCAGAGCGAGGTTCAGAGAACTAGCTTCACACAAAGCCATCGAAATCCACTACGTACCACGCGGATCCACTCACGAGGGCATGGCCAAGGCTCGCCGAGATGCCAGGACTAGTAAGGCGCGACGAGGCCAAGATGAGGGGCAAATATCACAACGGCGAGATCTACCGCTTCGAGCCCTTTCAACGGCTATTCGGAGGAGCAAGAAGAGAGGATCACGGTAACGGCGCTGGAGAAGGCGACAAAGGCTGCAGCGTCACTGGCAATTCCACTCACTACGGTGCCTGCAGTAGTAGCAAACACACACCGAGGGAGGAGAATAGAGACAGGTTAGCACACAAAGAGGATTGACGCTAGTCACGCTAATGGCCACACGCGAGATCTCTACAACAGCTTGACTGCCGCCCGAGCAGCGATCCTGGCCCAACTCCGCACGGACATTTGCCGATTGAACAGCTACCTCCACGAGATCAATGCAGCCGACAGCGTCAACTGCGATTGCGCCTACGGCCTACGCGAAACGATCCCACACTTTCTCTTTTCGTGCCCAAGGTGGGTGGTACAGCGAGCGGCGATGAGGGAGGCGCACGGCGGGTGCTGGGGCGACGTCGCTTTGGCGTTAGAAGGGAGGCCGATGAGGATTGAAGAGAAGGATTGGACACCTGACAGAAGCGTGGTGTTAGCAACGGTTACATTTGCAGTAGCGACTGGGAGGCTAGCAGTAGGGTAGATCTGGTGATTTATGAACGTAGTGGAGACGACGACGACGCCTTAGCAACAGTCACTACTAACAAACAGCAACAACTCAATCAGTCAGTCGATCTGCCTGTGAAGAGGATTGCGACGTCGAGGATGGCCTTGGCGTCGATTTTGGTGTTGAAACGGGTGGCGTTGAGGCTTGCGAATGAAGGCTGGCAACTTCACTAGTGAATACTAGTGAATAGTGAGGATTTATCGACGTTTAAATCGTCTAAATCAGCACTGTTTTAGACGGTTAAAACGTCAGGATATTAGGAGAGAGGACAAGATATCGAGAGTTACCTCCATGGCCTAGTTAGTACTAGCGCGGCTCATGGCCTTCGGCCAACAGCCTAAGAATCAATCAATAAATCCTGCTAACTAATTATCTCATAAAACGTTCATTCGACACCGTTGGTCTATGTCTATGGAGTAATTCAGTTCGTTTGTCGCGTCGTCCAAATGCGCAATTTCCGAAGTCGAGGGCGCCACCTTCTAGTCCAGAACTACAAGAATGCCATCTTAGGTTACATGCCATACTATGGCCTTAGACACGAGATGACTCATGTCAACAAAAGTCGCTGGCGTTATGGTCTTGTGGGACAAATATGAGAGAGCGAGAGCAATAAATACAAATTTTATACAGATGTTTATTGACCTTGCCGCAGACGAGCTACAAAAGGGTTTACATTCAACGCGGTGCCATATCAAGACAATTGAAACTCAGTGCCAGTTCGGGTTCTGTCCGAGCAGTATATATGCTTAATGTACTCACGTCGATCTTTTCGGCCCCTGATTTACATTCGAGCGGGATTAACTCCACCCTTCCTCCATGCCCCTTCCAACATAAAACTATAAAGATAAAAAGCTGCTCGTAATGCCAATCAGCATGACATTATTGGAATGCTCAGTGCGTACGAATCGCATAATACAGAGATAATCATCAAGGGCACAAAAGCTGCTAAATTCATGCAGGTAGTCCACAGCAAATCGAGTTCAACAATGGGAGCCCAAGTCATTCTTTAGCTTCAGCCTCAGATCTTACTGATGCATGCTTCACCTAAACATTTAATCAAGGGATCCAGTGAAGTCATCCTTTCGGAGCATCCCATCCATTGTCTTGCGTTGGGCGTCCTCGAGCCACGTAAAGCACAATCAAAGAAAATGACGCTTTAACATGAGCTCGTACTAATTTTTAAAGTCAAAGGTATCGGGTTAACCGGAAGGCTTAATTCATCTGGGATTCAGGACCACTGTGATCAAACACATGGGGTTTTCCAGATTCATGCAAATGTTCCTTGCTCCGATGTTCCAGAGGATTCATGGATACTTCTGTTTACGCCAGTGAATTTGAACAAACGTGTAACTTGACAGACAAAATAGAAGGCTTAAAGAAAAACACCAGTGACTCGCAAATCAAATTTTGGCAGCCTTGATGGCAAACCTTATCATAAGATAATAGCCAGCCCGAGGCATATCCGTAGGGCAATGTTGGAATGGCTGCGCTCACATGGACCTAAATGCAACTTCGGATGACTATTCTATTTACGTCATTGCTGGTGCATACACGTGAAGCAAAGGGTACGACCATCTGGGAGGCCATGATGACCGTACTAACCACAATCAATATTTCGACAATAGATAATAAGATATATGTATGGGAAAAAGACGCCAGAATAGACAAAAAGGGGACCCTTCGTGTAGTCGCAAGAAAGCATCCTTTCAATAGAGTGAATTGACTGAAGGCCTACAAACACGTCATCGTCGTCTGTGGTATCTTATGCGGCTCATTTGTATCACTCCTAGTAAAGGAGCCTGCAGAGATCGGCCACGAACTCGTAACATGTACGTAGTTGGAAGACCTCAATGCTGCATAGATATCAGTAATATATACCGGTACGAAAAAGACTGGTATATATAGTTTTGTGCATTGAAACGGCCACATACTTGACTGGCACATCTGGATTTGGTTCCGCATGGATAACAAAAATATTAAGGATGTCGCTTTCTTTCTAGCCCAGATATACACATCCTTCACCGAAAGTACATATAATTGGGCACTGGGACTGCTGGGGAAGATGTATGGTACGACCCAATTTCCACTACCTTAACCAGCATTCGTCACTTATTAGGACATAATTTGGCCCTCACTAATGTGATTATGCACAATCGACAATATGTGTCAAGAATACAGCAACATCAGTTTTGTAACTAATTTGCGACATGAAGACTATGGGATCGTTACCCTCTTTGTGCACGACTCACAGCTTTGATCTGGATGAGCGCACCCGATCGAACCAGTATAATGAAAGACCCGTGATCCAGTATATACAGCCGCCTGCCTTCGACATTTTCTCGGACTCGCTCAGGCTTTTCGAGCTGAACTCACCTTCTCCGAGCTCCGACAGAACATCGCTGATTGAGTAGTGTATGACTCTTGTCGTGTGACCCACTCCGAACTGAAAACCCTCGACTATTCTAAGACATCTTGTCCAATGACTGAGTGCCGCTGGCCAGTCTCGTCTCATATGAGCAATTCTCGCCAGACCTACCCTCAGACGTAGTTGCGGAAAATCACTAAGACGACTATCACTTATGCGACAATGCTGTATGTTCTGGAAGATTCTCTCTGCATAGTCGATAGCGTCTTGTCTCATGTAAGTTTCCGCCAAAGACAGATAAAGCCTCGTGGTTTTGATCGACATTCTCGATTCGCTGCTTTCATTTCTCTGCAACCGTTCTTCTAGCAGTGTCTGCGCTGGTGTTGAGTCGTCGAGCTCGCAATACATATCTCCCAAGCCGCAGAGCAAGTCGATGTAGCCAGCAGTGTGCATTTCATCTGCACTGGGTTCTGTCAGAGTATCTTCCAGCAATTTTCGAGCCGCTTGAAATCTCCCACAATAGCGCAAAGCGTTGCCAAGTGCGACATTTATCTCCCTCAATATTAGTCGCTCCATAGTGGATGGCAGGTTGGAGTTCAATGGGTTCCAGTCGCGCAGACAATCCGCTGCTTCAACAAGTTAGTCTTGCTGTATGATAAGGGCTAAACATACAAGGTATCGGTTTGGGCTGGTTGAATAAGTTGTTAATCCCGGAGACATGTTCTGCAACGTCCAAAACAAGAGGTCGGATTTTGGTATTAGATAGCCGAGACAAGCGTCGCCATGTCAACAAACGGTGCGACCAGAATAGTACTCACAAATAATACAGGTTGAGGTAGTAGTGCCAGATGTTTGGACACAGCAATACAAACAGCAGTGCCCATAGATTGACGAAAGATGAGAATTCTTGAGGGATGAACACCCGCACCTTTTACAGCCCAGTCGATAACATCAAGGTCATCAGTTATCAGCCCTTCTTCTGAGGGACTACCAACGCAGCAGCCGAATCCTCGATAATCAAAGGTCAGCACAGGGATTTTTCCCGAATGGCCTGCAGACAACGCATGGTAGTTGTAAACTCTATATCTGGAGGCTACAGTGCCGCCGGCACCATGCATGTGAACGGCGAGGTGACTTTGTGGGTCATCACGTAATAGTCGAAAGGCAACCCAGGATGTGACATCGTCAGTCAGGACTGTAGATTCGGTAACTAGGACCAGTTCATGGTTGCGATATAATTCAATAGGAAGAATGTGCCAAGCATAAAGGCGCCCTCGTTTCAACGAAGAAACACGTGACCTGATTCTTCAAGAAGCCAAAAGACTCAGAAACACTGAGGTTCTTGAAACCAGGTCATTTCAATTGCATTCAGATATACCACATGTGATTGAAATGTCTCCGTTGTGAGCAGTCCTAGAATTGTCCCATACAACCCAATCACAACTGAAATGGAAACAAAGGCAAGCTTAAAGAATGATAAAGCCATTGCGCCTAAAGCCTGCCGATAATGTTTTGCTGTATTGATCAAGTACCTCTACTGTGGGCATCGTACCATTATGCTTATTCGGGCTTAGCTTAACAATCCCGCCCATATAATTTTTTCTCTAGGCCTTATTGGGAATTCTGTCGAACCTCAGCCGCCACATCCGTCACTTCAATATTGTCTTACCCTTTTTCTAATGACATATTGCAACCTAGACAAAGGTACTTAAGGTAACGTTAAGGTCGAACCTTATACAACTCGCTGGCTGGGGTTTAGAAAGTTCTATGCCCCGGTCTTATGCTTTTCGTCCTGTTGTGGCTTTTTTATTTCGTTACTTTAATATTGATAGCGGTAGAATAACCTACGTTTATATTTTCAGAAGGTCTATGGAGCTCTCTTCTGATAAAGTTTATCTTTTTGGCGTTTTCTGGAGGAAGTATTAAGATACTGCTATAGTCTAAAGCAAGGGAGGATAGGAAGAGAGAAGTGAGGACTGTTCAGTTCAAACACATATGACAGGAGCTATCTTCATCTTATGCCCTTGCCATGAGGTTGACCCCGGAGTGCTTGCACATCATGAGGAGCGACATACTGCACAGCTGTCTACGTCTAGCCAAATCACGCACGACATACTTAAACATGTTTGAATGACAAGCATGCATGATGATTCGCCATACGTATATCCTGTAGGTTGATCAATCTCAACAGGTCTCCGATCGTATCATATAGTAATTACAATGACTGACCTACCCCATGTAAGCAGTAGCCAGTGATCGAATGCCAGTGTAACTCCACTACAAGACATTTGCTGTATACTCGTGGAATTTTATCCACATTCATTTCTTCGAGAAAAACTCGCTAATCGGTATGAGGCTTTTCATAGGACTAAATGTACTTCCCCTTTAATTCGTGATGTAAGTAACGTATCGCGGTTGCGTACTTTTGCGTAACCTTTGCCACATTTATCTTCAAGAGATTCCACGAAAGGCTGCGCTCAGGGGTTAAATGCATAAGTGCAAGTAGGGTTTGCGCCGCTCCGTTGTAGTATTTGGCCACTTGAATACCAATTAGCCCTTCTCCTTCCAACACTGTAATCAAATGCAGCTGATATTGCACTGCTTTCAATAACGAATTAATCCACGGTCTATCTGGAAGGGCAGCTACCTCGATGACGACGGGTCCACTACTATCCAAACTCGCTCCAGGACTGGGCACCGAGAAGTCGGGAATCTCACAATCTCGAAATATGCAGAATAGACGAGAGATCTCCTCCTGTGGAGGTCACCAGCATGCGCAAACTTACTGTTGACACTACAACCCTATGCAATCACACGTGATGTTGCATATATATTACTGAAGTTTTGTTAGATGATCTCCTGGCTCCTTACAGTATGCACCTCCAAGCAGCATTTGAAATGCAAAAATGATTCAGGCACGACATCTTCAGAGCGTTTCAAACTGCAAAGTGCCCCCCTGAGTTAGCGCTACCCAGTATCCGCCTCCCCCTACTAAATATATTTTTAATTTTAGAGATCTAGGTCTTTCTAAGTATTCTAACGGATTACCCGGCCTTAGGATATTTAAGGGTTCTTTCCATAGAGCCCTCAAAAATCTAAAGTATCTCAAGATATCTTTAAGAGATTTTACTTCTACTCTAGACCCTTAATCTAGATAATCTAGAGATTTATATATGGCATTTAAAGGGTAACAAATCTAGGAAAATCCTTCAAAACTCTATAGTAGTTATATCTATAGGCTTAGTATCTCTTTTCTCTTAGAGAACTTAATTTAAACCACAGATTTTAACTTTAGAAATAGGCCTTAGATAGACTAAACTTCCTTATTAAAGATACTTAGTATAGTCTAAAGTATCTAATAAAATTAAGAAATAGTCTATATTAAGCTATCTAAGAAAAATCCTCTAAGATAGTAGTAGAGTTAGTAGGGAGATACTAGTATACTTTATTTTTCTATAGTATTTAGAATTATTAGAGCTAAGGGATATATTTTCCTAGATATTAGATCTTTTTAATAATCTAGGAAAATCTTTATTGAAGCGACGAAAATCCTAGTTACTATATTAAAGTCTAATAACAATAATATAGTATATTATTACTTATACTTATCTTAATTTATCTAACTAGCGAGTATTATTAGAGTTAAAGTAAGAGGCTTACTAGACTATATAGAGGTAGGACTATTTAGGAAATCTATATAAGCTAAATAAACTATATTAAAAAAGTTTAAAATAAAAAATATTTTATATTAATAAGAGTGAAGAATATATAAAAAATATTACTTAGAATAATAAAATAATAAATTTAACTTATAAAGATTATAATAAATATAGGTATAACTAATAATTAACTAATTAAACTATAATAAAGACTAAATAAAAGAAAGAAATAAAGATTAACTAAACCTTACGTTTATTTAATCTCCTTTAATTAACTTACCTTAGATTTTCTAACTACTTTAGATCTTTCTACTTTATATTTAAGCTTTTCCTCTCCTTTAGATTCTTTTTTATTTTTAGATTTACTCTCTTATAATAAACTATAGTCGGGAATAATATAGTTAGGAGTTGTTAGGAAGCGTCCTGATATCGTTGTACTGTTCCCTACCTTGCGTCGCACAGAGCCACGTGACCCTGCTTTACTATTTCCTTAGTTAGTATCCTTACCTTTTCCTCGTCGCGTTCCCTGAACCCCTCTTGTCCCCTTCGTCTACGTCTTGTATACTTAACCCAGTCCTAACTATTGAATACAACGTGTCTTGCCTGCCTACCAACCCTAATACTATAATATAGTAAATTACTATAGCGTGTCTAGATATAATCTATATTATCTAATATTACTAGAAGCTATTAATAAAATAAAACGGATAGTCTCTATCTATTAAGAATTAGAGAAATAGTAATATACTAATTAGCTATATTTATATAAAACTTTAGAATTTTAATAATATTTTATATTATTAATATAACTCTAACGTATTTTTAGTTAAATATAATTTAAAACTATAAAAACTTTTTAGATCTAAATAAAATTCTCTATTTAAAACTCTAAAAAAACTATAATAAAAACTAAGAATATTACAGCTAAAAAGAAAAAAAAAATCTAAATTTATTATATTAAATATAAAACTATTTAAAAACATTTTAAAGTATATAGCTCTATAAGATATTACTACTAATTTAAGACTTAATTAGATATTTTTAGCTAAGTATAAGATAAATTTAATTAAAATCTTAGAGAGGTAATAATACTAAAAAATAACTTAAAGATATAAATAATAAAAAGTATTCTAAACTATAGTAGTTAAATCTTAATATAGTAGTATATAAACTATAGTAAAACTTAATAAGAATAAAAAAAATAAACTAATTTATATTAGTAAAACTATATTTATATTATTTTAATTAGATTAATAGTTAATATAAATAAAATAATATAAATATAAATTATTATTAAAGACCTATATATAAGTATTTATATATTAAATAAAAATATATTAAGTTCTTATCTAATAAAATAAATACTAGATTTAGAGTCTATTATTCTATTATAACGTACGGCTAATAAGGATAGATTATCTTATATCTTTTATAAAATATAGCTAAGAACTATATTCTTTAGGCCAAATTATTAGCACTTAAGCTAAGCTTTATCGGGAATTGATTTATTACGTTAACCTAAAACGGTCTAGCACTTCGAATATTTTATAAATTATGGCTACTAATCCCAATTTGCGGCCAAACCCCGGGAGCTATAAACGTGTACACGAATATGCTTACTTCTTCGCGCAGCTGATAATGATTGTATTAATGTGCGTCTGCTACTCGGACAGGACGATGATTTGGAGACGTAAACTTTCCTCGCTTACAACCGAGCCTTATACAGTTCGTCACGACCTCGCCCTTAATCATCAGCTCCTATAAGCGGGCCATTAAGCCTAGTGATAATCTCGGGCTGTATGATATACTACCTCGTTGTTAGTAAGATTTGGGTCATCTTATATAGATACGTCTTCCATAAGATAGATTAAGCGGGTGATGCGGGGCATTTGGAGCCTAGTTCAATAATGATGTGAGATTACGAACAGATAGAGTCGGTTTAGAGTGTGATATAAGTATGTTTACCAACTACGTTTGAGAAAGAGTTGCACTTCGTAGTCCTTCTAAACAAATGCACTCTGGCTCTTAGGTCTGGAAGAAACATGATCTATTATTCTAACATACAAGAACCAACCAAGACCATACCCAAATTCTACATCTAGCAAGCGCTTCACCATACAAAATGCTGCAACTACTAAACATGTCCACCCGCAAGCACCATCACAAGAACTTACAAAGTCACAACCACACGAAGGCTAATCCTAAGCTCTACTTCACCGAGCAGTCGTCCTCTCTCTTAAGCGCATATGCTTCTGTACTAACGGTGAATCCTGCGCCGATTCTAAGAGCGAATCTAGCGCCAAGATGTATGATTTCCTTGCTGCTGTATTTGCATTGGCATTTACTTCTGTATTTGCGTACGCATTGAAATTACCTATTGTAGTCAGTCGATATTGTTGAAAGTGGACGGGAGAGGCGAATAAGCGTAACGATACGGGATGGGGATTGTAGAACTGGGGTCGAGGATAACATACTTGGAGTCTTTCTAGGCGTTGGCAGCGTTCGGGCTACAGCTGTGCCTGAGCTTGAACCTGAGCATAAGTCTATACCTGTATCTTGGCCACTAATACGAAGACCTTCGGCGTAGTTGGGTGGTTAGTGAAGGGCTTCTTTGATCTTTGAGGTCCCGTTTCCATTTCTCCCCATCAGCAATTACGGGATGGGAGATAGGGTAACTTACGGGATGAATTTCCGAAGCCTCCTCTGTAACCTCGCGAGC
>Ga0160427_10001977_pt1 | contig 12494 bp, 8 predicted proteins | sample SolpanmetagenomL_FD_108194 | JGI IMG/M metagenome (GOLD analysis project Ga0160427, IMG submission 108194) | Solar panel surface microbial communities from Lawrence Berkeley National Laboratory, California, USA - L | ecosystem: Engineered > Built environment > Solar panel > Unclassified ...
AGCTCTCATTCCCTCCTCGATTCCTTGACCGACCAGGTGTTCTTGATAATGCTTAGGTTGGCATGCTACACAAAAAGATTTTTTTACAAAATGTGTTAGCTCTAGTGAATTTAATTTTTGATAGTTTGGATTTTGTTCAAAAAGGTTGGTGTCAACAGACCTGTATCTACACCACGGAAGCCATTGACAATAGCTTTGGATACCAGGTCGGCGGTTCTATCAGCTTTCCATGCTGTTCCGTATACCAGATGCGGAATCTTGGACGCAGGTGAGTTTGCGACGGACTGTATGAGCGTCAATGGTTTGAGTCTTGGAGACATTTCACTCATTTTTTTCTCGTCTCTCTTTGTTAAATTAAAGTAGAGGTTTCGTTGATGTTGTTTCGAGGTAATTACATGTTGTACTGTAGAAATGAAGGTCAAGTTGATGAAGTCATGATGGGGTTGAGTTGTATGTACGATGTTTGATCACCAAGTGTTTGCTTTGATCACCATAGAATTGACAAACAACCAGTTTTGTGCCCTTGCAGTGAAGTACAATTGTAAGCGATCAAGTCAGCTAAAAACGTAGTATCATCGTGACGAGTAATTGAATAGAAGAATTGACATTAAAAGCTAAGAAAAATATAGGCAAAGTCAGCTGTTGTAATTTATTTAGAAGAAGTTACTAATTGAATCTATGTGGTTGATGAAATGCCAATGCAATGTCTATTATACGAGTCAAGTAACGAAGCAAATCTTTTATCTGGATATGTCGGTAGGGATCTATCTTATAAGAATCACATATACATGTACCTACTTGTCCCTGTAAAACATCTTAGCTTTGATGATGTGACATGGTGTTTAATTTGGGTCTTTTCAGCGAGTACCATATCTTCTTCTTCTTCATCTTCCCCTTCAGCTCGCTTGCCATGCTCGCCATCCGCACCCTGAGGACGGGAAGCCTTTGATGAAATTTCCTTTCATCCAATATGGAAAGCGGCGTGCCACGAAACTAAGTTTTAAGCAGTTTTTGTTATCAAATGACAAGGTTGCGGTCCAAAGGAGGGCTTTCAGACCAATATCGAGATTAGTCATGTAGTTTCGATAATACTGGTCAAACTCCATGTGAATGTCTTTCAGTGTGACAAATTTGCTACTGTCCGATAGTGTCTTTACTACATTTCGAGGAATGTCCTTATACAAATGTATTGTTAAACTACTTTCCGTCTCAATATCCATAATCACGGGCACTGCTTTATCTGTGATTCTTGCGGTGCTTAAGATCTTGTCACTTAGAACAGTGGCAACCCAGCCGTGTCGAGTATCGTCAGTTTCTTTTGAATTGTAGGTATGTGGCCTTGAAATTCCAAATATGCTCGCTCCATAATCGTCTTCAAATTTGAAGGAATATGATCCATCAGACATGTAATCCAGCAGAATGTTCACTCTTGGAGCATTGGGATATAATTGAATTTTCCCACCAGGTTTCAAATTCCCTTTATAGTGAGGTGATTTTAGATGGGCATAAAAGCATACTGGAAGTGGTACCATGATACGGTCGAATTTGTTGTGGATAGTGGTTTCGATGATGGATTTGAAGGTTTGGCAGACTTGTTGTATTGTGTGGAGACGTTCATATGGGCAAAGGTAGTCGAATATCTCGACCAAGAGTTCTGTAGGAAGGTTTGAGAGCGACATTTCTTTTGTAGACTTTCGACTTTTGGTGACAAATGAAGTGAAAATAGGGGACTGTAGATAGTTGCATGAAGCTATGAGGGTATTTAAATAAATATATAGAAGAAAGTCTTGTGCTTGAGACCTGGTTAGATGACACCTATGTGGAGATGATTAAAAACTAAATTTTGCTCATATGAGATCAACTCTATTCGCTGAGTGATTAAGCTTATATTTATCTCTGAGAAGAATATATTAATAAGGTAACGTGTCAATCCATTCTGCGGAAATAGGTAGTTAAATCTAACAAAACCAAGTGCGTACCTTTGGGACGGTTGGCCAGTCAGCAAATAATGTCTGCATATTTAGACTTCGCAAAGTATCAATATCGAGGTTTCTCAAAATATAGCACGCCGGGTTGAAGTAACGACTTGAGTAAGCTTAATATCGCCCTGCGCTATCCAGGGCCCGATATTTTCATTCGCATGAGCCAATATTCGTGATTCGCTCACACAAATCAGCGAGGGTGCGATATTTAAGCTGCAATGTGCTCGACGCAAGTTTTTTGAGATCATTCTTATTATATAACGCGGAGGGGCGTCTTGTCGACGACTGCCCATACGAGTGATCAGTATTTAATACTCAATTATCTGGTATTCCATCTCTCAAACTTGGACACACTCGACTGTCCAACATTCGCAACTTTACACAATTCCACAACTCCACATCATCCGCCTTCTGTTTCACTACTTCATTTTCGATCATCATTCATCATCAAGTCACCAATTCACCTATTCATCAATTGAACGATTATCTTACCATAATGAAGCGTGGACGATCTCCTAACGCTATAATTCTCTCTCCTCGCGCCACGACTGTAGAGACTTTAGCTCCTCAAGCTCCTCAGGCTCCTGTCATCCAGCATCTTTCGAAATTCGAACGTCTTCCCACAGAACTGATCAAAGAAGTGGCTCATAATCTTCTCATCTGCACTCGTGACATCATCAGTCTACGACAAACATGTCGACGTTTCTCCAAGATTCTTAGAGGTGATCAGAAGTACTACTTCAAGGACCAACGTCAATTGTTTTCCGAAATTCAAGAGTGTCGACACATACGAGGCAAGCCGTTAGAGGTTTTTAACGACAACTTTGACTATGAACTATTCTTCAGTGGTCGTGCAGGATACAAGAACCGCTGCGGTTCATGCTTCACACCTGAAGCAAGAGGCAATTCAAACATCTACGCCGAACACGCCCTTCAAGCCAAAACTCAACATTTGCACAGCTTGAATCATCTGATTGGTGAAGACACGCTAGCCACCTACGGAACATCTTTACACCCAGGTGTCAAAGAAGCCGAAGTAGCTTTGCTCAAGGAGCAATGCGAGGACAAATGTAAATCTGTAGATTGCAAGGTGGTGGTCAACAAGTGTTTGAAGCTTTGTTATCGTTGTGCACATCAGAAAGGGATATTTGAGCTGAATAGGGTTGAGAGGAGAGGCATTTGTTAAGGGGTTAGAAGCGACAATCGAGTCAAGACTCGATTTCATGGCATTTTTATGAGGCGTTTGTTCTTGTGTTGGGAGTTTTTCATGTATTCATCATTAAATCCTGTGCCCTTTTCTCTTGTTTTGTATCTTCCCATTGGAATGTCAAAGTACGATCAAAAAAGACTGGCTTCGTCGACTTGGTGGCCGTCGATCAGACAGGCATTTGTGTATTGCTCATTTTGTTGGAAGATTTTTTTCTCAGAGGCTAAAAATATGGGATTTTACATTTCCAAAGTTTGTATTTAAGTTGGTCAAAATTGGGTTCTTGTATCATGGCTTTTGAAAGCATCAACAACCTTCACCCCACAACAACTGTTCAATGAATATCTGAAGCCTCATGATCTCTCTGTGGAGACGCCGAATCATTTTTGCTACTTGGAATCAACATGCATCACGACTTGATTTAGCATCATCGACCATCATGTCCTCATAATCACCTCAATGTCCCCCGGCCTTAAAAAAAAAAAAATGCATTTTGCATGCGCACTGCCAGACCTCATTAAGTTTTTTTATATATCTATCTCCAAGTCAGTTAGTTTATTTAATTTATTTCATCCAACAGATTGACGTCTAGCCGAGCTGCAAGGAAAGACACCCATCCCTCCATGCATGCATCCATCCCTCCACCCCTGGTATCTCAAAAGCCTCATGACTTCATCCAATCTTGAACAACCTCAAGATCCTTTATCAACAACGCCGCTCCAAATCGTAAACGAACTATCCTTTGAAAACTTCTCGTTGTAGGACACAAATATCAAGTAGTACACGTTGGCAAAAGCACGTAATCCAAATCACGTAACGATCATCTTTGTGACAGTTGTTCGAGCAGGAGGCAAATCACCTCCACCACCTCTGGTCGCAAAGCAAGCAACGCGCCAACACCCGGACGAATACAGCCTATCTAGCGTTTTTTGGCTTTTCTTTGTAACGGCTTGATCCTAGACGGTTGCTGTATGCTGTGAGCCATGGTCGCATTACGAAAGAGACGACATGCTTCAACCAACGAGCAGAGTACTTGTCGAAAACGATATCGGCCGACTTCTGCCCCATCTTCATCACAATCAACGAGCTCTACTACACAACGTATACCCCATGACAACAGCTCCCAAACTACTTCAGCCGATGCTACGACAACAGACACAAGCCTTTTCGACGATTCAACACAGGATATCAGCAGCACGAATACGACTCCAACGAGCGAGGATAGTAGCCCTTCTAGACTATCCATTAGTAGTGGCCAAGATACATCCAAGCTTCTGGCAGGAAGTTTAACACCTGCAGGACACGAAATTGATGAGAACCAATATATATTGGAATCACCCCAGGAACCAAATACAATGTCGATCGACGACTCATCCTCACTGGAGTCTACAATATCGAAAGCTGCCCTTTTGCCTATGGAAATCATACTCTCGATAATAGATCACACGCCTGATCAGAAAATGCTCAATAGTTGGAAGCTGGTATCAAAGAAGTGTGCCTATTATGCGGATCTCAAACTGTGGTCAGTGGTACATATCAACCTTACGGAGGGAAAAATGGATCGAGCTTCACAAATCTTGGATCTTCTGATTGAAGATGACTGTAGGAGGATGCCGATGGTTAGGAGACTAAGTGTTCAAGGTCATATATGGAGACACACAGCGCCGAGGATACATGCTCTGTGAGTCAACCTATTGGTAAACATGCTATTTTGGTGCTAATTCAGCAATACAGATTGCGTAAAGTCAACACAGTGATGGCTGCTGGCATAAATCTTGAACGAATTTTTCTACATCTCATCTACTTTCAAGGGGAATATGAAGTGACGAAACCAAATCTGATGCCACTACTTCGAAACGAATCATCACGACTAAAATCGCTGACGCTGGTTACGAATCCCAACAATTGGGACAAATTTCGCTTGATACCAAGAGATGGTTTGACCATACATCTAGCTCTTTATCAAACTGAGCCATCACAAGTGTTACGAAGAGATCTATCTCAGTGTCCTTTCAAGCTGACATCACTCGACATACAAAACATATCACGGGAGCGAACCGATGTCGTCCAAGGTCTGCTCAGAATACACCGTCACACTCTTCGCCACCTTGCTGCCTCTTCATATTCTGTCGGCCGCGACGAAATGCTACTCATGGGTTTCCCAGCTCTAGAGTCGTTTCTTTTTCACACCTTTCATTGCAATCGCCATACGCCCCACAGAACTACAGAAGTTCTTACCTTTTTCAAATCGTTCTTTGCTCAACAACCCCGACTTCGATCGATCAATGTTCATGTCGGTGATACGATAACACTTGCACCACTTTCACTATCTTCCATATTTGCTGTTCCACTTCCAAATCTTCTACACCTCGCCATCCGGAGCATCATAATATCCGTTCCAGACTTTGCACATCTGGCTGCTCAACAACCAGGACTTGAAACACTTGCTATAGGTCTGACGTTACAAGAAACAGATCCATTGGACGCCCGAGCACATAATCCACGTCGTGCAGCTCATAGGGAAGACTATATGAGACGAAACCCTACTGTCGTTGATATCATCACGAAGCGTTTACCTTGTCTAAGATTTCTTACGATGGACACTCACTCACCAGATAAATTATCCCCAGATCATGTTGTCGAATTCTTCAGGACAACAGAGTGTTTTAGAGAATTTGCTACAATGTGTCCACCAAGTTTCCGGTTGTTCGCAAGCAAGTTTAAGGGACCAGACGGGCGCACAGACTGGCGGACGATAAGGATTACGAGAAAATATCGAGTCTTGCCAGCAGCGTCGAACCGTGGTGATAGAAGCAATAATAGTAGTCAAAACAGTCAAGGGAACAATGATCCCTACGATAACAATGACAGTCAAATTAGCATTCGAAGTAGTGGAAGCAATGGGTCAATATCTTCAAACCGGATCGTCCAGAGTTCACCGAAAATTGAGGTATTGGATGGGCAATACATGAAGGTTGAAATGAGGGGTGACGGAAACGTTGGATTGGGTGAAAGAATGGAGAGAATTATGAAAATACAGGAGAGGGAGGAAGATGTGACGGATTTGATGTGGAGGGATTTGTATGGAATGCCGTTGTGGTTTATGTGAGGAGTTGTATTGGTGGGCATTCGTTCCCTATTTTTCCCCTTTTGTTGGTCTCCCCAATTTGCCCTGTTCTTTTTATTCCAACTTGATCCTGAGCATCATCATCTTTGTCTCCTTCCTTTACTACACTCTTTTTTCCCTTTTAATCCTTTCTTATCAGCTTTTTGCTTTCCTTTTTCGTTTGTACAATTTGATGTTTTATGTATAAACATCTCTTCCATAAAGATTTTGTTCCAGCGACGACTCTGACCCTTTGCCCTATTTATTTCATTGTTCCTGGAGTTATTGTTATTGTTGTTTATATGGTTCATCATCAGGGTCACATCAGCGCGCGGACATATGGAGGTTGATTGGTGTCTTTATATCATTTATTTGTTGTTCTTACTATTTCCTCTGGAGTTAATGGATTGCAATATGGTAGTCGATTGTATTTTCAGTTCATGTATTGTAAGGTAGCGTGCTTGAGTCATGATAATACAACTTGAATGATCCTATCAGGATTGGTTCTGTTGAAGCCATGTTTCTTTGTTCCACATCGGCAAGTGGAATTATGTCAAGCTTGAAGGATCACTAGCATTACTCTTTATCAAAATATGCAGATATATGGTAGTATGACAAGAATGATGTCCAGAACTATTTCATCCAATTCATTCGTTCCTGTGTTCAACAGGGTCCACTAGAGTGAGTCTACCCCACGAAAATCTGGTTTGTTAAAGAGTTTGGTGGCCTTCTCATCATAATACTGAACGAATGAATCTAGCTGAACTAAGCACCCCAGCAGCGATATGACAAACATTTTAACAAGTGAAGCAACCGGATTTACTTTGAAACATGTTACCAAGAATAAACACAAGTTATCACACATGAGCTATGCGAGAGGGGAGAAAGATAACAAAAATCTGAATTAGCAAAATACTCAAAGGAGCCCTATTATAGGTGCAAGTGATCTGCTAAAACTAGTCTACGTCCTGACGAATACAGGAACAAAAAATGAAAATTAAACAACACTGCCGCCATACACCAGATGATCTTATGCTGTTATTCTAAGATCTACTGTCGACAGTACTGCCGACAAAAAAAAGTGTCGGAGAAATAAGGCAACGAGGCTATATAAGCTTGGGTATGGGTAAAAGAAGCAGGATAAAATAAAATAACTGGTTCAAAGGAGTTTAACGACTTCCACGTCAGTAAAGTGTGCAGACATTTTTTTTGACATTTTGGCATTTTTGGCATTTTTGGAGGCTCGGGGGCAAACAAACACACAAACAAACAAAAGCCAGCGACAAAATTTCTCAACCCCCTCAATCCCAACGAACTAGAGAAGGAGAAATTACTACCTATGGGCGATAACTAGTGATACCCCTGGCAGCAAGGTCATCAAACTTCTTCGTCATATCCCTGATATTGAAGCTGGCACTACCATGTCCAAAATTAACCTTTCCCCAAGTCCAATTCTTCTTCTCATCGATAACCTCAACATGTGGTTCTGTATGCAAAACCCTGCGCGGTGCCTCCTTGGCAATTGGACTCCAAGTAGCACTGGTTCGTCGTGGATAGTCTGCATACTTTTTAGGTTTGACGGCTGGAGAATTGTGCATGTTTGCTGCAGTGGGAAGATATTCGACACCGCTGGCACTGGCACTAGCGATATCGCGAATACTGCCACGAACACTTCCACCGCGACTGCTTCCCCCACGAACACTATGGTTTGGACTCATAAGTGCAACCATATCACTGGTATTATCGTTGTTATCGAAATACTCGTTTTGGTGAAAGAGAAGCGGGGTGACACTTGGAGACATCATTGGGGATGATAGAGCCATTGGTGAGACCTGACCACCCATAATTGGATCAATGTGAATGGACGTTTGATCAGATCCAGTTTGGTCCATATATGAATGTGGAGTTAGAGGGGATCGTTTGTCGATGCCGCGGGTGAGGACAGGAGTGCGTTGACTAGGGCCGTGCATTAATGGTCGACTCATGATGCTGCCAGCTGGTGATGGGACTAGGATTGTTCGTTTGGGTTTGACGACGATGGGCTCTGTGGTTGGTTGGAGACCAGACAACATTGGGTAGGATCCGTTGACAATGTCAATGTTGGTTTTGTGAGTGTAGCGTTCGGCGCTGCGGCGGCGGCGTGGCTTTTTCTCGGACCAGACTGGTTCTGGTCGTGCTGGTCTAGTGTTGACAGGCTTGTAGTTTCCGACATCTTGAGGGCCTGTGACGCAGCAAAGAAGAAGAAGGATTGATCTGAGACCCATATTGAGTATTTCTTGTCGATATACTGTAGAGGGAAGTGATGTAGATTAGGGTAGAATATATTTAAAGATGTATGCTGACGATGATGATCTGAAGATACAACAGCAAGTAGTACAAGATGTTGGTATCAAAGTTCTATATTGAACGAAAATAGAGAATATTGAAGGTGAGTGGGCAAGTAAGAAAGCTACCAAAGTTTACCCACGAAGGATAATGTTTGTATGGACAGAACAAAGAGAGAAAAAAAGAGAGTAGATATGGACAACTCGGAGAATTTGGGGCATTTTATAGTTCAGTTCATATAATCGAGCAAGACCTTTGACTCAGGCGCAATGGACATGATGAGCACGTTTGGTACATGTACGGACAGCCATCTTGCACCTATATGAGCACAATTGCTCGCTTTTGCAATAATAAGAAACTGTGAGGGCACTCGCAGTAAGTAGTACGATTTCTCCTTACAGTTGCATTCATGACTCTTAACCAAGAATTCGATGATGATAACCATATTGAGAGAATTCTATAACATGCTTCTCATGGTTCGTTCACTTCCATTATACTCATCATAGTACTACATACAAATATACCCTTTCAGGCGCTGTATATTGACAATATCAGTCGAGTCGAACCTCTGAGCACAGTTATAGTGGTCTTCATTCTGTTTCTTCTTTTCCCCTTTTTTTTTTCTTCTTTAATTCTCACTACGTTGTCCTTCCATTTAATTGAACAAGAGGAGGTCGTGCGATATAAAGTCTCACATAGCCGCAAAATCCCCTCATAATTGTCTGATTAAGTCTAAACTAGCACGCGCATGTTGTTTTCTCGTTGATATTTCCAGATTTGGAACCATTACAAAAGGGAAAAAAGCCTCATCTAGGCTGACTTAGTTTTAACAATTGCCAACTAAGCTTAATTGCGAGCTTATTTCATGAATCAACTCGCTCTCTCTGGGCTCTGTGGTAAAAATAAACCAAGTCAGCGTAAATAAAGGAAAGGGACAAAAGAGGAAAAGAGAAGACTTGTCAGGCAAGATTGTCAAATAGTGTTTAAACAATGAAAACTCGAATTCAAATTGGTTGATTAAAATACATTAACATTTACATTTATAGATTTACTTTTGCTTAAACGATTTTATCGCTACATTGGTACAGAAAACATTATTGTAAAAAAGAGAAGAATGGAGATGAAAATTTGGCTGGTTTGTTGATGGAAGATTGGGAAAAATCCCCAAAATTAACAAAATGCAATACTCCATGGTGAATCCAGATCTGCAGATCCTAGAAAAGTACTACAATACCAATATAATTTTGGAATTCAAATAATATTAGTAGATCCACTGACTTTGACATGAAACCATGTTACGAATTTTGAACTGAGGTGTACAAAGTTTTCTCTGATTATTTCCAATTTCAATACGTGTATGGTGTAGAATGATAACGATGATAACATCATCTATCAATCAGATAAATATGTGTAAAAAAAGGCTATCTCATTTTATTTTATTTTGCTGTTTTTGCAAAGATCATGATCATCATGAGTTCCTTTCACGGTCTTGATATATTTGAGTATCTTGGCAAAATAGTTCGAAATCGATATTAGTTGATATAGAGAAATTCGTGACAAAACAGTGGTGGAGAGGAAGAAGAGGAAGAAGAAGAAAAAAAGACAAAACGTAGGTCAAAAGACCATCACAATTATCATCTCAAGCGCAGCCTTTTTTGCAAAAAATGAGTACTGAGATAAGTAGATGATAAAATAGAAAACAGTAAAACACTTATTCAATTGTTGTATCGTGTCGGCATGACCAAGAGAACATGAATAGAACAAAATGAAGACACAAACACAAAGCTACTCCTAACAAGAACATTGCGCTATACCAGGTATAAAAAGAACCAAAGAAACAAGAGATAAGATTGATTCGAGCTATTCCCCCCTGCCAAATCAAATCCTGTTCCAGACCCAACAGATATCGTGGAACGCCAAGCATAAAAGAAAATAAACTCAGAGGAAAACAGAAGTAAGAGAAAGAGAAAAAAAAAGAGGGAAGAAAACAAGACACAAAAGCCAAAATCAAACAAGACTCATCAATAATAACAATCGCTAAATACTCCTACGGCTGGTACCACCATGAAAAGCCCCCAAAAAACGACGCCTATGTCAACAACACCAAACCTACATTAAACCCACGGCCACTGCGGTCCTCCTTGTGCATGATCTCGATGATACATGTACATATCAGGATGTCCACTACCACCATTCTGATACCCACCAGCGCTCCTCTCGTTAGCAACATTGCTTCCACCAACCGGACTTGTTATAGGAAACGTATATCTTGTCTGCATTCGTGGTTGTGGTTCGCTTACAGCAACAATGGGTTGCGCATTAACATTGCTTTGTTGTTGAGCCCAGTATACCCGGGGATCATCTGTACTTGGCTGTGGTTGTTGTTGCTGAGAAGGAGGAGGGGGCGGGAGGGTGTATGTTTGGTTTCTTGCCCATTCTGGTGTGGTATAAGTTATAGGGGTTGAGTTGGAGGGCGCAGTAAAATGTTTAGGCATGCCTTGGGTCCAGCTTTGTAAAACAACTTGTTGGATAGAAGGACTTGCGGTCGCAAACTCATAGAATTGAGTTGGTGTCAGACTAGCGCAGTTGACTCCAGCTGATGCAAGAACTGTATTGACATGCAAAACTTGTGAAGCAGTAAGACTTGGTTCTCTCTGATGATTACTCATTCGAGATGTAAATGGGTTGCTCGACATGAGGCTGACAGGTGCAGATGGTACGCTTGATGGAGGCGCATATGTCTGTAGAGGGTAAGTGAAGGAAGATTTATATTTTATTTCTTCACTGGAAAGCTGACGATTGAACCCTGCACTTTCAGGACGTTTCCATTCCGGCGTGACATTTGCTCTAGAAACACTTGTAAGATTTGAACTTCGTCTCAAGGAAGCTCCTTGGAAATTTGGTGATCTAGATCTTCCAGAAAGTAGAAAACTATCAAAAACCTCTGATTCTGGGTAGTGATTCTCTGATGCCTCAGATAAAAAGGTCTCAGACCTGACAGAAGAAGCTCTCGAAAGTGGAGCACTTTCAGCCAGAGTTTGCTTGATCCACGCTTCCTTTTCTCGTGATCTCGTGTTGTCAGAATTGTTCAGACTGCCGGATGTATTAGCAGAGCTTTGGACAGAGCGAGGAAATCCATACACTCCAAATTGTGGCTGCTGAAAGTGAGGATTAAACAAAGGCTTTGAAGCACGAGGAGGCAATGGCGCAAACGTAGGTTTAGGGCTTTCTCTATCCGTCTTCTCACGATCATCCAAGATGTCATACGAGCGGTTGTGATCTAGACCGGATCCCTTTCGGGTTGGTGTCCAATGATCTTCGGTGGATATCGATGGTCTTGTAGTGCTTGAAATCCGTCTCACTGTTGAATATTCTGATCTTTGTTGGTCATTCTCTCTAGGGCGCGGAGTTGCAGAAGAGCTGGAGTTATCTTTGTACGGTTTAGTCCTTAATGCTGCCACCAGATCGTCGTCAAATAAGGACGAGGATGGAACATCATGTGACTCCTCGATAGAATCCGTCTCGTATGACTTGGTGGAGAGAAGATGCTCTTCATCTTGTGGTACCTCATGCGTATATTCATCATTGCCAGCCATCACCGGAGATGAGGGAGAATAGTGGCTTCTCGTGTGCTCAGACTCGGAAACCTTCGAATGCGATGAGAATGGAGACTGCAACTCTTCAAAATAGGTAGCTCTCGTCTCATTGCCATCTTTGTCCTCGTTGAGGTGTTCCAGCTCAGGGAATGTCTCTTCCTTGACTGATGACCCAATGCTAGGAGGAGGCATATGACGTCCTTTATCTACAGGAAAATTAGCTCCCATATCTAAAAGATCCAAAGACTTATGCTTACCTGGACTTGCTTCACGAGGTG
>Ga0160427_10001981_pt1 | contig 12478 bp, 7 predicted proteins | sample SolpanmetagenomL_FD_108194 | JGI IMG/M metagenome (GOLD analysis project Ga0160427, IMG submission 108194) | Solar panel surface microbial communities from Lawrence Berkeley National Laboratory, California, USA - L | ecosystem: Engineered > Built environment > Solar panel > Unclassified ...
CGATGATTAAAGATACCAAAATACACTAAAGTCATGGCAATATTTTAAGCACTATTTTGGGTCAAAATTGTGCTAGGGCCGGCAGGGCTTTTTAGCATACTGAATAGGTGTCGGCTTGTATAGGAAAATAGCTCCAGTCTAAATGGAGATACATAACAAGTAACATCAACAAGGTCAGAGCAAAGAAGTTCAAGCTTTCTGCACCAATCTGGACTCCTGAAAATTCTGATCGAGAGGTCTCGAGCTATAGCGGAAGTAACGCTTGCAGCTTAGACTATGGCCGAGATATCAAGCTTGTTTTCGAAATTTCGCTTCCAATTTTTTCCTTAGCTCTACATCAAACCTCGAGAATTTTTAAGATTGGTAGATTTATGTGGACCACTGATTATGCACTAAGTTCATGACCGGATACCATGAACGTATAAAATAAGCTCAAACCACATGATAATAATGATAAACGGTTATATGACTTGTTTAAAGTGTGCACTCTTGATAGAGGCTGATTAAAATTTTCTATGTAAAAATGCAGGTATAATATATTGTACACTAAGAATAGAATAAATGGTGGATATGCAAATGAAGGTAGTGTAATATGCCAGATATGATATCATGAATGAATGATATGTCGTTGAAAGTATTATCTAATAAATCGTAATCGTCATAAAATTGTCGCGGTTTCCTTTGACTCGCAGACTGTGTGGGTATGTTTTATGTTGCTTATTTGGAGCCCCATTTAAACAGCCACTCGTTTGTATGTCGCCCGTTGAAGCTGATGCTTGCTGGGTCTGTTCTGGATCTGTTGGGTGGCATGGGTGATCTACTTCTTGATCGTGATGCCTTTGTACCAGAGTAAGGTGAGAGCTTTGACTCTGAGACAACTCGTCGCGATGGTGATCGAGGTCTGGTGTTGTTTGATGTAGGTACTGATAATGTATTTAATGGAGCATAAGTAGTGCTGCGGTGGAGGACACGATCGAAAAACGATGATCGGGTTGGAGAAGTAGTGTTTGGTGGAGAAGAAGGTCTCTCAATGGTTGGCTTTGATCCGTTTTGCATTTTGAGGATTGTTTAGCTACTTGAGGGTAGACAGATTGTTTGTTTGGTGATTGTATGAGTGCCAATGAGAAATATGGTTACGACTGGTGAAGGTAGGAGCTGTAAATATACTGTGTGCTATTGACAGGTAAGGTAAGATATGTCTAATATCGATTGCGTACTGAAGTGGGTGCGATGAACGTCAAGTTGATCTGATGAAGTGTATGTGTGTAATGAATGGGCAGAAAAAAAAAAGAGCGATGGGAAGGGAGAAATGTCGAGAGTACTTATATTTCATGAAACACAAGTTCACGAAGGGAATGTGATGACTGCATGAAATGGAAAGCACCAGGCACACACACACACACACACTAGGATAGTAAGTGGTATCTCCGTAAGAATGTTGCAGCTACCAACAAAAGGAAAAAAAGGCATCCACACACATTCGTCCAGCCTAGCTAGCGGGGCTTTACTCAGTCCTGACTGACTCAATAGATTCCCTTCTTCTTCTTCTTCTTCTTCCTCTTCTTCTTTTCTTTTTCGAAATCCTTCTTTTGCTATTTCTTCCAGCTAAGTTAGTGTGTATCGCGCACATGGTATCCCTCATTTTAGGTACGTATCCTTAGTGGTTTGAGCCCGATAACCATTTCCAGCAGTCGATCACAATTCTCTAGCAATGATCGGTACTCCCTGCCTATCAGTCCCAAGGCATCACTCGCATATTCCGCTTTAGGGCATCAATGATGGTCAAGATTTTATAAACTCCCCTGCTAAGTTGGGTTAGTTTTGGATACAAGATGGTATGTTGCACTGAGTGAGTAGCTGGACGATAAACCTGCTCTCGATTATTTCTTAAAACTTGAGGGAGGGTTGGGGATCTACGAATTCAGCACATTTTTCAGCCCATTCGCCGGGAATAAAAAAACAATAATCTCGCATAACGACCAAGTGTTTTGATGACTCCTCTGGGCAAGATTCTTTGCTTTGTAGATTTCCTTGTGACGCGTGTTTTCATAGATCAGTATGCAGTCCAGCAACTCACCACCCGATAAATTCAGCAAGTCTACTGGAGCAGTAACCTGGTATGTTACGTTACCTAAAGTCTAAAAGTCCAGTGCGGCTTCAAAGTGCAGGATCATGGCTCAATTCACTCATTGATTGAACAAGTTCTAATTTTGGCACACGTACGCGTACAGCACACTAAATCCAAGACGAAATTTGTAAAGTCTGGGGAAATCCCACGAAGCGATGAATCCATGACATAGACTAGAAAATGAAGTGTTGGATTACGTATAGGCACACTGCATCATAGCCCGTCGCGACACCAGACCAAAAGTTTCAAGTGACCTACTGGATTGTTCAAAATAGTGGAACGTTTATGTGCCGGAGGACCGTCTGGTCATGTCAACAAACAAATTGAATGTTGAACAGATCGTCGTGAAAATACATCATCGTTCGTACGATGCTAATCATGTTACAGTTTTTAACATTGGCAGAACTTGACGATCATTCAGGGTCTGTCCGACACCCGTGTCTGGAAAGAAGATTCCAAGACCGGTTTTCCCCATTGCTTTCTCAAGTTTTCAATTGATCCATTTTATTTTTTATCGCATTCGCCAAAGTTTTATTTTTACTCCTAGATTGTGATATCGTGCGGCCCATTATCTCTACCTGAATCAGTTCACCTATTCCTAGCAAGTGACAATGATGCAAATACGACAGGGTCCAAACCTGCTGGCTACTTGTTCGCTGGGGACTCTTTTTCTTCTTCGGTCAGCTACTATAATAATATGGATGTTCCTTCCAAGTTGAGAACATCTGCCCTGTCTGTACTGTACAGACGAGTTTTCCCCTTGTCAAAAGTTTAAAGAGAAGAGTATTCCGGTTCTAAAAATAAGCATACAACACTTTCAGCCCATAGTCTTATAGTTTCTAAACCCGCAAAACACAATAAATTTCACATGGCATCACCGTAAAAAATTGTACTCGTCAAGAATAACCTGCCCTCTGTGTTTTGCAAAATCGTGCATGTATCATATCTACGATATGGTACAGTATACAAAATGTATCCTGCAGCGATTATATGATCATGCCTCATTGATATTGTACACCCTGTCATGTTTTGTGTTTCAAGCTAAGGTTGGGATTTCGTTTACTTTCTCTTTCAATAGAGAGCTAACTTGGTCTGCATCATCCCTTGGCTGAACAAAAAAGAATTCCAAATTCCCTCCAAACGGGAAGACCGGTTGACTCGTTACCAGAGCTAAGGTGGGTTGACCAATGTAAGGCTCGTGGAAGCCCTATAGCATTCTTCTGGAAGAATTATGCCAATGCGCATATATTTTACTTGGCAATGCAACCTGCAAGTCCTAAGGCATGAAAGGGTCAGCTGAGGAGTATTGTGCATAATGGAATATTAATATTCTTCTGATAAGATTTTTTGAAGTTGTTAAAGTTGCTTGTATGTAGATCTGTGCATTACATACGTGATCCTCAACCAGTATATCTCGCACAATTTTTGCGTGAACAAAGTTTATAAAGTCTTTGTTCCAATTTAGCTAGATCTTGGGCAAAAAACAGGGTTGTCAAATGGAATTGCGATTGCGTACTAAGTAGCTACTTTGTCGTTTATTGATTGGAAACACACATTTATTCAAATCCTCGCTTGGAACACTGCAACTGAGCGTATGCTTCTCCAAATTTTAGCATCCATCCGGATTTGCATACACCATGGAATGAAGAACATAAGCTTATGATAAACTTGAAGTTAAATCAAGATAAAAATAAATCAAAGGTAGGAAATACAAAGGGCAAAGGATTCACATATGTTTTGTCCTCCACCGATTTCAAACAATTCTGGACCACTTACGATTGCATGCAAACCTATTTTGTATTTTGGAGGAGGCCTGTACAACACGATGGAGATGATATATAAAACTAAGTTTCATCGTCACACATTCTCAATGCAACCATCAACGTAAGACACTAAATACCAACCTTAATCTTTCTACCTTGCGCTGTAAATTGAATAACTGGTACAGACGCGTTCTAGATTTCTGCTATTTCTTAGGCTTATAAATTGAGCTTCAATTTAATTATCCTACAATTGCGGAGAACATGCACGCTTCTGTCGAAACGTTTAGCACGGAGTTTCAGCAGGATATTTAACACTCGCGTACCCATATATATGGATCATGGAATGGTGCGAAGATGGTTCATTATTGACTCAACTTTGTATCTCCATTATTCTTTATCATCCCATATGGGTTTTTGATATCTCTTCTGTCTCTCAAACAGTCTATTTTTTGTTTTGCAGATTGGTATCTCAGACCTCCATTAATGGACAGACTTCGCACGCGTTATCAGCGGCAATTGACCATTTGACTAAATAAGTGAAAAGGTTGATTAAAGTTGTCAACATCATGACCCTGTAGCTCTTTGTCCTTGACAATATCTATTGCCTATACTGCATTTTTACAACGTATTGAAAAATGGACAGAAGGAATTCGGAATTTTGGTTGCTTCACCAATCTTACAAGGAGAATCTGCGGAGAAATGGTTGACGCTTTAAACGTTCCGCATTAGGCCAGCTGAAAACTACAAAATCAAGCTTTTCGGAATCTGGAGATCTAAAGGTCCATCCGCAAACAGCCAAATGTCAAGCTAGACTTGATGTTGCACCACCCATTGATTTTGCTGCAATTATGGCTTTCAGGTAATGTTAGAATTGCGAGACTAATCTACTTTTCGATTATGGATACCACAAAACCAGGTGTCAATTTGTCAATAGCAAGAACTATTCGGCAGGAGAATGGTCGGCCGCATGGTACCGTACGAGAAATTAAATCCATTTTGCGAATCTGCCTTTTTTTTTCATTCAGGAATTTGACAAGAAAGTTTGAAAGTTACACGATTTCTTAGCGCAGACCCAAAACCAGTGGCCAAAAATTGTGAAACGTGACAGGTAATGTTTTTTGGTAGAAATATAATTTTAAGTACTCACAATTGGTGCAGAATCAACAGAAGAGTGGTATAGATATGGATAATTCGAACGTGGCCTCAAATATAAACTGATGATAGATACAAACAATTGATTTCATTTCCTCTCGATATAGAAATTATCAATAGATTTGATGGAATTGAACGCCAAACATTCAAAAGACATTCTTTTCTCTGTTGGTGACTGTGGAAGTGGGGAAAGAAACGACCAATAGTGAGCCAATCATGGTATAAATCTTGACACAAGGCATGTATACTAACTGTATGCGATGCTTGACTAAATTCAGATTGAGACAGTCTCAGATTATAGCTCTATGGAATATAATACACCCGAAAGTTTCTTTTCAGGTCGATATGTATTCCAAATACAGCGTCCCGAATTTAAACTTTTCACAAGAGGAGGAATTCGTCGTGTTGCCTTTTACTTTGATGCAGAATTTGAGTATAATATTCCTTGTGGTGACATTTGAGCATAGTACTATGGGGCTTGATCTTATAGCATGCTATCGCATTTGGGCGTGAGATATAAATCTGAGCTCGAAATCCACCCTAGAAGTGATTGATCCACTGTGTACACTTCAGCTCTTTAAAGAACCCCAACCATATTCAGTCATTCGTCTATAATCTTAACGATTCAATAACAAATAAGACGTCTTGTACAAGGTCAATCCTTTGGTATCTTTTCTGTCACATACCTTTTACCTGCAATGTATTTTGAACTTCCAGTCGTCCATCTTCTTACGGCCATCTTCACCATATCAGGGTAAGTTCACGTGCACAATGCTGAAAAGGATATAAAATCAGATAATCCCGCTTTAAAGGTTTCAAACAAAGCTAATATAAATCTGTGGTCAAAACAGTGTGTATGCAGGCAGTGGTAGTGTAAAAACATACCCCGCTTGTCCAATAGCAAAATACAGTTACGCCAGCTGTGGAGAGATTGGAGACATCACGTGTGGTGCTACTACATACGCTTGTCAGCAAATGTCTGCGAATCAAAAATGTAACGCCAACACCAATAGTTATAGTTCGAGCAACTGCGCAAATGTGAGAATTGGATTAGGATTACCTAATTCGAATTTAGGAGACGCAGACACTTGTTTTGTATGTTACTCTTAGACCTTTCCTTTTCATACTTGTTCTTCCAGCAATCGGGAAGAAAACTTGTTGATGATAAACTAATCTTGTATGGTTATTCTGATTGAAATTTAGTGTGAGGCATCGATTGCGATGAGCATTGATATTAAAACTTTCGTAGCATACTGCAACTCGAATCCTCACCGCACCCTCCAAAGCTACCCTGCATACGGAAGCAATCTTGTTACCAAGCTGTGTTATCTTGGTATTGAACAAAATAAGTGATGTGAGGTCGACAAGAAGGGAAAAGAGCGAGATTCGGGAACTGAGATCATACAGGAGAGGAACGGAAGATGACAAATTATCACAATTCATGATTTTCATGGCAGTATGTTTGAAATATTCCGCGCAAAAGGTTCTTTCCTCTGAGTATTGGAGTATGCAACTTGTCTGTGCACTTATACATTAAATATTTCCCTTATCCTTTAATATGAGCTTACAATTTCAAAAACTAGTTTTCAGCTTATAGTTTTGTGCTCCTGATAGTTCGCAAGTCGTTAGTTATATGATACTTTTTGACGCATTTTTATAGTTTGTTTACATGTAGTAGTTTATTGAGAATATACTATACTGTTTACATGAAACTTGTGCTGGAGTAGGGTTGACAGAAAACAAACACATAAAGTCGTGACAAACATACTCATCTTTATCTTTCTTTATCAAAATCTCAAACTTTGATATTGTCGCAAGGGAAGTTATAGATTGGTCGAAAAGTCTCATTGCTTGGTGATGATTTTAGGCATACATATTGTATATAGTTTTTCTCTATTCGTGTCGTATCATAGTCACCTGGAGCGTGATGAATGGCTCGAAGCTTGAGATACCACATGAATTACACAAGGTGTAGTTTTGGGTATATCTAGTTGCGAGACATTTGAAGGCTTGTATGCTGTCTTTGCCCTTGTAGATAATTTAATTTAACAAACCGTCTGATGCTAACACGACAATACACGCCCTTTGAAATGATACCAAATTCCTACTTTACCGGTCTTAAAATCCAAGGTCACCCCGAAACCTACTGTTCATACTCGATCTCATATTCTGGGGCGAATAATTTAGTATTTTCACTTATCCCTTCAAGCCCTTTAAGCTTCTCAGTTCATTGCCGTTTCCGTTGATACGCTTTTCCCCCTTAGTCCGACCCCGTACCGGTACTGCAAGAATCTCTTGCCCACTGTCACCGGGTACCGTTGTGTCCGAGCTGAAACAAATCATGGGCCGCACAACTCCCGCATCTGCGAAATGTACTTCTCAAATGTTTATAAACAATCTCGGTCTTAACATGTACAGAATATATCATAAATTCAAAGTTCTCAATGAAACCCTTGTGAAATCTATGGTATCACTATGCTACTCTTGACGTATTCGTCTTTTTCCAAGACCATCGCTCTAGTCTTGGATGACTCGAAATTGGTCTAGTTTCTTTCTTTCCGTAAAAATTCGACGTGGTTCTGACACTCGATAAAACACGCACGTGGATAACTAGAGCAAAGTGTTCGCTGCAAACGTCGTAAAATCCAGAACCCTCCACAAAAGTTTCTTCTGACTCTCTATCAAAAATGCCCCACGGAAATAATTCACTCGCATGGCGCTAGCATCTCCCTTTATTCATTATGATGCTATCCCGTAGAACGATTCATCTTATCACCATTTCGCTGTCACCGAAATTCTAATTCCAGATGATGAGTCTAGCCATCGGTACCTTGCATAATCATCGACTCACCATGATTACAGATCCAACGAAACTCCACTGTCTCAATTGGTATAATGGTGCGATGGAATAGATTGAGATCGATAAGGTATAATCCAGTTGTTCAAGGAAAAAGCCGCTGTCACAAATTGTTGGTGGCTTGCAACGAGACTCTACATGTTGCATGATTTGGACGCAAGCAGCGTGCCTCGTTTCACTACCTGCCAAAAACAAGCTTGTTTTGTTTCCCCACAATCACGATTTTCATTACATCACACATGGGTCCAGTGTTTAAGTTCATCAGCGTAAGCAAACCCTTAGCTTGATTCTTCTTAGTCTTAAACAAGAATTGAGGATCAGCCTATAGCGTTCCATATGGGACTTTAATCAATAAATATATGTTGTATATATTCTGTCTCTATGTGATGCATATACACATGTCTTCTTATGATCATAGAGCATGATTTGTTCACGTGCTATTTAAGTGTTGTTAAACAAAGTTTCAATAGTTTTTAAAGCTCTATTCAAATATCATAAAACGAAGCTTTTGTAGCCGTCAAGGTATCGTTATAGGGTACTTTAACAACAACTTAACAACCATTGAATCCCTATTTAATAACGCTTGAAATAGACCATATAATAGAGTTACGTAAAATTATATTTATCTTGATACAACATTCAACACAATCTATATACATTTTTTGAAACTTCTATTTGGTACGTTGATTAGCTGGAATATAAAGAATAAGACAGTAATGTTTCCTATACCATTATAACTTTTGCACGCTTCATTATATGGAAATTAATACGTACTTACTTTTTAATCCCTTCATTAAACACCTGCTTTTTTGAAGAATAATTTTTATACCAGAGACAATAGTTATGATATATATGAAGAACTATATCGACAATTTGGACTACAAAATATCAAAATATCATACATTGTTCGTGTAAGTATCAAAAGCATAGTTATCATGAATCATGAACGTGTATAAATGTGCTTTCATATCAATTAAATATTTGAGATGATTATCTAGACCTAAAGTCAAATACTATTATTATGAATGATAATCCTTTTCTAGTATGGTACGAAACTAAAGTTGCCAGCTTTCCAATCTCAATAATTATTATGTTTGAAGATTGTACGAAGATATGCAAGAATTTTATTATTTCAAGAAATCTAAAAATGAGTAAAATCTGCCATGTAACTATCTTATCTTATTTGAAACTATTTGACCATGAGATATATGGAAAGCTTTAGCACAGGTTATGTAGCTAATGAAATTTGAAATAGAAGTGGAAAAAGGGCTATAAGATTCTGGTTAATAATAAATCAAGGGTAAGGAAGATTCTAAGAATGTAGGTTCCGTAAGGACCCAAATTTCATTAGACGTTTTAACTCTTCGGTTATGTTTGATTGGAGGTCCACCTGTCTATATCTGGGAATCAATTTATTTGGAAACTAGCTATTCAGCAGGTCAATGATGGCATACAGTCGACTGATATATCATGATGTTGAAATGTTTTCTCCCCAAAAATGAAGAGAAATAGGAATATGAATTATCCTTTAAGAAAGTAAAAGCAAAGGGGACGATGTTAAGATCGAGCCTATAAAGATGGTAAAGATGAAGAAGGTCATGATAAAAAGGAAGTGCGTGCACTTATTTTCATCTAATGATTGATATCGAGAGGAGGGCAAGGGGAAGCAGATAAACAGAGCCAGAACTCCATTGGACTTGAATTAGACAAATAAAATAATGAAGACATAGATAAACCATGATACTTGAAGTCTGTAAACTTAAGGCGCAGAAAAGAAGAATCAAGACGCTGTAAAAGGACACACTCCGATAACAAAAACTAAAAGGCGACAGAACTCCACAGATTTGATAAGCTCGCTAATAACGGTATGAGTGAAGAAAGAAGAGGGGTAAATTGCCTAAAGCAGTCTTGTCTGGCTCCAAGTTGGTAGTTGACGATGATCAGATATGCAACACGAACGAGAGATAAAAATGGCAAAAAAAATATTGCTTAAATGGTTTTCAGTCCACAACTACTTGCGAAGATAAAGCACATACGCATTGTTGTATAAAAACCCTGGTAATATCCTCAGGGGAGAATATTCAAACGGATAACATACGAGACTTGCCAATGTCAAGCTCATAAGGATTGGTTAAACTTGAGGATCGGACGGTGTAATGCTTCTCATCCGTGACTGTATCTATGTCCATATCGTCCTGGATATATTTGTTTGTCCAATCAACCTTTGTGATGATATTGACTGGAGTCAAGCCAACACCCGTACCTCCATTCTTGGCTGGTGAGGGAGCTAGATCGGTTGTTCTATAGTAGGGTTGTGAATTCTCGAAGTAAACTGGAGTACCATTTACTGAGATTTTGCGCCCTATTCGAGGTATGGGTGCGCTGACTTTAGTAGGCTTCTCCATCGGCACTGAATAGCTTCGTGTAAAATGACGAGTTGTAGGAACGGCCTTCTCAAACTCCATCTCCTTATTGTTGGAGTTTGACAGACTATTGAATGGCTTTGCGACGAGGACAAAGGGTTTGATGAATCGAGGTGTTGTGTCATGTACGATGGTACTCCTCCTCTTATATTGTGTGCGAGATGGACTTTGGGGCATAGGTGGAGATATAGCTTCACAGAATATCTCTTGAACCTGCGGTTTCATCTCCATAGGTGGTGTTTTTGATGGACTTCGAACTCTTGCGGTCAATATTGGCTGCTCTGATGGACGTCGCTCTCGAGGTGTAAAGAGACCGGTGAAGAATGAGCCAATACAAGCCATTTTTGAAACAGTGTTACAAAGTAGCACAAAGGAGTAATGCTAGTATCACTTGATGTGAGATGTGTCTGTGCGATTTCGACTGAGTTTCGACGGGTATATGGTTCTTTAATGCAAAGTTAAGACAGACAAGAATTTTGCGGTTTTATGCTGGTTCAGCGTAGCGTCTGTTGCCAAATTGATGAAAGCGGTTATGTTTGAGTTGTATAAATCATGAACAATAAGGAACAGAAGCAGCATAAATATCGCAAGAAATGTCTTTCCTGAAATCTTAATTACGGGTCTGGGCACAGTTGTAACATCTTCATGGTGTATTGATAAGTTGTACCTGGCCCGCTATAAGGTTTGGCTGGTACCTGAAGCGCCAAAGTTGTACCGTTTGCGGTTCGACGTAAATCTTTCAGGAACATCTTACATATGCCGCGTTGCTATTAATAAGACATCTGTTATCGTTTGATCAGGGTATGATACCTAAACCTCAAGTTCAAAAGGGACTTTTCTCAGCGCTTTGTTCAGAGTACCGGCAGACTGTTTATCGCGTGTATTTGTTATCAAAATGCATAATCTTGTATTTGTTCATCGTAAAGATTGACATGACCTGCATGAAAGGCATGGTGTGAAACTTCGGTTAATTAGAGTTGCATATCGTTGGGCGCATAGAGAACATCTTGAGATGTCTATTGGCTCACACCAATCCAGGAACACATGGGATGGGCCGTGGTGATCCAGAATAGCGAACAGACCGATTTGTGATGAGAAACAAAGAGCATCATCTTATCATCGTGTCAACCTCTGTCTTTGGGAATGGATTTGAGACATCTGAGTTTAGTCAAGTTGTTGATTTATGGGATGTTTTTGTCCTGAATTTCAATGCGGTCTTTCCCATCACTACTATAGCGAGCTTTCAATTTAGATGGATACAGGCCCTTCGAGGTCAATGACTGTGACCATTCGATTCATCCAAACAACTGCATTCAGCCAATTGTTCCAAAGCCAAAGAAAACACAGCCAAAGAAAACACAAGCTGAAGGGGATGTGCTCTTGAGCCTTATTGATATTTATTTGAAATTTTACCAGGATCCACCATACAAGATGTCTTGAGATTGTGCCGTTTGTGAATGCCGTAGAGTTTCTTAGGCAGCGACCGCCAGGATAGCTGGTCAAAAATATAGGACTCACAGTTATGGAAGCATTTAGGAAGGGAAGATGATCCATGTACAAGCAATTGCATAAGCTCAGAGCATCGGCGACATCGTCATATCCGAAGATGTGCTGTTGTGCACAGTCCTCTTTTCTGTCGGCGTAAACCAACTGAATCATATTGACGTGTACTCTGAACACTCTCACTGATCTATCCCTAGACGCAGCATGAAGCTGGGAGGAGGGGGAGGGAGTGAGCTAGGGATAACAATTCAAACAGTGTTTGTCGATGTTTGTCTTCATGACAAACACCCCAGCATGTTGGCCAGAACCATTCGTTGTCTCCACGTCATATGGGAGTTGCTGTGACAACCAGACAACAACCCCATCATCACAATGCAATGTAAACACAAAGCATCAGATGCAGCAGAATCCATCAATCTTGTATGTACACCCATGATATTTACTTGCTTGCTTGCTTCCTTGACCACATTCTTGCCCTCGTCATCCTCTCAATTAGCTTGATACTCATACTCATCTATCAGGGAACATAAACATCACAACAACAATCGCATTTGAATATCTCAATCCATCTTTTGCATCTTTTTCGAATCTCAAAAGAGCAACATCAACAGCAACAAGAAGAGCAAGCAAGTCGCACTCCAACCTTACAGAC
>Ga0160427_10001982_pt1 | contig 12476 bp, 2 predicted proteins | sample SolpanmetagenomL_FD_108194 | JGI IMG/M metagenome (GOLD analysis project Ga0160427, IMG submission 108194) | Solar panel surface microbial communities from Lawrence Berkeley National Laboratory, California, USA - L | ecosystem: Engineered > Built environment > Solar panel > Unclassified ...
AAGAGAGATATAGATTTCGTAGACGTAGTAGAGTTAGTCTATTAAACTAGTACCTAGAGAACTAGGTAGAGATTACGAGCTTCTTCTATACTCTAAATAACGTATAATCTATATATAGTATATCTATATAGCTCTAGTATAAGTTATTTATAAAAAGGGAGGAGTAGTAGAATAGAGTACCTCTTACCTAAGTAGTCTAGAACGTATTAGGTTAGTACTAATACCCTAAAATAGAGGGTCCTATCTTTTTCTACGTATTAAACTATATAAAAACCCTCCTTAAATAGTCTACCTATCTACTATACTAGAGACTAAACTAGCTATAGTTTGTATCTAGAAGAATTAGAGAAGAAGAATCTTTCTAAACCTCTAGACTTTCTTTTCGACTCTATTTAAGCTAACTACGCTAACTAGTCTAACCCTAACCCTAATCTACTACTTCTCTATATACTATCTAGACTAATAGTATCCTTAGTACTATCGGTACTACTACTATACTTAGTACTATCGCTACTACTACTACTATCCTCTTCGCTACTACTATCTCTACTAATATTACTACTAGACTGTTTAGAAGTAGTTTCTCGAGTTTTAGCTTTAGTAAATTGCTTAAAGAAGCCTTCTAGAGGTACCTCTCGACCTTTAACTTCTTCTAACCTTTTTCTACTAAGAATACTATTCGGTATAGCTCGATCTAACTCTCTAGTAGAGTTCCTACTATTCTCTTTAGTACTAAGCCGTTCTCTAGTCTCCTTTATAGTCTCGTTGCGATTATATAGATATTCGAGATCCTTATTATTAAAGGATACTCTCTTTACCTTCTTTACTATAGCTTTAGCGTCGCGTAAATCTATACTTAAGTTCTTTCGTCGCTTCTTAAACCCTTTCTTACTAGTAGACCCTTCTATACTACTCTCTAGTCGAGAACGAGTTAGTTCTATAGTATTAGTATCGACTAAAGGCTTATTCGAAGCTTTATTAGACGAGAGTAACTTATTAAGACTCGTATTTTTAATAGGACTAGTCGTAGTAGAGTCTAGTTTACTCGGCGACTTAATCGGCGATTCTCTTATAGGAAGATCTAGTATAGGAGTAGAGGTACTACTAAGTTTAGACTCTACTTGTCTACTCTTATTAGCCTTAGCTTTAGGCAAACTCTCCTCCTTCTCTCTAGTCTCTCGGACATCTCCTATTCTTTCTATTTCGGTACTACTCTCTCTTCTATATATCGGACTAAAGCTAGTATCGGAGAATTCGTAATTTAGATAGTTCTCGATATCTATATTACTAGCTTTAGAAGACTCGATATTTAGACCCTCTTCTACGCCTCTATTAATAGTAGAATCTAATCTAACCCTATCGTCTAGAGTAGGAAAGCCTCTTCCTATATCTCTATCTATACTAGAACTACTAATACCCTTATTACTAGTATCTATATCTATAGTACTTATAGTAGGCCTCTTTTCTCTCCTCCGACTCTTTTCTCTAGTATCCTCTAATATAGAGTCTCTAGACTTAAAGTAGGGACCCCTTACTTTAGGTATAGTACTATCCGGTTTAGAGCTAAGACTACTACTAGTTCCTTCTCTCTCTCTTTGCTCTTTAATATAGCTAACCTCTTCTCTATTAATATCGCTATTACTAATATCTAGATCGATTAAATTAGTTGAATCGTCTTCGATACTATCTATTAGCGTTTTATAGATGCTAGCTTCGAGATTAGGTTCTATACTACTCTCTTCCCAATCTACCCTAAGAGTATCTAAGCCCGAGTCGTCTATAATAGTAGTTTCGTCGTCGGAATTAATATTATCTAATAGATTACTATATAGTTCTTCTCTCTTACTACTATCTTCTATAGCCTTAGAGTTATCTTTAGTCGGCCTCTCTATAGACCCTTTAATACTCTTCGGGCTACTATCCCGAGAGCTACTAGAGCTTGAACTAGTAGAGCTACTACTAAGGCTATTATAGCTTCTAGTTTCTAGACTCTCGATAAGATTATCGACTCTAAGATTATAGAGAACTAAGATTAGCTCGATAGTACTAAGAGTATCGATAGTAGTCTTAGCGATTACTCGATTAAAGAACTCGTTTAAAGTTGTTATCTCGGATATACCTTCTATAATACTAGATAAATAGCGTCTAAAGAGATAGAAGATAGTAATAATAAATAAGCTAAAGTCTTTAGTAAAACAACCGTCTCGATCTTCTAAGTTATGTTCTCGTTTAAGCTTTAAATAGATCGGATTAGGTAGAAGACAATTAAAACAAGCGCTATTAATAAGGTCTAACTTAGCTCGATCCTTTAAACTTCTAATACGCTCTAAGATATCTCGAATCTCGCTATTTTGCTCTACTAAAGAGCAATCTAATATAGAATGCTTATAGGTAGTATTTTTACTATAGGGATCTATTAAACAATATAAGCAATAGCTACTATATAGGTCTAGTAGCTTAGACTCTAAATTAAGAAGAGTAAAGTTTCTCTCTCGACCCTTAGTACCTTCTAATTGTTCTAGTCGTATAAGCTCGGCTTCTTTCTCGCGGCAAATAGAACACTTAATACTATCTCTAGAGCATTTAATAAGCCTATTATCTAATAGAGAGCTACTCGGTAGTCGAAGACAAATATCCTCGATTAGAAATAGCTTACTATAAGCCTTATCGAGCTTCTTAAAATCCTTTAGATTAAGGCTATCGCGATCTTGTACTAGAATAGGGTCTTCTTTAATTCGAGTAATAGTATATTTACTAGGTTCTCGAAGTATAGTATAGCTAGAACCCGTTGTTCTTATCCGTCCAATCGACTGCTCTAAGCTAAGAAGACTCTTAAAAGGTTCTAAATAGATAATATACCTAATAGCGGCTTTATCGATACCGACCTCTAAAATACTCGTAGTTATAAGTACTCGTTTATCTCTAGAGCTAATAAAGTCGCTAATAATACTATCGCGGTTAACTTTACTACTAAAGATAAAGTCTAAACTAAGTTCCTTTTCTAACTCTTCTCCTTTTTCTCTAAAATTATAGAATATTAGGATCTTATTAAGAGTATTAGAGTCGGTACTTAAAATTTGACTTAGTACCTTTCGAATTAAAGGAATCTCGTCTTTCGAAGTCTTATAGTAGAGCCTATTATACTCTATATCGTTACGGGTACTAACTCCTCTAATAATACGGTTACTAGTTCGAATATTAAAGGTATCTTCTAATACTTTTATAAGCGATCGGGGTAGCGTAGCGCTAATAAAGACAAGGTTTGCTCTATAACCTCGAAGGGTACTAAAGTACTTTAAATATATTCTAAAGCTATCCTCTAGTAGAAATAGATGTACTTCGTCGATATATATAGTAATATCGTATTTATACCGGCTACTATTACTAATAAGAGTCTCGAGCTCTTTACTATTAAGGTCGTCTATATCGATAAAGTATATATTACTATCTACGCTTAGCGGATTCTCTAAAGTACTAGGCTTTAAGCCGAGATCTTTTGCTTTATTATAGAGATCTTTAGTAAGCGTAACTCGAGGACTTATTATAATAAAGACTCGTCGTTTATCGATAAAGCTAGGTAGTAAGTAGACGAGACTTTTACCGCTACTAGTTTTACTAATATAAGTAATAACCGGAGTATCTTGTCGAATAGCTATTAAAGCTTCCTTTTGTTCGTTGTTTTTAAACCCTATTCGAGGATCTCTATAGAACCGTCGAATATTGTCTTCTAGACTATTAGTATCGCGAATAAGGTTACTATAGTCTTCTAAATCGATTGCGCGACTCTTTCCCTTATCTCGACGCTCTATACTACTAAGAGTTCTATTAGCTAGAGTAAAATCTAGGTCGATTAAGTTAAAATACTTAAAGTACTTTAGACTAAACTCTATAATCCGGCTCCGCTTACTAGTATCTTTAAAGGGACTATTAATATTAAGATAGTAATCTAAACTAACTTTAGTACTCCGATTCGATTGTATATCTTCTATATTATCTTCTCTACTACTAGTCGACTCGTTATCGCTAGAGTAGTCGACTTCTAGAATCTTAAGCTTAATAATATAGTTTATAAGTTTACGATAACTTTATATAGTAAGACCTTGTTTAAAGAACTTACTCGACTCTCGTTTAAGAATATTACTAAGGTTAGTAGACTCGATCTCCTTCGTATCTTTAACGAGTAGAAAGGGAGTTTGCGGGTTTTCTAGCCTAAATACTTCCTTTGCTATTAACTCCTTAAAGGGTAGGATATAGGTTATATATACGATAACTATCTTACCTAGTAGAGGCGGTAGATAACGAAGGTTATCTTTTTCTTTTCTAGTTATATTAGCACCCTTAAAGTAAGTAGTTGTAATACCGATTAAGCCTATATCTCGATTAAAGATAACGCTACGAAGTTTAGTCTCGATATTCTTATAGAAAATAGTATTAATCTCGGTCCCTCTAAGAGGGCTCCCTCCTAATAGATGTATACTAAGCGCTAGTAACTCTAAAAATCGATTAATATTAGTATTATATCGTTCGACTCCTCGTATATTAAAGATAATATCGTTACCCTTATTCTTAAGGCCTTTAAAGAGTTCCTTCTTAGCTAAACTACTCTTTCTTAGTACTTGTCTAAGTATATAGTTACTACTTCCTACCCTTTTAAAGATATCGATAGATTGTAGACTATTATCTACTCTATTAAGAAGACTAGTATCGTTAATATTATCGAAATCTAACTCTAGACTATCGATACTATTCTTAAAGAGTAGCTTCTCGACTAGAATATCTTCTAGTTCTCTTAATATACTAGTATAAAACTCCTTAACTCTTACTATCGGATACTTATAACTATCTAATTCGATAATATTAGGCTCTACTTCGAATATAGGGTAGTTAGTCGAGACCGAACTACTTCCTAGCTTTCTAAGATAAGGTCTAAAGGTATTAAGATACTCGAAGTAGTTCTTACTATCCTCTTTTAAGAAAAAATTAATATAGTCGTCGAATTCGTATTGTTCTAAAGTAATATCGATAGGGTCGCTATTATCTATAAAGTAGTAGTATCCGAGAACTAGTAAACGAGTATTATAGAGAATATAACTAGTCTTTTGCCCTATTCCTAATACCTCGTCGAGTTCTAGAGTAGATTTATTAAGATTAAGGCAGTTAAAGTAAAAGATTACTAAATTGTTAGAGATACTATTATTCGAACGACCTAAGCTAAGCTTATCTTCTAGAAGGACCCGACTTATAGTAGAGAGTATTAAGGCAAATTTAGCTTCGTTCTCTTTATAGTTATCGAAGTCGAACGAACAAAGACGGCCTATTAGTAGTTTTATTTTATCCGGTATAGTAATATCCTTTATAGTATTAAAGATCTCTTCCTTTAAATAATCGGTCTCGGGTTTAAAGGTAGATCCGCGTATAAATAGAACCTTAATAATAAAGATAATAAGATTACTAAATATATAGTAATAAGTTTGCTTAGTACTAGAGCTATCGAGAGCAATAAAGTCTTTAAACTCTCTAGTATCCTTTTTAGTACTAAGAAGACGCTATCGCTCTATTATACTAAATCGTTCTATCTTAGTACTAATTGTACTAAGACACTCGTATATTGTATCTTCTAATATATTAAAATTATCTTTCTTTAGGATAAAGATATCCTCGAGATTAATATTAGTAGTATTAGTATAAAGCTCTATATTAGGGTCGATTATATCGCTATTAAGGCGATAGATAAGGTTTCCTATAATAGTTCTATTCTTATCCTTTAGGAAGCTTAAGATACTAGACTTCTTAATATAAGAATTAAGAAGCTTTCGATTACTCTCTAGTATAGTAATAGGATTAGTCTCTCTAGTATCGTTAGAGGTACTATAGCGATTAAGAAGAGAAGCTACTCGATTAGAATCTAGAGTACTATCCTCGTTATTATCTATATTAGAACTATTACTACTACTACTAGGGTCTCCTTTAGGGTTCGAGCTAATAGAGCTAGTTATCTTAGAAGTAGAAGGAAGTTTAGGAATAAAGTAAAGCTTAGTATTCTTATTATAGGCTTTAATAAGTTGTAAAGGGACATCCTCGATTATATAGAGTACTCGCTCTTTATTCTTAGAGTCTAGCTTAGAATGGGCCTCGTTATAATGTGTTCTAATATTCTTTCGAATAGGACTAACTTTTAAGCAATCTCGGCACTTATACCCGCTATAGTTTATATCTAGAGAGGTAAAGTAGTATTTATTATACTCTAACTTAAGCTCGAGAGTCTCTAGGTTAGTAGAGTCTATACCTTCTATAGTATTATCGATACTCTCTAAAGTACTACCTTCGCGATAGCTCTTATAAACCCTACTATGTTTAGTCTTTAAATGCTTAGAGTAGTTACCTTTTGTTAGATTTTCTAAACATTCGGTACAAAAAATAATACTAGTATCTTTATTATAGCTTATTATAGACCCTTCTATACTTGTAAGAGGACTTGCTTCTACTAAGGTACGAAACCCTTTAGAGTTAAAGAGCTCTTTATTACTAGTTAGATAAGTATTAAGAGTAGTATTCGAGGACGTATCGGACATAGTTATTAGAGAAGAACTCGAGTAGTAGTAGTAGTAGTATAGTAGATAGTAGAGGATAGGATAGTATAATAGAGGGTAGAATAGAATAGTAAGTAGTATAGTTAAGAGAGAGTAAAAGGAAGGAAGGGTATAGAAAGTCTCTAGGCCCTATACTTATAGAGAAGCCCCTATACTCTATTATAGAGACCCTATATAGTTACTAGTCTCTAATAGTCTAGAGATATATCTATCCTAATATAACTAGGTATAATATACTACCCTAAGTATAATAGAACTAACCTTACTAGCTATTACCTTATAAACGTCTATTATACTAGGGCGCTCTACTATAACTCTATTATAGACCTAAGAGTATTAGATATATATAGCTAGTATAAACTGCCCGCTAGACTTAGAACTATAGGGTCTAATATACTCTTAACCCTAAGCCCCTTTAGCTCTAAACTATACTCTAGAATATATAGTATACTATAGTAATACTTCTCTAGTATAGAGTATACTAGCCTAAATATACTCTATACTATATAATCTAAGTATATAGTATCTATTCTAGGTATAATTTAACCCTAGAACGATATTAGTAGTATCTCTAGCTACGCTAGAAGGAGTATACCCTCTCTACTATATCTAAGTAGTAACCCTTATATATCTAACTCTAGTATCTTTATATAGTAAAGTACGTTAAACGAACGCTATATAGAGAGTACTAAAGTATAGTTTGTTATACTAGACGACTCTAGCGCTATAAGGTACCTCTAAGACCCTAAGCTACTAATACTTAACTTTCTCTCTACTATATATATACTATCCTAGTAAATAAGCTTACTATAGTTTAAGTATATAACCGAAGGACTATATAAGGCGTTTAGAAGGCACTTATACGATAAAATAAGGTAGGATAGTATTAGAAAGATAGGGAAAGATAGAAGGCTAGAAACTCTTAGAAGGAGACTCGTAGTACTAGTAGCTATCTAGTTAACGATAGCTACATTCTCGGACCCTTCCAATCCTCCGTAATTGACGTTCTCGAAGTCGTTCCAAAACCCGGTATCGATAGAAGGGGTAAGCATAGCTTTAAGATACTTATAAGCTACTTCTTAGTACTTCTAGTAGTCTTAGTATACTTACTAGCTTGTACCCTTTCCTTCTCTATCTCTAGGGCTTGTATACGTTCGTTTGCCTCTCTAAGCTCTTGTTGTAGCTTACTAATAAGCTTTTCGTACTTGTTGTAGGTTAGGTTTCTAAAGAGAGAGAGAGAGTTAGTAAGAAGCTAGTAAGTTAAGATATTAACTTACCTAAGAGTTCCATCCTTATTCTTGCGACTTGGAGGCATTGTTGCGAAGGTGTCGAGGTATCTAGAGAGTGTAAAAAAGAGGGAGGGTTTGCTCTATACTAATAGATAGCTCTAAGGTATAAAGAGAAGGTACCGTTTCCTAGGTATTCGGACTTTCTCCCCCTTCTCTATCTACTCTAGCGTTTATTAACTACTTCTAACTGTTTATATAACATCTTTAGGGTTATTATAGTCTATAATATAAGTTAGGACTATAGGTAGTAACTAGGCGGCCGTTAATAATCGGCGCGAGTATAGAGAAAAAACTTATAAGCCTTATCTACCTACATACTCTTATATATATTACTATACTTATATTATGTTTTATATAGCGTTTTATATCTAATTTAAATATATAAGCTTATCTAATACTAGTAGCTAGTCTAGCTCTAAATATAGAAGGGCGGACTTTATATACTAACTTCTTACTAGAGACTTAAAACCCTAACCCTAATTATTAACGACTATAGACGTTACTACCCTAACCCTACTATAGTCTATATATACTATATATAAAGTTTGAACCCTATACGTTAGTCTTAAGACTCTAAGGAGTAAATCTAATAACTCTCTATAAGATCTAAGACGCTTATCTAGGTGCATCTCTTATATATAGAGGTATACTTATATAATCTTTTATATAGCGTATAATGCGTAGTTTTTACTTAGAAGCTTAGTAATTAACTTTAAGTATAGTAGCTAGATATATAAACCTATTATCGAAACTCTACCCTTCTATTATCTAGCTATTAAACAAATATATACTATTATAAGCGTTTATTAACCTAGTATATACTACTATATATAATCTATACCCTAACCCTAATCTAATTATATAGTAGATATATAAGTTAAGCTCTTACTAGAGTTATAGGAGCTCTATAAACCCTAAACTCTACCCTTTACTCTTTAGTTCTACGCTCTCTAAAATATCTATATTTATATATAGAAGTATACTTCTATAGGCTTTTATATAGCTATTAGTAGTTGGTTTGTTTCTACTATCTTAGAAAATAGTAATAGCTATTATAGCTCTATAGATCGAAGAGCTTAGACGCTAACCTACTCTATTATCGAGCTCTCTAACTCTACCCTTATAAGTAGATAACTCTAGACCTACTATATTCGACTAGATACGTAGTATAGACTTTAACTAAGTCTCTATAGACTAGATATAACCCTTAGACTATTAGAAATACTCTCTAATCTATAGATAGTCCCTTCTAATCCGTATCGAACCCTTTAGGCTCCTACTATATACCCTATCCTTATTTATTATACTAAACTTATAGTAGGGTATATATAGCTTATTATAAGTAGTTTATATATAAAACCCTTCTATACTATAATAAACTCTAAACCTAGAATATAAAAGCTCTCTATTACTAACCCTCTAAGGATTTAGGCTCTTAATAAGAATAGATAGGATTATAGGCGACTATATAATATTAAAGTAATCGCTATAGATATATTAATAACCCTAAGCTTCCCAAACCCTTTTATAATCTAATATAGTAATAGTAGGGTATTATATATATACTCTTTTATTAAATATATAGAAACCCTTCTCTATATATACGAATATTAATATATATATAGATATATACTTCTAACCCTAAGCTCTTATAAGATAAGTACTTAATAATAAACGGTAAGGTACTATATAAGTCTCTATATATATAGGTAGTACTCGTTTATATAGCTAGAATAGAGACTATAAACCTAACTCTCTACTCTTCCTAATTATATAGGTTTATAATCCTCTTACTCTTTAGCTATATAGCTAACCCTTTGCTCTCCTCTCTTCTCTTTCCTCTCTCTACCCTACTCCTCGGCAAGATTCTAGTACTCTATTAGTACTACCTCTACTACTACCCTTTTAAAGACTACTAGTACTACTATTACTCGAGTCTCTACCTACCCTTTTCGATAACGAGAGCAACTACTACGATATCGACTCTATTCGATACGAAGTTTCTTATCTCTAGAGTAATTAATAGTTGCTCTATAGTTCCTTCTAGTAGGCTAGACGGGACTATTAAGGCGATTATTAATTACTATAGAGCTAGAGAAGATTGGATCCTTATCGACTATCTAAATAAGATCCGGATTATCTACTATATTAAGCGGCTAGAGTATAGAGACTCTAATAAAGCTAGAGACTTAAAAGGGAAGTCTTCCCTCTCGATTCTATAAGATATAGCTTAGCTAACACTCTACTTAGGTCTTATCTTTAAGGAGAATAAACGATCGATTGCTCTAGACCTCGACTACGCGAAGGATATTATTCTTTATAGCTCTAACCCTTATATTACCGAGGAGTTAAAGAGTCTAAATTTCTATTTACTAAGGTACTCGATTATTTTTAAGGATAATAGTAAGTCTACCCTTCTAGCTACTATAAGTTGTATACTAATATATACTCTAGACTTAATTAAAAGCTTTCTAGGACATAAGATCTATACTATAGACTTTGTCTCTATTAGTCGGAAGGAATACTATAATAATATAAATAATAGTCGAGAGCTTTTAGAGCTAGACTATTACTTTATCGGCTCCTATAACTACCTAAACCCGCTATATACGCCCGATATAAGAGAGAGATTAGAAAAGGAGAATATAGAGACAATAGATCTAGAAGGGGTTCTAGATAGTATCTTTACTTAGACCCTAGCTTTAAGATAGATAGACTCTAAGGAACTTAGACTAGAAAACCCTAGAAGATACCTAGTATTCGACTCTCTTTAGTTAGTTTAAGCTATTAAGTATCTTTTTTTAAAAGAACGTAATAGATAGATAGTTAACTCTAAGTCTAGTTAACTTAAGGTAGTCTATAACCTATTAGATTTAGTTAAGTTAATAACCCTTCTAACTATACTAGAACAACCCTCTTCTTTAGCTATATTCTTCTTTAAATATAACTAAATATCGATATAAACGTAATTCTCCTCTTCTATATATCTAGTACTCTATTAACCCTACTTCTAGTAAAGAATACTCTATACTATACTCTAACTCTTTCTCGCTATAGTAACGATAGGCCTTATAGCTACCTAATCTAGGTATATAACCCTAAACTCTTCTTTATAAACCTAGTTAATAGTCTAACTATACTCGATTGTCTCTCTATAGTACTATATATAGATAGAGAAAAGTATAATATATAATAAGAAGAGAATATATATAGGACTTTACTATCTTACTTTATCTTAAAACCTAACCCTACTTATATAAATATATTAATCGACTATTCTATACTCTACTAGGTCTATTTAGAAGTACTAAACTAACCCTAAGGGTTTATATAAGTAACCCTTTAAGTATAAATGTTTATAACCTTTTCTAAAGAAAAATAATTCGCTAAACTCTTATACTAAGACTAACTATAGAAGAATAACAAAATAATCCTATAATTCTAGACTAACTACCCTCTATTAACTCTATATAAACCTAATATAGCTTATTATAATCGTAGTACTACGTATATAAACCTAAGAAGCTAGAAGGAAGGTTTATACTCTATTATATACCTTCTCTATATAGGAGCTTGTTCTTCCCTCTCTTTCTTCTTCTTCTATAGCTACTTCGATCTACTTTCGATACGTTTAACTCTAAGACAAGATACTCTACTACTATCTACTACTACTACTACTACTTCTACTAGCTCTACTAGTACTACTAGTACTCTTTCTAGTAAAGTAAGTTTCTTACTCTTACTACTATAGTTCTACTATACTAATAGCTACTCTAGTATGCCTTATACTCTCTCGACCTTTATAGAGACATCGATTAAGTACGGAAAGTCTAAACTAGACTATAAACTCGACAACCTTATAGCTTTTTAACTAGCTATCTATATCTCGAATCCGACTCTAGTAGACTACTTAGAGAAGCTAAGAGTCTATATCTTTCTATACGAACTACGAAAGGTTAACCCTAAACGATATACGAGTTTTATTAGTAAGTACTAAGCTAAAGAATAGCGAGATCTTATCTTAATAGTACTATAGAAACTCTCGATCGATTTAAGCTATCGACTAGCTTCTATCGAGTCTATAAGAAGACTAAGGACATGCCGACGCTTCTCCTTATCGAAGTAATTAATAAGGAACTTATAGAAAGTAGTATAAGGATAGACTATACTTGTAAGTACTAATACTAAAGGTTATATTACTATAACTAACTTTTCTATAGCTCTTCTTAATACCTTTACGAAGCTCGGCTTTTACGACTACGATACAATCTATCCGCGCTATATAGACTATCGGAATAGTCTTAAGAAGGCTAAAGAAAGTACTAGACTTATAGCTAGTACTACTAGTACTTAGAGGTTAGTAGAGAGATCGAGCTTATCTCGATAGATTAGCCTAGCTTAGTTAAAGGAGTTTGCTACGATTTACGAGATAATAAACTTAACTATAGTTTAGAACTAACCCTAGTCTAGTATAACTAGAGTATAGAGGGTATCTACTTAGTTTAGTTATACTATTCGACTTCTTTCTTTAGATAGAGTATATAGAGAGCTCTATCTCTTAAATAACGCCTATTTCTATCTAAGATACTTTAACTAT
>Ga0160427_10001983_pt1 | contig 12474 bp, 12 predicted proteins | sample SolpanmetagenomL_FD_108194 | JGI IMG/M metagenome (GOLD analysis project Ga0160427, IMG submission 108194) | Solar panel surface microbial communities from Lawrence Berkeley National Laboratory, California, USA - L | ecosystem: Engineered > Built environment > Solar panel > Unclassified ...
AATTAAGCAACATATAATAATAAGAAAGCCATCATTAATGCAAAAAGTCCTGTTGCTTCTGCAAAGGCAAAACCTAAAATTGCGTATGCAAATAATTGTCCTCTTAAGCTAGGATTTCTTGCTACACCTAAGATTAAAGCACCAAACACAACACCAATACCTACTCCAGCACCTATTAAACCTGTAGTAGCTAATCCTGTACCTATAATTTTTGCTGCTTGTATCATTTATTTGTTTTAGATTCAGAGTTCAAGCCAACACAGTGGACCTCCTTGAATTGCCCCAGAGCTGTAGGATAATAAATTATTCACCAGATTAAAGCAAGAGATGATATAAGAGATAAGTATATCTGATCATCTTTAAAAGATGACATTAAAGTTGTTGAATAAAAACTGTAATTTATCACCCTTCAAGGGAAATTATCCCCTTTTTCCCCATTTGGGAAGGAAAAAACCGCGCTAATTTAAGACCAGGGAGTTACTTATATGTATATAATAATCTATAAAGACTAATATATAATAAATTTAATTGCGTAATTAAATCAAAAAGCAAAGTGATGGATCATATTTGTGATGAAACTAACTGAACGAATCATAACTATATATTAAACTAGAAACTGAATAATGTAATCCGTCTAAAATAACAGCAGGGTAAATACCTAAAGCAACAGTTAATATGGTAAGAATCACAAGAATAAAGTATTCTCTACGGTTTAAATCAGAAAAAGTTAGAGTAAAATATCTAGAATAAGATCCAGCGAAAGCTATTCTGTTATACATAAAGAAAGTATAAGCAGCAGAGAAGACTATAGAACTACAAGCAAGGGCACCCATTAGAGGCATTCTTTCAAAAACACCATAAAGTGATAGGAATTCTCCTACAAAATTTAAAGTTAATGGAGTACCACTATTACCTAAACAAAGAATTAAAAATAGAATAGAGAATAAAGGCATAATTTGAGCCATACCTTTGTAAAAAGTGATTAAACGAGTATGTGTACGATCGTATAAAACACCTCCAGCACAAATGAATAAACCACTTGAAACTCAAGCATGAGCTATACCTAAAACTATACCACCTTCAATACCTGAAACACTATTACTAAATACAGCTAAAAGATATACAGCTGCATGACTCACAGATGAATAAGCTATAAGTTCTTTAACATCTTGAGTTCTTAAACAACTTATACTAGCATATATTATAGTTATAACCGCAATTATAAATACAATTCAAGTATAAATTAAAGAAGTTTTAGGTAATAACGGTAAAATTAATCTTAATATACCGTATAAACTAAGTTTAAGAACAACAGCGGCTAAAATTATAGAACCACCTAATGGTGATTCAACATGAGCTTTTAAAAGTCAAATATTTAAAAAGATAGTGGGAGTTTTAACAGCAAAAGCTAAAAAAATACCATAAAATAAAAAATTTTGTGTATTAAAATTAAAAACAGTTTTAAATAAAGCATCAAAATCACTAGTACCCATTAAAGATGACATAGTTAATATTGCTAATAATAAAAATAATGATCCTAACAAAGTATATAAAAATAAATAAAAACTAGCTCTGACTTTATCTTTAGATCCAAATAAACCTATCAATATAAATAGGGGGGGTAAAATACTTTCAAAAAAAATATAAAATAAAAATATATCTAGTCCGGCAAATACAGCTAATAATAAAGTTTCTAATAATAAAATTATTATTACATATGATTTTATCGTAAATTTAATTGAATTCCAATTGGATAATAAAGCTATTGGTGTTATTATTGTTGTGACTAATACAAAATAGATTGATAAACCATCTAAACCAAAATAAAAATCACAAAAACTTACTTTATCATAATCTTCCACAAATTGAAAATTATTACTACTAAAATCATACAATATCCATACAACTAATGAGATTGCGATATTCACTAGTGATGCGCTCAAACCTATAAATTTGATTTGCATTACCTCGGAATCAAAATATTTTCCCAATACACCAGTTGAAACAAGAAAAACTCCAGTTAAAGGAATCAAAAATAAAAGTGAAACTAACATTTCTCGATATAATTAAATTCTAATTTACTAGTAAACCGATAATATACCACAGTATTAGAGGTTATACCAGAACAACCTAATGGTTCTATTGGAGTTATCTAGTTTTTGCAAGTGAGTGATTCAGTGATTGAATTAAAGAGTAATTAGATTGAAATCAAACAGATAAATATTAATTTGATTTAGGATAAGCTAGATCACGTATATTTTTAATATATTCAGGTTTAATTGCTACTTGTGTCCAGTTATGAGCAATTTGCATTTTATGAGAAAAAACGCATTTAGGATATGCTAACTGATATTTACGTTTTAAATAAAGAAATTCCTCATGAGTAAGTCTATCAGCAAACTTCATGAAACTTCTACCTTGTATTACTGTTACTTGATAATTTGCTTGATGTAATTTAATTCATATATTACCTAATTTGTGATCCACAGGAGGAACCTCTTGATCATTTAAAAGAGGATCCACAGGAACCTCTTGATTATTACCTAAAACGGGATCCACAGGAACCTCTTGATTATGATTACTATTAGATTCACCAGAAGAATCAGAACTATTCATAAAATGAATATTATTAGCTTTTGATCCTACAGGAGTAATGTCATGATAATCTTCCCCTTGTAAATGCATTTTTTCACCACTAGTTTGAAGGATGATCTCTCGGTATATATTACGAACTATATTATAGATATTTTGATGAAATATAACCATTTGATTTCCTAATGAGCCAATTCATTTTATGAATAAACTCTCCGCCTCTTCTATTCAATTTATTAAAACCACGAAATAATCTCCCGCTATACACGAGATTAAGGTAATTTCTATATAATCTAGATTAGCCTTCTGTCCGACAAGTATTACCACTAGTATAGTCAACTTAATCACTACCAATTGCCGGATACATTTCTTTCAATCTCCCGATTTTAATATAGATTTATATAATGTAATTTTATGCAAAATCACAATTATTCTATATATTAACCATAGTAAAGTCACGACAATATATCATAGATAAGAATTAAATCCTCTAAAACCGCTGCTGCAAATAACCATAACTACTACTAAAGAAATAAAAAATAATAATGCGCTTAATAAAATAAATTTGATTTGCATTATCTCAGAATCAATATATTTTATTAATACACCAATTGAAACAAAAAAAATTCCAGTTAAAGGAATCAAAAATAAAAGTGAAACTAACATTTATCGATATAATTAAATTCTAATTTACTAGTAAACCGATAATATACCACAGTATTAGAGGTTATACCAGAACAACCTAATGGTTCTATTGGGTTAATCCCCCAAAAAAAAAAAAAAAATGGTTCTTTTATTCAAGCTTGACTTCGAGAAATTTCTCGAGATAAAACCCATTAAAACTATGTATAATCAGGAGTATTTCCAGAATAATCATGAAGAGGTCTTCAGCATACTGTATTAAACTACTGTGGGAACTTAAATAAAAAGGTTCTTTTTTTCAAAGATCGATTCGGGGTGATATTATTCGGGAAATAAAAGTTATAAAGTTATTTGTCCCAAGAAAACCAAGATAAAAGCAAAAAGCATTGAGTCCCATTCTGAAAATAAAAACAATAAATTAAAACTATATGAAAACTTAAATAAAAATAACTTAATGATTATCTATCAGAAGATATACCTATTTTTATGATAAAAAAATCCATATATTTCAGTTTGACCAGTTGCATCATGAACAAGTTGGTGTTGAAATATAGGTAAAGAATTACTCCTAATATCATAATATACATGGGCTAGTATTTTATATTTTACATATAAACCTCTATCTATATCATAAGTATATGGATTTGCATATCTATAATCACGACGAATAGATCTGTTTCTAGTAGAATAAACTTGTGCCGTATAGGGTATACCATCAATATCTACTATTCCTGAATTATTCTCATAATTTATATAAAAAATATTTGTTCGATCGATAAAATTAGGATCCAGACGATTAATAAAACAAACTTGAAGATTACGAGATCCCCTAGGTTTAGCTTTAAAACATACTATATCAACACGTTTTCGATTAGGACGATGACGCTGTATCAATATAGGTCTAATATCCGTGTTTAAAATTGAGTGTATAGTTGAAACAATAAAAAGTATTCCTATAATCGGGTATAAAACCTCTAATTCTGCACAATTAAACGTATCCGAACCAAGCAAAATAAAAGGACTAACACTAGATTTAACCATATAATTTTTCATATTTTGACTATTGTTCATACAGTCACGTAACAAATTCATCAATACTGATGGATTGGATCACGATGGGCATAGAGCTATGCAAGATTCCACATATCTCTGAACATTGCGAATGATCTCTTGGTTTAATGTAAACGATTATCATCTTTATAACTATACCAGTGAAAGAAAATTATTATCTAATTATTTATAAGCAAAAAAATAATTTTTATATTTTTTACCATTTTTTAAACAAAGATATAAAGCTTTTCTATCTAATTTGATGTTTAAAGAATTAAAATATTTTATTGTATCTGTAATGCTTGAAAATTCTTTATCCAAACTTTCTCCTTTTACTATAATAGGCTTATTTTTTTTTATTAACTTTTAATAAGCCTAAGCCTGTATCTGGTTTAATTTTTTATATATATCTATAATTAATCCTACTTGTTCAAAATTATCAGGTAAAACTTTATCTGAGTATTTACATAAGAAATTATGAAACACTTTTTTATTATTTATATATTTAGTAAGAGTGTCTCTTTTAATAGTTAAACCTAATTTTCTTAAATATTTAATACAAGATGTTAATGAATCAAAATTTAAATTTTGGTTTTGATTATCTCCGGCTGTATTTCCTTGTTTAATTTCTAATTCACCCTGACCAATACTTCTACGGATACCTAAGTTATAGGCATCACGTCTTTCTTTTTGCATCATATTTACTAATTCATTTACCGAAAGATTGCACCAGAGAGCAGTAGGTATGGGATAGCTTAATAATAAGAATTTATTAAGATATGGTAATTTGGAATCATCATTTTTAATGAAGTTTGAGTATGTATTTTTAACACTTTTTTTAACTCAATATTAGATTTAGCATGATAATAAAGAGTACTCAATGTTAAATCATAAACGTATACAGCATCACCTTTTGAAGATCCTGCATTAACAACTCTTAAAGTATTCAAGTTGAATTCTTTATTTAGTAAATGATACTGTTCTAATATTAAAGCGTCTTGACTATTAAATACATTACTATTTAATTTAAATATTATTAAAGAAAAAGCTTTTATCCCTTGTTTATCCAGTAAAGGTAAAATTTTTCCCGTTAAAGGGTAATTTCCTTTAAAATAGTAATCCATTCTACGTCTTAGTAAATTTGATGAACCCACGTATTTATGACCTGTATTTTTATCTTTAAAGATATATACACCTGAGAAACCTTTATAATTAGATTTACCAGTTAATTCAGTTAAAAATTTTGGATTTTCCGGTGTAGATATAGCAAGATCCAATTCTACACCTTTAACTTTGAATAATTCTTCTAATTTAGAGTCAGTAACAGATAAATTTTGATTTAATAGTATTTTATTGATAATTGATGAATTAGTAGGTTTTCCACTATTGATGTGCTCTAACGCTAAAGACTCTGGGTTATTTCCCATAGGTTTAATAGTTTGTTTGGAGCGACGGGGCTGCGCAGCAGCCCCGTCGCAGGGGGGGGGAGCTTCCCTGGCCCCTCGCTCATAAAAGATCTTGTAATTAAAGATATAGTAACTATGGTCGTTAATCTAATACATTTATTGGGCTGATTATTCAAAACACTTCTAATTCTATAATGCAAAAATTACAATAGTATTTAGTAAAGACAAGCGCTTGGTGTGTTTTATAAAGATTTTATTTTTACATTAAGTTTAACAAAACTATTGTAGAGATCCCTAAATATAATTAACGAGTTAACATATATCTCTATAATAAATAATATAAAGAATACTCACTAAAATATTTAGAAGCACCTTTTCAGGAGGGGCTGACTATACCTTAAGCATTATTAATTTTAAAACTAATAATACCAACCACCGTCTAGTCGATGAACTGCATACCAAATATTATATACTTGACACTTGGCTGCGGATTGCCCATTGAATAATAAATCTTGATTTTACCATACCACGAGTCATTACCTGTGCCATAAGTTATGTTACCATAATTACTTGGTTAAGATTACTTTAGGGGTTTCCCGCAATTTGATGATTTGTAACCATAGGTTCACTATAGTTTTGGCCATTGTTCAAGACCATAAAAGACTCCTTCACGATTGATAAGTAGTGACACTTGATTAAGACGACCAGGATAAGCATCACACTTAATAGATAATGAGGGCACCGCAAAAGAATGTATAACCATTTTAATACTTTTGATTCTTGTCAAATAATTTTTAATATTAGTGTCGTTTTAATTTTTTTTCAGGCGAAGCCTGAAAAAAATTAAGCAAGCGCGCGATGCATCGCTCCGGTGTAGCCCAACGATGCAGAAAACCCCCAAAATCGCATCCCTGGTCCCAGATTTATTTTTTATATTTTTAACTCAATCAAAAATCTAATTTCCTAATTTATACAGCATACAAGGATGCATGTGGTCCGTGACTATAAGTCTTAAATTAGGCATAGATTTTCGTTTAATGTATATTCGCCAGTATGTATTAGAATTTCAAAGTGTACAATCAAATCCATATTTAATTATTAAAACATTTAATAACAATGTCGTATCTTGTAAACTAAAACAATCAGTACAAAGGACCAACCCCTTATTAACAGAAGATCCGTCTCCCATAATTAAATGAGCTAAAGCAACTGGAGTAAGAAGATCATATATATTACTTGCGATTACCTTTTTATTTTATTTATATAAAATAAATTATAAAGATCTGTTATACAAGGGAGTTGTCGTGTTTGAAAAGCTAGTCCCGAATAGCTTTTACCTTTTCTTACTCCAGTTGTTTTATAAGGAAAACTAAAGCAATAATGACTTAATATAAAAAAGACATGTCAAACATACGGAGATTTATCAGTAGATTGTTTGAAACATAATCTTGCATTTTTACTATCAGATTTTAATTGCATTCAACCATCAGATAATATTAACCCTATCATAACTTGTTGTACATAAGGCAGTAATTTAGTCATATCTGCTTGAACTCTTGTTAATCTCTCACCTAAAGTTAAACCTAAATTACTTCCCCAAATCACAAGATGGTACTCTAACTGACAGGATCAAACTTTTTCCGAGCAAACAATAAATTTAACCCTGTACTAAAAAATAAGATACGGTTTAGTTTTTGAATTTTTTTTGAGTTTTGATTTAATATATTACAGTCAACTTTCCCAACTAAAACAAGAAGAGAAAAACAATGTATTCTCATGTATTTATACTTTTCATTCTTGTCAACTCTTTATTTAAATTAGCTGAAATATGCCACGGGATTGCTCGTGTTTAACCCCCTCCTTTCTTCCGGCAAAAAAAAAAAAAGAAAAAAGAAAAAATAAAAAACCAAAAAATAACTGGTTTATTTGCGGGATAAAAAACTATCGCGAATTACCAGAATGTTCTGTCATAAATATATTTATTTTATGAATTGTTTTTATGTTTAGTGTCTAGTTTGATCGGACTTATATTGTGCATTATTTTTTTCAGGTTTTTCTAGCATTAATATTAAATAAGCGAATGGGCTCTCGGAGCCCCCTCCCCCCCCCCCCTTTACAAGGAACGCTGCGCGCTCCTCACTTTATTATTTTTGTTATTATTATTTGATTTAGAACGAGGCCCCACAGAGGCCCTAGGGCCGGGGGAACTAAGTTAAGTATATAACGTATCCTTTCAGATACTATTAGAATACACCTTACACCTATAATATGTTCAAAGTATGTATGAATGTTTTATTTATTATAGGCGAAATACCATCTACTCGTTGCTCTTTTACATGAAATTTTCGATGATTTAGATCCGCGAACGGCTATTCGGTTTTTCAACCAATCCTGAACCTTATTACCGTCTCAAGCTAATTAAACTTGCCACATTATACATTTACTTATAATGCTTGGTAGTTCAGGCTTTAAACTTTACCCGGAGTTTGGTATTTTATTAGACCTATTTAAAACTTACTTAAGGTCTTTTTATAGTCTGCGGCTGTAAGAATGAACCGAATGTGCGTTAATTCTGGAACAATTACTCTATTATCAACTTCTAACATTCTTAATTGACCTTGTTCAAGATCATCTTCAGGTATTAAATAAGAATCAAATTCGATATTATCATTATCTTCGTTTAAGAAGTCTGCGTATTGGTAACTTCAATATCATTGATGTAATCAAATGTTTAATTCTAAGCTAAATATGAATAGGTGATTTTGTATGCTAAAATAAGCCAATTGCCTCGAAACTCGATGCAATTGGCTATAAAACTTATCGGGTCGAGAATAAAATTTTACTTTAAAGATAAAATATTCGTCCGGCAAATAAATCCCAACTATAATTTCTATATTCCTAATTTGTATAACATACTAGTATGCATATAAGGCATTACCAACTCTCTCAGCCTAGGAAGAGAGGCAACCTTAATATAAAGAGAATACTTATCTTTAGAGTTACCCTTACTCTTAGATAGCTTTTGCACTGTACAATCTAAATTAAACTTAAACTTAAACGTGTTTACCAACAGTTCCATTTCTTGTAAAGTAAAATTATTAGTTGCGATTCTAACACTTTTAGAACCTGATACTCAACCACCATCGTCCATAATTCAAAAAGCTAAAGAAATCGGAGTAAAATAATCTAATAGCTCAGGTATAATTCTCTTTACACCATCCACATAAAGTAAATCGTATAGTCAGTTTAAACTACTAAATGTAAACACATCAAATTCGAAACCGTAATGTGTTTTTGAAATATTTGATGCATTTATGAATACTGTTTTGTACTGTCTTGGCCCAGAGTCTGTACAATATCCTCTTTCGTATAAAAAATTGTATAGAAAAAATAAATAGTCTTTATGTCGACTAGATTGTCTAAAACGAATATTTGTACCTATTATTTTCCCTTTAGTTTGATAAGCATATCCATCTCCCAGAAGACAACCAACTAGTAAACTAATAACATCTGAATTATGTGGTCCTATCCTATCCGATGTTTTCATTTTAGTATGGAATTGTCTAGATGATAAACTTCCGAGCACTGCCCCGATGTTTATAAATAGATGCTTGAATAAATCATTCAAATCCGACTGTACATTAAGCATCAAATAAATTGACACCCACAAGTGACCCAGTCTGTTGCAATAAATAAAAAGAAATAAACTATTTACTGACAGTCTTGTATAATTCTCTGACCTATATAATACTGATAAGGTAGAATATTTTAGGTTGATATTGATGAGAAAAATCTTTAACTGTTTTCACTCGTGTCGCCGAAGGAAAATAAAACCTTCCTTGAAGAATCCTGTCGGAAACTTAAATAACAAAAAATGTTATCACGACTATCGTATATTTGTGTGTGAGGTTAGAAGAACTTATTTACTCTTGAAATTTTAGCCCTACAATCCTAATTTATAATGCATACAAGAAGGCATGTAAGGTAAAACCAAAGTTCTTAAACGAGGAACAGAAGAACCAATTATATAAAGAGAATATTTATCGACAATACCTATTTTTTGAACAGTACAGCGTTGCATCAAATTTATCCCGGAGGATATTACCCAAAAATATAACTTCTTTATTAGTATAACTGTTTGTTGCTATTCTAACACCGGGTTTAGCTCAACCCCCATCATCGCATAGTCACACAGCTAAAGCTAGGGGTGTTAAAGACTTTTCTAAACTCGGATTTATAACTTTAAGACCTTTTTAAAAAACTCTTTCTCTATTCATTCCTTTTTTTAAAATGAGCATTAGATCACCAAACCCTCCTTTGTTAAATGGGCTTTGCTTTCCATAATTTTAGCTGCCCCCTCCCAAGGGGGCTGCATCGGCCCTGCTTCGCAGGGCCGACGCTGCTTGGCGGAAATCAAACAAATCTTTTGACTTAGCACCTCTAATGGGATATTTTAAAAAATATGGTAATATCTTAGTATTAATATCGGAAAACCCTGACACAACAAAATCAACACGGTCTAATGTTATTTCTATCAAACCGCATCCAAAATGCTGTCGTAAACTTTCCATCAAAATTTTATCACTAATATGTTGAGTAATTTTAAATCTCAACTTTACTGAAAACCCCTAATTTGTTTTTAGATTTATATGTAATAATACCAAAGTAACCTTCACCATCTCAAAACCCTGATAATCAATGTGGATTTTTAATAGTTTGATCTATAACTTCAGGTCTCGCGACAGGTATTACATCCGAAAACTTAGTTTTTAAACCCGGAGACAATCCTAAATTACAAGACGCTTTGATACTAATTATTTTTAATAATCCTTCAGGTGTTAGATGTTGACCATTGTTCATTAAATTAACTACCTGCTTAAATAACTTAAAATCTGCTTGTTTTTGAGTTAGTAATAGATATTTATCAAAATGTTGAATGATTAGTGAGTAATCTTTGAGTGTATTGACTACATAAATACAAGAATTTTTTTGTAAATATATTTCACCTACACCTCAAAAGGATTTTAATTTATTTAATAAATTAAGATCTTTTATGTGTAGATTTATTTGAAAACTAGGCTGTACTCTTCAACCTACTTTTAAGGTTTATTTTCAGTAATTATGATTGTAAAATTAGATTCCCCATCAGCGAAACCTGTGACAAAATAAGGATTAAGCGGATTAGCACTTAAGTTATTAGTGGTATAAAATCTTTTACCTTTATTAATGTTTTGACCCGGACAAGAAGTTAAATGAGTTTTGATACCAATCTTGTATTTCATATTAGGTATAATAAATGGAGATATAATAGTTATTAAAGAACCTAAAAATTCTTTATCTATAATAATTTTATATAAACCTTTTTTATCTTCAGAAATAGAAAAATTTAAACCATAGCGATTATTTAACATAGTAATTAATTTTTCTACATCTTGACTGGTATGAAAATTAGTATATCATTGTAATTCTCCGTTTACGTATTTACCATTAGACATAGTTCATACTGCTAACGCTAAAGGTGTTAAATATTTTTCCAAGTTAAAATTTATATATTTTTTTCCGCGTTTATAAAACATATCGTATATTCAATTAAAACTTCTAAATGTAAAAGTATTAAATTCATACATAGGGTAATTTTGATTGTCTCGGTTAAAGGTATTATGTGTTAATCTGGGTTCTGATCTTGTATAACCTCGAGTATAAAAAAAATTATACATTGATTGAAGATATTCCATAGATCTTGACCTTAAAACTATTCTAGTTCCTTCTATAGGTTTAGAATTTGTTATAGAATTTCCCAGCAAAGAACCTATAATAACAGAAACAACATCTTCATTGTGAGGACCAATTCTTTTATTGGCTTTAACATGAGTATGAAATTCTCTTTTTTGTATCCCCATTTTAACATTAAAAGAACCAAGATTAATTTTATTTGGTCCAGAGATAGGAATTTCTTCACCATCTAGAAGTTTAACTAAAGTACTATAGCTTTTGCTTTGAGGTCAACAATCACCTAAAAGAGAGCCAACTAAAAGAGAAATTACATCCCGGTTGTGCGGACCAATATGTGATTCAGCTTTCATTCTAATATGGAATTGATTAAAATTATTAAATTTGTTTTTTAAAAGAGTAACTCTTCTTTGACCTATTAATAACAAAATTAATAAATAGGTATCTTCTATTTTATTTATAATATACGATTTGGGGCCATCTTGACCCTCAGCAAGTATAGTCATAGCAGGATCATTCACTTCATCCATTAAATATAATAATTTGAAAGAAGGAAATGCTATTAAGATTAAGACCAAAGCAGGTGATATTGTCCATATTAATTCGATTAATGTACCATGATTTAAATATTTATGACTTATTGGTGATTTTACAGAAGAATAATTTCTTATCACTGAGGCCAAGATTCATCCTACACCAAATAAAATTATAATTAGGTAAAACATAATGTTATCATGCAATTCGACTAATCCTTCCATTTGCATGGCGATCAAATTTTTCATGTGAATAATAATAAATTTAAGGCTGTAAAGTATAGATAATTTGCTAATATTCATACTTTTTACATTTAGAATATATTTATTTAAGGCATATTAAACTTAATCGTTTCTTACTGTATTCATTCTATCTCTGATTAAAGCAGACCTTTTTCTTAAACCTTGCAAGGTTACCAATGCCCTTTTTCTTTCATAATATCAGCTAGCTCGCAAAATTCATGAAAGTCGCCGGGGCGGAGCCCCCGGTGACACCAACCCCCCCCCCCCCCCCCCGGGGG
>Ga0160427_10001985_pt1 | contig 12470 bp, 17 predicted proteins | sample SolpanmetagenomL_FD_108194 | JGI IMG/M metagenome (GOLD analysis project Ga0160427, IMG submission 108194) | Solar panel surface microbial communities from Lawrence Berkeley National Laboratory, California, USA - L | ecosystem: Engineered > Built environment > Solar panel > Unclassified ...
CCTGGCCCTGGATCCTTCGACAACATCCTTGCTTCTACATGCGCATAACAGCGTTCCTGGCCCTGGATCCTTCGACAACATCCTTGCTTCTACATGCGCATAACAGCGTTCCTGGCCCTGGATTCCTCCGACAGTATCCTTGCTTCTACTTGCGCATAACAGCGTTCCTGGCCCTGGATTCCTCCGATAACATCTTTGCTTCTACTTGGGCATGGCAGCAACGTTTGTGCTGGCACTGGTCTAGACTTTTCGACTCGGGTATGACAGCGGTAATGGTGTAGCTTTCTAACTTGAGTGTAGTATCCTTCAACGGCGTTGCTAGTATTTTGTCTTTTTCGACTTGCGCATAGCAGCGTTCATAGTTCTCCAGATCCTCTCGACTTGCGCTCTAAACCACTATCTTCGCTACGCCAACACTCTTTGGATATTCAACTTGCGCATACCAGCGTTGGGATGAGAACAGCCTGGTTATTGACAAGAATGACTTGGATACAGCGAATGGTGGTCGAGTACATTGGTTTGCCGTCAATCGAAAACCCTCACTGGCTACCGAATCGATAACGACAGGTAAACGAGTCATTGGACTCCGAGTTGCATTTTCCCGAACTCTTGCCTGTCATAAACACAACACACTAACAGATGGAATGACCAGAATACGATTTGGTTACGGGCGCAGACGCCAACCTACATGGAGTTCCCAACAGCATCGCTTCATATCTTGCACCGAAATGCCAATCCATACAGTTGACCACGATCAAACATTCAAGCCCCTGGAGGTATCGCAATGATCTCCGCAATACATCGGGCAAACACGCATTCCAGTTAACTAACCTTTCCAGATACGTTATGGAGCTGGATCGGATGCTGAAATCCCCTATCGATTTGGCGTTGCGATTGTTCGTCATCACCGCCAACACATTTCTGTATGACAAAATCGAATACTTCTCTCCATAAACCGAACATTGCGCCAAACCAATCACTTCGAACATTGCATCGCCAACACCGTTTTACGCACCATATTCCCTTTACCCGTATCAATCCATACCCAAGGCACAGACAACTGATATATAATAGTGTCACGATACTATTGTCCTCGACGATAAACTACTTCATAGCACGAAGCTTCTCCTCAACCTCAGGTTCCATTGACCATATTAGGAAATCTTGCGACTGCCACTACATTCAGGCTACATACTCTCAAAGGCCCCAAGTGTATCAAATATCCACGCTAACGGAAGAGTAGATAAATACAGTAACGGCAACGCATATATGAATATGGTACGTTCTTGTCTCGACAGCATGTATATATTGTTTACTAAGTTATCATTGCAGGTTGTATTATTCTGTGGTTTTCATTCCACTTTGACTCCGCCTTTTTCCCCACCCACTCTCGAAACATAACGCGCCTCGGGAGACCGAACAAACCAAAGGCCTGTACTTGATTACCGTCGACCGAGCGGTAACAAAGCATATTCTTCGCGCGGTAGCGAACGAACAAGCCTGGCAGGTAGGTTATTAGGTTTGTCAGTTATCAGGAATCAGGCAATGAACCTCACTAATAACCCATTACAACAGTAACAATTTCGATCCCTTGCCAGTGTATTCTGCCACCGGTAAAGAGGAAGTTATGGGATGTTCGTAAGCCTTGACACAAAAGTACGACCGTGGGCTGAAGAAGGAAGACGTGGATCTATGATCTTGAACCTTGGTCTTTCAGGTTTTCCTTCTGGCACTCCTTAGGATCGTGTTTGCTTACCTTCTTAGGCCCTTCCCTTTAGTCACCTCAACAGCCTCGACTCTCCTATAACTCCTCTGCTCAACTACTCTAATGGCGCCGTTCAACATTACGTCGTCAGAGGTTGACACCACTAATGGGGTCCTCACATTAGGACCTCCAGAGCAACGCATGAGAGACTCAGCACCTTGAACCCTCAGCTGGATTCAGTTTCGATTAGGCCCAGAAAGTACAGTCGGACTTGATGGGTATGGGTACAAGAAAAGGTGCTCTTAGCAATGACAAAGCACAAGAGCCTAAAGATGCATTGAGCAATTTCCGTGAGTCCCTACTCTCAATACATTGACGTCTATATGCTACGCAACATCTTATTGAGTCAGACAATTCGGTTCAGTGCCAACAACATCCTCTTTTAAGTCGATTCATCTCAATACTTCCCGGAAAGTCGATTCAGTTCAGATCCACGGGCGCACCTCAGCAATATCGCCAAGATACACGACAGGCTTTATCGTGTATTCATGTCGAAGTGCTTCACGATAAGCACAATGCTTCTTGTTCCTTCGCCACCTGCGACACAGAGTCACTCCGCTTATGTATTGTGTAGTGTCACGATGCGACCGCTATTGTTAGAGTCATCACCTAGTACACGAGGATTACTCAAAGGCGGAACTTCGTCTTAACAGTAAGGCTTCATGCGCTCCATCCGTTACTAAGTCCAACCAACTGACTGAAACATGTCAAGCCAAGACCTGATGTTCTCGTAAGGCCATCGGTCTATCGCCTTTCTAAAATACCATCGTCTGAGCAAGCACTCATAAATATGGCCAACGACATCTGGGATTTCGGCTATCATTCTCTTTCTTCCGTCCTTCAAATACGCTTCGTTGGCTTCGGCAATTTTCAGATCTTCCATCACAAATTGAAATGCTATTCATATACAAACACACATATCGGGTCGTGTGGTCTTCAAGATGCTTATAGCAAGGATCTTCTTGGTACAGAGGTACGTCAGTTGTCGCCGGGTATCTTGGAGATGAACCTCGTCGAAAGCGGACTCGTGCAACGCTTTGACGAGGAGCGTATTTTCAATTGCAACCATGTCCGGCGGACTGCGTATCACGCGGCCACCTGGGTTTCGGATCGCCTCTACATGTGACTCGCGTATCCATCACCTTGACGAGTGCGGAGGATATCTCGGCCGATTAACATCAGCCGGCAAACGTATCAGGATTGTAAGTATATTTATCACCTGTTTCGCGAGCTCTATTTGACGTTTGTATGTCAAGGAACCACACCATGGACAATTCAACACAACAAGTATATGCATCACAATCTGACCAACGCAATCATATACACTTCACGCTTTGTATTCAGGATGTCTCATGGCGGAACAGATGCAGAAGTACAGCATAATCCAGAATCCTACTCCGTGCGAATAAATGAAGAATATAACAAAGAGACTATGTGCGGCTGAGGACGAGAGTCATCAAGGAAGACCAGAGCATCTAAGTTCGAGCGCATCAGTCGAAGCTACTCGATTCCAAAAGAACCCCCCCCCCCTCCACCCTCACAGCAGCCAGACCGTGGTGGAAGCTGAAAGGAAGTCACTTCCCGACTGTGGTCGATCTGCCTCCTCGCCTTTATGATCTTCTTCTATACGATGTCTCGAAGTACACAGAAGCATTGCCTTCCTGTAGGATGCTCGAGGGTGGCATGTTCTTGCCGAAGAAGACGATCACTTCTTAATCAAGATCGCTTCTCTCTGGAACCCGTCAAGCTTTATGAAAAGCAGGCTGTCGTGCATGGCAGCTACTTCTGACCAAGACTGGGTTGACAGTTTTACAAATGGTGATGGCAATGCCAGTCAGTTTGTCGGCGGACGAGCCTACCCTAATAAGCTCCAATTCATTGTATCGGCTAATATTGGAGGTTCCAGATTGAGATCACACCTTCCAAGCCCAAGTGTCCACTACCTATTGATTGATTCTACACCTACGTCAAGATACTCTCTGGTAGAAACATTACATTGCATATCAAGTCGGAGCTCACCAATGAAGATGTCAAATCACTTGTGGACGAATTTGAAGGCATTCTACCTTTTCAACAGCGTTTGAATTCCGCCGGCAAACGTCTTATTCCGTTTCCTTTCGGAATCGCGTCAAGTCACTTAAAGAAGATGCTAAAGCATCCCCGCTGTCAGCAGCGCTTGGTCTTTACTGGTAAAAGACATGAAGATTGTAGGTGTGTACCCATTTTTTCCTGGCGTTGCTAGAGTATGTAACACACTTCTTTATTTAAACCAACTAACATATCAATAGCCTGCGCCTCTGTCCTACTGTCCGCTCGATCGACATCTAAACAAAAGGGAGGGTTAGGAGGGGTGGAAGGTTCCGAGATGCATGGATCGGCGGAAAACGAACTTGAGGAAATGCGCATCCGCACACATCTGATCCCAACGCTTTACGCAGGCAAATCAACTCAAATCCCAACTTTCTTCCGACTATATTACCTTGTTTTCAGCATGCAAGAATATTCCTTGTCGCGTTTTATTGTTAGGATCCAGGATGTCTCTATAGATTTTCTGGATGAGCTGGTGCATATGAGACAACTCCCTCGGAAAGGTGCCATAGGCAAGATGCACTTGTCGTTCACGCCGTTGGTGTTGGGCTCGCCGAGCTTGAACTTCGTCCTATTCAATCCCGCCTATTTCAGTCGTCGTCAGGAACAAGCTTCTCGGAACGCCTTGACCATCGTTTCAAGCCTACTCTAATGGCAAGTATCAACATCTCGAAGTAAGTGCCTATATCCCAAGACGTGCCGAGAGCGCCAAACAGCAACGTTTCCTCTACCGATCCTCCTCGTTATACGAGGCTCGATACCGCAGATAGACTCGGCCTCCTCAGCGCTTTTATAAAGAGAAGGAGAATAATAACAACAGCGTAATTGGGCACGACAGCAACTTGAAACATCTTTCCGACGAACATGTCAATCAGTAATCATCAACTTCTCCTATTTATCGTTGTTACAAAAGACCTCCATAGCGTGTATCCTCATCAAGGAGTTTACCTTTTCGGTGTCGTACCTCTCGTCTTTCAAACCACTCACATCCAAGAGGATCAGGCCTAGCGCTCAACGCGAACGCACATCACACAAGCCAGTGATTCAGAAGATGACAAATCTTGGTTCATCAAACTTACCATGATCCATGGTCATCGGCGCTGGTGTTTCCTATGGCGCCCCGGTTCTGTCGTATCTTCTCTCACTGCTATAACTACATCTTGGGACCAGCAGTGCATCAAGTACGCCGCTGTGGTTAAGGCTTACGGCTTTCGTGTGGAGATTATCATCACAGAGAATATCGAGAAAATATTCAATCCACTGGTCTAACAATGGCTCACACCGGTTGAACGTGGAAGAACATGTCAAGGTCTTAGTGATCGTGCGTTATCCTACGTCAGGAGGTCAAGGGTCTCTACGATGATGTGTCTAAAGGCCAAGACGACGGCCACAAGCCACTGATCCAAAAACGGCTTACATCGGCTGGGTAGGGGTTCCCAGAACATGTCTTGTACTTCCGTGATGGTGTGTCCGACGGGCAGCATGCACATATCATGCACCAAGAGGTCAAAGGTCTCCGTGACTTGCTGTTGTCGCTTAACCCCAAGACAACGACCAAGTTCACCGTCCTCGTTGCTACCAAACGTCACTACGTTCGCTTCTTTCCCCAGCGGGGCTCTAGTAAAAAGAACAATAACCCCCAGCCTGGAACCCCCCCAGCCTGGAACCTTGGTCGAAACTAGAATCACCCATCCGTTCAAGTACGACTTCTACCTTTATACGCACTCGGCCATCAAAGGTACAGCGAGGCCAATCTACTACTACCACCTTCTCCTAGACGAAGCCAAGATGACGGTCGAGGATCTCCAGGTCTTCCTACCAATACTCGTTCCACCACTCCGGGCTCCCTTTACTATGCCTATTTAGCCTCCAACCGCGCTCTATCGCATCTAATTTAACCCGCCGTCAGATCGGACGACCAGAAGCCCGGGCAGAAGACCGCCAATACTTGTTCCTCTCCTAAGAAAATCCCGGAAATCAAGCCTTTGCTCAAGATGGGAGATATCGGTAGTACGTCTGAGCTTATCGACATGGAGTTCCCATCGACAACGATAATGCTTTCAACGATCCACAGGACGATGGTACGCTCGATGTATCTCTCGAGCTTGCTTCTGGCGTTGCTGCCCGAGGTCTTGATGATCCTGACGCAATAGACCAGCTGATCGAACCTTAAGAGGCGCATCGTATCATATTCCAGGCCGCCTGTAAGTTTAGCTCAAATTGTCGTTCCATTGTTACTAATTCAAATGATAGGATGTTCTCGCGCGTTCGAGCCAATTTTACCTTTCTCCCAACTACGTGCCTGGTACTTGCAAGAATCCGGATAATGGTGATGAATATGGCGATGGCAACGACAGATCTGTTTTCTTATTAAGATCCAACATTGATTCATCAGAGTATGACTTCTACCTATGCGCGCACTCGGCCATTGTTACGTCCTCCTGGACGAGGCCAAGGTGATGGTTAAGCATCTGCAAAACATGATCTACGAATCCTCGTTCTAATATGTTTATTTGACATTATTTAACCTCATACACATAGGTTCGTTCGACTACCCTGCTGCTATCCCCTTTCCCTGCCATCTACTATACCCGTTTGGCCTCCAACCGTGCTCTGTCGCATCTCAATCAACACGACCAAGTTCACCGTCTTCGTCGCCATCCAATGCTAACAACCCTTAGCTTGACGGGAAGAACCAGCGCGATCTATTGCATCTGAGCAAGCACAAGCAATTGGAAAAGCATATGGCCTTCTGCTAGCATCAGTGCAGTTCATCCGAACCCGCTTATCTATAACAGTCAGCTTATTCGCCTTGTCAATTTGACATCAGCAAAATCAGCGTCTTCGAAGGACTTATCATTCATGTATTGATATCGCCTTCAAACACAACGGAGTCACTTTTATTGGCCAGCACTTCAGAAGCATTCATATCGCCTTGTTCACCTTGCCCAGCATCAGCTTATATCAGCCTTTTTATCCTTCAACCAACACCAACATCATGCTCATTACAGAGGAACGCCTCATTGAGATCATCACAGAAGCTGTTACTGCAAACAGTACTTGCTCCCAATGAGCAGATGGGAAAAGCTTTGTCTACCGAGCAACAAGCAGATCAAGAGGTGGAATACGTCATCGGGCACAACAGTAGCTTCGTCGACAGCGCTGTCAAGAAGGAGTCTCATCGGCACGTCGCTTCTCCGCAGCAGGTTGCTCTGTTCAAATGACACGTTGCGCCTCCCCAGCAGGTCGATCACCACGTCGCTTTACTTCAGCTCGTGAACAGCAGCCTCAGCTTGCCCCGCAACAAGAGCCTCAGCGCGCTCATCCTCACTTGCCTTTGGCTCAGCAACGCCGCTGGCATTCAGCTTGCTACTCAGCTTGCTACTCAACTTGCTACTCAGCTTGCTACTCAGCTTGCTACTCAGCTTCCTATTTAGCTTGCTACTCAGCTTGCTGTTTACCGCCTCATTCGTCCGGTGTTTGACACAGGAAGATTCATGCGGTATCCTTGACATGCCGTCGGTCAATTGACACATCCTTTCAGCACTGCGCCCGCAAAGGAGTGGTCAATTCATGAAGGCGAAAAGGCCTCAATGGGTACTGCAATGCTGCAGTGCTATGGCACCGAGGTCAATGCCGTCTCTTTTCAAATTTGGGCAATTGTCATGGAACAGGCAATGTGTAGCCACAGCCTCTAGTCAGAGTATGTACTGCTTCTACGCACACGTTTGCAAAAGCACCCGGTAATCAATACCGTTGCAAAGGAGCTGTCGGGAATGTCTTTCGATAAGGAGGATAGAGCTGTGCTGCAGAGGCTGTCTTGAATAATGTAGGTGGTCAGTGGAGGCTCTATCTCAAGCTCAAAAGCAGGCGGTGTTCTCCTAAAGGCGCTCGTTCGAAAATGGAAGAAAAATTGGCTACGTGGTTCAGGAAGGAAAGCTTCGAAAGGGGTATGGCAAGAATAAGTTAAGGGTATACATATGGAAATTCTAATGTCCAACTTCGGGCCACGTAGCTCAGTGGTAGGGTGCAGCTACTATGACAGCTTGAGGGGCTATCGGGGGTTCAATTCCCCTTGGGAGCAGTTTACTGCTTCCCCGCCGCCGCCAAACGCCGCCGACGATATGCACCCACTTGGGTAAAGTAAACTCAGTGAAGCTTCTATTATCGCTCTGGATGTTGGAGGGTTTCTTTCCTAGATTGCCTTCGGGTAGTCTACTTTCTTTTGCTTGCATCTTCTTCAATATGGGATGCGTATAAATCTTTTATTTATGCTCGTCGTGTTGTGGAACAGGATTATTATACTACTACTCAGGCGTGAGCCGGTGTGAGAAAAATTCCATTCATACATCTACGATAACAACACCTGCCAACAAGCGATTACCCCCAAAAACAATCTTATGAATCACATCAGAGAGTATCGCCAAAGCTCTCCATTGAACAGCCACCTCAATCAGCTCCTTAAACAAAGTCTCCATTCAAGCACAAGCTCAGTTCAAAAAGAGGAGGACAAAGCCTTGGCACAGAGGGAACGATACGTCAATTACAGGTCCCCTTCGACAATTCGTCTCCAAAAGAATGGTCAATTCATGACGCGAAAAGAGCTTGGATTACCGCGCTGAGGGCAGTGCCTCTTCAAACAAAATTGGTTCAGCTACTGCTTCACCCACTGTTTCAGCTCCTACTGCCGCCACTGGTTCAGCTACTGCTTTAGCTTCTGGTTTTCACAGCAAGGTCAACGACAACTCTGACGTCATCCTCACCATTGCCGTCATAGCTTCCTCAAATAAAGCCTCCAGCACACCACACAAGCGGAGCCAACCCAGCTCAACCAGCAGGCTGATCAGAAAGAGAATCGGAAAGAGAAAGAGCACGTCATCACTGTAGATCTCCGCAACAGCTTGCCTCTCTCTACAAGCTCGATACCAGCCTCATTGCGAACGGAGTCCATGAAGTCGATACTCTTCAGCTTCAACACTTTGTCGACGCTCCTAGCTGTTATTCTTTTGACCCTGGTCGTTCACCGCTGTTCATGACACTCACTGAGGGCAGTGAGCATTCTTTCAAATTGGGGCAGCTCAACCCAGTTCCAACGCTCGACCGAGCTCCCAACGCGGTCGCTCTACAGCCTGACCGAGCTCTAAACGTGATTGCTCCAAAGCTTACCCCAGTTTACCACGATGGCGTTCCCAACAACCTCATCGATTGCGACGTCAATCCCCCTCGGCATGTTGCAAACAGCCACAACCAGCATCCTTTCGATCCCGGTGGACTGTTTGCCCAGCTCAGCTCCACACCGATATTGCTAGCAGCTTTGGTTGGAACAATGAGTCATCTCCCATTCGACAATCGACACTCCGGTACGGCAATGGCTTCAGGCTTCAGGCTTCAGGCTTCAGGCTTCAGTGATTACAACGTTGCAAAAGCCATCGCAAAGAAGAATTTCGTACTCACTTACGTGTGAAACAACAATCAATAGCATCGAATTAAGCACCGGCAGCGCTCTTACACGAACAACATCATCTAATTCATCATGGACCCTCCGCCGGCGCTGGCTCCGAAGATCGTAATTCGAGAAGCATCACCACCGAAAGCGCCAATATGCCGATTCATCCATTCAATGGCCAACCGCTGATCAAGCAAGCCGGCGTTTAGTGTAGAAGAAAGCGAAGAAGAAAGCAACGAATCCGATGATGCTACCTCAGCTATACGCGCCACTATCGGAGAAGGCAGTGAAACGGGCAACGCACACACAGAAGCACCCAACGCATAACGGCGGACTGTTCTCTAACACTAGCGAATCGCTAGATGGTAACGACAACAACATCTCTCCCCTATATCCTTTTTTCAAAAAACATCCCTTTACGACTCTTTACGGTAGCATAAAAAAAAACGATTTCATTCAACAGGCAACGGTAGGCGATTCTTGGGCTCATTCGGGAATTGTTTGCTGGAACTGATTGATGACAAGGTCATCAATTAAAAAGAGAGATCCATATTGCGGGGGCGGCTTCTCGTAGTAGGATCTTCGGGTTTCACATAGGATGTCAAGAATATAGTACAGTTAGATTATTGCATACAAGAAATTCTGGTTGAGTAAAGAACATTAATTGATTAAATCTATCTAAACACAGACAAGCAAAAGAAAAACACATGAAAACACAGGAAAACACACAAAAAAACAAAGGAAAAACAAAGAAAAAACACAAAAAAACAGAACAAAACACACACAAACTAGCGACGCCTCTTGTATTGAGGGCAGATTTTATCATTTCGCTTATGCCCCTTCGCATCACAAGCAAAACACCTCACATCAGGCGATTCGCGGCGGCGGCGGTGGTGGCGGGGTGGTGGCGACGCGGAGCGCCCGCGGGAGACACGACGGCGAGAAGGAGACGGCGAGGAGGATTCTCGGCGGCGGCGGAGGGACTAGAAAAACATATTAGTAAATAGATACGGAATGTGGAGGATAAAATGGAGTTTCTTACGAAGAGATTGGCGGAGGCGGCGCGGCTGAGGGCCTCATCGACATGTGCCATTATCCGGCGGCGCGATGGCGAATTGGCGGCAGCGGCAGCCTCGGCGGCACAGGCAGCCTCATCGGCCTCGACGGCCTGCTTCTTGGCGGTTTTCAAGGCGGCGGCGGCGACGCCCCAGGCAGCCTCGGCGACGCGGCAGGCATCGGCGGCGACGCGGCAGGCCTCGTCGGCGACGGTGGCGATATGGCGGCAGGTGGCGGCGTCGGCCTTGGCGGCACCAACGTCGGTGTCTTTGGTGGTGGTGGTGTGGGAGGGGGAGGGAGAACTCGGCGGCAACTACAAGATCATGTTAGCGCATCATCCAAAAGAAACACATCAAAATAAAACTTACATGCGCTTGACGAGCTGCATCGTACTGTAGAAGAATATTAGTAAACGCAAGAATAGAGACGAAGCATGAAAACATCAACTTACGTCTTTCTGCGCCTTGTCACGGGCGGCTTTGGCCTCGGCCAAGATCTGATTTGAGGGCATGCTACTGAAAACTACAAAACACGTGATTAGTATGGTAACTGAAGAAGAAGTGGAAGAGGTAGAAGAAGAAGTAGAAGATGTAGAAGAAGAAGTGGAAGAGGTAGAAGAAGAAGTGGAAGAGGTAGAAGAAGAAGTGGAAGAGGTAGAAGAGGAAGTGGAAGAGGTAGAAGAGGAAGTGGAAGAGGTAGAAGAGGAAGTGGAAGAGGTAGAAGAGGAAGTGGAAGAGGTAGAAGAAGGGGAAAACTTACAATCAAGAAGCATGGAAGGAAGGTTGGAAGCGGATGTCGCTCTTGAAGTCCTGGGCGATCTCACGAACGAGGCGCTGGAAGGGGAGTTTGCGGATGAAATGATGAAAGAAAGAGGAATAAGAAAATGAAACGAAATAAATATAAATGCGTCGCTTACATAATCTGGACATATGAGCAGGCGAAGAAGGTGGTGATACGTTGGGAAATAACGGTAGCAAGAGCGGTCGTGTCTGCAGCATAACTGCGGCCACGTTGGGATATATTAGAAGCAGGAGCGGGCGTGTAGACAACATAGAAGCTCTTGCAGTAGTGACGAAAATGATTGACAACCAAATTCTTTTCGCTTTTCTCTCTATCTTCATCAACTTCATGTACGTAAAGATGTACGAGAGCTCAGTAACAAGAAGATCTACGAACTATCGAGAATTGAACATTGATAAATATACTATTCCAATCACAATACCACTTAGTATCACTACCATCAACATCAACAACAACAACAACAACAACAGCAACAACAGCAACAACAATAACGACAGCAACAACAAGAACAGCAACAACAGCAGCAGCCGTAGCGAGGCCAGTCGCTTGGAGAAGTTGGTGAGAGAGTCAAATGGGTGAAGAAGTGATACATTCATACTGATCGCAAATTCGATGTAGAAACTTGTCGCTTTTGGTTTTGCTCTTGGTTCTGTGTTGGTAAGGAACTTTAGTGATGATTCTTGAACATAATCACTAATATCAGTTTGGACCGGTACCTGTGTATATTATTGGTATCAACCAGAGATCGTTGCTGGTCGTTGGACTTTGTGGCTATGGAACTCTCCGGCGGTGAGAGATTGGATACCTGGGAAATCTGCCGCCGCCAAGGGATGGTGGTGAGGCGAGTCATCACTGATCCTATTTCCACCTCAGAAATTGATGATTTATGAGCTCATCTTAAGAATTCCTTTCAGATAAAATCCGCCATAAAACGACCAGATGACCAACCTGTATTAAGTACTTTTACTTTCGTGTGAAACAATATCGTAGTCACAACGAGATCATCCGTTAGATCGATCATAACCGCCCTGCTATGGCGGACTCTAAGTTGACTGAGAAGAACGCGAAATATCGCACCGAGATTCAACAGGTCAGATCCCTTAGGCGAAATCAAAGGACAAACCACTGACACTGTCGCTACAGATGATGTTCGTGTCCGGCGAGACCAGTGATCCATCTCCCGAAACCACTACCATGATCGAAGGTATCGTCCAGCAGCAAGTCGTAGAAATGGTTTGTACAAATATCTCCTCGCACCTTCACTTTGCCCTCTAACTGACTTAACTCCAGCTCAAATCATCCACCGTCCTTGCC
>Ga0160427_10001986_pt1 | contig 12469 bp, 11 predicted proteins | sample SolpanmetagenomL_FD_108194 | JGI IMG/M metagenome (GOLD analysis project Ga0160427, IMG submission 108194) | Solar panel surface microbial communities from Lawrence Berkeley National Laboratory, California, USA - L | ecosystem: Engineered > Built environment > Solar panel > Unclassified ...
ATCTCGTCGCTTGCGTTTTCTGTAAAGTACCCTCCGCTTACGATTGGCGTATTCGACTTCCTTCAAAATTCATCAATTAGCAGGCCCAACATGATCAGAGTTCCAAAGACTTACTTCAAGATAAATCTTGGGCCCTGTCGGCTGTTGTAAATGACCTTCGTTCACCTCTCGAGCCTTTCGCTTCAACTTTTGTCCTCGGTTGCTTTCGAAAGCTAGCTCACTTTCCTCTGAGTCTGACGCTGCTACTATGTTAGCAGGGTTCAGTGTGGACAGAATGTATCATTGAAATACCATCAGCTTTCCTGTTTACTGCTGCTTTGACATTTCTGTCACAGAGTTAGGATGGTTCTTGTCTTCTCTTTAAAAATTGTGGATGGCTGAACAAACGCGATGAGTGAAAGAAGTTGAGCTCTTTCCGATGCTGCGATCGCCGCGGCCATGGTAAACTGTTGGTTAACAACTCTGTATTCGTACTTGAGATGACAGCACTGATGCGACGAATAATTGGCTAACAACTCTGAGTGTGCAATTGTCAAGAGGTGAATTGATGTCGGGAAGGTAGGAAAGAAGGTTGAATGAACAAGAGGGCGAAAGGAAATGGCGAGGAATGGTCAGTCAGGCGCTATCAACAATCAACAATTGCTCTGGTTCTCGGCCGACTGATGATGGGCTCGTGAAAGACACCCGGAAAAGACCACTGGGACCACGGGACAGATCCCGAGCTGGACCTCCGGGCAAACCTACGGAATGACCTCAACTCGCAGACATCAATCAATCAACCCGAAATGCTGGACCGACCAGCTACGAGTCGTTTATTTCATTGCGTCCTGTCAGCTTCAGCCAAGTAACACACCAGCATTTACTTAACTAGCACTGAAATCAGGCGAACGGACGTGCGAACCTCGAATGACTGCCAGTGCATAACATGGACGTCTATCCGGAAGAATACTTTGCGACTCCTACGCCTGTTTTGATACTCTCAGGCTTGGGATCGTCGGATTCGCATACAGCGCTACCACCTTATCCACTGCTAGAGAATGGCACCCTAATCAGCTGCGATCAACCTCCAGTGACATCGTCAGCTGGAGAAGAGCTATTACAATGTTTTTTGCAGGCCAACAATAGCACGGAATGGATTGGGACATCGAAAAGAGGAGGACGACCACTCAATTCTGTGGCATACAAGGTGGAGGTGGTCGGCAGAGTTGGTGACCCTTGATTCTCTCAAATGCGTTCGTCGAGACTTTGCATCATGTCAATCATCGTGCTAATTGTTTAGAATTATGTATTACCGCCGCGAAAAGCCAGTCCACCTCAATCATCGACTCCCTCAACACCAATTGTGTCGGAAATGCGTGGCTCTGGAATACTAACTCCAACATCTCTCAACAAGAATTTGCACTCGCCATTATCACCACTAACTCCCGGGTCTCCGCTTTATCCAGATGGCATATTCACACATATCTGGTTACGGAAGCATTTCAGTCTCATGCCTTGCACCTTTGTCTCGTTCTATGAGATGTATATGACTGATGTCCCAGTTACATCTACTGGCCCTACTCTAGACGAAGATGCTGCAGACAATGCATTAATCAATTCTATCAAAGAAATGAAGAAACTGCTTGCATCGGACCCGCGCAAGATAAAATTTGCAGTTGTCATCATAGGCCCTAAATTGGCAGAAGCTCGTGCTTTGGAAGAACGCTTTTCGAATATACGGCGTTCAACTCAATTGGATACGAAATCATCAATCTTTTATTTGCCGTATGAAATATCCAATACAAGGTTGCTTGAACAGTTCATCATCAATTTAAAGCTAAGTTTGGTACCATCTACAATCGAATACTACACAGAGCTATCCAGAAAGGCTAGAAAGAAACGGCATAGATCGACAGCACCTCCACCAACTGTTGCTCCAGCAAACTCCACTCAAACTATCACTCATACAGGTTGGGTAGTACGCTATGAAATCAAACTCGCCATATTTGCAGAATTTCGAGGTGAAATCGATGTTGCAATTCGAAACTACGAAACAGCTTACGAAGGTCTCATGGAGATTTTTGAGACAACCAACTCATGGAGCCCAAGATGGCAGGATGCTAGATTGATAATAGATGCTGTTGCAGCTAGAATGATACGATGCCAGATATACCTCGAGATGTCGAGTGCAGCTGCTCAAAGATGGGACTTGCATAAGAGACGAATGGGCGAGATGCTTGATAGGCGAGCTCTGGGAAAAGCAACATATGGATTTGCCGCGTGGGAAGCTCGATGGTCTGAAATTATGGCAGTGGTTGTCGGGAGATCTGGCATATTCCATGTTGATATCAGAGCTGGCGACATGTCTGGTGCGCTTCCATACATACCTTTGGCACCATTAGATAAATCAGTAAAGATTGAAGAAAAGGCAGGAACAAATGACATACTGTTACATGAAGGATTCTATTGGTTGCTGGCTGCTACATCTGCAAAAACACGAAGGAGAAGAGCTTTACGACAAGCTGAATTAGATGCTAATGCCGACACGTATTTATGTCCGGGTCCAGAGGACGAGAAGAATACAGATCATGTTTCTATTATTGTGAGGTTATTAGAAAACGCTGCTTCCGAATTCGAACGGCGACAACAGTGGCGTATGGAAGGCAGACTTGCAATGGAAATCGCAGAACTAGAGATGGAGAGGAAAGAATGGCGTACAGCACTGAGAATGCTCAAGGCAGGTATTCAAGGCTGGAGACGAGAGGGTTGGAGTGAGGTAATACTCAACAAAGCCTTATGGATGATGCGGCAGTGTGCTCTCCAAGGTGGAGACGCAGCTTCTGCGATCATGGCTGAGCTTGAGCTGATGAGTTCTTGTAAGTTTTTATGTACAAATCTGTTATTTCTGCTAACGAATTTAGCATTGCCTCGAAAACAGAACTGGAATTATGACTTTACCAAGATATTGCAGAGTGTCAAAGGAGGAATACAGGGGAATACGTCGCTTGTGGTGAGAGCCTCTGATGTCGTTCCATTTGGTAATGGGTGTTGTTCACAAATCCTGGATTCTCATTGATTGTGTTTAGTTTCTGCGACATTCACTTTCAAGTCTCCGGAAGTTTGCGTTGGGGAGGCTGCAGTGTCCCAAGTCGCATTGACTCTACATATTCATGATGACGCGATACCCATTACGTTCACCTTCATGGAAATACATTTCGATGGAAATATGAAATCCGTGTACATTAAACATGATTCATCATCGGATGAAGCACTCTCCGATCTGAAGGGAAGGCTAGAGGACCACTCCCCAGATCCAAATAAGCCCAACTCGAAGGGATCTATAGTGGGAGCTGCGAATTTGACCTTTCGACCCAGTCAAACCAAAGTATTCGAAGTTGCGTCGATATTGAGGGAGGTGGGTAATGCAAGAGCAGAGTCAGTTACATTAGGCATTCAAGGCGAGGGTTTCGAAGTTGACTACATGCTGCTACTGAATGATATGGAAGAGGATGAAAATGTCAGGGCGATTGGTGGCGCAGGAAACGCTCTGTGGTGGGCGTCTTTAGAGGGACAACTCAAAAAGATTGCAATGCGATCTGTAAACTCTTCTGTTCTCAAAATTCTGCCAAAGCCTCCAAAGATGGAACTCAATGTTGAAAAACTATACGATCCGATATTTCTTGATGAACCAGTCAAGATCAAGGTCATTATCAGAAACGACGAGGAACATGAAGCAGTTGCTAAATTGAGTCTCAGAATCTTGGGCTATCCCGATGAAGGTCAGTAATTTGTTGAACTACTGTAATGATTTACCTTATCAACATGAATAATAGTACCTCACGTCCAATGGTTGCACGAATACAACAGCGATCTTGTTGAATGCGACTCCAAAACCCCTTATGATATCGGCAGTCTTCAACCATCACAAGAAATCCTCCGCACCCTCATATTTCCAGCGCCATCAACAGATGCAGAACTCTCACTAGAAATTACATCTTCTTACCACCTAACATCTGATGTGGCGACACCAATATCAAAGACTGTACTTATACCCAATATTCAAGTCCGGAAAGCATTCAAGACGAAGTTCGACTTTTCGCCAAGTGTTCATTCAATCAAGTGGCCAAATTATTTCGTACTCAATGACGACGAACTTGATGCGGCGAACGACGGAAGCGCAAAAGGATTAGTACAGAAGTGGAGTTTGAAGAGTGGGATATCGTTAGTGGACGAAGGAAAAGTGTTTGTAGAGGGATTAGATTGTGTGATTGTGAATATGCAGGGTGGTATAATGTGCACTGTCGAGGAGAAGGATGATGCGGCGCTGTCTAAACGAGGTAAGTAACTGCCTCTTTGTTTTGCGCATATGGGTTGTTATGACCGAACATGTGCTGACTCTCATCAGAATTGGCGTATGGCGAGACTTTAGACCCTGTATTTGTGCTTGATATCACGAAAATGAGCTTGGAGGACCGGAGATCTTCGACTTTGGATATCGAGCTTAAAATCCGATGGCGAAGGTTGAACGAAGAAGTTGTCGAAACGTCGCTGCCAGTTCCAAGATTACTTATTCCTGGCAGTGAGCCTAGAGTTTTGGCAGGTATGTATTCAATATTCCTTGAGTATTCTCAATTATACCGTTACATATCTTATTGTCGACTCGTTCTTTCTATGTGTTGCACACGATTCGATGCTACCATTTTTCTGAGTGAGAAAAACAGAGCTAACTTGTGTCTGCACACACACAGAGGCTCATCCATCTCCAACAACCCGGGGTCTTATAAACCTTGTTTACACGATTGAGAATCCAACTATGCATGTACTCACATTTAATGTTTCCATGGAAGCAAATGAGCTATATGGATTTGGAGGCTCCAAGCAATTTGCTATACAACTCATGCCTCTGAGTAGATACGTGATGAAGTACAGAATCATGCCACTGCAAAGAGGAGTGTGGATTAAACCAGTACTGAAGGTGGTGGATAAGTATTATAACAAGAGTTTGAAGATTGCTGCTTGTGAAGGAGTGGTAGCGGGAGAGAAAGGCGTGGGTATTAGTATCTGGGTGCCTTAGGGGACTTTATTGTATGAAAAGTTGATATAGAACATATGGTGGGCTATTTTTCAGCTAGTTTCTTTTGATCACAAATAGAATTTCACATAAATAGTTCAAAATATTCAAGTCTAGAGAGCAAAGAGAAGAAAGATAAGAAACGCGTCATTTATAGAGGTTCGGTAGGACTGGCACAAGTTCAATCGCTGTGATAAACGTGAGTGGATTCACTAGTGTGCATTGAGCGGTTCGTTTTCGCCGCTGAAGTGTAGATACTGCTGATGATTCATCTGACATGTACTGCACATTCCGCTATCTGCACTTATACAAGCGGGAGTTAGTTTACCACCGTGGAGAACACAGAGTATATTGACTGTAGCTATGAATATGTCAAGAATCCATTGTGCTCGAGTATGACGTCCTCTTCATGTGCAGCTGTATGCATCTTGTGTCTCCCCACATTCACATTCATTGCCAAGCGAAAATGCGGGGGAGAAGCAGTATAAAAGTTAAAATATCGGTGCAGGAGGTATACGATACATCATCTTTTTGCTATTCGCGTAAACATGTACCAATCACCCGTTTTGCTGGCATCCATCACGATTGTGCTGCCCATGGATTTGGTCCTTGATCTTTTCAGCAATATGCAGAGAAGGTAAATGTTGTCACATCATGTCATGTCATGTCATGTCGACCTAAGCACTTGTCACCAGCACCGATGTGCGCCAGGAATGAAGTAATTCGCGAACGCGCAGTCTATAAGTAGTGCGAAAAGTACGATGAATTTTTACGCTCAATTTTGAATTGATCGTTTTTCGCAAAGGGCAGAAATATCGAACTATTTGAAATTCGAAATGTTGTTCCGTTCATCTCGTTATTTTCTTGTTCTACCTACCATCATCTTTACCAATCTCATACCTACCGTTTATGCTGGCTTAAACCTCACCAACTCCACCATCTATCGCTCCTCCAACCTCCCCTTCGACATCCGACCTTCTACCCCTCAAAACGAACAAAATTACACCGCACCTATATTTCCAATTCTACCGTTTACTCAATCCGAGTTGAACCCAATTCTCAGTCCTGACGCAACTTCTAACTGGTCCAATGCTTACCTCTTCAATCCTACTGCGATCGTCCTCAACTCTACCATCTTCCTTCTATACCGCGCGCAAAACTATAACAAAACATCCTCCATAGGTCTCGCCTGGTCTACTGATGGCACTAATTTCACCCGCTATGACAAACCAATCATCTATGCCACAGAAATTTATGAGAAGGGAGGTGGTTGTGAAGATCCGAGGATTGTTAGGGTAAATGGAACTTTTTATGTTACATATACAGCATATGATTTAGATAAAGCGCGGCTTTGTTTGGCGACAAGTACGGATTTGGTCAATTGGAAGAAATATGGGCCGATATTTAACGATTGGGCGGATGTAGTGTTTAGTGATATTGATATACCAAGTCCGAGACTGAATTATACAAAGAGTGGGGCGATTATAGGAGAGAAGATTGATGGTGTATATCATATGTAAGTGATTTTTTCCTTAACCTCTGTAGAACATTATATGAATCTTTGACAAGTAAGGGAAAGGGGGGTGAGGGGCGCGGGGGGAAGGTTATCATGAAGAACCATGCCGATAACATATATTCTATTTACGCAGGTACTGGGGTGATTCGGAATTCTATCACGCTACTTCTCCTGATATGATTCATTGGACCTCCCTGCCTGCTGATCAAGCTTTTGCTCGCCCCTTAAATCCATGGGAGAATCGTCTTATTGAACCTGGTCCCGCGCCGATCAAAACTCGCGACAACAAGTATATTCTTTTTTATAATGGAATGACAACAGGCCGTATCGGATACTCAAAAGATCAGTATAGTTGCGGACAAATGTTGATTGACCCTAGCGGATCTTTCAGACCGTACATCAACACAAGTGATGGAGTTTATCAACCAAGCTTGATGGATGGGCCAATATGCAGAATTGAGAAACCGTGGTTAACGCCGACAACAGAGCTGGCGCAGAAGGGACAGGTGGATAAAGTGGTGTTTGTTGAGGGGGTCGTGCAGTTTAAGGGAAAGTGGTGGGCGTATTTTGGAATGGGAGACTCATATTTGGGAACTGCGTTCTCGGATGTGCAAGCGTGAAGTGGATCAAATTCAATCGCTAGTTATTTTTCTTCAAAATACCAACTATGATGGAGCGAATACCTATTAAGTAGATAGCTGCTTGTCGAATATGTCAGTTTTCCCCATAAAGCAGAAAGTCCAAGCAATGAGCACAGCATTTAATACTTGAATATCTTTGTTCAATTATGATAAAAGCACGCGAGGAGGACACCGTCTGCAACATATAGAAACATGACATTTTATGCTGTGGCGATATTGTTAACATGTTTGCATGCACCAACAAATATCAACGATGGAAAAACTGGATATTCCATCTATGAAATTCTGTCTATTGTACATAAGCTTTAACTTCCATATGCCTATATATATACCAAATGATTAACGTTACATTTGCGTCATATGCTGTCCTGTAGTACGTGGGAGTAGGACAGATCTGCAGAAGGTCGTATAATAAGTAGCGGCGAGCACAAATGAACTTCTCATACTTATTGTCCATATTACCTCAATAACATCTACCCCTTGTCTCGCACCTAGACTAATCTTTGCGAGCCAATTATACTAGTCTCTGAGACTCTGTGCTAGTGTCAAATTCAATTTTCGTCGCGACTGAATACCTTCGCTACAGGCTACCACTAGTGGTGAAGAAAGTGTGCTGAGAATCTGGATCATAACATGCTATGCATACCACGCTAAGCATCTTGTAATCGCTTCTATATTTACAAAAGCTTCCGTCAACGCCTGTAAGACCAAAAAGGAAACAGAACAAACAAAAACGCACATCATTACCAACACCCTACCCGTTAAACCCCATACCACCGACCTCTAAATCATCCTTCAATGCCGCTTTAATTTCCTCCTCTCCAACATTTAATCTCACCCTACCCGCTCTCTCCCCTCGTCTATTCATTTCCAACCCGATAATCCCTCCCTCAACCAACCCAGCTGCAGCAATCATCAATCCCTTCACTCTTGGGATTTCACCATCACCCTGCTTTGTCCCTGCCGCTCCACGTCTCCTTGGTGTCAAAAATAAATCTTGCTCTTTCTTCACCTTGTCCTCTTTTCCTAACAACACTTCTACCATTGACGCACTCGGTGCCATCCTTACCAATCGTTCTGCGTCTTCGATAACATCTGCCATTAAATTCTCATTTACTCCGGAACGTCTCATTCGTCCCAACAAAGCAGCAAGAAAGATCTTGGCAGAGAGGGGTAGATGCCGTAAATACAATTGTAGCGGGGAATTTGTTGCTTCGTTGATCGCTTTGATAATGACTTGGATTGTGACTTTATCCGAAGTGACCATATTGTCAGAAGCTTGATTCCTTCCAGATTTCGATGGTGTGCTGGGAAATGTCGTTTCTTGACGATCCGCTCGACTTTGCTCGACAATCTCAACGGCTCGTCGACAAATGTCTAGTGCCCTTCGTGCATCACCGCTCACTGCAGCGACTTTTCTTGACGCAAATTGTACAGCGTCAGGGTCAACTATATTGTCTGGTACACCCTCGAGTCGCGATTGAATAATCTTCATGAGTTGATCGTGGGTGTATCCAGGGAATGTTATTCTTGTTAGACCTGCTAAAATTCAGCACTGTCCCTCGGCATAGCTTATCTCTGTATAGAGAATAATGTAAGGAATTTCAGAGCATAAAAGGAACTCACCCAATCTACTCGAAATTTTGTTACTCAATGTTCGCTCGGGCAAATCCATAGTATTTGCAACAGCTAATACAATCAGACGACTATGCGTCATAGCTGGCCAATTAAAGAAATTGTACATGACACTTTGATTCTTCGTCACCAACTGATCCAGTTCGTCCATGAGAACCACGATCGGTACCCGTCTTGGACTTGGTCTGGAAAACTCACGCTCCAACAACGATAATGCATGGTTTGGAGCGACTCTCGCGGGCATGTCCTCTGAATCTCCTTGAATCGCTTCCCATAGGAGAGAGTAACTTTGATGTGGATCTGTAATCTTCATACCGTTGATCTCAAGAAATATAAAGTCGTCAAGCTCTTCCTCCTGTACTTGGTAGTGAAGTTGCTGGATGACCTCTCGAACAGTAGCTGTTTTTCCTGTCCCCGGTGTTCCAGAGATGTAGATACAACTACCCGAGCCATTTGAGATGGCATCGTGTAAGTGTGTGTAGACAGTCGCAAACTCATTTTCTCTGCATGGTAAAGAGGAAGGAACTGAAGAAACGTGCAGGCGTGATCGAGCTATTTGGTAGGGTGTTGAGAGATGTTTTGCAGGTGAAAGAGTACGAAGAGACAGGGGTGTAAATGTAAGTGCTTTTTTCGATGCGATTCTATTGACTGTTAGTTTGTCATGTTGTTTTAAATCGCATTGAATATTACCTTTTGTGAGTTGGGGTCGTGAACTTTTTTGTAGGGCTCCTGTCTTTCTTAGGCGTCCCATTCACAGCTTTCTCCCTCCTTCGCTTTTTGGGGGTTCGTGGTGCTGGCTTCTCTTTCTCAAAATCGGCCTACATGTATCAGTCTTGTTGCACTACAGTCGGAGGTGACCATACGTACATCATCTTCATGGTGCTCCTCCTCCTCATTAATATCATACATATCTTCATCATCATGCTCTTCTACCTCCGATTTTTCTACTTCCGTCCTTCGCCTTCTATCGGGTTTCTGCGTGTGCTTGATCACCCACTCCCTTAAAGCCCGTAAATTTGTATTTCGGCCATTATACATATCCTCCCACGAGAATTCTGGTGAATATTCAGCGGGTCGGACATCACAAGCTCTCCTACATATAAAGATCTTGCCCTTCTTCTGAACAGTCTTTGTGAGGCCGGTTGGATATAGTTTGTTGAATGCTGCCTCACTGTGTACCTCTGCTTTACCGTTGATCGACTCCAAAGGATTCCAATCAAATGTCGGCGACAAGTATAACTCATTCTGTGAAAGTCTCAGAATGAAAGTCAACAATTAGCCTAACGCTATGCATTTTCTTGTTTCAAGTTTTGATGCTTGTTGTTAAGCCTTCAGATAAGGCTTGGAGTCGTTGAGGGAGATAGAAGAGCAAATGGGGGCCGCAAACATTGAAATGATAACAATATTCATACCAAGAAAAAATCCTTCCTCTTTTTCGTTTTGCTTCTAATCTCAGAGGGTGCGCTGAACCACATAATCAACACTGACTTTTCTTCATTTTGTAATCCAAACTCTGCTGCCAATCCCACCCATGCTGCTTTTTGTCCCTCTGCCTTTAGCAGCAAGATGTCCCCAATTTGACATTGAAAACTTCCACATCTAGCGCCGACTGGTTGTGTTTGAGATGTTTGTAAAGTACCATCTTGTTCGTAATCTTTTGTCTGGTTCGATAGTAATTGTTCTCCGTTTTCTATATCATTTTGAGCTCCTGCGTGAGGTTGGGTTAAGTTGGGTTGGTTTGTCGCTGCTGATGAATAAATCCACTCCCAAGGGATATCATCGTCCTCTATCTCATCGTCAGAGTCCTCTCGCGCAATGACACCAGTGCCTTTAAGTAACTGCCGTGCAAGACCGATCCGAGCTTTTTGCGAAGCTGCCCGCGCAGAGACTCTAACAGTCATCTCCTTATTGTTCACGTCCTGTCTAAAGATCTCGATTGAGCTTGATATTTGAATATGCCAGATATCCAAGGCGTGTAATTCCGGCTATCGACGATGTAGAGGTTCTTCCTTTGCTAGTAGTCCTGTCGTCGTTGCTGTTTCTATGTCTTTGAATAGTGTTGCATGGAATTAAAGCTACACAGGACAGCATAAGAGAGAGAGAGACAGCTCGCGCCAAAGCTAGGATATTTACATACATGATGCCATTTTAGGATAAGCGCCAGGAACCATTAATTAAACAGAAAAAGTCTCATACATATACGGATTTACTGCAATTTTAAGCTTATTATTATAAAGCTGTCATTCTCATTACAGATTCTATAAACTACCATATATAATGTCTAATCTACATCTCAAGCCATCTGGTATCTAGAACATCTAGCGAGGAAAGAAATACTACCACCATTTTTAAAAGAAACAACACCGTACCGAGGTGACAGACACTTTTGGAATGATTTTAAAACAAAGAAAACAAGAACCACAAGTCTATAGTCTTTCGCCGGCAGATAACTTCTTCTCACCATACTTCTTGAGACGAATAGCCTGTACGCTGATGAATCCCGTGGTATCACAAGGTTGGAATCCACCAAGCTCATCCATAGAACTCTCAGTCATGTCATACAATTTCTCCGTCTCTGAGCTTCGTCCAAGTATGATCAAGTTACCCTTGTATGCCCTGCATCTGACTTGTCCATTGACATTCTTTTGTGATGCAATGATTGACTCTTCAAGGAATTCACGCTCAGGCGAGAAATATAAGCCGTTGTAAAGTATTTTAGCATAATTGAATGTGACAAATTGATCACGCAAAGCTCGAACTTCACGATCAAGGACCAGTCCTTCGAGATCGATGTGAGCGTTTCGGAGAATAGTGAGACCTGGTGTTTCGTAGCATCCACGAGATTTGAGTCCGATGAATCGATCTACGTAGTGAAATTAGCAAAACGGTTACTTCTTTCAGATGAAGAAAGGGAAAGAAAAGAAGGCTTACTCTCTACAATATCGATTCGCCCAACACCATTTCTACGAGCGATAGCATTGGCAGTCAAGAATAACTCTACAGGCTCTGTCACTGTCTTGCCATTGGCTGATTCCAGCTTGACTGGTAGACCTTTCTCGAAATATACGGTAAAGTCTTCAGGTGTGTTTGGCGCGTCAGCTGGATCCACTGTCAACTTCCACATGTCTTTTGGCGGTGTGACATCTGGGTCCTCCAAAATTCCGGCTTCATAACTGCAGTGTGCCATATTCTCGTCCATACTCCATGGCTTTGCCTTTGTTTGAGATACCGGAATACCCACTTTGGCAGCATAATCAAGAAGATCGTTTCGTCCAGCAAAACGCTCATAAAAGACTGGATCACGCCATGGCGCAATAACTTGGATTTTAGGGTCTAGTGCATAAAATGCCAACTCGAATCGAACTTGATCGTTACCCTTGCCGGTACAACCATGAGAAACTGCAAAACAACCTTCTTGCTTGGCCACATCCATTTGACCACGAGCAATCACCGGGCGAGCAAGTGATGTGCCCAATAGATAGACATTTTCGTAAATTGCATTGCATTGAATTGATGGGAAACAAAGTTCCTTGACAAACTCTTTCCTGAGATCGGCGACAATAGTCTTTAGTGCGCCAACTATTTGAAGTCTTAGTAAACTTGCCGAAAATAAGTATGAACGATGGA
>Ga0160427_10001987_pt1 | contig 12466 bp, 10 predicted proteins | sample SolpanmetagenomL_FD_108194 | JGI IMG/M metagenome (GOLD analysis project Ga0160427, IMG submission 108194) | Solar panel surface microbial communities from Lawrence Berkeley National Laboratory, California, USA - L | ecosystem: Engineered > Built environment > Solar panel > Unclassified ...
AGGGGCCGCAGCCGTGTGCCCAGGCCCGCTGCTGGAATGATGCCTTTCATGTGGGTCGAGTGTAGAGCCTGAGAGAGTGATGTATGCCGGAATACGCTTAAGTTGTACTCATCTGACGGGCCGGTCGAACCCATGCTGATCTCGTGCCTTCTTCTGGAGAGGCATTTATAAAGCTGACGATGGGATGAGACCTTGGTTGACGCATCGTCCAGTTCATGAGTGTTCTACTCTACTGAGCGTGATAAGGTACAGCTGATTGCCGTTGCAGTGAAGAGGAGTTAATGCCAGATGACCATCCATTCAGTTCCAGAAAGCTGGGCCACGCGCCGTGAGGGCACAGTGAAATCACGGAAAGTAAAAAGCAGGAATGTCAAGTGAGTCTTGTCAGTGAAACGGTTCCTTTCGTCCTAGTGGTTCTGATGGGCGGCAGTGCCGATATGGTGGTCGTGACTTGCAGAGATTGCCGCAGTTTGGGTGTTCGACCAGTTGCCAAGACCTTTTTTTGGAGCGCTTCGCGTGAGTGACCGTTATACCGAAGATCGTTACAGGGGGGAAACGTCAAACGACGGTGTGGAGAACGAAATCGAATTGAGCGTACTGTGGCGCGGAATACGTCGCCGCCTGCCGATGATTCTGGCGGCCACGGTGCTTGTCGGCGCGGCGACGTATTTCTGGTCGCACGGTCAGCCGCCAGTATACGAAGCCGCCTCCAGCGTGATCACGGTGCAGCCTGCAGCAGGTGTGGTGGGAGCCACGCTGGTGCCCGCTTCCGCTTTGCCGATTGGTGCACTTGATGAAGCGCTCAAAGGCTCGACGGTACTTGGTAACGTGATCACGGCGCTCAGGAACAGTCCACTTGCGCCCACCGTCAAGAACAAACTGATCACTGAGCTGCAACGTGAACTGCAAAGCAGTACCCTCTCGACGGTGGACCTGACGTCGCAGCTCGATCCTGGTGGAAACGGGGTGTATACCGTCACCGGACGAGCGCCCAGCGCTGCCTCGGCCCGTGTGCTGACCAACCTGACGACCCAGGCGCTGCTGGCCTGGGACGAGAACCGCTCGTTGCTTTCGGTGCAGCGCGCCCTCAAGGTGCAGCGTGCTCAGTTGGCCGAGATCGAGCGCCAGATTGCTCAGCCGGACTTGCCGTCGCTAGAGCGAGAAACATTGGTGGCAACCCGCGCCTTGACGCAGCGTAATCTGGCGCAGACCAGCATTCTTGCCCAGGCCACCACTGGCTCGCTTTCGCTGGTTTCGCCTGCTGTCGAGCCGCTGAACCCAGTAGCTCCTCGGCCTACCCGCAACGCCGTTCTGGCAGGACTGCTCACTTTACTACTCGGCCTCGGCCTTGCTGCTCTGTTGACCCTCACGGACCGGACCGTGCACAACGAGGAAGATCTGTTGAACTTCGGATTGCCGACGCTGGGTATCATTCCCCGACTTCGCAAGCGCGATATCGTCATGATGGGCATCGTCCGGGCCGCGCGGCAGGCGGGGCTGTATGAAGCCATCGGTTTCTTGAGGGTCAATTTGCTGGCCAATGTTGACCAGCAGAGCGGCAGGCGCATCATGCTGTCATCAACCGCACCGGGTGAGGGCAAGAGCAGCATGACGGCCACACTGGCCGACGGCTTCGCTTCCTCCGGCCAGCGGGTGCTGATTATTGACGCCGATCTGCGGCGCGGGACACAACAAGCGGTCTGGGATAGATACGAGCGTCAACACGAGTGGCATCAGTTGATTGGTCAGGGTGGATCACGTACCCTGCAAGAAGCGCTGCGCGATCCGGAAAATGTTCAGGTCATTGAAGTCGAGCCGAATGTTTACCTGCTTCCCGCCGGCCCGGGCTTACATGACAGTTTAACTTTGCTCAACCGTCCTGATCTGGGGAGCATTTTTGAGCGCTGGGGCCAGGGCTACAGTATCGTTTTGATTGATAGCCCGCCGCTGCTGGCTATTGCCGATGGACTGGTTTTGGGTCGCCACGTCGACGGAGTTCTTCTGATTACCGAAGCGGGCCAAACGACATTGCAGGCGGTGAAGCAGGTGATGCGCCGCACCCGGGAGGCAAGAGTGCCGATGATGGGCTTTGTTCTCAATAAGGTGTCTCAGTCGGACCGCGAAAGTTATGGTCAGTCTTACCAATACGCTAGTAGAGCTTCCGAGGGCAGTTGAGAATGGGACTGCACATGCCCAGCGCGCCCGCTGTACGGACCTCGAGCCGTGGCGTGATGCTGACGCGGCGCGGTATCTCCCAAGGACTGGTTCTGGTCTTTAGTGACGTCCTCAGTGCCGTGCTGTGCTTTGGTGTGAGTCATCTCTTGCTCGACTGGATTGGTATGCCCAGTGCCCAGTCAGGCACCTTGCTGATCTGGCTGGGCGTCTGGTTGGCCTGGCGTTTTTATCAGGGTCTCTATCCTGGGTACGGTCGCTCACCGCAGACTGAATTGCGCTTGCATACCATTAGTATTGTTCAGGTTCTGCTGGTGCAACTGGCCGGCGCTCTAACACTTACACGCCTGACGATTAGTGTCGGTGGTGTCGTCGTTGTCTGGCTGCTGATTCTGTTGGTGGCGCTGCCGGTCCGTTACGGCACACGGGCGCTGCTGGTACGTGCTGGGAACTTTGGGCGACCAATCAGCATCATCGGTGCGGGGCAAACGGCCAACCTGACCATTGCCTACCTTCAGGCCCACCCAGCATATGGACTCGAGCCTCTGGTTGCATATGACGACAATCCAGCCCTTCACGGGAGCGAGTTGCATGGTGTGCCGATCCGTGGACCCATTGAGCAGGCCTTGACTGATCCCCTGACGGAGCAGGCCTTGATCTCGATTCCGAGTGCCCGCGCCGAAATTCAGCAGAAGTTGGTCAACTCTGTCTATGCTGCTTTTCCGGTGACCTGGGTCATTCCCGATCTTTTTGGAGTGCCTAATCAGGCGCTTCAGCCTCACAATATTGGCACGGTGGCGACGCTAGAGATTCGTAATAACTTGCGTAGCCGGCGGGCCAGAACAGTCAAGCGCAGTCTGGATCTAATGCTCTCAGTCCTGGGAACACTGGCTATTTCGCCCATTCTCCTGATCATCGCTATTGCTATTAAGTTGGATAGTCCAGGGCCGTCTGTCTACCGGGCACGTCGTCTGGGCCGAGATGGAAAACCGTTTGATTGCTTTAAATTCCGGAGTATGCACCGCGACGCTGAAGCCAAGCTCAAAGAAGTTCTGGACGCTGATCCACTGCTCCAATTGGAGTTTGAGGCTACACATAAGCTCAAGAATGATCCACGGGTGACTCGAGTGGGTAATTTTTTAAGAAAAACAAGTCTAGATGAATTCCCACAGCTCTTCAATGTAATTTCGGGCGAGATGAGCTTAGTTGGACCTCGGCCTATTGTGCAGGATGAGATAGTCAAGTATGGAGAAATATATGATGCTTATAAGCAAGTGCGTCCTGGCATGACTGGCTACTGGCAAGCCAATGGTCGAAGTGACACCAGTTACGATGAGCGGGTTGGGATGGATAATTTTTACGTGACTAATTGGACACCCTGGTTAGACTTGGTAATTTTGCTGCAAACTGTGCGGGTTGTTTTGATGGGAAAAGGGGCATATTAATCATGCATACTTCGAGTGATGTTCAGATAAGCCTATTGGCTGATGTGAAAACTAGTAATATTGGTTCCCGCTCCAAAATTTATAGTTTTGCGTATATCGAAGAAAAAGTAGCCATTGGTGCAGATGTAATCATTCACCCACATGTGAGTATCTACCAAGGCGTCGTGTTGGGTGATGGTGTTGAGGTTTTCCCAGGAGCAGTGCTGGGGAAGGAACCTAAAGGAGCAGGTGCCCTCGCGCGCACACCTACGTATGATCGCTTCGTAAAAATAGGATCTCGCTGTTCTATTGGGCCAAATGCAGTGATTTACTATGATGTATTAATCGGAGAAGATACTCTTATTGGCGATGGAGCCTCTATTCGAGAACAAACAAGAATTGGATCGCGAGTTGTAATTGGCCGCTATGTTACTGTTAACTACAATACAACCATTGGTAAGCGCACAAAGATCATGGATCATTCGTGGCTTGCAGGAAACATGATTGTCGGTGAGGAGGTTTTCATTTCTGGCGGTGTAATGACAACAAATGACAATGATATAGGCAAAAATGGGTTCAATGAAACCGATGTCAAAGGCCCAACTATCGAAGATGGTTCCGCAGTAGGTGCAAACTCCACACTTTTGCCCAAGGTAGTGATAGGGAGAAATGCTATCGTCGGCTCTGGTTCTATTGTGACAAAAGATGTTTCCCCTGGAACATTGGTTATGGGCAGCCCGGCCAGATTCGTCCGCTCACTACAGCACAAAGATACGTTATGAATCCATTTGACCAAGTCAGACTTATAGAGTTACCTCGTATTCAAGATCTGCGTGGAAACTTAACTTTTGTTGAAGGTGAAAAACATGCACCTTTCGATATTCAGCGCGTTTATTACTTGTACGATGTGCCAGGCGGTGAAACTCGAGGGGGCCATGCTCATCGTGAACTGCAGCAGGTTATTATTGCTGCCTCGGGAAGTTTCGAGGTCATTCTTAACGATGGGTTTCAACAAAAAAGCTTCTTACTGAACCGCCCTTATTACGGACTATATGTCCCTAAACTTATTTGGAGGGAGTTAGAGAATTTTTCCTCAGGATCCGTATGTCTGGTCCTGGCCTCACTACGTTACGATGAAGCTGACTATTACCGCAATTACGCCGAATTCCAGTATGATATGCAGCAGCTGAGGGGAGATCATAAATGACCTTATCTTCTTCAAATATACCATTTCTTGATTTGCGTGCTACTTACTTAGAACTAAGAGAGGAGCTAGACGCCGCCACACTGCGTGTATTGGATAGCGGCTGGTATCTTCTAGGCGAAGAACTCACCGCCTTTGAAAGAGAATTTGCCGCATACACAAGCACCAAGCACTGTATCGGCGTGGGCAATGGCCTTGACGCGCTGCGTCTTGTTTTAGAAGCTAGAGGCATCGGCCCCGGTGACGAGGTGATTGTACCTAGCAATACGTATATCGCTACTTGGTTAGCGGTGAGTCAGGTAGGAGCGACGTTGGTTCCAATTGAGCCAGACGAGCAAACATACAACATTGACCCGGCGCTGATTGAACTAGCTATTACGCCGCGCACCAGGGCTATTTTACCGGTTCACTTGTACGGGCAGCCAGCGGATATGGATCCTATTATGACTATCGCTGAGCAGCACGATCTTTTTGTACTGGAGGACGCTGCCCAGGCCCAAGGTGCGAAGTATAAAGGCCGGTCTGTGGGCAACCTGGGCCATGCGGCGGCATGGAGCTTTTATCCGGGTAAGAACCTAGGAGCTTTTGGCGATGCTGGAGCTATAACTACCAATAACGATGAACTTGCTGCCAAGCTGCGTCAGCTTCGCAATTACGGTTCTACCGTTAAGTACGTTCATGAGATCAAGGGCGGCAACAGCCGTATGGACGAGCTTCAAGCTGCGGTACTGCGGGTGAAATTGCGCTATCTAGATGAATGGAATGCTAGGCGTGCCGCTATCGCTGAGTTGTATAGACGTGAATTACCTGAATCGGGTCTGATTCTGCCCGAAGTGTTGGAGAATACGCAGCCCGCCTGGCATCTGTTCGTGGTGCGCTCCGATAATCGTGCAGCTCTGCAAACTGATCTGGCGGCCGCAAAGATCCAGACACTAATTCATTACCCCAGCCCGCCGCATCTGCAAAATGCCTACCATGACCTAGTCTGGCGCGAGGGCCGGTTTCCAGTGTCCGAGCGTATACACCGCCAAGTGCTGAGTTTGCCGATTGGACCTCATTTGAGTGCAGTCCAGGCCAGGCAGGTGCTGGATGCGGTGAAGCGGTCCGTCCACCTGCCACAGGCTTAGGGTTCAATTGCGCCGTATCCTTAAGGCCTCGGCCATTATGGGACTGAGTTCAGTAGTGACGGTCGTTCTTAGCGTTCTGCGTTACAAGTTGCTGGCACGTGAGCTTGGTCCCGAAGGCATCGGCTTGCTGGGACTCTTCGCTACGACACTTGCGCTGGGCGTCACACTTTTCGGAATGGGTGTCGGGTCCAGTGGAGTCCGTCAGGTGGCTGCTTCGAAGTCGGACGAAGACGGAATTGGTGCGGCTACGCGTGCGGCTTTGGTGCGGGGTTCATGGATTTTAGGTCTGCTTGCTACTGTCATTGGCCTGCTGCTCTTTCCAGTGATGCGGGCAACCTTGTTTGCTGATGTTCCACCCCTGCTTATAGTCTGCCTGATCCTAGCGATTGCGGCGTCGGTGGTGAGCGCTGGACAAGTGGCCATACTCAATGGCCTGGGTCACCTCTCCGAAATTGCTAAGGCTAACAGCTTCGGCGCGTTGATCGGTACGGCACTGACCTTGGGTTTGTTGGCTACAGCTCCACAGTGGGCTTTGGCAGCGGCCTTCGCTGGAACGCCTTTGGTTGTGCTGGCCCTGACTACCGGGTATATTCACAAGCTGCGCGAGAAACGGATATTTGCATGGAATGAGTTGTGGAGCGCGTTCAAACCGATGCTTCTTTTCGGTTTAGCTTTCTCTATCAGCCTTCTGATGTCTAACTTGGTGCAGGTGCTGGTGAGGGTCCTGGTCAGCCGGGAACTCGGCCTGAAAAATGTTGGTTACTTTCAAGCAGCTTGGACCATTGCTAACGTGTATCTGGGCTTTGTTACCATGGCGATGGCTACTGAGTATTATCCCAGGCTCAGTGCTATTTCACGGGATGTATCAGAGTTGAACCGTCAAGTCAATACCCAGACCCGCCTGATGCTTTTGATTGCTATGCCAGTCATTTTGTTGTTGATGTTCCTGGCACCTGTCGTGATGGCTGTGATGTATGCTCCGGAATTCGGCCAAGCTACTGAGCTGCTGCGCTGGCAACTACTGGGTGATATTTTTAAGATTGCCAGTTGGCCTATCGGCTTTCTGCTGCTGGCCCGTGAGGCTAAACGAGCTTTTTTTCTCTCAGAGCTTGTCTGGAATATTTCCTTTCTAATTTTGGCTCTGGTGCTTATTGGCCCCTTTGGGTTAAAAGGACTGGGTCTCGCGTACGGTTGGTCCTATGTATTGTATGCTTCATCAGTACTATTTTTTTCTTGGAGGCTGACTGGATATAAACTGGAGAGACGCATTGTGGTTTTCTTCACTGTGGCTCTATCTCTCGGAATAGGAATGGAGTTTGTTGGGTATAATAGCGGGTCTGCGTACAAGTTGGGATATGAATTGTCCTCTATTCCGCTGTCATTGATACTAGGTTGGAAGATTATGTTTTCAGACTATAAAGGAACGTTTTTTGCCAAAATTAAGGCCAAAAGCCTCGTCAAGAAGAATGAGTGACTTATATTTGTGAGGGGTCGAACGTGAAATTGACCGGCGTTGGTTCGATAGAATACAATAACAGTATTTGTGCAAAAGAAGACCTGGTAAGCGTTATAATCCCAGCGTACAATCATCAGGAATATATCGAATTCTGTCTCAACAGCATACTGCAAAATACATACAAAGACATAGAAATCATCATTATTGACGACGGATCAAATGACTCTACCTTTCAAATTGCTGTTAACTGGTCGAGCATCCATCACCAGAACTTCCATAGAATTTATATTGAAACTCAAACAAACGTGGGATTAAGCAACACTCTCAACAAGCTAATTTCCCTCTCAAAAGGAGATTATATAACTTTATTGGCAAGTGACGATGCATTGACTAGGGATAGCATAGATAAAAGAATTAAATTCTTGAGATCGAGTGTCGGAAAAAAAGTAGTAATTGGAAATTGCTATCTGATGGATCAAAATAACAATATATCATCCTCTGATGGCATTAGAGAACTCCACAAAGGATCTCCTCTTGCCCTGAGTGACCATAGGAAACTACCTGGAGAAATGATTCTGAGGTGGTCTATACCCGGACCAGTCATGCTTGCTCATCGCTCTGTCTATGACGATGATGTGTCTTGTCAAAAATATAATCCAAATTTGATCGTAGAAGACAGATATTGGTATCTCAATGCGCTTTCCAATAATTACATAACCTTTATAAATACTCCGGTCGCATATTATAGAATACATAACACAAACTCAACAAAAGATCTGAGCAATAGATCCAAGATAATGAAAGATATTTATAAATCTGAAACTAAAATGTTGGAGCGTTTCCACGGGATGAATAAATTTATGTTATATATATCATCAAAAAAGAATCTACGAGAAATAAAATATTTAGAGAAGCCAATTCTAAAGAATAAAATGTTGTTAGTGATTATAGATAACGTAACTAAAGCAGTGATATATTTGAATAGAATCATACGATAAAGCGACTTACCACGATAGATGGTGATTTATTAGAAGGATCCTATAAAATTTCCTTGATCAAAGGCTTCGCATTCTATCTGTTTTCGCCAAATGGAAACCACATTAACGACCATCTTGTCATACATAAATACAATTCCTCAAAATAGTGGATGAAGCAATAGATAAAATCCATCTATTCCCCTCCTACAGAGGTTGATCATGTTATCCTTCATGAATTCTGTTTCAAGCTACAAGTGCAAGCCCATATTGATAAAAATGTGGAAAATATCCATATCTTTGTTTTGCCTTGTAGTATCGGCTTTACCATCCGGCACTGTAGGAAATTACAACCTAAAGTTGATCCTTACAGGTTTCTGTGCTTTAGCTTTTTTTCTGGCGTTCACATCTCAAAAAATTAACGCGAGTGCCATAAAAGCCTTACTAATTTGCCTCTGCTCAGGATTGGCGATTGGATTTTGGGTGATAAATAATCAGAGTTTTAGTATATCATACGCAATTGGACAATATCAAGGCTTTTTCACAACGTTCTTAGTCTGCGGTATACTTATTTTTGCTTATTTGCAGAAAAAGACGCAGTCATCGTATATTTTCAAGGCGATCATAATAGGTAATTTACTCTATTGCATTTTTAAGATCTCAGTTGTTGCACTCGTTTATCTAAGAATATTGAGTTTTCAGGGATTTTTGAATATCATGAATTATTTTGGGGTTGAACCTATTACTTTAGAAATACTTCCGCGCTTAATACGAGTTCAGACTATTAGCGATGTACTGACCCCCTTCTTAATATTAGTTGTAACTAAAGAAAGCCCATTGCACAAAAAATACAAGTATACCATTCTGTTGATCTTTATTGTATCACTTTTTCTGTCTTACGCTCGTCTACTATGGATTGTAGCTATATTTTCATTAATCATGAATTCTCCTAAGATGCGAATCAGTACCAAAAATTTGGGTGCAATTGTGGCGATGATAATAATTACGGTCCTCTCACTTCTCTATTTCCCTCTCAATATAATCGTTGATAGATTTTTTAGTAACGATACTTACGCTTCTGATACTGCCCGATCAACCCAGATTAAGGGTTTGTTAGTTTACTTTGAGGAAAAGCCTATATTAGGCCACGGTCTAGGTTCATATGTTCCTGGGCTTTTACGCGATAACTTAGCGCCATATACCTATGAGGTGCAATGGCTGGCTTTTTTGATGCAATTGGGTGTGCTAGGTTTGATACTCCTCTTGTTCATACTATTTGCTGGCCTAGTATTCATTATTTATCGATCTGAGTCAACTACTTGGCCGTTTATGTATATTGTCTGGCTTTTAATGAGTTTCACCAATCCATATCTAACATCTTCTGTCTCGGGAGTTGTGTTCTTTGTTCTCCTTAGTCTTGGAGGTCAAAACAAGGTCAGCCAATATGGAATTACCATATTGAAATCGCTCGATACCAGGTCGAAAAACGACATATGAAGGAGATTATGAAATCGGAAGTTGAAATTGTTCTAGCAACCTACAACGGAGATCGGTATTTGGAAAAACAACTCGAAAGTATAGTAGGGCTTGAGGAGGTCAAAAGAATACTTATCCATGATGATGGCTCCAATGATTCTACAGTTCAAATTTTATCTCAATGGGCAAGCCGTCATCCAAAGATATGTATAATAGTAGCTGAGTCTCAAGGTAGTGCGAAAAATAATTTTTCTTATTTACTTGAACATACTGAAGCACCATATATTTTGTGTGCTGATCAGGACGATATATGGCTTCCTGAAAAAGTGACCAGGTTACTTAGAGAAATGAAATTTTACGAATCTGTGTATGGTATAGAAACACCTCTATTGGTGCATAGCGATCTAAAACTAATTGATGAGAATGGCGAAGAATTTGCTCAATCATTTTGGAAGTATCAAAATCTCGATCCAGCGTGGGGTGATCGATTCAATCTGCTAATCACACAGAATATAATTACAGGTTGCGCTATGATGGTCAACAGAGCATTGCTAAAAAAATCTCTCCCTATTTCGAAAGAAGCCATTATGCACGATTGGTGGTTGGCACTGGTCGCATGTGCTTTTGGGAAAGTTATATGGGTGGGAGAGCCCACTGTGCTTTACCGGCAGCATCAGACCAATGCGGTAGGTGCCAAAGCATTTGATATCTCTTATCTAATAAAGAAGAGCCTTAGCTTCGCAGATGCGAAGCTAAGGCGGTCAAGCCAGAATGCCTGTGCTATGCAGGCATTGGCTTTTGCAAGTCGTTTCCCTGATGCATCTGCCGCAAAAGTAGCGAGAAAATTCGCTCAATTGGAAAACTCCTCGTCTTCTTTTAGGCGTTCTATTATACGACAAGAGAAGTTTTACAAGATCGGTCTTATTAGAAACTTCGCCTGGTTGTGGCTTTTTTGAGATTTACTATCGCTCTTATTATCCCATCTAGAAATGCCGTGAATTTTATTCCAAATCTTGCAAATAGAACCCTGCTCCAAACTCAACACCCAACTCACCATTACGTGATAGATTCTGATTCACGGGATGGGAGTGTTGAACTTTGGCGAGAACATGGTTTCAGTGTTTTGAGTATTGTGCAAGCTAGCTTCAATCACGGTGGTACCCGCAACCTCGGCGCTCGCCTGGCGGCCGAGCAAGGTGCAGACATTCTGGTGTTCATGACTCAGGACGCTATTCCCGCCAATGACCGCTGGCTCGAAGAACTGACGGCTCCCATCCTTTCCAGTGAGGTCGTTGCTACCTTTGGCCGGCAGTTACCTCGCCCCGGTGCTTCGTTGCTGGAGCAGTTCTCGCGGTATTTTAATTACCCGGACACCAGTCGATTGCGCGACGAGTCTGATATTGAGCGGCTTGGTGTCAAAGCTTTCTTCTTCTCTAACGTCTGTTCTGCCGTACGTGCTGACGTGTTTTGGGAGGTGGGCGGCTTCCCCGAACATGTCATCATGAATGAGGATATGACACTGGCAGCCAAATTATTGAGGGCAGGCCACAAAATCAAGTATGTGTCCGAGTCGGAGGTCACACACTCGCACGATTACACCCTTAAGCAGCAATTCCGGCGCAACTTTGATGTAGGAGCTTTTTTCGCCGATGCTGGCCAGCTGCTCTCAGGCGCAAGTGTGGGTGGCGAGGGACTGCGTTTTGTGCGTGAGCAACTCAGATATGTACTGCGGCATGGTCGTGCCGACCTGATTCCACTGGTGATCGTGGAAGCTGCGGCCAAGTTCAGCGCCTTTCAACTCGGCAAGCGCCACCGTTTCTTACCCGTCCCGCTCAAGAAAAAATTGAGTATGCACAGCTATCACTGGGACCAGACAAAGGAGAATGCATGACATCAATCACCCCCCGAAACCTGCTCGTGACCGGCGGCTGCGGCTTTATCGGCAGCAATTTCGTGCGCTACTGGCTCACCCAGCACCCGGAGAGCAAAATTGTCGTCTACGACAAACTGACCTACGCCGGACGCAAGGAAAACCTGGCCGATCTGTGGGACAGCCCCAATCTCAGTTTGGTGGTGGGCGACATCGGCGATATGGACGCTGTGCGCCGTGCCTGCCAGGACAACCACATTGACCTGATCGTCAACTTTGCCGCCGAGACCCACGTGGACCAGAGCATCCTGGGGCCGCTGGTCTTCACCGACACCAACGTGCGCGGCACCCACGTGTTGCTGGAAGTGGCCCGCGAACTCGGTATCCGGCTGCACCACATCAGTACCGACGAGGTCTACGGCCACATCAAGGACGACCACCAGAGTGTGGAAACCGACGAACTCGCTCCGCGCAGCCCCTACGCCGCCAGCAAGGCCGCCGCCGATCAACTGGTGCAGGCCTACGCCATCACCTACGGCATTCCGGTGACCATCACGCGTGGAGCCAACAATGTGGGGCCGTACCAGTACCCGGAAAAGGCCGTGCCGCTGTTTTCCACCAACGCCATTCTGGGCGAGGCCATTCCGGTGTACGGCGACGGCCTGCAAATGCGCGACTACGCCCACGTTTTCGATCACTGCACCGGCATCGAAACCGTGCTGCTGCGCGGCAACATCGGTGAGGTCTACAACGTCGGCACCGG
>Ga0160427_10001991_pt1 | contig 12451 bp, 12 predicted proteins | sample SolpanmetagenomL_FD_108194 | JGI IMG/M metagenome (GOLD analysis project Ga0160427, IMG submission 108194) | Solar panel surface microbial communities from Lawrence Berkeley National Laboratory, California, USA - L | ecosystem: Engineered > Built environment > Solar panel > Unclassified ...
CAGGATCGGCATTGTGTGCCGATGGCGGCGAGAGAGCGTGCGTTGACGGCTGCCGAGTGGGGTGGACTGGCGCTCGGGGACGAGCAGCAGGCGGCGTATCAGCATGTGACGTCGGGGCCGGATCTGGCGCTAGTGGTGGGCTACGCCGGCACAGGTAAGAGCGCGATGCTGGGCGTAGCACGAGTGGCGTGGGAGGCGGAGGGCTACACGGTGCGCGGCGCAGCACTGTCGGGTATTGCGGCCGAGGGGCTCGAGGGCGGTAGTGGCATCGCGTCCCGCACGCTGGCGAGCCTGGAGTTCGCCTGGAAGGATGGGCGGGATCAGCTCACCAGCCGGGACGTGCTGGTGGTGGACGAGGCCGGGCTGGTGGGCTCACGGCAGATGGCGCGGGTGCTGTCGGCGGCGGAGGCGGCCGGAGCCAAGGTGGTGTTGGTGGGCGATGCCGAGCAGCTGCAGGCGATCGAGGCCGGGGCGGCATTCCGGGCCTTGGCGGAGCGGCATGGGGCGGCGGAGATCAGCGAGGTTCGCCGGCAGCGGACGGAGTGGCAGCGCAGTGCGACGCGCGAGCTGGCCACGGCGCGCACGGAAGGCGCGCTGGACCGTTACGAGGCGGCCGGGATGGTGCAGGGCCACGCGACTCAGGCGGCGGCGCGGACGGCGCTGGTGGACGGTTGGGATGCGGTGCGTCAGCAGAGTCCAACCGCCAGCCAGGTGATCCTGGCCTACACGCGGTCTGACGTGGCGGCATTGAACGGGCTGGCGCGGGAGCGGCTGCGGGCAGCCGGCGATCTAGGGCCTGACCAGGTGGTGCAGACCGAGCGCGGTGAGCGCGCCTTTGCGTCGGGTGACCGGCTCATGTTCCTGCGCAATGAGCGCAAGCTGGGAGCGGATCCCGGGGGACGCGGCGGCGTGGCGGTGAAGAACGGCACGCTAGGGACGGTGCTGGCGGTGGAGGCCGGGGGCGAGCGGCTGACGGTGCGGCTGGATGGCGCAGGCGGCGCTGAGGCAGCGGGCTCTAGGCAGGAGGGAAGGAGTGCGGGCTCGCCTGTGGTGACGTTCTCGCTGCGGGACTACGAGCATGTGGATCACGGCTATGCGGCGACGATCCACAAGGCGCAGGGCGTGACGGTGGATCGGACGCATGTGCTGGCGTCGGAGCACATGGACCGGCATGCAGCCTATGTGGCGCTGACGCGGCATCGGGACGGGGTGTCGCTGCACTGGTCGGCGGAGGCGTTGGGCGATCGGGCCGGGTTAGGCCGGACTCTGGGTCGCGAGCGGTTGAAGGATACCAGTCTCGATTATCCGCTGGATGCCGGGCCCGGCTACGGGGCGGCCTATGCCGAGCGGCGCGGGGTGGACCCGCTGCGGCCGGACAGCGCGATCGTGGTGCCGCAGCCGGGGCTCGAGGCGGGCCAGGGACCGAAGCCGGCTTCGGCAGGGCCGGCGCCGGCCACGGCCAAGCCAGCGCCGGGCGCCGAGTTGGCGGAGGACGTGGCGCAGGGGCGGGCGCGGTTCCGCGATCGGTTCGAGGCGCGTCAGCGTCAATTGGCGGAGAAGGCGGCCAACGAGGCAGGCGCGCGCGCGCTGATGGGACGATGGGACCAGGTGGTGACCGAGTTTACGGCCGTCCTGCCGCGGCTGGACACCGACCCGTCCTATGCACCCGCCCGCAAGGCCATGCTGGAGCTTGGACGAGATCTCGGCGCGCAGCCAGGTGCGGTGGCGGTGCTGCGTGAGCGTGGCGACGCGTTCGGGATGGGCGAGCGGCAGACCCTGGCGCGGGTGGTGGCCGACGCGCGGCCGGAGCGGGCAGTGGGTGCGATGGTGGAGACGGCCGAGACGAGGACACGGGCGCAGCTGCAGGAGCAGGCGCAGCAGAGGGCAGCGCAGGCCGAGGCTCGCCGGCAGGAGCAGAGCTCTCGGCCGCAGTTGACGCTGCGCGGCCCGAGCATGGGGATGTAGCAGGGACGATGGCGATGGATGCGGCGGCGGGGCCGGAGGACGAGGACCGGCTGTATGGGTTGATGGAGATCGCCGAGCGGCAGCAGGCGGCGGTCCAGGCGGCGCTGGACGGGCTGGCGGCGGAGCGGGCGGCCTTGGCGCAGGAGCGCGAGGCGCTAGCGCGTGGGGTGCGGGACGTGCAGATCGGCGCGCAGGGGGCGGTGCGGTCGGCGGTGGTCGACAGCCTGGCGGGGGCGGCGACGGAGGGTGTGGCGGCCGTGCAGGCGGCGACGGCGCCACTGCTGTCCCGGCTGGCCGGGATGACGGAGCAGGCTGGGCAGGCGGATGCGGCGCTGCGGGACCTGGTGTCGTGGGCAAGCTGGCGGCTGCTGGCTTGGATGATAGGCGCGGTAGCGCTGCTGGTATTTAGCGGATGGCTGGCTACCACGGTGGTGCTGTGGTGGGACGCGGGGGCGATTGCCACAGCGCGGGCGCAGAAGGCGCAGCTCGCAGCCGAGGTGGCGGAGATGCAGGCCAACCGTGACGAGTGGGTTAAGGCAGGATTTGTGGCAAAGCTGGCTCGGTGCGAACCAAAGGCGAGACCGTGTGTGCGGGTGGACGAGAAGGCAGGGGCGTTCGGGACAGCGAGCGACTATCGGGTGTTGCTGGGGTACTAGGAACTCATAGTTACCCTAGTAAGAATCCCTAAACCATCATCTTAATCTATTTTTAGTCATACTAGGAGATAAACAGCTTGGCTGTCAAGGAGGCCTCGTGACCGTTACCGTAATACAGCTGCTGCTCTACAGTGCATATGACCATGTGTTACATGCCTGGCTGGATAGTTAATCGGGGTGTAATGTCACAACGCTTTAAGGAGCTTGATGGTCTACGAGGCATCGCTGCCATGTGGGTGGTGATCTTTCATTTGACATTTGGTGTCCACCATCACTGGCTTGCCGGAGATCGAGCGTTCGCCGATCTGGTCACTCCTGGCGGCTTTAACGTACAAGGTCTGATGGGCGTGGACCTTTTCTTCGTGATCAGCGGCTTTGTCATTACATTGACAGCGGAGCGATGCGTGACCGTTGGCAAGTTCGCCAGTGCGCGCTTCTGCCGGCTTTTCCCCGTGTACTGGTTCGCCGTGCTACTTACTGCCGCAGTTGAGACGTTCGATCCTATTCCCCAGTCCTCGGTTGGCTTTGGCCAGGTTTTAGTCAACCTAACGATGCTCAATGCATTTATGCGCGTTCCCTCGGTCGACCCGTCGTATTGGACACTCGCGGTCGAGCTTGCGTTCTATGGAATGGTTGCCCTGGTTCTTGCCTCTAAGAATTTAGCTAACATCGTGCAGATTGGCTTTTTCTGGGTCATCGCAAGTTCGGCAACGCTCTACGCGTTCAAGGTATCCGGAACCATCATTCCTTGGAGGCTCGACACAGCATTTGCTATGTCGCACGCTGGCCTTTTTTATGCGGGCATTCTGTTCTATCGGGTACGTCGAGACGGCTGGTCCCCGTTGGCATGTATGTTGCTCGCTGTTTGCTTCATCTCTCGCTGTCTATTGCTGCCTTGGGATCAACAAATCATCGAGATCGGCATATTTAGTGTTTTTGGCTTGGCCGTAGAAGGGCGTGTTCCCCTTCTATCATCACGCCCCTTCGTCTATCTTGGAGCTATCTCGTATAGCATCTATCTTGTTCACCAAGTTATAGGGTTTCATATTCAACTTATACTTGAGCGTTCAGGGGTACACTCTTGGTCGAATCTATTCGCAACACTAATAATATTGATTATTTTGGCCAGCTTTATGACATTTTTTATCGAGCGTCCTTTCAGTGAAAAAATTCGCAAAGCATTAAGTAGAAGAATGCGTATGACAGAGCTGAGTTAGGCAGCTACGAGCAGTAATGTTCTGTAGCAGAAGTATAAAAACCTCGCAACTATCACAATGCAATTTGGAGGTATAGGTTTATCAAATGATTAATCAAACTATAGAAGTTAATCAATGGTGAAAAATATAAAAACTGTAGTTCTGACTAACACACGTCAGTCAGGCAGATTCTCATCATATATTTCTGATTGCGCGCCAAATCCGTTCCTGGAATATCAGTGTTTAGCTGACAGTGGAATTAATCAAGAACTGCGAGATCGTAATAAATTTCCAATAAATCCATGGGCTCGCTCCAATATTCTGTTTGCAGGAATCGATGTAATTCGAGCGATACGTGTATTAATTTTTGATCGCAAAGTCGATGCTGTAGTCTGTGTATACGAAAACACAGCGCTGGTAATATCAGCGCTGCGTCGAGTATTTTTCTTTACACCAAAGTTAGTGTTGTACGAGGTATCTTCGCCGGGTTGGCGCTGGCGAGACTGGGTAATGAGTTTTGTTATCCCGCGCGTTGATATGGTTTTAACGCTGACGGAACATTCAAAGCTTTTTGCCGAGAGTACCTATCAGCTGAAACGTCCAGCGATTGTTACCGGTTATTGGGTAGATGATACTTTTTACTACCCAGAGGCACCTAAGACTGAATCTCAAGCATTACCGGAGCGGTTCATTCTTGCAGTGGGTGACGATCATTCACGGGACTACCCCACGTTGATCCAGGCCTGCAAAGATCTGGACATATCTCTAGTTTTACGCACCGGTGCCAATCTGAAGGTGCCAGAGGAACAGCGTAAGCAAGTGACGGTGATTTCGGAACGATTGTCATATCGTGCGTTGCGGGACCTGTATCTTCAAGCTCATTTGGTAGTAGTGCCACTACATCCAACCCAACATCCCGGTGGGATCACTTCCTTGTTTGAAGCTATGGCAATGGCGAAGCCGGTGATTTGCTCGATCACTGGAGTAACAACTGATTACGTGCAGCATGGTAAGACTGGTCTGCTAGTATCCCCGGGTGATTCGGCAGCGCTGCGGGCGACGATTCTGCGGGCAATCGGCAATCCAGTGGAGGCCAAACATTTGGGCGTTGCTGCGCGAAATTTTGTAGAGCGCAATCTGTCTATTGCAGCGTTCACTCAACGAATGGCAGAGGCTATAAAGTCTGTAGTGAGGAATGACGGCCGATGAAGGGCCGTTCGCCAGGACATCAGGCTATCAGGATCTCTTAGTCCTATGAGAGCCCTAACTTTTTAAGAAGGCTAAGTCAACATAATGCTTAGAAAACTATCAGACCACGCAAAAGATGTTAGAGTAAAAATCGTCAATTTCTCATAGGAGTGTAAGAAAACATGGAGACCTTGATCTATATTTTTGACTTATCTACTTTGGCAGCAATACTATACTATAGCTATAAGAATGATGTATTGAAGCCAGGAGAAGAAGAAAAAGGCCCGTTTAGGATCAAAGTTCAGTATAATTCTAAGAAGGATTAGAATATGTCTTCCCAGCGAGAGCGGTTTCGATGAGAGATCTTCTTTTCCATTCAATATTTGTTCCGTTGCTGGTGCTGGGATTTTACTCATCGCACTTAGCCATTCTTATCTGGATCTGGATATCCTTGCTGCCGCCTGCGGACATGCTATATGGAACCTTTGGTGTTCTACCATTTAATAAAATCGTTGTAGCGATAGCAGTATTTACCCTTATTACGAGAAAGGAAAGCAACAAATTTTATTTTGATAAGTTTATGGCAGTTATAATTTTATACGCATTAGTTGTCACGTGCTCATATCTTTTTGCTGAATACGACAGTTCATTCTCTGATCTTCAGTATGATAAATTCTGGAAAGAGCTTGTTTTATTCTTTTTGATAACGGGAGTTGTATACTCGCAACATCGCCTATTTCAAGCCGCGCTTGTGTTTTCAGCTGGCTTTGGATTTTTGATGGTAAAAGAAGCGCTGATCTTTCTTTTGACAGCTGGTGGTCACAAGGTTGGTGGAATGGGAGTCGTTGGTGACAACAATGGTGTTGCCCTAGCGCTTTTGATGACGATTCCTCTTGTGCTGTATTGTGCTAAATTTTCATTAGTCAAATACGTTAAAATAACATTGCAAATTGTTGCCGTTCTAGGAACAGTTACAGTCATAGCAACTTACTCAAGAGGTGGATTTGTTGGTCTGATTGCTCTTGGTATGTTACTCCTAAAGGGAAGCAAATACAAAGTTAGAGCCATATTACTTGTTTCAGTGATAGCTGTAATCTTATATTCCCTTGCTCCAGACACATATGTAAGCAGAATGGATACAATTTCATCTGCTGCGGCTGATGACTCTTTTGCAACTCGCCTTTTGGCCTGGAAAATCAACACTCTTCTCGCAATTAAGCATCCGTTTCTTGGGGTTGGCTTGTATGGATGTGTTAATTATACAAACTGGATTGCAGAGATGCCGGTTGCCAGAACTTGGCTATTCGAATCTCCTCTAATACTGCGTAGCTTCGTTGCACATAGTATTTACTTTCAGGCATTGGGGGATACTGGATTCCTTGGAGCTGGTCTATTTGTTCTGATTCTAATCACTGCTCTTATCAAGGTATCTAAAGCAGAAAAAATAGCGCGTAAGAATCCAAATCTTGTTTGGCTAGAAGAACTCGCTCGGGCCTTAAAAATGAGTCTGATTGTCTACATGGTCAGTGGCGCAGCTCTCAGCTTACTATATTTTGAGCCTCTTTACATCATACTGGCTCTTTGCTCGCGTGTTCATTATCTAGCTCGCCAGGACGGAGTTCATAGGGTAGAAAGTCTTTATGAGCGCAACCTGTCTTCTAATGACAGGCCAATCCGCAAAATCTCCCACCCGACCACCGTGAGTGCACACCGTGTTGTATAGCCGTAGGCCATTGTTAACTTAATTTCAGATCGAGGCTTTAACCATCAATAGGGGTCACGCCATAGAACGTTCTATGGCGTGACCCCCAATAGCTGCTCGGCAGGCGTGAACGGCGGAAATGCGTTGGCGATAGTGGCCCAGAGGTCCGGGATGGTGCTAGCTGCAGCCTTGCGGAGTAGCGCCCTGAGCTTGCAGAGGGCGTTCTCGATGGGGTTGAACTCGGGCGAGTAGGGCGGAGGTAGGCACAAGCAAGCGCCTTCGGCCTCGATGGCAGCGCGTATGCCAGCGACCTTGTGGGCAGGTAGGTTATCCATGATCCCCGTGTCGCCTTGCCGCAGTGTGGGGGCGAGCATCTGCTCGACATAGGCCCAAGAAAGCCCGGCCGTTCATCGGGTTGTAGAGCACCATAGACGCCGTGCCGCGTAAGCGCGCCATTTCGGTCAAGGCTCCGGTCTCGTTGATGAAATACCACGCGTGCTCTGTCGAGTTCAGGCTGTGCGTCAAACTAGGGCCTGTTAGCACTTGATCCAGTCGCACGCGGCGGCGAGGCAGAGGACGCCCATAAAAGAGCGCGCGGTCTTCTCGTAGCGCGTGGCGATTGCGCGCCATTCTTTTAATCTGGCCCACAGGCGCTCGACTTGGTTTCGATTGTTATAGATCCACGGCGGACAGGCCAGCGTCTCCTCGTTCCTGCGCGCTGGGATCGCCGGACGCGCGCCCAGGCTCCAGATGTGCTCGCGAAAGACGTGGCTGCTGTAGCCTCGGTCGGCGACCACCCACTTCGGCACGCCGGGCAGCTTGGCCAGCAACGGTATGGCATAAGGTAACTCGTGGTCCTGGCCTGGCGCCAGAATGAAGGCCACAGCCCGACCAACGGCGTCGGTGATCACGCTTGCTTTGGTTCCAAAGCCGCCCCGAGACCGGCCCAGCGCCTCACGTTTGTCCCGCTGTTCTGACGTATTCTCTTTCGAAGCGCGCCTGCAGCCTTCTGATGAGCCCGGATGCTGGTCCCGTCGAGGAACGTCATGCCTAGTTCGACGCAGCCTTTCTGCACCAGGGTCAGTAGCCTCTCCCATACACCCAGCCTGGACCAGCGGAGGAACGTCTGCGCGGCCTTCCACCAAGGTCCCATTACGTCCGGCACCGCCCGCCACTTTGCTCCATTCTGATGACGCCACAGGATCGCATTCATCGTCTGACGTAGGTTCCGCGGCGCCACCTTCGCCAACGGCCGGCACGCCTCGACCAGCGGTTCGAGCACCGCCCACTGTCCATCCGTCAGCATTCAGGCTGCCCTCCAAAGGCAACAAAACGCCAGAGGCGACAGATAGATTCAGGTGCTAACAGGCCCTAGGCTTGCCTCCTGCGTGCCACGTCCGGCTGGTCCTGTTCAGCGGCATGTGCGGCTTTTCTAAGCGTGATCCGATGGCGAACCAGGAGGCGATGCACCGAGCTGATCGCAAACGAAGCGCCATGGTCGCGGTGCAAGAGGGACAGATGCGAGTTCGAGCCAGACAAACACATTGGGTCGATTCAATCGGGATCTGCTTTAGCGCCCGATCCGACGGCTGCCGTCATTAGTTGTCGAACGCTGCGGTCCACCAACGAAGCAGCACGAGCGCTGGCTATAACGGTACCAAGTGTCACCGTAACTCAAAGGTGCGCATGGCTGTCAACACACTTTGCACCTGTTTGCTCTGCACGTGACACCGGCCGATATTGGGGACCGCACCGCAATCGGTCGCTGTGCGCGGATATCCAGTACGCGATTGGCAAAAGCCAATCATTGACGTCCAAGTACTTCCTTGAGCAACCGCTTAAGTGCGCTGGCTAAGGTGTGAGCCTTGTCTTTGTAAAGATAGTATTGGGTTGCTGCACGATGCCGCCAGAGACCGCTACTTGAAATTAGTGTATCGCTGTCATTCAAGTAATTATTACGCAAATCGGGACTATTATACGTCCAATCTTTAACCAAAGCGAAGGCAGTGTTAGTGTTATTTAACATACGGTTGTGTTGTAATGTAGCGGAGGTTTCGTCCCAAATGCCAATAGCAGAATTAAAACCTGGCACTAGGGGACCTATAGTGATAGTATTACGCTCCATCAATAATGTACCACGGGTGACTAAAACAGCATAGGCTGCGTCTGCATCGCCTAAGGCGATAGTGTTCTCAATAAGAACACTACGGTCAGCAGCAGTTCTAATCTCGCCACCCTTAAGATTGGCAAAAGTGCAATTAGCAATGCGTAGTAGTGTGGATTGCCCGATCATAACTGCATACTTTGCCTCAACACCACCAACACCACCATGCTCGAACTGGCTATCATTAATATTGATCCGACCACCGCTTACGCCGGAAAGAATGCCAACCTGATTATTATTAAAATGCACATGATCAATTGTAAGGTCTGGACTTTCGAGCCGAATGCCAGCGCCATTGCCGTCTGGTACGCGAGCGCGTTGTAGGGTCAGATTTCGAATCGTAGTGTTATTCCCGCGTAAGACAAGAATAGCCTTTTCTTCACAAACCTTGTCGGTTAACACCGACAGATTGTCGCCAGTAATAGTCAAATCATTATTGCGAACTATAGCGCAGTCAAAGTACTCACCTGGGTCAATGGTAATATGATCACCATCATGGGCATCGGCTAGCGCTTCAGAAGGCAGTTTGTAATCCCTGCCATTGCCAACCAAAAGCGTTTTAGCGGCGGTCGGAGATGACAGGAGGAAAGTAATAGCGAGTGCATTCCTTATAAGACTCACTTGCTACCGATAACCTGGCCATCACCCTTAAGCGGAAGCACTGGACCGTTGCCAGAAATCTTGTTGCCAGAGACCTGTGCCTCGGTCGCGGTAAGATTATCCACAAAGATAGTTGGATATGTGCCATCGTTCCGAAAAGTATTGTTTTCAACTATAATTTCGGAGGTAGGCTGTGTGACACCCTCTGAACCAATCATGATTGCCGCAGTGTGATTCTCAGCCCTTGGGCCTTTTATAATGGTGTTGTTGCGTGCGATTAAACTGCCACCGTTTGGCACCTCAATCTCGTAACTGGCAGTACCGTCAGGACCATCTTCGATATTGCAGTTGATCACTTCTGTCCGATGAGCGCGCGATTTAATATGATGAGCCTGCCTCGTATCGAAGAAACGTGTGTTCTCAATATGTAGTAAGTCATAATGGCCAGCATAAACTCCATGCGAGCAAGCACGACCACAAAAGCCATTCTTCTCAAAATAACTATTTCGGATAGTAAGTGTGCCGCCATCAGTACCTGATAGGATACCATCCTGATTGTTAATAAAACGAACTCTGTCTACGATAATGCTTTTACTCTCGCCACGAATACCCGCTCCATTTTCGTCTGGAACACGTAGGCGAGTGAGAGTTAAATTGCGGACAGTAGTATTATCGCCGCGGATCACTAGCAGTGCCTTGCCTTCACAGGCCTTGTCGGTCATCACAATCTTTTCGGCATCTCCTACACCTTGAACCGTTAAATTGTTTTTAGTAATGACTGCGCAGTCAAAGTACTGACCAGGATAAACAGAAATGGTGTCGCCGGCTTCGGCGGCAGCAATCGCGGCCGATGGTGCGGGGTATGCTTTGCCTTCACCGACTTCGAGTGTGCGAGCATGTGCGCCTGTGATAGCGGCAAGCGCGAGAATGACGACAGTAGATGAACGCAGCATAATATGTCCTGTCGCAATGAAAGCCTCTTCATACCATTATCGAGAGGCCGGGAACAGCCAACAGAAATTTGATGGCCGATTTCGAGGGGAGAGAGAGGCGAATAACCAAGGAGACGAGGAGAGAGTTCCATTCTCGCATGATGGGCTTTTAGCAAAAAGGGGCAGGATCCCTCGCCCCGCCCTTTAGCTGTCTAGTCCTTGTCTTTTTCCTTCCTGGGCTTCTTGAGCGTCTCTGAAGAAGGTGGATGACGAAGCAAGGTGCCTCGTACTAAGCCGAGCTCAATGTATGTTCCAAAGTGTCCAATCAGGCTGTCTTCAACATCTCTGTGTTTGAGTCGCGATTTCCAATCACCCTGCTGGGTAAGGATGAGCCAAACCTATCGCCGTCGATGACCTGCGGCTCCGCAGCGAGTGGGAGGCCGACTACAGCCTGTCCGAAACAAGTAAGATCAGGGCGAGAGCGCCTAAGCAGCAAGCGCACAGAAGACGGTCCCCAAGATCCGCCGCGCGGTCCTTCGAGGCCTTCCGCTTTTAGGGTGGCGGCAATCGCTCGGAGGGTTGCGCCTTTTTGACGTAAAATCTGCGCCCTTTCTGCTGCCTGCACCCGTTGCGGGGCTCCTGCCAGAGCTAAGGCAGCGCGACCCAGTGCAGCGGCTGCTGCCGCACGAGGATTGCCGAGACGCACTCCCCTTGCTTTTGCCGCAGCCAGAGCGACGACTGTGCGAGCGCTGATCTGATCGCGTTCATGCTCCGCGAAGGCTGCTAACAGGTGCACCAAAAGCTTTGTCGCGTGGGGGTTGTCCACTGCCACGAACTCCGCCCCACTTTCCATCAGTCGTGCCACGAAGGCTACGTTACGCGCCAGACGGTCGAGCTTGGCGATCACCAGCACGGCTTTCCGTCGTCGGCACAGGTTGAGTGCGGCGGCGAGCTGTGGCCGATCATTCTTCCGACCGCTCTCGATTTCGGTGAACTCCTCCATTAGCTCTCCCCGATCCACGACGAAGCCAGCGACGGCCGAACGCTGCCCGTCCAGACCGAGGCCGCTTTGCCCCTGCCGGGCGGTGGATACACGGTAGTATGCAACGAACTCAGGCACTCTGTTCACTCTTAAACGGTGGTTTGAGTGTGAACACGAGTTGCAAGCCGTCGCCAGCTGAAACGGTGATTTCGATCCAACGCTGGCAAGGTGGGGGTTGGCATATTGCAACTCTCAATTCTGTTCCCTAGCGTGCTAGCACGCAATCAAGGTTACGAGGTAACGTGCTAACCGTCGCAGTCATTAGCCAAAAAGGCGGAGCTGGAAAGACTACGCTCGCCATACACCTGGGCACGGCGGCGCATGCAGCCGGATTGCCCACTGTCATTGTCGATACCGACCCGCAGGCGACAGCTTCGCGTTGGGGCAAGTGGCGGGCGGGGAAGGACCCTGACGTAATTGACTGCGCCTCTCACAGCCTTCTTCCTGACAAGCTTGCGGCTTTGGCGCGTGCAGGTGCTGTGTTTGCCGTGATCGACACGCCGCCGGCAGCCGACATTATGGCGCGCGAGGCATGCCGGGCTGCGAACCTATTGCTCATTCCCTGCCGCCCCCGCGCCTTCGATCTTGATGCCGTACGGACCACGGCCGAACTCGCAAAAGCGAGCGGCAAGCCAGCTTTCGTGGTGTTTATGGCCGGTCCTCCGCGTGGTGCGGTTCTCTACCCCGAAGCAAGCGAGCTGGTTCAGCGCATTGGCTTGCAGGTTGCGCCAGTTATGCTGCCAGAACGGGCGGCGTTCCATCACAGCGTGGCAGAGGGAAAAGCGGCGCCCGAATTTGAGCCGGGTGGAAAGGCTGCTGAAGACGTGGCCCGGCTTTGGAAATGGGTCAGTAAATATGCTAGCGAGCTAGCAAGTAAACCAGCTAGCACGGTTGCAGTATGACGAGATTTGCCGGACTCAAAGATGATCTGCCGGAAGCTCGGCCAGCCACGCCGAAAGCTGTCGAGCCATCGCTTGTTGCTTCGATCGGTGCGCCGGAAACCGGC
>Ga0160427_10001992_pt1 | contig 12446 bp, 17 predicted proteins | sample SolpanmetagenomL_FD_108194 | JGI IMG/M metagenome (GOLD analysis project Ga0160427, IMG submission 108194) | Solar panel surface microbial communities from Lawrence Berkeley National Laboratory, California, USA - L | ecosystem: Engineered > Built environment > Solar panel > Unclassified ...
CGATCTTGAGGTTCGTCATGAGGCCAGACGACAGCAGTTGCGCTTCAGACGCGATCCAGCCGCCTTCCTTCAGCAACTTGAGGATCAACTTCTCAGGTCAAGTTTACCGTCATAGTTTTTTTTATGGGTGATCTTGTGACGGTGAAAGACTCGGTCGACTGTTTTGTAGCTGATTTTCAACCCGGTGGCGGCTTCCAACAGATCCGCGTGTTCTTGCAAGGTCGCATCCCGGTGTGTGTCGAGTTGCGTCAGGAGCTGTTGCTCGTGGTCGGCCGTCACCGTACGGTGACGGCCTGTCGGTTTGGCAATGACATGCAACGTATGTTGGCGATGGCGCTCCAGATCGCTTTTGACCGTATCGACGTGCACCGAAAAGTGCCGTGCCGCTTCGTCTGGCGAAGCGCCGCCCAGCACCAACGCGACAATTCGAGTCCGAAGCTCCAAGCGATACCCACATACCCCAGCTGTATTCATGAAGCTATTATGTCAAATGCTCTAATCACTCGCCGAGCGCCCCTGTGTACGACCTGAAGTCCCTTGGAGACGAACAGCAGCGTGGCGACGGAGATAACTAGGACCAGCCGTTCCAGGCTGGCCGCGTCACGCAGCTTGAAATCCTCCAGACCAAACAGACCGCTTTTGTCGTCCAGAAACCCCTCCTCGATTTGAAAGCGTTGGCCGTACTCGGCGAACGTCTCGATGCTAGTCGGTTCATCACTGACGACCTGCCACTGCTGTGGGCCGTCCGTCGGACGGCCCACAGCAACATGGACCGAGCCAAAATGCTGCCCGGTGAGGGTGACGTTGTGGAAGCAGCGGGTTTCCCTGGGGGAGAGCCGTACCTCACCCACCTTGCACAGACGCTGGCCAGCGGACCCTACGAGGATCAGGCTGGACTTGATGCGGATGCGGTAATGCCAACCGCAGACCCACAGCCAGGCCATCAATTCGGTATCGCAAAACCCTCAGTCCGCCAAGAGGCGGACCCCCCGCAGGCCGAGGGACTCCAGCATGCCTTTGACTTCGGCCAGCACGGGAAGCAGTTAGGCCGTGCTTACCTGAGCGCTGGAGTGTTCGAGCACATGCGAGACGAGTGGAACCGCGCGTCCCCGAAAAAGCACGGCGATCCGAATCAGGCAGAACTCCTCGAACAGGACGCTGGTGTCCAGGGCCAGGACCAGTGTGCGCTGGCTCCATTCGCGCAGAGCGCGAGTCACCAGGGGACCGTAAATGCTGGTCGGGTCGGTGGCTGGATTCTCCAGTCACCGACGACAGCGGCGTTCGGGGCTCTTGGCGAAGGTGACTCAGGAATAGATGTGGGGGACCCAGGCTGGGCGGGAAGGGCAGTGGGAGAGCAACATGCCTGTGACCATCCCGCCGAGGGTACAAGCGTTGCGAACGTCGTTCCACAGGCTACGCTGGAGCTGAGGGAGGCTGGCCTGGTACAGTCGAGGAGCGTCCCCAGTGGCATTTTCAGTTCTCACCAGCAGAAAGTGTCCCCTACCGGGGACGCTTTCTCATACTTTCAGGCCCTCAAGTGTTTCGCCTAGTGAAGGTGGAAATGCTCGTCTTGGTGTGAGGGCGGAGATTCTCCATGCGGGCACGGAGATCCGGGTCAGCCAGCCCTGATCCACGGCTCACCACGCCCAGTGGTGAGGTGAGCTGCGGAGAAGCAATCTACCCACGTTCTGACCGGACTCGCGCCCGGTGTTCGTCCATCGTCTCTTTGTTCTGTGCGGCCCAGATGTGGAGGGGAACCAAGGCGGCGCGCAGGCTCTGACCAAGTTCCGTCAGCTCGTAATCGACCCGCGGCGGCACACATGGAAACAGCGTTCGTGTCAAGATGCCGTCTGCTTCGAGCCGCTTCAGCGTCAGGGTCAACATCCGCTGTGAGATACCGCTGACGCGCCTCTGGATCTCGTTGTAGCGCAGTTGGCCCCCGGCCAGTGCACCGACAACCAGGATGGTCCATTTGTCGCCGACGCTGCTCAGCGCGTCGGCCAGCCCCCTGCAGTCTGTGGCTGACAGGGTGTCCTCAGGCACAGAAATGTGCGTCTCGACCAAAAAAGTGCCTCCTTGCGGTGGGTTTTTCATACGCTCCATACTAGCGCTACGAACAAGTTGTTCGCGAACTCATTAGAGGTCAAGTTAAATCCACCTCTCCAAGGAGCACATCATGCCAAAGCTATTGGTTGTCGAAGCAGGAACACGTGGCGAATACTCGATTTCCCGCAATCTCACCGTCAAGTTCGTCGAAGAGTGGAAAGCTGCACATCCAGACGGCGAAGTCGTCGTGCGCGACCTCGCCAGGACGGAGCTGCCGTACCTGCATCTGCCCTGGCTGAACGCCAGCCTGACGCCGCTGGAAGCCCACACGCCCGAGATGAAAGAAGTGCTGAAGGTATCCGACGAGTTGGTCGATGAACTCCTGGTGGCGGATCATGTCGCGGTGAGCACGCCGGTTCACAACTTCAACATCCCCGCGAACCTGAAGTCTTACGTGGATCACGTCGTGCGCAAAGGCCGGACCATCGGCATGACGGGGGAGGGGCTGCTTCATGGCAGGAAGGCCACCGTGCTCGTGGCCTCCGGTGGGGTCTACACCGAGGGATCCCCGATTCGCGACCGGGACATCGCCACCCAGTACCTGCGCCTGATCCTCGAAAAAGTCCTGGGTATTCAGGACGTGACGGTCGTCGCGGCGGGCGGCACCAAGGTCGTCGATCTGGGACAACAGACGATGTCCGCGTTCCTGCACGCCTTTGGACCGGCCGTCGCCGCCGCTGCGGGCGCATAACGTTCACCTGCCGCGCGGTGTGCACCACCTGGAGGTCTCATGAATACCCTGTCTGAACCGGTGAATACACTGTCTGAACTGGCAGCACCATTCCAGCTCTCTGACACGGCCCGCATCGGCGCTGTCGAGCTGATCGTGCCCGACCTTGACCGCTCGCTTGACTTCTACACAGGTGTCATCGGCCTGAACATTCTGGCGCAGGACGGCTGTTCTGCCCAGCTCGGCATGGCCGCCGAGGACCGGGTGCTGTTCGAACTGGAACAGCGGCCAGGCGTACGTCCACTCACCGCCAGGCGCTTGGGGCTGTATCACACCGCCCTGCTTCTGCCTTCACAGGGAGCCCTCGCCAGTTTCGCTGAGCACCTACACCAGCTCGGGATCCATGCAGGTGCCAGGGACCACCTGGTCAGCGAAGCGTTCTACCTGGACGACCCGGATGGGCTCACTATTGAGGTTTACGCTGACCGCGACCGATCTTTATGGCCGTGGAAAGATCAGGAATTGGCGGTCGCGACCCTACCCCTTGACATCGGAGCTCTGTTGGCGACGCCACACGGCCCCTGGGCTGGCGTGCCAAGCGGCACGTTCATTTCTATATCGGTGATGCAGATCGCTCAGCAGCTCTACCATCAGGGGCTGGGCATGGCCGTGCGGACACACCTTCCGGGTGCTCTCTTCGTCGCAGCGGACGACTATCACCATCATGTCGGCCTGAACACCTGGGCTGGCCCTGTTCCCGCCGCTTCGGAGGGTGACCCCCGCCTGTCCCGGTGGGACTTGCAGGTGCCGCAGGATCAGGTGTCGACGCTGCGCCAGCGGATGGTGGATGCCGAGTGGCAGCTCACGGCGGATCAGGCGCTGATGGACCCCTGGGGCATCCATGTGCGACTCATCGGTCAACCATGACCGCTGCTGTCCCTCCCGCGGAGTCCGGTGCCCGGAAGGTGAATCAGACGCGGCGCAATTGGCTACTGGACGTGGCGTTGCTGATCGTCTTCATGTTGGTGAGTGCGCCGATCACCACGGGTATCACGCTGCACGAGTGGCTGGGCCTGATCATCTTCGTTCCGGTGCTCTATCACCTCCTCTGGCACTGGAAGTGGGTGGTTGGCGTCTTCACGCAGGCGACCAGAAAACTACCCGGCCAGACCAAGTTTGCCAAGTGGTTCAACCTCGGTCTGTTCGTGATGATCATCGTTGCTGGAGTTTCCGGCCTGATGATGAGTGAAGCGCTGCTGCCGGCCCTCGGGTGGCAGGTGGCCCCAGACAACTTCTGGCTGACCGTCCACAAAGTTTCCGCCACGCTGATGATGTTCCTGATCGGGGTGCACCTCGCCCTGCACTGGCGCTGGGTGGCCAACCAGTTGCGCCGCAAACAGAGTAAAGGAGCGTCCTGATGAAAAACTGGAATGCTGGAGTCGTTCTACTGGTCGCCACCGTGCTGATCAGTCTATTCACCCTGGCCCTCGGGTATCTCCCGGTGGCGGAATCGCTGAGGGCCATGCAGTCGCAAGCAGCTAGAGGGGGGGCGTCTCAGGGCGCTCTTAGTATCGTCGGTCTGGTCAAACCCCTCCTCCTCATGGGAGCATTCGCCGGGATGACGCTGTTGGTGGTCAATATGTCGAACGCTTGGCAACGCAGGAGAAAAACCAGCCCTTTAGATACAGCACCCGGCCGCTGACCATCCAGGCCAGCGTACGGGCGTTGCGGACGTCGTTCCACAGAGCAAGGTGGAGGTGGGGCAGGATGGCTTGGTACAGTCGGGGAGCGTCCCCGGCGGCGTTTTCGGTCTTCACAAACAGAAAGTGTCCCCTACCGAGGACGCTTCCGCATAAATTCTGTCAGGCCGCCAGGGTCGTACCCTCAGTTTCTAGACACTGTGGAACGGGAATAGTAGCTAGACTTCACGCGCCTTATCTTCGACCACCACGCTCCGGTCCAGCAGCGTCAAGCAGCGGGCTGAGCAGTTGTCCCAATGGCCCGGCCCCCTCACCATGTCTGCAAGCCTTGCGGGTGCTCAGGCGTGCGTCGGCCTGACGCAAAAGGGCGGTGAGGGTCTGGCCGTCGAGTGGAGCCTGCGCCAGTCCATACGAGAAACTGCCCTCTCCCACGTGGCCCAGCGTGCTGAGCGCCTGTTTGAAGTGGGCCTGCACCGGCACGAGTTGCTGGGCACACAGCGGCAGGCGGCTCAGCAGCACAAACTCGTCGCCGCCGAGCCGGTAGGCCCGCGCACCCCAGCGGCAGGCTGCACTTTCCAGCAGCCGAGCCAGCAGGCACAGCGCTGCGTCGCCCGCCGCGTGGCCGAGTGCGTCGTTCACGGCCTTGAAGCCGTCGATGTCCAGCAGCACCAGTGAACGGATGTCGAGCGGGCGCTCAGCGTCGAGCAGCAGTGCCCGGCGGTCATCCAACTGGGTCAGGGCATCGAGATGATAGGCATGCAGATCCTCAATGACCCCCAGGCGACGACCGTCCGGCAAAGCGCACATCTGCACTCGGCACACCCGCTGAGTGCTGGTGCGGGTATTCAGGCGCAGCAAATGAGTCCCATTCGGCAGCAGGTGCAGGTCTGGCAGCGGTTCGGCGTAGAACTCGCGTTGGAAGGTCAAATTCGTGTATAGCCTGGTGGAGTTTAATGGGCTGCCCATATCCGGCGATTGAAGCCACCAGATCAGGGCAGCGAACGGAAAATGTACGAAGGTCAAATCCTGAGGATGCATCAATTCATCTCCTCTGTCTTCAGAAGCAGTGCATTGAAAAATAGAGACGGCAAATTGCCACACTGGTTGTAGCTGATCGTCAGCCTGCACCGCCGGGCGTTACCGCACTGTTAATCGCCTGCACCCAGCGCTCGATACGCTTGCTACTGGCATCCAGCATCGGCATGCCGTCCCGCTTCGACTTGTACAGGACGTTCCCGGCCTTATCCCGCGCCACGCTCATGCCGACGGTCACGACCCGCCAGCTGAGCAGCGCTTTAACAGCGTTGGTGGCCCAGTTACTGACCAGTCCGGCGGGTACGCTGATGATCGGGCGGCTGATCTTCCCGCACACCTTCAGGTATGCGATCAACAGCAAGGCACTCAACGGTTTTCCCAAACCGACGTCACGGTTGTTGATCATGCCGTTCACGGCGGCCATCGCACACGTCCATCGCCTGGTACGGGTGCGGGGCTTTGCCTCTCCAGTCCGGCAAGTTCAGGGGCCGGGCACTTCCTTCAGGCCGCAGCACCGTGCCGCGCGCGTGGGTATAAGTCGCCTCGATGATCTGTGTGAACTCGCTTTACATAAGCTACGCGCCGAAGTGGGACATGAACTGCTCCTCGGGGCTGGCCTCTTCGCTCACCACCAGGGCACGCTCAGCCTTGTACTTCTAGCGGCTCAGCTCCTTGACGTTCTTCACCTGCGTGACCTCAGTTTTGTGGTTGAGGTACGCTTCCAGCGCTCTGGTCTTGCTGGCGTTAACCTAGTGGCGTACCCGCAGGCCGTTCTCCCCTGCCCCGTCGCGCAACCGGAAGCGCACTGCGCCGTTCTGCTGCCGCACGACGAACAGCGGCTGGCCCTCCTGGCGGCTGTTCAGGTAATGGTTGACCCAGTGCTCCAGCACCACGTCCGGAATGATTGCGTCACGCGGAATGAACCGCAGATCACTCAGGGACACGCGTCTGACTTTGCTGATGAACAGATCCGCTTGCCGCAGCATGGCCACCCGGCGGTGGCCGCTTGCCTGCTCGGCCTGACGGCGGACCCGCTCCGCGTTCTCGAAGGTGTGCCCGACGTAGTACGCCCCCGGTTCAACCCACAGCTCGCCGTTGAACGCGTAATAGGCCAAAAGATGGGTCGTGGCGTCGCGTGCGCTGCACCCTGCGCAGGCCATCAGGGTGTTTTCGATGAGGTCCAGCAGGTCACTGAGTTGCTCGGCGATGCCCGCCAGGTCGTTGGCTGTAATCGGGAGGCGGGTGGACGCTTCGTTCTTGAGCTGCAGCGCACCGTGCTCGTCGAGGTGGGTGTGACTGGGCGGGGCGAGCTTGAGCAGCGCTTCACGCCAGCTCTGGTGGGACGCACCGTACAGCAGGGCGATGGGGATCAGGACACTGATTAGGCCGCTCTGGAACTGCGGGCGGGCTAGGCGCTGGTGCATGAAGGAGCGCTCGCTGCGGGGCTCGTCCTTGTCGTGCAGGTCGCCGTAGGGGGTGGCGATGACAACGTCTTACAGCGTATCGCTGCTGCGTTTGGTGTAGCGAAGGGCATGGCGTGAACGGCGACGTGGGGGTGCAGGAGTTGGGCGGCTTTGGCGGCGGTGAGGTCATATTCCACCCCGGTCAGGAGCATGCCTTCGGGGGCAGGGGTGAGGAGACTACTGTTCCCGCAACTGGGTTCGAGGGCATGGACGGGTTTCTTCTCGTCACCGAACTTCAGGTACGGCGTGACGGCGTCTCAGAGAAGCTGGCCCAGGCGAGCAGGGGCGTAGAACTGATCGGCGCTCTCCCCGATCCCGCCGCCACCGCTGCAGGTGCGCAGCAGGGTGAGGTCAGGAATGGGCGTGAGGAGGGTTTGCTTCGCGGCCTTGTTAGCGGTGAAGCGGGCGATGTCGCTGGAACCGCTGACCTCGATGCCGTACAGATGATGGGCCGCTTCGGGCGCAGCGGTGGGCTTGGAGCGGACATCGTGGTCTTCCTGGGCGAAGAGCTGACCGTTGAGGGCCAAGGCACTCTTAGGCAGTCTGCACACTTTGCTCAGTCACACTCATGGAAAGGGATTGGCGTCGTTGAGGCCAAAGAGGGCGCGCAGGCCGATCACTGCCGAAAGTGCGAAAGAATTGAACATACCCGCGTTGCACATCGGTGCGCGGCAGCGCTCGGCGTGAGGGAAGCACCCAACTCAGCCGGTGCCCCAGCTCAACTCCCTGAGACATACTCACGGTGTTTTGGGAGGTGGTGGCGTCAATTTGACCCATTGGGTAGGATTATCATCGTCATCGGAACGTTGAGATCGGTCGGGGCCTCTAAAAGCGGGACTTCACTCAGAATGCTATATTCACCATAAGAGTGAAAGCATCCCCACCAGTGAAACTGACTTCTCCAACTGCGCAGCGGCGGGAAGCACATAGACTCCTTGGAACAGCACTGGAGCGTATTCCCGGATTCAAGCCCGCCAGAACGGATCGTACGCTTTTAAGCGATTCTGGCGCGGCGGGATGGTTCGATTTCAGGGTTGATAATCACCCTTACCACTTCCGGTATCTGGTCCTTTCTGATGGCTATCCGAAGCGGGTGCAAGCGCTCATCCAGGAACTCGGTAGCCAGCCACACAAAGGAAAGCCACAAGGTGCCTACATCGTTCTGGTCGCGCCCTGGTTTTCACCGGACACCATTTCAATCTGTACAGGTGCTGGGTACGGCACATTGGACTTCAGTGGAAACTACCGCCTGCACTTTAAAAGCATCTTCCTGGAACGCATCGGCGCACCTCCGCTCCCCACCGAACAGCGCCGGATGACCTCCATCTTCGCCGCAAAATCGTCACGGGTCCTGCGGGCCTTCCTGGCGGTTCCAGAATACGCTTGGAAAGTGAATGAGCTGGCAGCCATCACCGAAGTCAGTGCAGGATTGGTAAGCCGCGTCAGGCAGCAACTGCTCGAACAGCAGTGGATTGAGGAACGTCCCGGAGGCAAAGGAGTCCGTCTACTGGCCCCTGAACCGCTCCTGAGCGCCTGGGCCCAGCACTGGCAGGGAAGCCGTGAACAGGTTTGGCGCGGGTACACCCTGCTGCACGGCCAGACCCTCAACGCCCGGATTCTGAAGGTGATGCAGCAAGAGCATACCGGGGAAGACGTGCTCGCTTCTGGGGTTTCGGCGGCCCAGTGGATAGCCCCATTCATGCGAGATCACCGCCAACACTTCTGTGTGACACCAAAAGGATTCGACCTCTTGCGGGAGGAACTCGATCTCGAATCGGAAGCCGCCGGGGAAAATGTCCTCCTGCGTATTGTTGAGGATCCCGACGTCTTCCTGGACCGCATTCAGCCCTCGACGTTCATGTGGACAACCAGCCCAGCCCAGACCTATTTGGATCTGATGCAGGGTAGTGAACGCGATGTGGAGGCGGCGGAACACCTGCTGCAGACCTACTTACTGCCCATGCTGCGCGCAGAGCTGCCTGTCCCCCCCTCACCGCTCCGGTCGCGGCTGCAGGCTTTTCGAGGTCTGTGGTGACCGAACCGTTCTCCGCCCAGCAGTACGACGACCGGGGCACCGAGGCTACCCGGCGGGTGCTGCTTGAACTGGCCCACGTGCTCGGCACTTACCTCGGCCGCTTGGTGGTGATCGGAGGAATCGTGCCTACGCTTTTGCTGGAAGGCGCAGACATGCCGCACGTAGGCACCCTGGACATTGACCTGACCCTGGACGCCGAGGCCCTCAGGGAAGATGACGAATACGCGAGGATGATCGAACTGCTGGAGGCGAGCGGCTATATCCGCAACGTCGGTGGGGCCGTGCCGATCCTACGGCCCTTTCAACTCCAGCGCCGCGTCGATCTTCAAGACGGTGGCCTGGAGGTGAATGTCATCATCGACTTGCTGATGCCCAGGGGAGCACAGCTGACGAAACACCGGCCGCCCCTGATAAACGCGCTACGGATTCAGGAGATTGACGGAGGCCGTTTGGCGCTGGATCAGGCGGTGTGGCACCAGATGCGCGGCCGGACGCCAGAAGGCTGGATGGATCATGCCCAACTTCGAGTGGTCAGCCTCCCAGCCTTCCTGGCGCTGAAAGGCAACGCCTTGCAACAGCGCCGGAAGAACAAGGACGCATACGATGTGTATTACGTCATTCGCAACGATCCGCGCGGCCTGGACGTTCTGGCTGAGGCGTGCAGGCCGCTCCTGTCCGATCCGCTGGCCCGCGTCGCCTTTCAGCAGATTACCGACAAGTTCGCCACAGCCGAATCGTATGGTCCAGGGACGGTAGGTACCTTTCTCCGCGACCGACTGCCGACTGGATTCACCGAGGCGCAGGTACGGACCGACGCGTTTCGGCAAGTCTCGGCATGGGCGCGTAACCTTGGCCTCCAACCTGATGAGAACGTGCAGGAAGCGGCCGAATGACGGTCTTCAGGAGTTCGCGCTGACCTAGCCTGCTGCCCTTACGGTGACTGCGCTGCGATCAGCAGCACTCCCGGAAAGTCACCTCAGTCGCCAGCGTTGAGGCGTAGGCGTGGTTCTGTTGAACCAAGTACTTAGTAATTCACATCACTTTATTTTTGTAGGTCCACAGCGAATCCGAATCGGTTGATGTGGTCTAAAACGTGACAAAGTGAACGTGAGAAGGCAGATTGGCCTCGGTTAACATCAAGTTACCGGGAAGAGGGATTGATAAGGGCGCAGTCAAATGCTGAGGTCGGTTTTCACCTGCCTCCACCGCAGTGAAGCACTAACCAGCTGGTTTTGCTAGGGGACTAAACCCTTGCAACTTCGCAGCGGCCCTCCTGGCGTTCTCCATACTTCAAATCCTCAATCAGCGGCGATCAGCTCCGGCGTCTGCTCTTCCTGAGGTAGGGCACTCCTGACTTCTCTGAGGGCCGAGTGGATGATGGCCAGCGCAATGGACATGCTGAGCGTACTCGAAAAGCCGTAACTCACCAGCGGCAGCGGCACACCCGTGACCGGAAAAATGCCCGCCGCCACCGCCAGATTCACGAACGCCTGCCCCAGCATCATGTACATCGCACCGGTCGCCATGATGCTGGCTCCGTGCAGGTTGGGCGTCATCGGACGCACGCGGGCGGCGAGCCGGGCGACTTGCAGGGCGGTAGAAACCACCAGCCAGTAAGCGAACAGTACCATCGTGACGCCCAGCAGTCCGGTGGAAAAGCCCACCGAGGCAATCGCCAAGTCGGTATGGTCGGCGAAATATGGGTAGCGCGGCGCTTCCGGCCCCTGGCCCCAGATGCCGCCGAAACTCAGGTCACGGTGGGCCATCCCAATTTGATCTAACCCTTTGACCGCCACATTTTCGGCGACCTTACCGCGAGCAACAAAAGTTAGAAAGCGCTCCAGGATGTAAGGATTGCGCTCCAGATAGAGGCTGAGCGCCGGTAAGACCAGGAGCGCCAGGGCAAAGAGCAGCGCCGTGATGTTGGTGAACCGCACCCCAGCGGCGTACATCAAGACAATCCCCAATGAAAACATCAGCACAGTCGTACCCAGGTCGGGTTCCACCAATACCAGTAAAGTGGTCAAGGCAATCATCAAGGTGGCTGAAATCAGTTTGCGGTACACGCCGTGCCGCGTGAAAAAGCTGGCCAGCATCAGAATGAGGCTCAACTTGGCAAATTCAGACGGTTGAAATTGGAAGATGCCGCTAAACAACCACCTTTTGGTGCCGGACGAAGTGGCGGTGCTATGACCGATAAAAAGGACCATGACCAACAACGCCAGGCTCAGGAGCCAGACTGGGGTAGCCAACCCGAGAAATACTTTGGGCCGCAGTTGGGCCAGCCCGATGGTCACCAGCACCGCCAGCACCGCTTTGAGAGCCTGATCCGGTAAGTTTTCGGGAGCAGCGGTGCCGACGGCCATTGTGCCAAGCACCAGCAGCATCACCTGAGCCAGCAGTAGATTGACGCTCATGTTCATCGGCTGACCCCACTAGTTTGGTGAGCGTCTTGCGAGTTGATCCACGCTTCAGCCACCGCCGCGAGCGCCGCGCCGCGCTCATCATAATCACGGCAGAGGTCGAAACGGGTGCCAATGGTAGCCAGCAGCACGGTGCTGCCTCCATCCAAAGACTCGGCGGCCACCTTCACAGCTTCAATCATGGTGGTCTCCGCGTCCTGACCGGCGAACGGCACCACGAACGGCAAGCCTAAAGCCTCCGCTCGCCTGGGGCCGTCCTCGCTAAAAGCAATTACGCAGCTGATTTCTCTGACGGCGGCACGGTACACGGGCTCAAGGTCCGCGCCCTTGTCAAACCGGCCGACCACCCTGAGACAGGCAAGTGGCGCTTTGGCTTTCTCCAGTACCGACTGCACCGCCCCCGTGTGTGAAGCAATCGAACCGCACCTCTCCCACCGGGCTACCGTTTCAAAGCGGCCGCTGACCAGTCGGGCCGTCTTCAAATCCTGCTTGAAAAAATCGGGCCGGACAGGTTGATCCAACTGCCTCAGCAAGCTCTCCTCCGCCGCGTTAGCCGGATGCACCCTTCGGGCAGTTCACTGGTCTCCAGTACCGCCGAGCCGTCTGCGAGACGCAGGTGGGCTGAGTGAAAGTGCAGGATCTGGGCCTGCGTTTTGACGTTGAGGCCAGTGGGCACAACCAGGTCGTCGCTGGAGTGCTGGACGCGGGTGGTGTCGGGCTTGACGACGTGGTAAATCTCCACGCTGCCGTAGCGATCGAGGTGGTCGCTGGCCAGATTGATGGGGTGTGGGCGCATACCCGTGACTTTAGTCATGGCTTGGCCCCTTGCCGTGCCGGAGGCGCGGCCTAAAGCCAAGGCACTTATCAGGACATAACGACATATGTCAAACTCCTTGCATGGAAATACGGCGAGGGCGCGGGTATGTGTACCGGCTGGAGTACCACCTTGTGTGGGCCACCAAGTACCGGCACCCCGTTCTCGTGGACGAGGTTGCCGAAGGGCTGAAGGTCGCG
>Ga0160427_10001994_pt1 | contig 12435 bp, 11 predicted proteins | sample SolpanmetagenomL_FD_108194 | JGI IMG/M metagenome (GOLD analysis project Ga0160427, IMG submission 108194) | Solar panel surface microbial communities from Lawrence Berkeley National Laboratory, California, USA - L | ecosystem: Engineered > Built environment > Solar panel > Unclassified ...
GGCATCAGTGGGGCAGGTAATGACAACGCGATGGCCGCTCAGAAGCTAAGCAATGAGCACTTACGCAAGGTAAGAACTTTTGACAGCTTACCATTCCTCAACCTCCTTGGGCCGTCCTATCGCCGCCACCGGGCAGCGTCCAGGCCCAGGGTCACGAGCAGCGCGTGCGGCAGCGTTACCACCGAGGCTACCAGCAGCGCCAGGCTGGTGAGTACCGCTCCATCAGCGGCCCGCGCCCACTGCCAACTAAAGAGCGCCACCAAGGCTGCTACGCTGATGGCGAGCAGTGGCGCCGACCGCCGCAGAAAAAAAACTACTTCGCGCCCCAGTGCCGCCCAGCTGCCGGCCCTAGCCCGGCCCATCAGCGCGTTCATGCGCAGCACGTGTTGTAGGCTGTGCCAAAACACGAAGTATACGCTGCCCGCTAGCACGGGGGGCATCGTTAGCAGCAGCGCGGTTAGTAGGAACACTTCGAACCCGTCGATTTGGGCCAGTTGCTTTTGCCCGTGGGCAAGGTAGCTGGCCCACAGCAGGATGTGGCCACCCAGCACCACTGGCCCAAGCACGTGGGCCGTCGTAGTAATGGACGCCGTACTAACCGCTGCCGCGCCGGCCAGGGTAAGCAGGCCATTAATGAGCAAACGGGTTTCGACCGGCCAAGCTAGCAAGGGTACAGTAAAGAGGAGACTGCCTCGTAAGAGGCTATGAAACAGCCATTTAGTCCGGTGACGAGCCGCCACGGGCGCATCGCCCGAGCCCCAGTGCCAGGCCGACAATCCGAAGAAGAAGGCTACTGCCAGCCCCGGCTGCCACCACCACAGCGCTCCCATGGCGGCGGCGAGCCCCAGGTAGCCGCCCAGAAATAAGGCCCAGTAGCGTACTTGGCCGCGGGCCAGCGCCGGGTGCGTAGCCGGCACCACAAACTGGTCGCAGGCGCCGTGGGCCACGCCCAGTAGTACCAGCCCCAGCAGTAAAAGCGGGCCCAGCACGTAGCCGGCCCAGGCTGGCGCTACTAGGCCAAGGACTACCGCCGCCAGCACTACCCCGTAGGAGTAGCGCTGGGGGGTAGCGAGCTGCTTAGCCCACCTCATGGCCGTCGAGTACCTTCTTCTCGTCGAGGCGCTCGTCGATGATGCGCTTGCCCACCAGGTACGCCACGACGGCGATGCCCACCTTGTTGAAGATGTCGGCAATGCTAAAGCCGATGTGAATGTAGTTCAGGTCGATGTTGGTGAGCGTCAGCAGGTAGCCTATCGGGTATACGCCCCAGGCCGTCACCGTCGTGTAGGCCATAAAGCGGAAGCCCCAGCGCTCGTGCTCGTTGCAGCGCTCAGCATAGCGCTGGTAGAAACCCCGCAGCATGAAGGGCACTACGAGGTAACCCAGCGTGGAGATGGCGCCCCACAGCAGTTTGCTGCTGCCCATGATTTCGCCGGTCGCCGTGAGCTGCTGCTCACCGATGTAGCCCGTCAGCACCATCCAGAAGTCAGCCAGCAGCATAATGGTGATGGCCTTGCCGGCCTCCCTGGTGCTGATGCGCAGCATGGAGACCGTCTTGAGCAGCAGCAGCGGTGTGGTGATGGCCCAGTCCATGTAGCGGTACTGCCCAATGGCCTGGTAGCCGCGCCGCACCAGTGAGGCAGCCTCGGCCGAGTGAGCCCCGAGCTTGCTTGCCTCGTGCAGCAGCTCGTGGTAGAAGTGCGTGATGAGCAGATACGACACGCCCGCCACGGCCCCGATAATAGCCCCGTACACCCGCGACACGCGGTGCTCGGGCGCAATGCTCTTTTGCGTGGCCAGGCTGAAAATAAAGTTGCCCAGAAAGGCGTAGGCCGCGATGGCCATGAAGAAATAGGTAATCATGGGCAAAATGCCCACCTCGCCCGCCGTGGGCACCGAAGAGTCGCCGAAGATCATAGGAAGTAGCTGGTAAGAAGTGATGAATGAAGGAGTGAATGAAATGTGAGTTTCGACAATACGGCCGGATTAAGAGGAGAGTTGTAGCTAGGGCCAGGCGAAATAGATTTTCATTATCCGTTCATTTACAAGTAGTTCAGCTTAATCTATGTAGAACACCTGTGCAGTAGGTAGAAGAGTAGCTTGCTAATCAGTCAAAAAATTCTGGCGGACGCACTTCCCCAGAAAAGAGCGCCTGCCAGGACTTTTGCTTCAATAATATTGTGAGTGCCCGCGCTGCCCAGCGAGGATGCGGTAGAAGGAGTGCGCCTCGATTTCTTCGATCGTGAGGCCGGTGGGCACGGGGGCTTCCTCCCAGATGGCGCCGCAGTTCAAGGCTGGGAGAAATGAGGTGAGCCAGTACTGGTCGGTAGCATCATCGTCGAAGCTGTTGCCCGTGATTTCGGTACGCGTTACAAGCCCACCAGCCGCCGCGCCGCGCCGATAATGGCTAGCTCGGCCTGCCCGGCGGGCTTCTGTGCGGCATCGAGCTGAAGCTTGGTGGCGGCTGGCCAGCCGGGCGGCGGGGCCTGGCCCTGGGCTAGCTGCGTGAGGCGCTGGTCGAGCAGGCTGGCCACGAGGCCCAGCTGCGCGGCGAGCGGCGCGTACTCGGCCAGGCTGGGGCTGGCGGCAAACAGCGACGGGAGGGCTGCGGTGGCGCGCTGCCACTCGGCCACTTGCTGGCGCAGGCTAGCCAGCTGGCGGCGGGCTGCCGGCGACAAGGCGGGGGCCGTAGCCGGAAAAGTAGGCACCACTAGGCTGAGGCTAGCTAGCAGGCTGTCGGTAGTGGTACCAAAGCGGCGGGCCACATCCGACTCGGCGGGCGCGGCATCGACGAGGCGGGTAAGAGGCGTTTCGGTGGTGTATTTGAAGCCTTGGAAGTGACGCTTGTAGTCCTTCACCGGCTCTAGCACGGCGGCCAGCGTTTGCAAGGCGGGCAAGGTGGTGGGGGCAGAGCTAGCCAACTGGCGCAGCAAAGCGGCCGGGGCGCGGCGGTGGCGCAGGCCCAGCGCGTCGAGCTCCTCGCTCACGAAGGCCAGCCGGCGATACATGTCGGGCACGTCTTGGGCGCTGGCGGCGGGGCTCCAGAGGCGCTCGGCCACGGCGGCGGCGCGGGGCCACACGCGGCTTTCGTAGAGTACGCTGTCGGCAAACTCGCTCCACATGGCGGCCTCGCCGCCCAGCACGCGGGCTTGCAGCGAGTCGGGCACGCCCTGGAGCGGGTCGGCGGCGTAGTGGCTGGCGGCCGAGTAGTACAGGTCGAGGTAGTAGCCGTGGGCGCGTAGGGCGGGGTGGCCCAGGCGCACGGCGTCGGCTACGCCCTTGGGGCCACGCCAGCTTTCTATTACGATAGGCTGGGGCAGGTCGGGCCCCAGGGTTTCATCCCAGCCCACTACCGTCTTGCCCAATTTTTGCAAAGTACTGAGCATGCGGCGATTGAAGTAGGTTTGGAGCTGGTGCTTATCGACGTAGCCTTTGGCGTTTAGCATACATCTCTCCTGCATAAAGGCCACGATGCGCGGATTGTGGCGCCACTGTCGGCCATCGTTCTCGTCGCCACCAAGGTGAAAATACGGGTCGGGAAACAGCCCACTCATCTCGGTCAGCACCGAGTCGAGCATGGTGTAGGTGCTCTCGCGGGTGGGGTCGAGCAGGGCCCAGTTGTTGCTGGTGCCCCAGCGCGTAGGCACCGCCTTGATGGAGTCATTGGAGGCCAGCCGGGGATAGGCGGCCAGCAGCGCGCCGGTGTGGCCGGGCAAGTCAAACTCGGGCACCACCCGAATACCGCGCTGGGCGGCGTAGCGCACCACCTCGCCCACCTGGGCCTGGGTGTAGTAGCCGGTAGCGCCGCCCACGGTATGCAGGCGCGGAAATAACTTGCTCTCGACGCGCCAGCCCTGGTCGTCGCACAGGTGCCAGTGCAGCACGTTGAGCTTCACGGCGGCCATGCCATCGAGGTTGCGCTTGATTACCGGCACGGGCAAAAAATGCCGGGCCGCATCAACCAGCAGCCCGCGCCAATGAAAGCGGGGCGCATCCTCAATATCGCAAAACTGCGCCCGCCAGCCCCGGGGCGTGCTCTCCATAACTTGCCGAAACGTGGCTAGCCCGCGCTGAATGCCCAGCGGCCCCACAGCCGTGAGGCTAGCGCCCGCCACCGTAATGCGCAGGTGGTAGCTCTCGTCGGTAGAGGTGGCCGCGCCGGTAGTTTGGCGGTGCAGGGCTGGCAGGGGCGCCGCCGCGAAGCGGTAGTAGCCGGCCTGCCAGGTAGCCTGGGCGGGCAGCGGCAGCAGCGGGCGCTGGGCGTGGGCGGCAAAGCCAACCAGGGATAGTAAAAAAACTTTAGCGCAGCGTTTCGCAAAGTTGGCAGCGTTTCGCAGAAACCAACGAAAAAAAACTTTGCGAAACTCTGCCAACTCTGCGAAACGCTGCGTGCTCATATTAATCCCCTGGCCTTGAACTCCAGGTACTTATTTATCGTGTTCACCGTCAGTAGCTGCGGTGGGGTAAGTAGGGCCTGAATGCCGTAGCGCTGAAGCTCCAGCACGATCTGGCGTTTTTCCTGCTGAAATTTTTCGGCAATAGTCTGGTTGTAAACGTCGGCCGTGGTTTCGGCCGGCGCGTCGAGGTAAGTGCGCAGCTCGGTGTTTTCGAAAAAAACCACCAGCAGCAAGTGCGCTTTGCCCAAGGCCCGCAGGTAGGGCAGTTGCCGCTGCATTCCCTGTAGGGTTTCGAAGTTGGTAAACAAAATTAGCAGGCTGCGCTGCTTGATCTTGGCGCGCACCGTGGCGTAGAGGCGCTCGTAGTCGGTTTCGAGGTACTGGGTTTTCTGGTGGTACAGCACCTCCAGGATGGTTCGCAGGTGGCCCGGCCGGCGCTCGGCGGGCACCGTGGCGCCGGGCTTGTTGGCGAAGGTGATGAGGCCCGCTTTGTCGTGTTTGAGGAGCGCAATGTTGCTCATGACCAGCGTGGCGTTGATGGCGTAGTCGAGCAGGCTCAGGCCCGCAAACGGCATTCGCATCACGCGGCCCTTATCGATGAGGCAGTAGACTTGCTGGGCGCGCTCATCCTGAAAGTGGTTGACTACCAGCGTGTCGCTGCCACCGCTGGCCCGCCGGGCGCTGGCTTTCCAGTTGATGGTGCGCGGGTCGTCGCCCCCGGCGTAGGGCCGAATTTGCTCAAACTCCGTGCTCTGGCCCACCCGCCGAATACGCTTCACGCCCACCTCCGTAAGGCGATTGTGGATGGCCAGCAGCTCGTACTGGCGCATCTGCAAAAACGATGGGTACACCGGCACCGTGCGGTGCTGGTCGAAGCGGAAGCGCCGCCGCACCAGCCCCAGCGGCGAGGCCGCGTACACGTTCAGGGCCCCAAACTCGTATTCGCCGCGCTTGGTGGGCCGCAGCTGGTACGTAATTACCTGCGTTTGCCCCGGCTGAATGCTGGTTTTGAATAGCACGTCGCGCCGCTGAAACTGGTGCGGAATCTCATCAATCACCTCGACTTGAACGTCAAAGCGGTAGCGGCTTTCCAGGTACAGCTGCACCTCGTTGTCGTCACCATTCGAGAGCTTATCGCCCAGCACCCGTCGCCCAACTACCGGGCTGCCACCCTGGCTAGGCGCGTAGAGCAGCAGCGCATCGAGCAGCGTGAGCAGTGCCAGCCCCCCGAGCCCGATTTGCAGCGCTCCCAGTAGCCACGGCAGAAAGAATGCCATCACAAAGCCCACAATAAGCGCCGTGAGCAAGTAAAAAAAACGACGAGTGAGGAAGACGCTCATGCGCGGCGGAGTTGGTCGCGGACTTCCATCAGGGCAAAGCCCAATAAGTTTTGGCCGGACCACTTAGCGGGCTGCATCGCATCGGCATGGTCGGTGGCCAGGCCAATGCCCCAGATGGCATCGACCGGGCTAGCCTCCACCAGCACGCGGCTGCCCGTAGTGAGCAGGTAATCGCGGAGGGCAGGATGCTGGCTGAATTGCTGATAGTTACCGGTTTTCACCAAGTCATATTTCTGCGCGTCCCATTGCTGCGAGTCAAAGTTCACTACTTCGCGGCCCAGCTTCTTGGCTTCGGCTGGGTGCTGGGCGGCAATACTGCGCTGGCGCACTTCGCCATTGGCAAGCAGCCGGGCTTTCTCCGCCATCATCCAGTGCTCGGCGGTGCGGTAGGTCTCGCCCGCCACGTCAAAGGCGGCTGGAAACCATTGGCTAAAGCAGTTCTTGTCAACGGTGCCGACCTGGCGCGGCTGGTGGCCCCAGAAGAAGAGGTATTTGATTTCGGTCTGAGATTGTTGGAGCAGCCAAGAGACGGAGTAGCGCATAACTAATGGGATAATCTTGTCAGGCGTTGTAGGCGCAGTATGACGGGTAAGATATGGGAAGCGATAGGGCTACCTCGGCACCTCTACGCTTTGCACGATGGCCTTCACTACCTCATCGGCCGTGCCGCCTTCCATCTCGCGCTCGGGCGTGAGCATGATGCGGTGGCGCAGTACCGGCGCGGCCAAAAACTGCACGTCTTCGGGCGTCACGAAGTCGCGGCCGCGCAGGGCGGCTAGCGCCTTGGCGCCGTTGAGCAGCGCGATGCTAGCGCGTGGCGAGGCTCCCAGATACAAGGCCTTGTGGGCGCGCGTCTGGCCCACGATTTTGGCGATGTATTCGAGCACGTCGGCTTCTACGAGCTGCTGGCCCACTTGCTGGCGCAGGGCGGCGAGGTCCTGGGCCGTAAGCACGGCCTGCACTTTCTCCAGCGGCGTACCCCCAAAGCCGCTGTGGTGGCCCTGAAGAATCTGAATTTCTTCGGCCAGGGTCGGGTAGCCCACGTTGAGCTTGAACAGGAAGCGGTCGAGCTGCGCCTCGGGCAGGCGGTAGGTGCCTTCTTGCTCCACCGGGTTTTGGGTGGCCAGCACCACGAAGGGCGAGCCTAGCCGGTGAGTCGTGCCATCCTGGGTCACGGTGCGCTCCTCCATCACCTCAAACAGGGCCGATTGGGTTTTGGCCGGGGCGCGGTTGATTTCATCAATCAGCACCACGCTGGCGAAAATAGGGCCGGGCCGAAACTCGAAATCACCCTGCGCGGGCCGAAAAACACTGGTGCCCAGCACATCGGCCGGCATCAGGTCGGGGGTGAACTGAATGCGGCTGAAGGGCACGGCCAGCGTGCGGGCCAGTAGCTTAGCAGTGAGCGTTTTGGCCACGCCCGGCACGCCTTCGAGCAGCACGTGGCCATCGGCGAGCAGCGCCACGAGTAGCAACTCCAGCAGCTCTTGCTGGCCCACTATCACCTGCCCGATTTGTTCGCGCACGGCTGCCATGCGGGCCGTCAGCTGCGAGAGGTCGGTGCGCGGAGCAAAGGCCGGCTCGGCGCCAGTCGGCAGCGGCGAGGTGGGCGGCGCCCACGCAGCGGAGGGCAGAAGGGAGTTTTCGTTTTCCATGGGAAGAGAAGCGGACCGAAGTAGCTACTGCCGAATGACTAGTGCTAATGCCTACGCTGCGGCACGCTGGCTAGGCTAGCTCACCGGCTGTAAAAGCAAGCGTAAGGGTGAAAAAAGAAGATAAAAAGTGCCTTAACTGCCTCAGAATGCATTTTATGGAAATAATGCAATTTGTTAAAAATGGCATTTATAGGTACAGTGCAAAAAGCTGAGTTAGCTTGATTCCCGCTTAAAATCCTGAATAGCGCGGCTCAATATAAGCAGCTCGCGATCAGTAACGGCCGGCGCGGTGCGGGCAAAGTTGATGAGTCGGATCAGCTCATCGATGCGGGGGCGCGGCACGCCCGCCTTCTGGCTCAGGCGCTCGCGGAAGGCTTCCTCGCCGAGGTCGGGCGCCGGCTCGTGGAAGCGCGTGCGCAGGTAATCCAGAAAGAGGGCCGTTTTCTTTTCGGCAATGCGCGAGTGGTTGCGGCCCTGCTGGTAGAGGCTGGCCACGGTGCGCGTAAAGCGTAGCGTCGTATTGGGCAGGGGCTTGAGAATAGGAATAATGCGCTGGCGCCGCTGCGCCTCTACCAGCACAAAGAGCAGCCCGCCCAGCAGCAATAAGTAGTAGGCCGTGCGCAGGGCCGGGTGCGCCAGTACTACGCGCAGCACCGATTGCTCGCCCGCGCGGCCCTGCTTCTGGTACTCGTCCCACCAGGCGGGCCGGCCGGCGGGTAGGTAAGAGAGCGCCGCAAACACAAAGTTGGCGGTGCGGGGCCGCAGCACCCAGTAGTTGCCGAAAGCCAGCGGCACCGAGCACAGGTAAAAATGCCCGCGCCCGTAGTCGAGGCGCACGAGCACGGGGCGGCCCTGCGCATCGGCAGCCAGCGTAGCGCCCCGGTGCGGCTGCCGCCGCGTGAGGGCTAGCCGGTAGCCCACCGCGGCCGCGCCGAAGCGGAACCCAGCCGCCAGCCCCGGCCGGGCGCCCAGCAAATGCAGCGCTACTGAGTCGTGGGTGGCCCGGCCGGGGCGCGGCGCCACCAGAAAGTGGGTAGTGGTATCGGCTTCGTAGGTGCGGAAGCCCAGCGTATCGGTCAGAAAGCCGCGTTGCGCCGGCCCAAAATCTTCGGCCGCGATAAACACCTCGTGGCCCGCCGCTACGAAGCGCAGCAAGGCGGCAGTTTCGAGCTGGCTAGCCTCAAATTCTTGGTTGATAAAGATATAGCTGGCCCTGGTGCTAGCCAGCGGCAGGGTGGCCGCCTCGGTTGCGGCAGCGGCGCGGTCGTTGGCCGCCGCCTGGGCGGCGCTGGCCGCGCTGCTGTCAGTGGTAGCCGAATCGGGGGCAAACGTGACGTTGGTAGGGCGGCCGGTACGGGCGTCGGGCTCCTCGGTTCCCAGCAGCTGGTTGAAGATGGGCAGGCGCACGCCCGCCACCGAATCGGTAGCGAGCACCTGCGGCAGCGCATCGAAGAGCACGTAGGTGCCGTACGGAATCTTGTCCTTATTGCTGAGCGTGGGCCGCCAGTCGAGCGGCTTGGGGCGGTAATATTCGAGCGCTACGTAGCTCCCAAACAGCCCCAGCAGGCCCAGCAAATACCAACGGAAAGTAGTCAAGGGAGAAGAAGGGTTAAGCTGATTAGTTGCCCAGTAACTCTTGATAAATACCCAGGTAGTCGGCCGCCGCCTGCGCCCAGCTAAACTGCCGAGCCTGCACCTGCGCCGCTGCCGCCCGCGCTGGCGAGTGCTGCGCCAGGCCCGCTGCCAGCGTGTGCTGCAGGCTAGCCGGGGCAAAGTTGTCAAAATAATACGCGGCGTCACCGCCCACTTCGGGCAGGGAAGTAAGCCGGCTCAAAAAAACGGGCTTGCCCAGCTGCATGGCCTCGACCACCGGCAGGCCAAACCCCTCGGCCAGCGAGGGCTGCAAGTAGGCGGTGCAGTGCTGGTAATACCAGGTTTTATCGGCCTCGCTGATGCGCGTGAGCACGTGCACGCGGTCGGCCACGCCGGCCTGCGCCGCCGCCGCCCGAATGGCCGCCACGTAGTCGCTTTCGGCAAAGCTGCCGGCGAGTACCAGCTCGTAGGCATTGCCTTGTAATAGGGCCGGCAGCACGTGCCAGTTCTTCTTGGCGTTGATGGTGCCCAGCCCAAAAAGGAAGGGGCTGCGCGGCGCGTAGGCCGGCGCGTGGCCGGCGGGCCCGGGCGCGAGCGCCTCCACGCCGCGCCGCACGTAGCGCAGCGGTTGGCTGGCCCGGTAGCCCAGCAGGTCGGCGTGGCGCAGGATATCCTGGCGCACGTAGTCGGAGATGGTGACCAGGTAGTCGGCGCGCCGAATATTGCGCCGCACCATAGCCAGCTGCCGCGTATAGGTGTGCTCGTCGGGGTTTTCGTGCAAAAAATTGAGGTCGTGCACCGTCAGTACCACCTTGGTGAGGAGGCTGGTGGGCACGTACCAGCTCAGCTGCGAAGTGGCGTGCCAGAGCTGGTAGCCGTAGCTGGGCGGATTGAAATACTTATGAAAGCTGCGCTGCGTGAGGTAGTGCACGCCCTGGCGGCCCAGCCCGCCCACCTCGGCAGGCGGCACGTAGCAGGTGAGGTGGTAGCGGTGGTTTTGGCGGATGAGCTCGCGGGCCAGCGGCACCACAAAGTGGCTAAAGCCGCTGTTGCGGTCTTTCAGCGGCTCACAATCAAGCAGTATTCGGGGAAGCGACATTAAGTAGTCAGCCATTAGCTTTTAACTGCTAGCTGTTAGCTTGTTTTCTGATTAGTAGGGCCTTGCTAAAAGGACAATGTATGTTTGCTTTTGGCCGACTACTTAGGCGAAATAGGGTTGCCGACCAGTGGCGCCGAGCTGCTGCCCAAGCTGGCGCTGGCCGGCGCGCACCTGCTCATATAAGGTAGTAGGCATCGGCAGCTCGCCGTACCAGATGTACTCAAACTGGCGCGTACGCTCGGCAAACGCGGCGCTGGCGCCCGGCTGGCTCGCCGCGAGCTCGTGCAGGTAGGTTTGGTTGGTTTTATCGGGCTGCCAGGCAATGAGGTCGCGGTCGGTGAGCAGCTTGAGCAGCTGCAAGTAGCCCAGGCGCACGGCCAGGCGCAGGTTGCCAGTAGCTTCGGCCTGGGCAATGGCGTCGGCAAAGTTCAGCTCGTGGATATTTTCCTGGCCGGCCGCGTAGGCTAGCGGCTGGGCACGGGTGGCCCGACCAAAAACCTTGGTAAGGTCAACCTGCAAAAACTTGAGCACCGCAAATACCAGGATGGCCGCCATCAGGCCGTAGAATAGGAGGTTCCAGCCCACTTGGCCACCCTGGCTAGCCAAAGAGGGACGCAGCAAGCCCCAGAGCCAGTGCAGCAGTCGCTGCCAGAAGCTGGCTTGGGCGGGCTCTGCAAAGGCATTCTGGTGGTAGTCGAAGTCGCGCTGGCCGCGCAGCTCGCGCAGGCGGCTAGCCGCTGGGTGGCGCAACGCGGGCGTGGCAGCGGGCGGAGGCAGTGGCTGAACCGTGTTGGTATCAGCGCGGGCTGGTATCAACTGGCGCAGCTCGCTTGGCCTCTGCGCCTGGGCAGTAGCTAAAGCTAGTGTAAGAAATACGAGCAGGAGTGGGCGATGCATGAGCAGGTCGGAAGTTTTTCCAGGGTAGCAACCGCGCAGGAAGGCGACAAGTACCCTAGTATTCTCCTTCTTCTTCGGGCTGATAATGGCTGGATTCAGCAGGAGCAGCAGCCTGGCTGTCGCCGAGCTTATCCACTAATAAACGTAGCCCAACACCCTCTTTGCGCTCTACCAAATTGAAGTACTGAAAGGCGAGCACCAGCATAATGGGTACGTAGAGCACGAGTAGAAACAGGCCTCTGATGGCACCATAGAGCACTAATAACGAAGAGGGTAGCGTAGCCGAAGGGGACAGCAGCGACTTGAGCCAACCTACCAGCACGAATACCACTCCGACGCTGGCAAGGGCTAGGTAGATAATGATCCCCATAACGCACAGCAGCCCCAAAGTAGACCACCATTTACCGCGTATCAGGTCGACGCACCGGCTGATAGTGGCCGTGAAATCGCTGTTTTCAAACAGGCCAACCACAAAGAACAGACTGAGCGTCACGAGCATATAGAAACCCGGAACAAAAAATAGAACGAAGCCGAAGGCGATAATTAGCCAGATACCTATCAGCGAGAAATACGTACTTAGAAGCTTACTCTTCACTACTTCCCACACTTGCGGCACTGTAATAGCCTGCCCCGGCTGCTCGGCGTAAACGCAACGCATCAAGTAGCCATAGACGCTGAGTATGAGTACCGACTGGAATAAGCCCCCCAGGATGCTACTCAGAAGGTATAAAGGGGAATTAAAGGCTGATAAGTAATTGGCGAAGCGAAAAGAAGCGATGCCGCCTTCCCCCACACTGCTCCGAAAGGCATCGGCTGCGTGCAGTTGCAGCGCGCCAGCCACAATGCCTTGCACCAGGGCAAAGGGCGCTACTAAGTAGAGGAGCACGTGGCCCAGTGGGCGCCAGTGCGCACCGATAAACTCAAAGGTGGCCGAAATCTTGGCGCTAAAATCACGCTCCTGCCAAAAGTCGGCTGGTTTGGTAAAGGTGTTTTTCATAGGGGAGCTGCGAATTAGTGGTTGTTTGATTGCGCTCAAAAGGGCAGGCTCGGCTCGGCTTTTGGGGCGGCTACTCGCCGCTGAACGAGGCGCGGGTAACTACCAAAATACCAAATAATAAACGCTGCCGAGCCGCCGATGATGCTCAGGCTCAGTGCCATGGGCATTCCGGTGTGGCGCGTCACGAAGCTTTCGAGCAAGGCGGCTACGATAATAATAGGCACCAGGCCCAGCGCCAGCTTGAGGGCATCGCGGGCAGCGCGGGCCAGCGACTCGCGCCGCGCGTAAGTACCCGGAAATAGCACGCCGCCACCCAGGATAAACCCGGCGGCGCCGGCTAGCACAATGCTCGGGATTTCGAGGGTACCGTGAATCCAGATGGTAAGCAGCGAGGCCCGCAGCACGTGCTCCTGGTAGAAAAAATACTGGAAGGCGCCCAGCATTACGCCGTTCCTAA
>Ga0160427_10001995_pt1 | contig 12435 bp, 9 predicted proteins | sample SolpanmetagenomL_FD_108194 | JGI IMG/M metagenome (GOLD analysis project Ga0160427, IMG submission 108194) | Solar panel surface microbial communities from Lawrence Berkeley National Laboratory, California, USA - L | ecosystem: Engineered > Built environment > Solar panel > Unclassified ...
AAAGACCTCATGAAGTGTGCCATTGCGTACTATCCAACACAAAATATACACATTTGATCTGCGCATTTTCTTTCTACATTTTGAATTACAGTTATGTAAAAATTCTTTCCTGTGCCATTCCAGCCAGGTATTCAGCTCATGATTTAAATCATATCGAAGGTACTCCTTCCCGCGCACATACACACACTTTTTAGTAATGTCATGCACAATTTTTGTTGAGCGTGCTTTGACAGGTTCAATTCATCTTGCAGAACACGTCTGTGAAGTCATCCGTTGTTGGACCAAATTTCCTTTCTCCCTGTCATAAGTCCTTTTTCCTTAGGCATGCGTTACCAAATTGCCGGTTTAGTCCGGGTGTCAGAAGTAAGGAAAAGGGAAAAAATAAATTATCCACGCATGAGACCGACCATACTAAAATGCTCCACATTATGATAACATGTACGGACGGAGAGCGAAAAAAATAATTTGAATCTGATCCGATTAGTTCAATGCATCAGATTGAGCCATAATTCACTTTTTTCGCGACTGGTGATAGATAGACCTTTGGAGAATGAGCGTTTTACATCATTCCGGATACAGATGACGAAAAATGTTCCTTGTCGCACAGGTATGTAAAAACTCTTTCCACTGCAAAAAGGATATCCGAATCATAGTGATGTACCAAAAGTCAAAAAATCAGGATTTCAGGATTGAATTTGTTGAATTCTGAAATAGTAAAAGAATTCGATGCAATCATTTCTATCGAAGATCAACTATGTGACGATACACAGAGAACAGATGTAGGAAAAATGAACAAAATGAAGGAAAAAAAACCATAAGAACGCCAGTCCTAAATTACTCCCACCTCGCTACCACGCCCTGACCATAATAGTGGAGAACGTTAAAATCAAACAGGAAAGAAGAAACGACGAAAAAAATGATGAGAGAGACAATGAGAAGAGATGATGGCTGAGCAATCTTGTAGTATTGTTGCATGCAAAGGATGATGAGTGAAACAATAGTAAAATAGTTGAGTTTTTTATCTTCCAGTTTATTGCGCCGCCCAAACAAAATATCAAGAAACATTATTCAAGCTGGTTCTGTGAAGCATAACCCAGCCCATAGGGTGGACAAAAAAATATACCACTTTTGTTGCTGGAGCTGTTGTACAAATAAGGGAGGTAATTTTTAAAATGTCGTTTTTTAGTCAAATATATTGGTCGTAAAGTGTACAGTTGTTGAATAAGAGTTGAGTATATAGGTCAATAAGATATTGGTTGTTATGAAACATTAGCTCCATGGATTGTTTTATAGAAATTCGGAACTGATGTTGAATAATGTGAGAGATTAAACAGTGCTCATTCTTCGTTTCAAGTCCCGTACTTGATCAAAGGAGTTGGCATAATCTCGTAGTTCCTGGGCAGCTTTGTCTGACAAAGATGGCGACTCTGGTTGGTTAAAACCAGACCCCATGGACGATCTTGTAGGAGCGGCTTGAAGGCCAATGCCAAAACGTGACGGCTTACTCCTCATAGAGGAGTAGCCATAAGGAGCTGGATCTGTCGACTGATATGTAGATTTAGGAAGAGATGAGTGGGATGTTGGGGAGGTGTGGGAATATGTGGGAAAATTATATGCTGGAGGCAGATAAAAGCCTGTTGAGGGCCCCGCAGAAGTATAGCTCGTCGTGCTTGTCGGTGAGGAATTAGAGGAAGTGCAAGATGCTCTCTCGAGATCTGCAAGCCGGCAAGATTGAGAGCAGTAGGCTGCTCCTGCAGGGCATTGGTGGTCGCAGGTCAAGCAATAGTCGGGTGTCCATTCAATAGCCATTGTCGTAGTAGCGAAGATATCAGAAGGACTGTTAACAGACAATAGGATCTGCGAAGAGGTAGCGAATTTGCCTATCAAGATGTGGTAATTAAGGATTCAATAGGGTGGAGTATTGAATTGAGAAGAGTTTTTTATTTTCGTGTTATCATGCGTTCTATAATTTTGTGAGGTTGGAGGAATTGACAGCCAAATTGTAGATGATGGGGAGGAAAGAGAGTCGAGGAAGAAGCCCAGCATATATACGATGCCCAGCAAAACGGGTAGTCTACATGGTCACTTGTACGGTATAGTATGGTGGAGTACTCACACCTATACAGAACCCGCAGCGATGGTCCCTTCAATGTCCTGTCTTGCCTGTCTCTTTCTTATTGGTTGTTCCCCCTAATTTGTCTAGTCAAGGTGGGAATCCGTAAGAGGGGTGCAGATCGTTGGTCTAAGCCCATATTTTATTGGTCACTGTGTCAGTACCCACTCACTCGTCCACCCATGACTGATGGAAGGGAGGGGCTTCTTGTCCCCATCTCTTGCGTGCTTCATGGTGGTATGAGTGCATAAAAGCACCTCAGCCGATTTCCCTCACCTTTTGTCCACAACAGGTTAAGTCTTGCCCTTGGTCTTGGTGGGAATTATGGGAGGTAGGTGGATGGTGGTTACTCTAAATCAGGAGCAGTAGCACCCAAGTAGATGGCACGTAAGCAAACAGCACTCTAGCATCATTCACGATGGGATATCGCCAATTCTTGTCACCATCATCGAAGCACAAATGGCTTTAGTCCTTTTAAAACGTGACTTATCTGGTTCGGAGTGATTAATCGACTTATTCCTTGTAGACAGACAGTATCAACATGATTGAGTATATGCAGAACGTACCTACTGGTACCATAATGTACTGTACTATGAGATGCCGAGAAACGTAATCAAGTATTTCGTCCCGTCTTCGCCTCGTATATGCTGCTCGAGTATCAGCGCAAGAAAAAGTATGGGAAGATTTCTTCGCAAATGCCTCGTTATCTCCGTTGCGATACTTGAACCTTCCCCAAACAACTCAGAGCTAACACTGACCTAACAGGGTCTTATGTTCTTCAAACCTCAAAGGTTTACGAGATACCCTGATAGATTCATAACGATTTCCAATTTTGATAAGAGCCACCTTGAAAGTGAACAGTTACTAATGCATTAATATAAACGTGCTTGAGACTACGTTCAGAATAACACAGTCGATTATTTAGAGACCGGACCATCATGATTCAGGACTGCAGCAGCTGACATGCTCGATATGGGAAAATATGTTCCCATTGCTGCTATTCAATACAAGGGGTGGCGAGGTTTTTTGCTACTCCAAGCTTAATTTCCAATTAACCTTACCAGACCCGGCTGGTATTGAACAATAGTGCATATAATGAATGATGCATCCCCACATTTAATATCAACCGAGCATGCGCCCAAGTTACAGTATCCATTTGAATAGTAACCTGCGGCAGTACTTGCATTATGGGAACAAGAATAACTTTTTTCTTGTGCTATCCCATTAATGATTGCGCTATCTATTAGCTCAATTGCATGTTGAATGTTGGCTTTTCTGGTATTTTTGTACCACATGCTCAATAAGGTGAGACATGTTGTGCTTATTCTGTAAACAATGATAGTGCCGGAATCTTCCAGCCTTTATCTATGCGGAGGATGATCAAGCGTCCATAGTTTTTGAGACATGCCAAAGGGTCAGACGATGTCAGATGTCATAGGGAAACGTCGTATGTAAATTGCTTCAACGTATTTGGCAAAGTGCTTCTTGACGGTCACGTTTCCTCTTGGAATAGTATCAGCAATCGAGAGAATTTTGCCCTTTGTTTGATTGATTGATGTGATTTAAGATTGTGGAGGCTGATGTGACAGTTCGGTAAACTGCTCCGTCAGATTTCATCCTGATGTTTTGGTGATAGAGGTGTTAGCATTAAAGATTATCCATTTAAAGATATCCATGATTAGTATGCCTGCCTAGGTAGTTGACGCTGCATAACCCTGTACTGTGCCAGCAGAATCTCTAATTACCGTGAACAAGCAGCATATCCATTTGTGCCTATATCTAGGATCCAATTGAAATCTCTGCCACTATCTCAACCAAAGAGGAAGACGATTAGAGAGAAACCCAATTTGAACTGGCTCTTGCCAACAAGTGAGATATCACTGGAACGTATCAAACATGTCTGTATATCCGCTCTAGATTCACTTACGGCTGAGATTTGGATTTTCGAGAGGGAGAATTGGTGCTTTGCAATTTAAAGCGATGGTGACGACGATAGCTGCATGTCCGACTTGCATTTAATCGTCATCGCGTTTTGTCAGCAGTCAGATACGACACAATTCAATTCGTCTCAAGGAATTGTAATGCCAAGTCAACACCGCGTACCGTACTCCGTTCACCACATTCGTCCGACCGGGTGCCTCAGTCAAGCACATAAGCTACTATACCATGGCCACCGTCTTTTCAGATTATCTCAATATAGTTTACATACTCAAGTAATTATTCAGAAGAATATGGATCTATCAACTCTAAAGTCCAGGTTTGTTTTATTCATAATTGAAAACAGAAGTAAGTACTTAGTGCTCATGCTCATAACAATGCTCAGAATCAACATCTCTTTGACAACCTGAGGCTGAAGAACGTTTCACGTTGTCTTTGCCAGTTAAGTTACCGACTCGATTGTAATTATTTTTGCAAAGCCAAATTAGATGTGACGAATTGTAATTGAAACACAATCACCATATAAATACTTGGTAGAGAGAGAGAGAGAGAGAGAGAGAGAGAGAGGGGAAGAATGCATGTAGTATAGAGTGCATGTACCGTGTCTGAAAAAATCCAAAAAGTAACGGGTTAACGACAGCGGACAAGACATATACCATGCAGCTGCAACTGAGTATGCTCAGATCGACAATATTGACCAACATCGTCCTCTCACCAGCGAATCACGACCCGTCTTTGCATGATTAAGGACTTTTGGCAAAATAGAGTTAAATTGGATCCTTTCGGCTTTTCAGCTTCGCATACATGCATGTGCAGAAATGGAAGCGAAGCTATGGATTTCCTCTCCCCCTTTCAATTTAATTGTCATTTTGTTAGTTATATCCTGGTTCGTGACAAGCGACTTACCAATTTCTTTTTTTCCTCGTTCTTCTTTAACCATCATGTGAACATTGCTTTAATATATTTAAGCTAAAAATGAACAGTGTTCATATTGTATGATACTCTCCATAGAAATTTCAAAAGATTCTAATATGCACTTGCCTTAGCAAGATGATGAAGATTTGGAGATTTAAGTATGAATACCGAATCTATACGACTTATGTAGAGCTTAGAGGTATGGTATGCATATGAATGCAACAAGGTATTTACCCCTGCCTCAGAGAATTGACTTTCTACATTGATAATCTTCATAGATTTTATACGTAGGCTCTATTGTTTGGTTTATAAGTTTTTCGGCTGGCAGTTTTAAAACGAGGGACGTGTACATAAAGGCCTTGACGTACGAAAATTATATAGTGCCTGAGTGAGGCGAATATGAGAATGGATGTGCTTGTTGGTCAGAAAGTACCTACCTAGGTATTTAGTTAGGTCTTAGATAATGAAACCAGCGAAATTCGTACGATCATTTGATATAAGGATAGTAAGTAGTCTTATAGATGACCTTGGTTTACTGTGTGGACAGTAGTTAAATCAGAATTGAAACAAAATATGAATAGAAAAGAAAGCAGACTTGAAAGGCCAAAAGTCTTGTACTTAAATATTCATCAGCCCGCTCGAAAAACTCACCCAACTGCCAGTTTCTGATCGAGATCGATTCAGCATTAGGATTTGACAACATAATCTAGTCTGACAATGATTCAAAGTTCCATTGATAGCGTGCGATAGCCCACTTTGACTGTTTATAATGTTTGATTGCTCCAATCGTTTGCATCGTCTTGATAGATAGTGCCCGTTTGTTTAGGTGATTACGACGGTTGTCCGAACTTTTTTTCCCTTTTCAAGTTCTGACTTTGGTACGTAATCGTTGACCTGAGTATGAATATGAATGACCCAATTGTGTTAATGTTGCTAAACTCTTGACAAAACACAATCAAAGAAGTCCAGAAGACGATCGACACTTGCACCTTAGAACGAAGAACGAAACCCAAAAATAAATAAAAAATCAGAAAAGACCTGCACCACCAAAACAAGCCACACAAGGATGTACTCCACGCACGACCAAATCGCAACCAAAAAGTTTATACCAGTCCATGGTCTTGATCCACCTTCGACGCACCTAGTGGATGGGTTTAAAGATACATGCCGACCTTGACAAGCCAGCTGAGTCTCTACTACTTAGTAAGTACTAAGTACTTAGTTACTCAAGTAGATGTTCCATGTCGAAATTAGGCACCAAGTTTACCACCCCGTCTTCTCTTATATTCTTCAACATCCCTCAAGACTTTGATTCTCAAGATCTTTCCTTATACAATACGCAAAACTCAGCTTGCTCACAAACTATTCACTCGTCAAATACGTCTACATTCTTCTATCTACGTTCAACCATCCAACAATACCCTCATATCATCATGGCAACCCACGCAATGGATAACGAAGCAGATTTGAAGAAGAAGCCATGGTTCTGGAGACTCAGGACCAGGATTAGCTCACCAAAATGTGGATTCCGTCCTACAACCTGGGATTTCTTGGCTCATTTTACCTTCGAACTTTTCGAGCTCTTGTTAGTTGGCATGATTACACTTGCACTCTCTTTTATTCCCATCACTGGTGCACGAGGCACATACTTTCCCTACCCTATGAAAGGTAATTCAGGGGGACACATGCACTTAGACTCAGCATCAGACACAGTTCTCAATTTATCATTGCCATACATGCTCCATATCAACATTTTTACTCCCATCTTGTGTGCCATCGTGGCAATTGTGCCAACAATGGTCGTTTTTGCCTTTTTTCAAATCGCCGTGAAGAGTCTATGGGATTTTATGGCAGCTTGTATGGGTCTATTCAAGGTTGCTATTCTATCGTAAGGCACCTTTTTAAACCCGTCCATTGCCTTCTTGAAAGCTGATTTGGACACAAAGTGCCCTTTGGATGGTCATTTTGAAGCATTTCATTGGCGGATTACGACCATCTTTCTTTCACCCTTCCCAATGTTTTCCGACCGGAATTGCAGAGTCTGGGTGGTATAAAGTCAGCACGTACTGTTCTGAGGTCGACAAAAATAGGTTTGTAGTTCTCCTATTTTTCTACAGAGTCAAAACTGACATCGTACTTGTAGTTTAGAGAGCTTTCCAAGTGGCCACGCCATGGTTATGTTTGCATGCATGGTCTACCTGACTTTGTACATGAACGCGAAATGGAAAATCTTGGCATACCAACGACCTCGTTTTCTCAAACTTTTTCTGGCACAAATTCCACTAATCTACGCTGTGGTGATCTCTTCCTTCGTGTTGAGGGCTCATGTATGTTCTACATAAGTTAATGCTCATACAAACATCCTGCTGACATCACGATTAAAGGAACATCATGTGCATGACGTTGTCGGTGGAGCTCTGATTGGCACGTTCTTGGCAGTGATGGTTTATCGTTCAAACTACTGTTCTGTGTTCAATCAATCCATGAACCACGTTCCATTGGCAGCAGTCTCCAGCAAACTCCACCCAACGAAAAATGGAGAGAACATGTTTGGACAGTTGCCTCATGCTGATCATCACAGTACGGGTTTAGTGGCCTCTGAGACATGGAGACAAGCATATGGAGAGAGTGTCAGATCTAATCAAGCCCCTCGTGGATCTATGGAGACTCACCATGATGGTGTGAATGAGCAGGCTGAGGAGCCTCAGGAGACAGCATGATTGATGATTAGAAAACGGAATCATATGGTTCATTCTGCTTTGTGGAAATATTGTCTCGTTGTTATTTTACCTTCTTGGACCAAGGGATGTCAAATTTCTTAGTTTAATCCTTTGGTTTTGGTGTCTAAACATTCAGTTTAATACTTTGTTAGAAAGTTTGATTTGTATATTAGCTTAGATGCGAAACTCGCAGACTTACTAAGTAGTGGTAGTCTTGCTTTGCTTTCATTTTGTCTCAATAAGTTGACTCTTGTCAAAACGCTTCGTGGTGAACGTTTCTTCAGAATGTGATCATAACAATTCACCTCATGCCGTTCACGATTTTTGTCACATGCCACTTGGATGAACACCAACGGAATCATTGGTATATGTGTTTGATGGCTTACATGCATAGTGCTTTAAACTTTTAATCGAGTCTACATGCAAGAAGCTCTTCTAGCTATTTTACAAAGAAACATTACGTTGGCACAACGAAAGCGTCGTTAGTCGATGAGTCTGAAAAAGAAACATATGTCACAATCCTCTCCTATGAGGAACGCCAGTGATATGCAAAGGGTACCTTCACAACGCAAAGATAGTTGTTCATTGATCACCCATAAAAAAGGAGGAAAGATGTTTAAACGCCAAAACGATTACCCATTGTGAAGGAGTCTCCAGGTACTTGATTTTTATGATCTTTGAGCTGAGCCGCCGACTCATAGAGCGCTATGACAGGGTCACGATTCAATTTGGTAAAGTCTCCCTTAAATCTGATGAGAAAAATAATTAGGTCTTGTTTTAACATGATTTCTGTGGGCAAGGACGACTTCTTCCTTATACGTGTCCATAAAGGAAATGAAGGAGAGACAAGAAACTTACCCAAGAAAGTTGATTGAAGTCTCATCTTCATCTCCACCACTATGATTCTCCTTGAAAAATAATGATATATTGCGTACTTTACTGAACAGAGCTCTTTTTAAAGGGATTTCGACAACATCTGTGGATGTTGACGATGCAGGAATAAGAGGTAACACTAGTTTTTGCACAGGTTCGAGGTCTGCGACTGCGGAAAAGTCGATATCGTCATGGTTGATGTAGAGATTCACATGTTGTGGTGCCGTTGTGTCGGGTGGAGAGCGGATGAGTAGACTATGTAGTTTGATTGAACCTGTAAAACTGTTTGAAATTTTCGTGGAAGGGGAAAAAGAAAAAGATGAATTAGTTATTGCCTATCATTTTTTTTCGTTTTCTTCATATCACAATGGGAATGATTGTGATAAATACCAAAACTCCAGAGTGTGATACTATTTTATTCTCGGCTTATTTCTGAGGATATATGAGAAGGAAGGGGGCGCATATACGAAGAAAAAGCTTACGGTATAAACATCAACAATTCCTGATCACTGTCGCTGGTTAAACATGGTTCGTCGTTGAGCCGTTCGTCCCATGTTTTTTTGACTATAGCTTTACCAGAATCAAGTTCCGCTTCATTAAAAGTCCTGATGCCGTCGAAATCGATATGTTGATAAAGGGAACTTTGGACGGCAGGTGTCAAGTCATCGTCATGAGAATGATCATGCTGGTGGTGGTGTTCGTGATGATCGTCGCCTCCTTCACCATGTTGATGTTCCGTGTGACAGGCTGACATAAGGATTGAGGATGTTCTTGTTTTTGGGGTTTGTTCCTTTTAGGATGTCTTTGCGGTGTCGTAGCTATTCTGTTGATTCTACTATCGCCAGGATTTAAAATTCAATTGTTTTGAAGAGATATTTTGAGAAATTATTATGTCGACGAGCCTCAGTAGAAGATGCTTTGACCAGGGATGCTCAGCAAGAGATCTGGAGGTGGAATGCATGTTTGACGACGTCATGGTGAATATAAATTTGGGTTTGATGTTCAGATCTATCCGTCAAATTGTGCAATGAAGCTGTTTGGAAAGATTCCCAAAATGTGTCTGTGAGCAGGGAAGAAGGCAGTCAGGCATACTTAAGCCAGTGCTAGTAGTAGATAAACTAAAGAGTGGTTGTGCAATTACTGCACATGCCTACCCAGCTAGCTCCCGGGAGATTTGTCTACGTTCATTGCATATATAAGGCTGATAGACAGTGCAGCGATATTTGAGTGATTGAAGAAAGAAGATGATGATGAATATTCTCTAATGTGGGATTCAGGAGCAGATGTATTATTGTTTTTTTAGAAATTTATACAAATTTATACAAATTTGCTGTAAATATCTGTTTTAATAAAGCCACAGGCAAAAATCAATTCTATTTGTCGATATGTATCTTCCCCGTCTTGTTGAACATTTGGCAAAGAAGAATTGTTCACAAGGTAAGGGACCAAATGCGCTTGGAATCGAAGAAAGCAAATCTATTATTCCCATGGTATCTGCTTCGCTAAAAATCGAAAAAAACTTTTGTATTTACAAAGAGAGATGAACAAATCTAGGAGTATAATAAACCCTTGTCACTTTCCCAAAAGCCAGTCCCTCAAATACTACGATGCCGTCTTTTCTTGTGCCACATTCACCTCCTGTAGATCCTGAACACCTAGAGCTCGACCGACTTTGACCTTTCTCATACCCTCATCCTTCTTCTTCTCAGCGCCTTTTCCCTCATCGCCGACAGCCTCGCCTTCATCTTCATGCCCATCTCCATTGACTTCACTCCCACCGAACCCTTCTGCATCCTCTTCGGCTTTCAGTTTAGCAGCTAGATCATCCAGATCCTGTCGCATAGAGTAGGCATTTTCGCCGTCTGCATAATATTTTGATTCAATCTTTTCGACTTTAAATTGTAGAGTGTCGCGATACAGATGCAGAGCAGCTTGATTTGAGACACGAACATGTAAGGAGACGTATTTGGCGCCAAAGGTTTCAACCATTCCTTTCTCTAAAAATTGTGGTAATAGAAAGAGAATATATTAGCACAACTCGGTAATGCTTAAAGTATAAGAACCAATTTGGAAGAAGGTCATAAAATAGCTGAAGTGCTTATGTATAATAAATAAGGACAAGAACCCAGTACATACGACTTTGTCTCATCAACTTTTCCGCCAAGCCCAGCCTTCTATGTGTACGCATCACACTTAGACTTGTAATGTGACCATGCTGTATACCATCTACTGGCTCTTCTTCCATCTTGGCAAGGACATAACCGACAATCTTTGGTGGATCGTAAGGCCCTCTCTGTTTCGAGGTGTCAATGGCGACATATGATAGCTGTGGCCATGTCAGAGCGTGGTAGAGGTAGTATTTGAGAAAGTAATTTTCTGGCAAGTTTGTAATGTTGCAAAGCTGGACATGCGGGATGTGCGAGGGGTGCAGAATTTGAATATCCATAATTGTTAGACTTGTTGAACTGTCGGAATGAATGGATAAGTGGGACTTTGTTTACTGTGAGGGACGAAGCTGAGGGAACCCAGAAATTGAAGATGGTTGGAGCTTTGCAGGTGTTGCTACCATCACTCGCTTCAATTCTTCTCCAAGCAGGTAACGTGATAACGTATTATTATTGTTGTTATTATTATCATCATTTTATCGCAGGCGTGTTGAACTCAATTCCTTCCAGCTCAGTCGGTCAGTCAATTAATTCAGTTCAGTTCATGCAAAGCCCCCCAAGGACAAGACAAGACAAGACAAGACAAGACAAGACAAGACAAGACAAGACATGTACACTCAAAGGAACAACACATAGAATCATCATCATCATCATCATATCCGATATACCAACTAAGTACTTACTTACTTACCTACTTAGGTACTTACTTGGTACTTACTTGGGTGCTCATCAACATTCATTCCCTCCCATCCCACCAATCCTATCATCATCCATCACCGTCATCAACATCGACAACACTTTGGCATTCATGTTCTTCCATGCCCTCTACTTCTTGTAATTAATTCTTACTACTCAGTACTCAGTCTTGCGATTGCTGCACTATACATAATACTCACAATTCGATCCGGTCAAAGTCTTGTAAAAATTATTCCGACAGTTCACGAATTCACGAGAATCTCCTTCATTTCGCTCAATGATGGTAGTCCCATTTTGGCCTGATAAACTTTAGATCTTTGGAAGCGCTCACATTCTTCCACAATTACAACTACATCGCTGCATCACAACAACGACAACGACAACAACATCACCAACATCTACATCTCCTCGATCCGACTGTTAGAACATTATGATATTAATAGCCTGTAGATGCGCTTCCCCTCACTAATTCTGACCAGCCCTCCTTATCAATGATGGAACCTTCGATATTGTCCCCAAAGCAAAACAACCCTCCTTCCAAAATATCGTCAAACATGGCACCTCAAACATCAGCTGCGTACACAAGTCGCCGACTTTTACCTGGCAAACCTCTCCCACGATTGTATCGAGAATTTCCAGATCAGCATGAACAATTAGACAAGATGTACGATATTGCTGAATCAACGGGCGAGGCAGTGGAGAAAGTCATGGCCCGTCTATTTAAAGAGAAGAGGCAGCAAACACAGATCGCATCGACTCCCCAGCAGGTCTCGGAAACATTCATACCACTTGCGCAGTCACAGAGTAGAGACAGAGCAGCTGTCACAAAACACGTCTTTGCTGTCGACCCAATCAAAACAATTTACGAAAGGAAGAAGGCAGCAGTGATTGATTTGAGGCGATCGAGAAGCAGTACAGCTGGCTCTACAGGATCTCGAAGGAGTTCACTTGGAGTAGGACATGGCCCCAACAATAATTCTGTTTCTCAGATTTATCAATCACCCTCATTCTTAAG
>Ga0160427_10001996_pt1 | contig 12427 bp, 13 predicted proteins | sample SolpanmetagenomL_FD_108194 | JGI IMG/M metagenome (GOLD analysis project Ga0160427, IMG submission 108194) | Solar panel surface microbial communities from Lawrence Berkeley National Laboratory, California, USA - L | ecosystem: Engineered > Built environment > Solar panel > Unclassified ...
AAGAGAGATTTGTTACCAGAGAAATGAGAAAGTCGTAAAAGAGTGTATATATATATAAGCAGAAGATCGATCTTTACATACACCTGTATGGCATATCAGTACGTCAGACTTGGATAATATCTGGTTGGAAGGAAGTAATCTCCCAACATTTGATCCACAAGTGAGCCTAAACATAAGTTCCGGGCTTGTGTTCCCCCAGTTACATGGAGAGGCGAACCAACCATCAAAATGAAGGACCTGAAGAATTCTCACCGTTCCACCCCGACCCCATCGCTATCGAAGGAGCACTCCCCAAATATCAGGTAAGAGAGGGAAAGGGAAATAGCGTTTACCTGAACCAGAAGATCTGGACGTTCCTCTCGAGTCAGCAGCAGCATTCGATGGCTATCCAGTACCAAGAGACGCTGAGGTTCACACACTCTCCAACAAAAAGAAATTCAGCAAGGAGACCCGTTTCCCTCCAGATGTAGAGGTGATGCATAGACAATTGGCCATCCCGACAAACACTGGACCGAAGCCCACGACCATAGCTGTGGCATTGAACAACATCAAGGATTCATACGGCACGGACAAGAAAAGGAACTGACCTATAGAGACCCTGAGACGGTGTGCAACCTATCTCCCCTCAAGTTGGAATGCCACGCCATTCTATCTGGAACATACAGATGAATGGCGGGGTAAAACTCTTCCTCCAAGTGATCTATTGATCCGAGATGGAGCTAGCATATATATCCTGCCCGTATTCCTTAAGACTAAACGAAAGACCGCTCCGGAAGGAAAGCCTCGTTTACATAACTCTTGGATAGGGCTCAAGCATCGAACACGAAAACATCTATCTGTTTTGTATGTCAACGCTGGGTTCCCAGGCAAATCCTACTACTCGATTAGCATTGTCCCGCTCCCGGAGATATCCGGTGATGAGGATGCTGTAGAGGTATTCCTCGACAAGGCGGAATCTTTCACCTTTGTTACTTTTCCTCAACTATGGAAAGGCCTACAGTCTCTCTTGTATCCCATCGGCATCACTAAGCAAGCAAAGCGTGGAGATATCTCCGTTCTGAGCCTGGACGATGTCTGGTTGGAGGGAAGCAGCACACCAACAACCATACCACGGATGAGCTTGGAACAAAAGTTCCGGCTCTTGTTCATCAATTTGTATGGAGAGAGTGAAGAGCAGGATGAGGATAATAGCAAGTGGGATGAGTTCAGATCAGAAGTCCAATTGTGCATTTTGACACCGGCGAAAAGGACCATGAACAAAATCAACAACGAGTTGTATCAATCGAGATTCCCCACATACACAGACAGGAGACCTGAGGATAGAATGTGCTCGGGAAAGAAAATTTTCCCAAAGCAACAGGAAGCCTTTTACATTCCATGTATGGAGGGAAATCTCCTTGACTTTGAGACAGGAATTTTGGCCCCGTCATCTGCCCGTAAAGGTGAAATTCCTTCAATCACTTATTCGGGCTGCTCGAGCTGCACAAGTCTCAGGTTGTTTATCGATCAAATACTCAATCCTAAAAAATCGATTAGCTTCGGGGGCTATGTGTTACCAGTGTCCGTAGAAGATGCGTCTAGTCACTTGAGTCTAGGACATTCTAGTACAGACTCATATAGAGGACTAACTCAACTGCTAGAGAAGGACCCAAGCCAAATTTTTGTTCTCGACACAGAGTTTACATCGGCATCAGTCAAGCTTGACATCCCGAAGGAGGTTATGGAGATTGCGATCTCATCACTGGACGGGTCGAAAAAGTTCAGTGCACGAGTCGAGAAGGAGGAATCATTGCTAGACTTGATCAAGAAACACCAAGCTAGAAGTAGTGGTTCTATCAATACCTCTAGCCCGGTCAAAATTTACGGCAATCCAGATGATGCTGTTCCACTTATGTCGATGGAGAATATAAGGACAGCACTCAAGTCTCTGGGGGTGACTAAGGACTCCCTCTTCTTAGAACATTCAATGCATTGGTGTGACCCGGGTAGTTTGGAGGTTAGTGTTATTGAGGACATTCCTGCACGTAGTGCCGCTGTAAGAAGTACTTTGCTCTTTCGGGATATCTATACTCCAGAAGTGGATGTGACAGGACCGCAAGCATTGCAGTTGCAGACGCTCTACCACACTTTCTTTGACGATGCAGATACGATCCATTTTCATAGGGCGGCAGGGGATGTGGAGGCCACAAGACGTCTGATCCTGTTGGTGCTGAGTGCTGCACGTAAAGAGCAACCCAACCTAGCAAATCTTCATTCCATGGTACCATATTCCTGAACACGAGTCTCCCTAGATCTCCAAGCTAACTCAACAATAGCCGGAATATTCTGTCCCTATTACCCAAGATAATACTTCATAACTTCTTTACTTCTGGTTTCACTTTACCATTTTCCAATTTGCATATTTAATTTGTGAAAAGCAGCTGGAACGTTCTCGGATCATGTCTTATACATAACCTTACGCTCATAGACCGGCCAGGAACAGGAATAGGCAGAGACCCAAGCAAGGTACAAGAGATAATTTTAGTCTCTGACCACAAATGAAAGGGTCTGGGTAGTGAGACAGCAACCCGTTTCAAGAAAGGTGATGACGGGATAAGTCGACGACGATATGGAGGCATCAACTTTGTAAGAGCTGGGACTATTTTACGAGGATAACTTGAAGCAGTTAAAAACTCAATTTGATACTGTCCCTGAGGCACATAATATCTATTTCAACATCAAGAAAAGCGTAGATGGGGATGCTGGAAGGGAAAGCTACATCGATCGAGCGAAAGTTTATACTGATCATGTAGTTGCGGAAGCGAAAAGAAAAGATGAGGAATACGAAGCGGCCAAAAAGCATCAAATGTAGCTAGAACGTTCTGTTCTGCTATTTTTAAAGCATCTCGATCTATCTTTATTTTTTTCCGAGTTTTATTCCATCTTCCCCCTCCTCTTTATCTTTTTCCTCCTCCTGTTATCTTGTGTTTTATATATATTTCTCTTCACTCAGTTCTTAACAACCTGTGGCTGAAGCATTTTATACTACTATATTATAGGTATCAGTCTCTCCTTTCGTTCTCCTATTAAACTTTCCTCATATATATAGTTGCCATAGCTAAAGCGTGTCTTAAGAATCAATACCACACCGATTATCTCTGGTAAATTACTTGATGTTTATCTTGAATTATATCAAAATGGATAAAGCACTCCCATACTAATAACTTGTAATGACTTTACAATCCATTCTCATTATCTAAATTTTAGAAATCAAGTAGATAAACTACATTTAAGTTGAGGGTCTGAACTGGAATTTTATTCGAAAATTTCGAAAACATTATATATGGGAACATTCCATCAATGCATTGCAAAGATATCTCAATTTAAAAATATCAAAGAGGTTGAATACAAGGACCATACGGATGCAATACTATCACAACGCTAAATACATCAAGACAACTGGACGTCCGAGTCGTGACAGATTGGACTGTGGATAATTGTAAATTAATCGTGGATTTGTGGAGTGCTGAAGTGTGTTTGTGCGTCTATTCAGGATGGTGAATGTTCAACATGCAGAGCGTTCAAAGAAAACAGAGAGTGAATATATTTCGTTGTTTGTTACACACACACATAACTTGTACAGTAAAGTTTTGTGCAAAAAGTCTTGTCACACTAAGTATAATCCTTGCTATAAAAAAAGTGTTTCAAGCATAAATATAATATTACTATTTTTTATAACCAAATTCCAATAAAATCTATTTAGAGTTCAACTATAAGAAACTTCTTTCAATTTTCTACCTCTTACATATAAGAAGTTTTTCATTAAATCAAAACTAAAACTAAGTTTCCAGCTTTACAGGTTGTTAAAAGAAAACTAAATTACAATCTTATGTTCCGTAAAAGATGTTCTCTTTTAGCGGCCGACTCTTTTTGGTGGCAACTAAGTTGAGGTGATCGAAGTAATAATAATGGTAAAGTGAGTCTTGTGTAATCAACGAAGTGTTAAGCACGTATTGAGTACAAGTGGCGTGCGTAATTCAGAAATGACCAAGTTGTATGGAGCTTACTTAAGCAATGAATGATGCTTACTTGCTCTCTGTTTGATCAAAATATGATCACGTGGCATCGAAACTTAAATTGGATTCCCTTGTCTCGCCTGCTTGAGCAACCTTGACAAAGTCCATCATCCTCCTTCACACTCTTACCAACAGCATCACCAACATTCATCATCGTCTTCTTCTCCTGCAACTTAATACAAGATGGGTGGCTTCGATCAACAGAATCGTGTGGTGAGTTTCGAGCCCATCTTCAGTTGTATCCCGAAAGCAAGTCTGGTGTGCTAACCAAGTTTCGCGAAAAAAATATAGGGCTCCAAATTTGGCGGCGGTGGTGTCGCATCTCAATCAGCAACCAATGCCGACCGTCGTGAACGACTTCGAAAGTTAGCGTTAGAAACTATAGACTTGGACAAAGGTCAGTCACTGTCTATTTCCTCTTGTTTGAATGTCTTCTTATAGACTTGAATTATCCTACTCTTTTTCCAAACCTTTCCTTTTTGCACATCCACATGGGAAAATGGGAAGACTCTACTGAATTCTACTAACACTCACTATCATCGTGTTTAAAAAAGACCCCTACTTCTTCAAAAACCACGTCGGCTCCTTCGAATGTCGTCTCTGCCTCACTGTCCACCAAAACGATGGCTCCTACCTCGCCCACACCCAAGGTCGCAAACATCAAACCAACCTCTCCCGCCGTGCCGCTCGCGAACAACACGATGGAAAAAACATTGACAAAGTTACTGGTCTCCCCACCGGCATGATTGGTCAACAAATTGCCGTTCGCAAAAATGTTTTAAAAATCGGTCGTCCTGGTTACAAAATCACCAAATGTCGGGATCCAGTTACGAGACAGACGGGGTTGTTGTTTCAACTACAGTATCCAGAGATTGGGACAGAGATTCATCCTAGACATCGGTTTATGAGTGCTTTTGAGCAAAAGGTTGAGGTTCCGCCGGATAAGGATTATCAGTACTTGTTGGTGGCAGCGGAGCCGTATGAGACGGTTGCGTTCAAGTTGCAGGCGAGGGAGGTGGATAGGAGTCAGGGCAAGTTTTGGACACATTATGATGCCGATACGAAAGAGTTCTTTTTGCAATTATTTTTCAAGACGGAGAGAGAAGAGAGATGTAAGTTTTTGTTTTATCTGTTCATTCACCCTATATACCTTTATGCTGCTTTTCATTTTAGATCGGAAGATTTGCTAATACAACGGTGTAGATGCGGGTGTTCCTGGACTGGCACCTTCGGCGGCTCGTCGGTGAGGGATGGACAGAGAGTAGTTGCCGTTCGTCTTAATGTGTGGAATTTTCTGTACCATTGGATTTCTACTCTCCTCAAATCTGTCGAAGGTAATATGACACAACTGGTAAAACCTTTGTTCGAAGGCTGATCATTTTCATCTCATCAGTGCTCGCCGGGTGTTTGAGGAGATTTCAACCTCGTCGTCTTATTTTTTTTGTGTCACCAACCAGTAAAGACTGTGTTTGTAAACTAGATTACTTGCACCACATATTATGTGCTTAATTTATACTGTGAACCTAATCACAAAGCTTGTTATCTACATGAAAAAGAAATACCTGCATTGCGCAAAATGAAGGTATCATGCTGACACCGGAACTGATTACGAACGGGATGTACTAAGGAAAAATAAATCATTCTGCTAGATATACGACTCCACCACGCTACGGTATGATAAAGATGACGAAAAAACAATGCAATAAAAAGAATCAAGCTTTGCCAGCAACAGCCCATGGATTTCTTTGGCCCTCACACTCTGCCAGAAACACACTTATGTCATCTACTGGAAGTTTGGTTGCAGCTACAACAGGTTTAGATGGCTGAGATCCATAACCCTCGCTACTCGACTCTCCACCAGGCTCAATTTCGTCATAATCTTCCTCTAGAGCGCTTTCCCAAGCAGGTTCGTTCATGACATCAAGAAGAATTTCGTTGGCCTGATCATGCGAGTTTACACTTTGAGACCATTCGCTTTCGCCTGAAGAAGACATCATCTCGCGCCAGTTGACGTCTCGGCGATCGGTTCCTGCCAAGAGACGATCAAACGTAAACCGTTCGTCCTCATGAATGACACCTCGCATGACACCTACTTCGTCGCAGAGTCTCGTTACAATCTCCGCATCACATCCATGAAAGTGAACACGAAGGGTGTGTTGATCGACAAGACTAATTGGAAGATCACCAAGAGTGGCAAGTCGTCGAAGGTCTTGGAAAACAGCAGAGATATCGCGGATAGTCTCTTGGAAGTCGACATTTAGTTCATCAAGGAATCCACCACGAGATTGATCCAAAGTGGCAACGCCGACTGGCTCGTTTGGTGACAAGCAGGTAAATGTTGGTGCAACTCGAAAGTCAACGTATGCACCTGGTGCGAAAGGATCAACAGAGGCTGCAGCGAGCTGAGCTTTGATTTGTCCCTTTACATATCGACGATTACCATGTCGTTGTGAATACCTAACATCCTTTCCTGATAAGATAAACGCACGCATTGCCTGCGACACTTGCTGGATAACTTCAGAAGGTGCTGCCGGCGAGTGTGAGAAATATCGTGCTGAACCTCCCAGTGTATAACCACCAGCAGATCTTGGAAGGGCACCACATAATTTTGGTCGTAATGTTGATGCAAAAGGTGAAACGGTTGTGAGTTTTCCGACTGCAGTCTTTAAAGGAGAATGGTTTTGTCGTGATGATCCTTTAGTAGCTGTTGTGTAGTATCGAGAGAAGGAGTCGGCGCCTTGAGGAGCTCGTTTATTGTGATTTTGGGCAACTTGTTGGCGGATCCGTCCTAACGGGTTGAGGCGTTGAGGATTCCGAGCTAGAACTGGTTCTAGCTCGACAGTACCTTGAGGTAGTCGTTCTCTGACTACCGAGATACCTTTCCTCACAACGGCCCTATAGAGTGACAAAAAAAGCTGCCGTTAGTATGTGTTTACTGTGTGAATTGAAGAGCTTGCTGGTTGCGTACCTCAGAGCCCGAATAGCCGCGGGGACTACCAGGTCTGCCATTGTGTTGGAAGATGTGCTATATTTTTACCAATACAGCGGCGATGTGTTGTTATTGATGATACTTGTTGTTGGTGAAAGAAAGAAGAGAAGAAGAAGAGGAAGAAGGAGGAGGGAGAGCTCCAGAGATAAGCAATGTCATCGTCACCAGCATTATCGGCATCATCACGAGTCAGTCACTCAGCTACTTAGTACTTAGTCAGTTGCCTTTGGGTGCAATGGAAGATGTGGCAAAATAGTGAGTGGACGGACAACACATAAAATCAGGCTCCCTTTGCTGCGCCATAGATTAGGTAAGCCATGTTTCTTAGTCAGCTATCGTTTGTTCGATACGTTTGCTGTGCTTGTTTCCCGACAAACATACGCGCGCTGGTATTATGTTTGACCTGGAAGAAGACGTCAAATCAGTCAATCTTGGTATTTTGCTATACAGGTATCCACAGTATCGCCAAAGGGGTGTCAGTATGGCATATTCAATCAAGATGTAACGCATGAGCGGACGACGGAAAAGAAAGGGTTCTATAGAAAAGAGCAAGTCCTGTAGGACAACCTCATAAGATTGATGGAGGTCTGCCTTCAAGAATAGTTGAGACAACTCAGGAATTCCAAGCCAGACTTGAGAGAGCATCTAAATACCAAGTCATGCACCAAGATTACGGGGGTTCTAAACGGCATAAAATACTTAGCCTACATTTTCGGGAATAAAAGGCTTAGCCTTTGAAGCATTTATCGCCAGTCTAGCCATCTCACTTTACCTTGCTTCCGTTAGGCAAAGCTACGGCTGGTTCTGCTGCGCATTGTGATTATGCCTAGGCTTTGAGCAATGCAGAATACATATCATGAAAAGGGCTTGTGTTTGACCGACATACATCGATAGTATGGGAGATGGATCTATTTAAATTTAAGCTACTTTCAAGGCGTTATGCCAATGACTTGTACTAAGATAGACATTGATATCTACTTAAGTATTGGCAGGCGTGCATGGATGAGTAAGCAATGGTTATCAGTTGGCGATGGAGATATGTTTGTTCTGTTTGTTTATGTTTGTGTGTTTGTGTGTGTGGAAGATCATCAACCCACCCACCCACCATCAATAATTTTTGTATATCCACAGCTCTGTGTGTGTGTGTGCATATGTGCCTGGCGAGCTAGCTACTATACAAGCAGAGAAGGAAGGAAGGAAGGACATTCTCGATACCCAGCATCAACACCAACAACTTCATCAAGCTCAACTGGCCATCGTTTCGAGCTTGTGGGGCATTCGCATACACCTGGACAAGCAAGCTCTTGCTTCGTAGTATTTGCTGATCTAGTCAAGCTTCCACCGGCGCGGCTGTTCCAGTCACCCAAATCTTATTTTAGGATTGCTAGTAGGTAGGTGGACTTCGCAGCATGAGAATATTGGAGAATAACATCTTTCTGCTCATAGTTACACATACGACTACAAACCACGAGAACACTCAAATCTAAACAAATTCCCGAACAGATTGATTCGGTTCCCAAAACGCCTGCCATGTCTACACAAGCTTCTCAACAGCAAGTCTTGGCTTCGAAAGAAGCGTCGCTCTTCCGATCCGTGATCAAGTTCTACGAGACCAAGCAATACAAGAAAGGCCTCAAAGCGGCGGATCAGGTTCGGGAGCTTTCAACACCAATGGTTACAACAAAATGTCTAATGGTTATGCTAGATTCTGCGGAAATATCCAAAACATGGAGAAACAATTGCTATGAAAGGTCTCTTGATCAATTGCCAAGGACGTAAAGAAGAGGCTTTTGCTCTTGGAAAGGACGCCCTGAAGCTCAACATGAGGTCACATGTGTGTTGGCATGTGTATGGTTTATTATGGCGTGCCGACAAGAATTTCGACGAAGCCATAAAAGCCTACAAGATGGCATTGCGTTTCGACCCAGAGTCCCAGCAAATATTACGGGATCTTGCTCTTCTACAGATACAGATGAGAGATTATCCGGGTTATGTTGAGAGCCGTAAGACAATGGTTGTTTCAAAACCGCAAGTTCGACAAAATTGGACGGGCCTCGCCATTGCGCATCACCTAAACGGAGACCTCGCTGAGGCTGAAAAAGTCCTGACCAAGTATGAAGAAACTGTTAAAGGATCTGCCTCGAGAGCGGACCTCGAGAATTCAGAGGCTATCTTGTACAAGAACTACGTCATTGCTGAGATGGGAGACTACCAGAGAGCTCTTGATGATCTCGAATCGATATCAAGATTGGCTAGTGACAGAGTGGCTGTGATGGAAGCACGAGCGGAATACAGTCTCAAACTTGGCAAGAAGGAGGAGGCAGAGAAATCTTTGAGAAATCTTGTAGATCGTAGTGCCGACAAACGTGAATATTACACTCAATTAGAAAAGGTGCTTGAGCTAGATCTTGAGGGCCGCAAGAAGTTTTATGAAGAGTATGCGGAGAAATTTCCCAGAGCTGATGCGCCTAGGAGAATACCTCTTGATTTCTTGGAAGGTACTTCATATTGCGCTCAAGAAATGTATATCCACATACTAATGAATCCGTGTAGGCGATGATTTCCGGGCAGCAGCGGACAAATATTTGCAACGCCTACTTACTAAAGGAGTTCCTTCTACGTTTGCCAATCTCAAAGCTCTATATGGAGATGCTGCTAAGTTGAAGACTATTGAAGAATTAGTCGAGGCCTTTTTAAAGTCTCAAAAAGAACCTAAGAGTGGAGAAGAAGATTCGACATTGACAAATGGAGACAAGAAAGTGGACGAGACTTTAGTCTGGACGCTTTACTACCTATCACAGCACTACAACCACTGGAGGATAAGAGACACAGAGAAGGCCCTCGGGTACATTAGAGAAGCACTAGAACTGTCACCAGACAAGGTTGAACTTCGTTTAGGTCTTGCACGGATACTGAAGCATGCTGGTGATCTCCAAACAGCGATGGAAGAGATGGATACAGCAAGACAAAAGGATCCTAGCGATCGATTCATCAACACAAAGTGTGCAAAGTACCAGCTACGGAATGATAAGAGTGAGGAAGCGCTCAAGACTATGAGCTTGTTTACTCGAGTAAGATTTTCCAGTTAGATCCTTTCCAGACATAATCTAACACTTAATAGAATGAAGCACACGGTGGCCCTCTCGGCGATTTGTTGGAGATGCAGTGTGTTTGGTACATTACAGAGGATGGTGAATCATTGGTACGACAAGGCAAGCTCGGACTCGCGCTCAAACGACTACACGCCATTATGACGATATTCGAAGCATGGACGGACGATCAATTTGACTTCCATTCATTCTCCCTCCGAAAAGGCATGATTCGATCGTATATTGAAATGGTCAGATGGGAGGATTCGTTATGGTCTCATCCATTTTACTCTAGAGCCGCACTTTCCGCCATCAAGATATATCTCATGCTCAATGATCGACCGCACCTAGCTCATGATTCTTTATCTAATGGCACTGATGTAGATTTTGAATCTATGAACACCGCAGACAGAAAGAAAGCAATCAAAAAGGCAAAGCGAGAAGCACAGAAACAAGAACAAGCTGCAGCGGACGCACTAGCCAAGGCAAAAGATGAGCGAAAACCCGGAGAGGAGAAGAAGGTGGATGATGATCCACTAGGACAAAAGTTGGCACAAACGACTGAACCGCTTGAGAAGGCCATGGTCTGGTTGAAGCCATTGCTAGAATTCTCGCCCAAGTTGATTGAGGTACACACTACCGGGTTCGAAGTGTACTTCAGAAGACGTAAGTAGATCGATAAATGTGTTCTTCACCAAATAGTTCCACTAATGGACAACAGAGAAATACCTTTTGGCCCTGAAATGTCTTCACGCTGCTGCCAAAATCTCGCCCAGCGACCCAATATTACATGAGCAGATAGTCCGATTCCAACTTGCAAGTTAGTATTTCCTCCATCCAACTCCTGGTCGTATGCACTATCATAAGAATAAGGTGAACAAAAAAAGACTATAGCTAACATAATGCCCTTTTTTTTCCCTTTCTCTCTAGTCACCAAACACAAAACTGACCTTCCTCCAACCGTCTCCTCCATTATTGATTCAACCTTTGATTTAATACCCAAAGACACCAATCTATCAGCATTCAACGAATCCTATCTACAAGAGCATTCATCCAGCGCAAAGCACGTTTTTTCCGCGATTCGAACACGACAGACACTATTAGCTTCTTCGAGCAATACATCCGACACTGAGGGTACAGATTCAGATACATTAATCTTGGGAATCTTGGACGACGACAAGACGACGACATTGAAAGAAGCTATCGAAGGGTTAAGCATGTTGAAAGAGTCAAAGGGTGATGTAGTCAAGTATTTGGAGCAAGCGAGAAAGAGATGGCCATTGGCAGAGTGTTTTAAGAACAAGTCGTGATGGAAAGGAAGAGTAGTTTTTTTTACTTTACCCCTTCATTTCTTCTCCTTTGTATAAGAGACGCAAACTCTTTTTCTAGATGAGAAGATGTACTGTGGTTCATATTTATGTTTCTCTACTCTCTTACTTTCTCTCCAGTTTCAGCCCCTATCAGGTCGAGATCATTTTTTCTTTGTTTATAAAAGCTATGGTAAGGGTGGGGTGGGGAGGTGGAGAGAGATATAAAGAAAAAAGTTCTGTTATGCTATATTATGTAGCATTTTTATTTTTGTTTAAAATAGGTATAAAGGAATCCCTTTTTCTGTCTCATTTTTTTTTGTATCATAACAATAGTATATTATACGATTTGCAAAAAAGCTTGAACATTTATGTATAGAATGAATTCTTTACTCATTTTCCGCCAATGTTTTATGAAGAAAGGAACTGAAGAAAGGATGTAAAAATCAGGAAAATTTATAAGAATATCATGGAAAAGGAAATTTCTAATGTGAAGAAAAAATTGAGGAAAAAGAAATTGAAACGGTAAGGTCGAGTGAGCAATATATATCGTGACAATGGGCAAGTATAGATCGACATACCTCTCATTAGACTTTAAAAATGAGGAACGAGGAGATAAAGAGAGAGAAAGAAGAGAGGAAAAACGATGAACAGAAGAAGAGAAAAAAAGGATTGTCAACACCATCGTTTTTGATGTATATGAATATCCTTCTCATACACATACTAGAAAAGAGAACCACGGAAAAACAAAAAGAAGATACAACCCAGCGAAACAAAAAGTAGGAGCCAACAAAGGAAAGCGAAAGATGAAGAAAAAAGAGCATAAGTAAAGGAAGATATAAGGAGGAAAGTGAAAGGTTTGGAGAAGTACAGAAAGCAAATCAAAAGAGGGTTGGAAAAAGGAACAAACACACAGACATAATATACAGGAAGGGAAAGGTATTTGTGCAAAAAAAAAAAAAAAGAAAAAAGAAAAAAACAAAAAAA